>Ga0315315_10001757_pt1 | contig 19886 bp, 11 predicted proteins | sample M140m3416metaG_FD_203699 | JGI IMG/M metagenome (GOLD analysis project Ga0315315, IMG submission 203699) | Ammonia-oxidizing marine archaeal communities from Monterey Bay, California, United States - M1 40m 3416 | ecosystem: Environmental > Aquatic > Marine > Intertidal zone | place: USA...
CGCCCGCGACGGACGCGCCCGCGACGGACGCGCCGCCCGCCGGCGACGGAGAGAAGAAGAAGAAGAAAGAGAAGAAGGCCAAGGGCGTGACCATCACCCGAACCACGCGGAACAAGAAGAAGACCATCACCAACGTCGCGGGGCTGGAGCACTACCCGGACGTGAAGATTCCCGAGTGCGCCAAGACGCTCGGCAAGAAGTTCGCGTGCGGCGCGTCGGTGACGAAAGGACCGACGGGCAAGGACGAGATCGACGTCCAAGGGGACTTCTCGCACGAGATCGCGGACCTGCTCGCGGAGAAGTTCGGCGTCGACAAGGACACCACCAAGGTGGTGGACAAAGGCAGGCACTGACTTAGGGCAAGACGCAAGTTAGCAATGGTAAAAGTCTCTCCCATCTCGATGACGCTCTAACCATGTGCTCAGTACCCCGCGCTCTTATCGACGAGGTTCCACCTGCCGCCTTCAACTCCGTCGTCGTCCCCAGTGTACACCCTCGCGTGCTCCACGAACGTGTCCATGGTCAGCTCGTGATAATCATCCGTGAGATCTGCGCAGTGGAAACTCATGAGCACGTTCTCGAGTGAGTAAAAGGGGTGACCGGTCGGCAGAGGCTCCACCGCCGTGACGTCCAGCCCCGCGCCACCGATCCTTCCCTCGGTGAGCGCGTCCACGAGCGCGTCCTCGTCCACAACCGCGCCGCGCCCCACGTTGATCAACACGCCGCTCGGCTTCATGGCGCCGATCGCGGCTGAATCAATCATCTTCTCCGTGCTCGGCGTGTGCGGCAGCGCCAGCACGATGAAGTCACCCTGCTCCATCGCCCTGCGCAGCTCCGTCAGCGGGAGCATCTCGTCCACGAACACGTCCCCTTCGCTCTTACGCGGATCCCTTCGAAGCGCGACGACGCGCATGCCCATCGCTTTCGCTCGGATCGCGCACGCCTTTCCGATGTCGCCGTATCCAACGATGCTCATCGTTTTCCCCTTTAACATGCCGACGGTGTCGCGCATCCATTCACCGGCCGCCTGCGATTTGCGCATGGCGTGTACCTTCTTGCTGAACCACATCGACGCGAAGATGGCCCACTCTCCCAGCGAGTCGCTGAACGCCCCTTTGGCGTTTGTCATCGGCGAAGGATGATTGACAACCTCTTTTTGTGAATTCAGGATGTGTTCGACGCCCGCGGAGCCCGAGTGGATCCATCGCACTCGTTCCGCGCATCTCGAGCGGAGGACGCCGCCAATGACGTTCGCGTCGCCGAACCACCACAGCAGCGCGACGGGGTTCCCGTGCGCGGCATCGAGGGTTTCGGTTGGGAAGTCGTCGAGGGTGGTGGCCACCTTGACGTCGAATCGGTCCGCGGGGAAGTTAGTGTCTGTGCCCGAGGTGATCCGATTGAGCGGCGCGGACGCGACGAGCTCGGGCTTGGTGACCACGAGGAGGGTGGTCGTGACGCCGTCGGGCGGGTGCGGGACGACGGAGGACGTTGTTGACATCGCGCGCGTCGTCAATCCGTGATGCGTGGGGCGGCGATGGAAGAACCCTTCGAAGAACTTTTCGATCGAAGGGGAGGAGCGGGCGGTGGCGAAGTGCCTGACGACCTGGGCGGGTTGGCGGTGCGCTCGGGTGGCCAAGGGAGCGGCCACGCGCGAGGCGGAGACGATCCTGGAGAAGATGTGGCGCGATACGACGCTCGCGCACGTCATCCGAACGCGCAGCCTTCGACTGATGACCGCGGGGTTCGTTAACAATTTTGGATAAAGTTTCGAGAGCCTCGGTCCGTCGTCGTCGTCGTCACTCCGCGCACGCGCCCCGCGGCCGATGGCGTCGATGGCGTGCACGCCCGTCGCGGCCGCGTCGAGGTCCATCGTCACGCCCGCGCGACGCGTCCATGAGTATCGCCCCGCGGTCCACCACCCCGGGACCCGCGCGACGCATCGCCCCGTCGTTCGCCGCACGATCCGCGCGGCAGGGAAGCTCGAGGACACCTCCGACAACTCCCCGCGATCCCCAACCGAGGAGGGCGCGCCGACCGTCACCGGCCCGTTCCCATGCGACCTCTCACTCCTCACCCCGGACGAGCGCGCGTGGCTCGACCAACGCGACGAGCTGCGCGTGCTGGTCCTGGGAAAGACCGGCGTGGGCAAATCATCCCTCGTGAACGCCATCGCCAACGCGGACTCGCGCATCGGCGCCCTCGAGGTGGGCACCACCCAAGTGCAGTCCATCGAGAACACAATCGTCAACTCCGCGGATAACTCCGACGAGTCCCACGACATCGCGCTCTTCGACACACCAGGGTTCTTCGACGTGGAAGGCCGGACACCCGCGGGGGTCCTGCGCGAACTATCCGGCAAAGTGGACGACTACCACGCCGTCGTCTACGCGCACGTCGCGACCGACCGACGGCTGCGTCTAGAAGACGAGCAGTCCGTCTCGTTCATCGTCCAGGCGCTCGGACCGGCGATGGCGCGACGCACCGTCATCGCGCTCACATTCGCCAACGAGGTCAACGAAGGGGGATCCGACGGTCGTTCAAAGGAACAAGTCGTCGACGTCCGAGCCACGCAAGTCGTCGGCCTCTTCGCGAACGCCACCGAACGCGTCGCGGGCGCCGCGGACGACGCCGTGCGTAACACCCCTCATGTCCCGTGCGGCTCCGTTGGTGACGGGTCGGGGTGGGAAGGTGACCTGTGGCGTACCGTGATCAGACGCGCGAAGACGGCGGCGGATGATGAAAACGCGCCGGTGAGTACCGACGGATCCTACGACTCTGCCGCGGCTGAGATGGAAATCGATTGGGACGGCCTCGCCGCCGCGGGCATCTCGCTCGACGCACCCCCGGCGCGCCCGCCCCCGCCGCTGGAGCTGGTGAAGAAATACGTCGCGCTCGCGCTCGGGGAGTACGTCAGCAAAGACGGGTCAAGTATACGGAGCTGCTTCGCGGTGAAACAACGGGGTATGCCGTCGGGGTTCGCGGCTTCAATCATCTTAGAAGTGTACGGTTCGATCGAGGCGGACGAACGCGAAGGCACGAGCAGTGCGATATACATGCTGATGCCCGGGACGGCGTCTGGGACGGTGATGAAGGTGAAGATGGGCGAAGTTGAGTGCGGGGATTTGCCGAACCCGGCGGCGCTGCGAAGGGGCGGCGCGGAGGTCACCGTCGGGGGGCTCAGCGTCGACGCGGGCGGGTCGTCCGGGCCGGTGATTTTGCGATTGGACGATAAGGACGGGTCCTTCTCGACGGACACCGAGCGTGTGAGTGCGGGTGGGATCGTGGAGATCGATCCGGACACGGGCGACGCGGTGGTCATGTCGCGCAAGGCCGGTGCGGCGCAATAAGGTACCTTGAAGGTAACTTTTAGATAGCCAGTCGAGCCGAGTCCGAATATCTTAGATTGATTATTAAAGGGATAGCGGAGAGGGCGTTAGTTCATCGTCAGTCCAGGTCGTAGAGCTCGTCCCCGTCCACCGAGCCGAGGGCGTCGATGCCCGACGCGTTCGACGCGCTCGCCCTCGTCGCCATCGTCGAGCTGACATCGGAACCGGCTTTGTCGATTTCGGCAAAGACGTCGTCCGCAAATTCTGACTTGTAGTTCGCCATCGTGTCGAAGTCGGGGTAGCGATCGTTACCTCCGGACGCCGCCATGGACGCGAGCAGACCTCCCATACCCCCGAACGCCGGTCCCGCGTCGTCGATGACCTCCTCCTCTCCATCCTTCTCCTCCTCGACGACGACGATCTTCTTCTTCTCGCCGATTTTCTCACTCTCAAACGGCGCGGGCTCCCACTTTTCCCCGTCCAAGACCTCCAGCAGCGCCCTCACCTCCTTCTCCATCGCATCGTCCGGCGCCCCGTGCAGCGCGCTCATCCCCGCCTTCCTCGCCTCCTCCACCCGACCCAGTCGCCAGAGCGCCTGCGCTTTTCGAAACTTAGCCTTCACATTTCCCGGCTGCATCTCAAGCGCGGCGTCGCAGTCCAACAACGCCGCCTTCGCGTTCAGCGTACCGGCCATGCCCAACGAATCATCCGAGCTCCACATGTGGTTCTCGAGGTGTCCACACGCGTCGATCGCGCCGTGCCCGGCGCCCGGTGACCCCCCGCGGGCGAGGTACGCGGCGGCTCTGTTGCAGTGATACGTCGCCCGGCGGGGAGCTTCGTCGAATAAGCGCCGGTAGCTCACGGGCGCGTCGATCGCGCGGGTGTAGTGCTCGATGGCGGCGGACCACTCGCGTCTCGCGAAGGCGTCGTTGCCGCGTTTCTTGTACGCGTCGCCGGTGTCGGCGTCCTTCGCATCGTCGTGCGCGTTCACCTTCCGATCGTGAGTTTCGTCGTCGCCCGCGGAAGTTTCCCCGGAAGGTGCCTCGGCGGAAGTCAACAGCACGGTTCTGTCCGCGACGACCACGTCGCCGTCGCCCGTGTCATCCCCCGGATCGCCGCTCGTGTCCTCGCGCGCCTGCCTCGCGGCGCTCTCCTCCGCCGCCCGCACGGCCTCTGGTCCGTTGAGCACTGGGACGTCGACTTCGTCTTTGAATTTACCGAAATCTTCGAGCAGAGTCTTTGCGAGTTTGCGTTCGTCGTCCGATACACTCGGCTCCGTTCGCACGGACCAGCTCTCGAGCATCGCGAGTAGGTCGTCGCTGAGCCTCAGTTTGTTGTTCGGGCAGTAGCGGAGCCTGAGCCAGGAGGCGTAGAACGCCAGGGTTCGCAGCGCGAGCGACGACGCTCCCGGGAAGGAGTCTTGGTAGTTGAGCATGAGATTGGGCACGAGGGGTGAACGCGCGAGCTCGAGCATGCGCTGGTGCAGCGCGGCGTCGCTGGACGATCCAACCGCCGGGGGCTCGTGCCAGGGGTAGAGCTCCTCGCGGGTCAGCGCCCCGAGCGTCTCCATCGCCTGCCCGCGGAGGTGCAGGTTGGGATGCGCGCACATCGAGACGAGCGCTCGCAGACCGCCCGCGAGGATGAACTCTTTCGCGAAGACCCAACGCTTGCTGTGGCACAGGTACAGGGACATCAGGTACGTCACCTGACACCTGAACTGCGGGTGACTCTCGGGCGCGCCGTTCGGCGGGTCCGCGAGTAACGCCGGGTACATCTGCGCGTCATCCTCGTCGGGCCAGTAGACCAGGCCGCGACACCGATCTGGCGTCAAGTTTTGGCGCAGACATCGCTCCGTCTGGGACACGGGCGGGTTCGCGTACTGCCGCGCGAGGCCCGCGCGGATCTGCGTTTGGATCTCCTTCGGTGTCTCCGGGTCGGTGGCGTCGGTGAGGAATGATTCGAAACGCGGGTCCACCGCCGTGTCCACTTCCGTGTCCGCCATCGCGCCCGCCGATCTGGTCATTCGGTTTGACTCGCAGCTGAGGTGCCCATTTTGGCTTAGACTTGCAAGATGGGGCCCGTTATCCACCACTTCGAGGCGCGCTGGCATGTCCGCGGCGTTCGCAGTCGCGCGCATCGCGCCGCGGGGTGCGATCCAAGGCAAGTCAAGGCGCGTGTCCAACCCCAGGTGCCGCCGGGTTGGACACACGCGCATCTCGGCGGCGTCGACGTCCGTGGACCAGGCTGATGACGTGCTCGCGAACAACCCTTACGAGATCCTGAACGTGGACGTCACCGCGTCCAAGCGGGCGGTGCGCGATGCCTTCAGGCGAGCCGCGAAGACGGCGCATCCCGACCGAGGCGGCACCGCGGAGGCATTCGATGCCCTCACGAAAGCCGCGGACGTCCTCACCGACGACGCCAAACGCGCGCAACTAGATGCGAAGTTGCTCGACGTGCCCGCGGGATCGCTAACGTTGGAGGAGCTACGATGGAGCCGAGAGCTGGCGGCGTTGCAAGAAGCCGAGGACGCGGGTGAGGTGAAAGGCCCGGACGCCGTGCTCGACGCCGCCAGAGCGTACGCCGCCGCGGAGAAGGCGCTCGACGCCATCGCCAAGCGCAAGAAGAAGCAGGAAGACGCGGACAAGCTCGAGAAGAAGACACACGCGCTCGCCGCCTCGCAGGCGATCCGACTGGAAATCACGTCACGCATCGCCACGAAAGGCCTGCGGGGTAAAGACGCGGAGGTGACGATGACGGTGACGCGTGAGATGCTGAAACTCGCGATGGAGGCGCAGTCCACCGAAGACGGCAAGGTTCCGGACAGGGTCGTCGTGCCGCTCGAGGCGACGGCCATGACGAACTGCGCTAAATGCGATGGATGGGGCGAGAAGGAAGGGCACTGGACGATGGCGCTGGACAAGCTCTGCGTCAAGTGCAAGGGCATGTGCAGGGTGGAGAAGAGACGAACGGTGAAGGTGCCGGTGCGGGTCGACGTGATGGACGGGGAGCGGGTGGTGCTGGAAGGTATGGGGGACGAGGGGTACCGGAAGCAGGTCACCGCGCTGGGGGAGATGACGGAGCCGGGGGAGAGCGGGGACTTGGTCGTGACGGTGGCGCTGCTGAGGGACGGGGAGACCGCGCGGGAATGAACGCGATGAGTTCATAGTCTATCTAGGGCTCCCACGCCGGATCCATCGGCTTGGCATCGTCGCATCTGAATCGATTCCAGCGAAAGTCATTGACGGTAACCTTCACCTGTTCCCCAGTCTGACTCGTTTGCCATTTGGGCCTCTTGGGCACCCATTCGCACAGCGGAGAGTCATACATCGCGTGCCCACGCTCTGGACCGAGAAAATCACCGATCGTCGCGCCCCTCGAGTCCTGCGGCCGGATCAGTACAGAACGCAGGCGCCTGTACGCATCGTTGCCAAGCTCGGTTCGAATCGGCCAATTGTCGTCACTGTACGCCTTCAGCTGGTCGTAACTGAGCTTTGAATGCTTTGTGTTGTGGAAGAATCCGTCAGAAACCTCGTCGGGAACGTCCACGACCCGTCGACATACCAAGTCGATCGCGAACCGCGGCGCCAGCTCGATGAACCTTCTCGCGAGACTCGCGCGGCACAGACGCGAGGCGCTCTTCGGCGAGTCCATGTTTTTTTTGTTGAACCCGGCTTTTCGCCCGGTGGCTCCCAACGTAACCTCCGTGCTTCCCCCGCCCCCGCCGCTGACTGACCGTGAGTCGGCGATCCAGTTGATGGAGCTGCCGCACGCCACCCACCCGAGTCGCTGACCCGACGCGCTGCTCAGGTTCGGCGGCGGCGGTTCATGCGACGATAACGTCGGCGCCGCGAGTTTTGTTAAATTGTTTCCATCGCTTTTTCTCAGACACAGCTGTGTTTGCGCGTACCCGACCCCGGCGTTGTACGGCTTTTCGATGCGACCGAAGACGGCCCTGTGAAGCGCGGTGATGTGCGCGTCGGTATCGGGCGCGTCGGTCGGCGCGGCGACGGTGATGGACGCAAGCCTGACCGGGCACTGCAGTATCCCCGAGAGCAATTCGCCCTGCACGCCGAGGGCGTTCCACTTGCACATCTTGTCGCTGCAGCTCATGCAGCTCGTGGGGGTTCCCCGTCCGGGTTTGAGCCTCGCCGCGCCCGGCATCTGTGCCCCGACGCCGAACTCCGCGTCCGTCTCGCCGTCGCCGTCGCCCGTCAGCAGTTTGGCGCCCGTGCTCCCCGCGCCCAAGTGAGCGGCTGTCTTGGCGCGTTTGTTTGTGCGGATGATGGCAGAGCGCTCCGGGTTCGCCGCGCCGTTCATGCCGTCCAACGACGTCTCGAATATCGACGCGTCACCGCATGGAGACTGCGAGACGTACATGTGCACCGCGACGCCCGGACGCAGCGAGCACCAGAGCCGGGTCCGTGTCCAGTCGACGGTCCCGTCGTCATTTAACGTCGTCGTCTCTCCGCTCCGTTCGCCCGGCTGGAAGATGGAGACGCCCGGGTTCGCGAGCGCGCCTTCCCGCCCCGCGTCGCAAAGCCGTGCTATCTCATCGTACATGTAGAGCACGAGCGCCCTGCGCGCGAGAACCTCGGCGTGCGAGTCCGCGAGCGCCATCCCGTTCACGCATCGCTTGTCCCCGCCGAGGCATTTGGTTCCGGTGCCCAGCGCGACAACCTTGGGGGGCGCGTCGGGGTGGCGCTCGTCGGTGGTGGCGAACCCGGCGAGTAGGGTGTACTCGTGCGCCTGTGGTTTGCCGTTCTTCGGAAGCGACGCGTACTTTTGCAGGACCGCATCCGCCACCGCCGCCTGGAGGGACGACCCCCCGCCGCTCGGGGCCATCGACACTGAGAGCTCGAAAAGTACTCTTGCTTGTACGAGTATTCACATTGATATTTCCGGTGTAATTAGAGATATACCACCTAATTAACCCCCGTACTCGTATGTAAACCACACAGGACGGTGGCCGAAAAATATCTGCATGATTCGCTGACTCAGATTTTTGCCTTCTTTTTTACCGCGTCTTCCCCAATCGACGCGCCCATATCCAACACGATACTGCTCCGAGCGAGCACGCGAGCCCCCCGCCGACGCCGGGGAGACTCCATCGAAGCCAACAGACGCACACACAGACGAACGCGATGTCCACCGCGGTCGCCAGCGCACACGCCATCGGCGCGCGCAACAGAAACTCAATGATAAATGGACGGGGGCTGACTGTGTCGAGACGCGTCCCATCTCACGGCGCGAGGGTTCGACCCAAGCGCGCCGCGATACGGACGATGGCGTTCGTCCCGAACATGATTCCCAACCCGTTCCACCGATGGGGTACGTGCATTCCCTCAACAAACCCTTCCGCGATGAACCCCCGCCCGACCGCCCCCCGCCGTGCACAGCTGGCGCCAACAATCGGGTTTCGCGCGGTTCAAGATCTAACAAACGACCCGATCCCCCCCCCCGACCGTCAAACGCAGGCGACGACGTCAACCCCAACGCACCGCCCGACACCACCGTCCGCGGCATGCTCTCCGCCAAGCACAACAAATGGCAGGTGGGCCACGAGAACGGCTACGACGATACCGACACCGTCTGGCGCAAGTTCAGGTGCAGGAACAAAACGAAAGGGCACGAACTACTAGAGGCGGTGCAGGACCGGCTCTACGTGCCGAACGAGCAAGGATGCCGCATCCGGCGGGAATCACAGAGCATGTTCTACATGTGCTGCGACGGAGTCAGGGTCCGGCTCAACGAGACGAAGAGCGAGGTGCTCGTCGAGGTGCCCATGCCGCGGGAGACAAACGCCGAGATCGCCGCGTGCGAAACGACGCTGCGAACCGTCGAAGACCTCGCGAAGGCGTCCGGGTGCAAGGTGTGAGACGAGACGAACGAGTTTAGGGTATGACTCTACTCTTCGTGTCTCGTCGACGCCGTGTATTCATTTGTGTATTAGTTTTGTGAGTCTAAAGACGGATCGTGTACCATGCCCAGTCGTCGCTTCATTCACGCGTTCATTTCGCCATCATTCGCGTTGGGGCCATCCCCGACTTCGTCGTCGTCGTCCAGACCGGCCGCTTTGAGCGCGGCGGCCTCCTCCCTCTTCCTCGCGATCTCCGCCATCGCAGCCTCCTCCACCGCGCGCGCCTGGCTGAGGGACCACCCGTCGGCCCACCCGTCGCCGCCCACCGAAGCCCGCCCACTGGGAAATCGTTCCTTGGAGACTACGTTCTCGCGCGTCCCTTGGGAAGACGATCCCCCGCCGGGCGCGTCGGTGAGCCGCCGTACCCGCGCGATGATCGCGCCGGCATCCACCGAACCGATCCACCCCTTGAGCCTCTCAACGCACCCACGCACAGCTGTGTCGGCACCCCCCTCGGCACCCTGGACTCGCGTGAGCTCGGTGCACTTGGCAACCTTGAGACCGTTCGTTTTATCGGTTGAGACGAACGTGAGGTTGTCGAGTCGGATGATCGGCGACCTCGTCCTGGAACCACCGCCGTCTAAAGACCACCCGTGCCCCGCGCCCCACTCCGCAGCTCCGACGAACGTCTCCGGGCTCCTCGCGTCGATCTCCACAGCGAGCAAATCCCCGCCGACTGTCTCATCCTTCGCGGATGAAGCGGTTGCTAAAAATGCCCACTGCGAACGCGGCGCGGCGGGCGGCTGCGGCGCGGATACGTGCAGCAACACCGCGACGACGTCGAACTCCCCGCCGGCGACCACGCCGTCCGCGCTCGTTCCTAGCGCCGCCGCGTCCGTCAATCGCCGCGGGGTGGGCGACGGCGCCAGCCGCGCCTTGGCTAAAGCGGGCCGTCCAAGCCGCCGCCACCGCGTGTGACGCCCGCACGTGAGCTCCATTCCTCCGTTCTGATCCACGAACGATCGCCCGCACATCACGTTGTTCAGCTCGTACACGCACCCTTCCTTGATGACGGCGACGAGCTCGTGCGGGAGGTCGTACGCGGTGAGTAACGCCGCGCCGGTGTACCCTTCCGCGACTCGCGATCCGGGTGCCAGTTTTTTAACCCCCGAGACTCGCAGCCGGGTCCCGCGCCGGGCGTTTCGTTCCAGCAGCCCCGCAGTGCGAAGCATCTCCCGCGCGGCATCCTCGGACACCGGCACGCCCCGCGATTGGATCCGATCGAGCTCGGCGTCACGCGCGCGTTCCCATCGATCGCGCGCGACGGACTCTCCGGCGTCGCTCCGGTGAACCTTCCGGCCAGTCGCGAAATCCGTCTCGATCCACGAGCCGGGGTACACCCGCTCGACGTACACGATGGTCTTACCCACGACGCCGCCGTCTGAACGGAGCGTTCGAAGCGGGATGGACTCGACGCGGCGCCGTGGGCCGAGGTGCGCGTCCCACCGCGCGGGGCGCACGCCGTTGGCGTGCAACGCGAGGTGCGCCGACGTCCTCGCCGCTTCGGAAAGCGGCCCGCAGGGTTCGTCGATTCCTTTCAACTCGGCGCCCTGCACCAGCACCTTCTGCCCGATGAACAAAACACCGAGGCGCAGCTGCTCGGTGAGGTGGCGGTCGCATCGCGCGTGTATCCCGTACCAGCCGTCGGTGAGCTCCAGGTGCGCGCACCCGTCCTTCGCGCCCGACCGCCTCACCGCGGCGACGCATAAGACGACTGGGGATTTGGCGGGGGTATCGCGCTCCAACACCCGTCGGACCCACGGCCTTTGCGCGCGCAGAATCTCGCGTTCGTACCTGTAGACCATCCTGTCGATCACACACGGCGCGGCGATCGCGTCGTGGGCGTCGGGAAAGGCACGCGCGACGCACGATTGGGTCCAGACCGTCCACCGGTACGCGTTCAAACACCAATCGGCGTCGAGCAACCGCTCCACGCACCCGCGCTCTTTGATCATCAAACCACGCACATCCTCCGGCGTGTACACGACGTCGCGCTGCTCGTCCCGGACGCGGTAGCCCAGCGCGGTGTCCGCGCTCATCGCGCGAACCTGCGCGTCGAGCAACGCGCTTGGAGCCCCGGGCTTTTCTCCGGGTTTGAGGTAGTCGAAGAAGGAACCAAGCCGCTCCCGGTCGACCCGCGACGAGAACAGATCGTGCACCTGTGGCGCGGCGCCTGCACCTGCACCTGTGTGTTTCGTCGCTAAACCCCGTCCTCCCGGTGACGCGTTCGGCGGCGTCCGCGCGCCGTTGCCTTGTACGCGGATCGGCGGGTTGAACTGCTTCGTCCGCGCCGGCGGTTTGAAACCGCCGGCTCCTTTCGCGCCGGTTTGAACCGCCGGTTTGGGCGCCGCGTTTGAAGGCGCTCTCGCCGGCGGCGTTCTCGCGGGAGTCGTCGCGTCGCGCTCGCCGCCCGAGATGTCGCCCGAGGTGTCGCCCTCGTTGTTGAAGAGGCGCGCGCCGCGCTGCATCGCCGCGCGTGATACCGCGACGGACTTACCGTTGGCGGTGCTGAAGATGTCCGTCGCGGCGGCGGGAACATTTGGAATCGGAGCCGCCTCCATCGGAACCGCCTCCGCCGTCGACGTCGTCGTCTGACCGAGTAAGGACCTCGCGCGTCGCATCCCGTCCTCCGACACCGTCACCGCCCGCCCCGTCCCCGTCTGGAACAACCCGCCGGGAGTTACATCGGGAGTCGAACCGTCAACCTTCCGCTTCTTGAGCGCGGTATCCTCCGGCCCGGACCTCGTACCGACGGACCCGAAGAGGCACTCGCCCCGCGCACGCGCGTCCGCCGACGGGGTGACTTCTTTACCCGACGCGGTGTGGAACTTGAACCCCGTGGCGTCACCTTGAGGCGTGCCTTCGGTGTCATCGCCCAAGACGCGTCGAGCGATTCGGACGGCGTCGGCTGACACGGCGACGCCCTTTCCGGACGCCGTTTGAAAAATCCCGCCGCCGCCGCTGGGGAGTTGAGCCTGGCGCGTGTCCCCGCCACCCGCGGGGTTGAACCGAAACTCCGCGGTGTCGTCCTCGAACATCCCGCGCGCGCGTCGCATCGCGTCCGCGGACGGCGTCACGTTCTTTCCAGAAGCCGTCTGGAAGATTCCGCCCGCGGGCGAGGGCGAGGGCTCGGGCTCGGCGAATTTAAAACCCCCGAAGCCACCCGCGGGTGAATCGAGCGGCTGGACTCCCGCGCCCGACTCGAACGTGAACCCGCCCGCGCCCGACTTGTTAACCGACTTTGTAACGTCGGCGGCTGCCCCGTCGCCTGCCTCATTCTTGTCGCCGTCCCCCACGGGCCACGCCACGGGGGACAACCCGCCGAGAACCGGTGTTGGAACCGAGTCGTCGTCACCGGCTTCCTTCGCCAAGCGCGAGGCGGCGGCGATCTTCGGCCGGGTCCCGCGCGTGGATATCGGCGCCTGCAACTCGCTCTCCAGCTGGATGTACCGCCTCGGGGCGGGGGTCACGGTGTTGACACCTGTTCGGTGGAATCCCGCGGGTGTAGGTGTCATCGCCGAGACGGAGACTCCGCCGAGACTCCTACTCGCCCCGGGCTGGTTGTTAGCGTTAATCCCCCCGGGCGGCACCGGCGTCTTGTTGAACGTCGCGGGGCTCGGGTACATGAAGCTCCTGTCCGCGCCGCCTCGCTGACGCGCGCCGCCCGGCGCGAACATACCGGGCGACGGCGCGTGCAGTCCCGCGCGGGTCCGCCTTGCCAGGTTTTGGAAATAATTAGCCTCCTCCGCGACCCTCTGCGAATCCACCGCGGGCACGTCGAGCGCAAAGTCCCTCGGCAGCCCCATCCCGTGCGCGCCGCCCTCGGTGTTTCCGTGAAGTCCCTCGGCACCCCCCTCGGCACCCTTACGCACAGCTGTGTACCCCGAAGTTCCCACGCCGTACATCGCGCGTTCGGACTCGAGCGGCGAGAACAGTTGATCGTCGTTGAGCGACAGCGGCACGGTGGCGCGGGGCGTCTTGAGGGACGTGCCGAACCCGAAGCCGTCCCCACCGCCGCGGACGGTGCTTGGTGGGATGGCGAGCGAGGCGTGGTGACGCGGGGGCGCCGGGGTTTTCCACTGGCGATCCTCGGATTCCAGGCTCGGGTACACAGCTGTCGCTCCGGTTCCGACCTCCGCCGGCGCCATCCCTCTCGGATCCTCCTCTGTATCCTCGGGGAGTGCGTAGAGGTTTGGGAACGCTGTCTCTACAGTCACCCTGCCCGTCGTCTTCTCGGTATCCTGGTGAACCCCCGCCGCGTCGCAGTGCGCATCTGTATCCGCGTCCGTCGCGTTCGTGGTGCCTAGTAGGGCGGGATCTGAGTTCTCGTCGCGGTCGTCACAGCTGTGCGCGGGTATCGAGTGAACGTGAGGGGTCTCTTCCGCGGGTTGCGCGGATGGCTCGTGGTGCGGCGCCAGGGTCTCCTCGTCGTCGACCGCGGCCGATGCGACCGCGACCGCGCCGCGATACACGGCGCGGTGTCGCACCCTCAGGTTGTCTCTCAGCGCGGCGAAGCCTGGGTCGTGCGAGATGCACGAGTTGCCCGGGCCGTGCTCCAGGGCGTCCGCGAGGGGCGTGAAGAGCCCGGAGTAGTCTTTGCGTGGACGCGTGCGGCGCGGTGGTACCGTACCGGCGCGGGGCTTGACGACCCAGGATCCGTCGGGCAAAGGCGCGACGCTCACCTCCATCGGGGTGCCCGAGGAGACGGGCGCCCGGGCTCCGGCGCCCACGCGAGCGCTCCGCGTCGTCGGCGACATATCGACCCGCGCCCTCACCGTTCAAATCGTGTCGTCCTCAGACTCGCGGCATCGTCGACACTAAGAACCCTGCCGCGCAGTCTCTCGCGGCCTCCGCGCCCTCGTCTCTGTTGGTCCAGAGTTCAAAATTGCGTCCATCGTTCTTCGCTCGAGCTCGCGCGAGCAAGTGAACCACGTCATCTTTCCGTCTCGCACTCTCACAACTAACACGCGCGTCTCCATCCTCGATGGCATCACTCGCCTCCAGGCTCATCGCCCCTACCCTCGCGCTCCGCGCCCGAGTGAACCCCGCATCCACCGGCCGGTGCGTCAGATCCTTCCGACTCAGCGTCCGCGCGCACGACGTCAAGGGTGATTCCGCCGTCTCGATGGAGAACGTCGATCCGGAGATTGTCGCCTTCCAGGCGCACCAGTCCACCGCCGCGAAGCTCTCCTTCGCGGACGAGTGCCGAACCCTCGTGGACCTCGGACGGTACGGCGTCATCTCCACCTTCTCCAGGGAACACGACGGCGAGTACCCGAGCGGATCCATCGTCGGATTCGCATCCGACGAGATGGGCCGGCCGATCTTCGCGCTCTCATCCATGAGCGGGCACACCGGCGACCTCAAGGCGAACGGCAAATGCTCACTCACCGTCACCGCCCCGGGGTTCCAGGGCGCCGCGGACGCCCGCGTCACCATCACCGGCACCGTCGAGCCCATCGCCGATGGCACCGACGCGAAGGAGGCCCGGGAGGCGTACCTCGCGAAGCATCCCGACGCCTTCTGGGTGGACTTCGGGGACTTCACGTGGCACAGGATGGACGGCATCCTCGGCGCCCGGCTCGTCGGCGGGTTCGCGCGCGCCGGCGGGGTGACCGGGACGGAGTACGCGGACGGGTCCGTGGACCCCGTCGCGGGGTTCAGCGCGCCCATCGCGTCGCACATGAACGCGGATCACGTCGACGCGTTAGTCGCCGTGGTCGGGCACTACGTCGGTCTCACCGTGGAGAACGCGCAGATCGCGAGTTTAGACGCGGTGGGGATGAACATGGTTGTGACGCGGGGTGGGGAGAGCTTCAAGATCCGGTTGCCGTTCACGGAACCGGCGGTCGATCGCAAGGGTGTGAAGGAGGCGTTGGTGGGCATGACTAAGACGGCGGCCAAGGCGACGGCGGAGAAGGCCGAGGCGAAAGCCGAGAAGTAGGCGCTTACTGTAATAAGACGCGTGATGATGCGTGGAGCCTAAGTAGTCGTTCTCTGTGTGTTGTGCGATCGACAAACTAATAACCGCGATGCTACGATACGATGGCCCACGTGGAGCCCTACGCTATGCGTTGATGTCATCACATCGGCAACTCTCCCTCGACCATCCTTTTTCTGCCACCCTTCGGTCCTTGGCTACTGACCGCAGGGTGGACGTACTCCGGGTCTCCCGGCGGCGCGGGCTTCGCCACGATCTGCACCGCACCCCGCCCGGGAATGATGACCGTCTTGAGCTTCAGATTCTGTCGTGGGAAGGAAAAGGACGGGACTGTCAGGTGTGGGTTTTGTTGACATGGATCTCGAGCGGGGTGATCGCGCGTCGGGGTCGAAGCGGCTTATGGGTCGTGCGTACCTTCGCCCTGGTGGCGCGGCTGAGGCTGTTCCACTCCTTGAGCATGAAGTAGATCATCACGCTGAACGCGACGATCCAGAAGACGGTGATGACCAGCATCCTTCGCGCTCCACTCGACCCGTGCCGCTATCAATGAGGTTTTTCACGAGACGAGAGAGTCGCATTTAACGAATGATGGCTAGAGGCTACTGCTATCGCCGCGAATGTCAGGCCGGGATCATGTTCCAGACGCCCATGAGCCCGATCCCGAGCTTCGCGAGCCACTTCACGACTATGTTATCGCTCTCGCTCAGCTTCTTCCGCGCGAGCCGCGAATCGTCGGTCCACTCCACCTCGGGCGCCGAACGTTTCGTCGTAATCTCGTACTCGTCACCGTAGCCGTGACCGTAGCCGTAGCCGTATCGATACCCGTAGCCGTAGCCGTACGCGTAGCCGTAGCCGTTCCCGGTGTCCACGTCGACGTCCGCGCCCGCCGTCGGCGCGGCGTCGCGCGCCGCCTCCATGTTGGACTTGACGAGCGCGCCCAGCACCGCGCCGAGGATGAGCACGGACGCGAACTTCATCATGTTGATCTTGCCGTCGTCCGTCTCCTTCAGCGGGCGGAGGTTGGGCATCGCCCAGTACCTGCCCACGTCGGCGATTCGCTGCGGCCCGCGGGCGTAGTCGGCGGGGAGTAAATGCGTGGCGTCGGGGCGGAGCTGCGCGGGGAGCGGCGCGCGAGAGGAGTAGTGTAGGACCTCATCAATGTCGGCGGTCGCGACGCCGTCGGATTGTTGGAGGACGGCGGCGGTGACGCGGACGGGCCGCGCGATGGAACCCGCGCGCGGGGCGATGCGCGGGGGCAAGGGGTTCAGGCCCGCGAGGACGGGTGAGAAGACCGTCGCTGCGGACATCTCACCTGGGAGTGCGTGGCGGCGCGGCGGGGTGTGACCGTCGGACGGGCCGATGGTCTGCAAACGGGCCTCAGCTACGACAGTGTCAAATTCTCCCAGAACGCCCAGCGCGGGTCGGGTGACACCATGGCGCGCACCAAGCTCTCCGAGGCGAAGAAACGCAAGATCAAGGTTGAGGTGAACGAGGAGGTTGAGGAGAGCGATGATGATCAACCCAAACACAAGATCATCAACTGCTGGTCGGGTCCTCGGAGCCTGAGCACTTCGCTGATGTACTCATTTCACAATCGTGGCGACGCGGAGTGCTTCGACGAGCCCCTCTACGCGCACTACCTCCGCAGTGAAATTACAATCAACGAGATTAATGGAATCGAAGATTCACCCCCGCGCCCGTACGTAGATATGGTACTGGACAAGCAGAATGCAGATGGGGAAAAGGTCCTGGAAGAGATGCTATTGGGGGACAGCATCGAGTCGTCAAGAGGGTTCCGCTTTGTGAAGCACATGGCCAAGCACGCGACGAGGTACAAATATGCGGACAAGTATACTGAGGAGTCGCTGGCCGACTACTTGGAAAATGCGAGAATTTCATCCTGGTGAGGCATCCGGAGGATATTGTACGATCCTTTGGTGCCGTGGCTACCCCCAGCCTCGATGAGACGTGCCTACCTTCGCAGCTGGAGATATTCATGCTGCACGCTCCTCACAGACATGGAATGATAAACCATGAGACTAACAAGTTGGAGCTCCCAACAGTCCAGCATAGGAAAAAACACCCGCCCATGCCCGTGGTGCTCTCCGAGGACCTGCGCGATAACCCGGAGGGTACGTTCCGTGCGCTGTGCAAAGCCATGAACATCGACTTCAAGCCCGAGATGCTGAAATGGAAAGCGGGCCCGAGACCGGAGATTGACGGATGCTGGGCTCCTTGGTGGTATAAGACAACCCACGAGAGCACGTGTTTCGCGCCGCCGCGCCAAGAAAAACCGCCCCCGCCGCCGCTCAGCGAGGATCTACAGGCGCTGGTGGACGAGTGCATGCCTTACTATCAGTTCCTGAAGAGTCACGCGATGAAACCCGATGTGATCGAGCGTCGAGGTGAAGACGACGGAAGGAACGACGCGGCGACGACGTCACAGACCTTGACGCGCACGCACGCCGGGACGCACGCCTACGCCGCGGACCCCCGTAACGACTCCGTGCTGATCGGCATGCGCGACGGCGTGACGGACACGTTCTCGTTGGTACCCCGCAAGGACGCGAAGGTTTCCGTGTTCGACAGCGGGTTCGTGCTTGGCGACGGGGTCTGGGAGGGCATCCGTCTGCACGACGGTGTCCTCATGTACGTCGACGAGCACGTCAAGCGGCTGTATCAGGGCGCTAAAGCCATCGACATGGAGATTGGGGTGACGCAAGCGGGATTGATCAAGATGATGTACGAGACTGTGGACGCTAACCAGATGAAGTCGGGAGTTCACATTCGTCTGATGGTCACCCGCGGGTTAAAATCCACACCTTACCAGAACCCCACGTTCACCGTCGGTAAACCCACGATCGTGATCGCCGCCGAGCACAAAGCCGCGGCGGAGGCGCCGAAGGTGCGTGGCATGCGCCTGATGACGACGCACGTCAGGCGGGGCGCGCCTGACGTGCAGGATCCGGCGTGGAATTCGCACAGTAAACTGAACTGTATAGCGGCGTGCATCCAGGCTAACAAGGCGGGGGTGGACGAGTCGTTGATGCTCGACCCGCACGGGTTCGTGGCGACGTGCAACAGCGTCCACTTCTTCATCGTCGTCGACGGCGTGGTACTCACGAGCAGGCGAAAGTACATACTGCACGGCATCACCCGAGACAACGTGATGCGAATCGCGAATGGGATCGGTTTGGAAGTTAGGGAGGACGACTTCACGCTCACCGCCGTGTATTCCGCGGAGGAGTGTTTCGTGACTGGTACGTTCGCGGGTGTGCTGCCGGTACGGGAGGTGGACGGGCGACAGATAGGCGACGGCAAGCGGGGTCCGGTGGTGAAGAGACTGCAGGAGGCGTACGTTAGGGAGGTCAACGCCGTCGCGAGTCGAGGCCGACGCCGAGCGTGATTGAATTCATAGTCTAGTTTTAATCCGTGACGTGTCATCATTGAGAGAAAATATCATCATCTTCCACTTCGTCGGCGACGGGATCCACGCCGATGGCCCGGGAGAAGTATCCCCATCGCATGACGTAAGAGACGAAGGTGGCGAGTCCGAGGGCGAAGACGCTCCCGGCCATGAGCTTGTTTCGTGAGCACCACTGGTACGTCGACCTGAACCGGCCAAACACCCCGTTGAGCGCGGACCCAACCTTCATCATCCGTTGCATGGTCTCCGGCGAGATGTTCTGCATCATCTCCGCCGTCTGCTTCGCCTGCTCGTCGCTCATCTTCATGCCGGCGGCGGCGCCCATCTCCTTGAGCTGCTCCGGGGAGATGTTCTTCATCATGTCGCTGACCATGTTCTGCATCTCCGGGTTCTTCATCTGCTCAGCCATCTTCGCCATCATCTCCGGGTTGTTCGGGTTGGAAGCCATCGCGGCTGGGTCCATCCCTTGCGCCTTCATCTTGGCGGCCATGTCCATCATCCCCTTCATGGCGTCCGGGTCCATGTTCTTCATCATCGCCGCCGCTTGCTTGGCCATCTTGGGGTCAACCTTGGGCATCCCGTTCGCGCCGCCCATCGAACCCATCGCCTCCAGTTGCTCCTCGGACATGTTCTCCATCATCTCCGCCGCCTTCGCCATCGCGTCGGGGTCCTTCATCATCTCCATCGCCTTCGCCATCTGGTCGCCGTCGGGAATCGGGCCGCTCGGAGCCGGCATTCCCGTCGGCGCCGCCGCGGTGATCTCAAACTCCGGGCACGTCCCGTTCGTCTCGTCGGTGAGACCCGCGCTTTGCAGGTCCACGACCGCCTTGTCGAGCTCGCCCTTCACCGTCTCGTCGCCCGGCGCGAGCTTCACCGCGCGCCGCAGGTCCGCGACTGCCGATTGCCAATCTTCCTTAGCCGCGTGCGCCTGCCCGCGGCGGTAGTACGCCTTCAACGCCTTTCCATCCTGCTTGAGCACCTCGGTGCACTCGCTGATGGCGCTGTTGTACCGCTTAGTCTTGTTGAAGCACAGGGACATGTTGAGCTGGCAGGACTGGCGTAGGGTCTTGGCGCCCGCGGAGGGATCGTCGGCGAGGTTGTTCTTGACCCTCATGTACTTCTCGATGGCTTCGTTGTACTTGCCTTCGCCGACGAGCTTGTTGCCGTCCGTCTTGAGTTGCTCCGCGCCGCGCAGGGCGTAGTCCCGCTGCGCCTGGTTCTGGTTCTTGAAGTTGTTCATCTGGGACTTCAACGTCTCGGGGTCCATCTGGC
>Ga0315315_10001758_pt1 | contig 19881 bp, 13 predicted proteins | sample M140m3416metaG_FD_203699 | JGI IMG/M metagenome (GOLD analysis project Ga0315315, IMG submission 203699) | Ammonia-oxidizing marine archaeal communities from Monterey Bay, California, United States - M1 40m 3416 | ecosystem: Environmental > Aquatic > Marine > Intertidal zone | place: USA...
CTACGCAATCTAGTTATTCTTGTTTAACTAACGATGGTATGTATGAGCAGAACGAATGGGCTTATTGTCATTTTTCAAGATGTGATGATTACACTGTAATGTTTCACCACAATAGAGAAGCAAATCAAGTTCATAACTTTATAATTATAAACAGTGAGCAAAGACCATTTTATCATTATTACCAAGCACCTAACAGTACATTTAAAAGATTTCATATAGATGGTTTCAGATCCATACCTTATGTTGGTATTGGTGGTGGTGATATAATTTTTCAAGATTCATACATACAAAATAAATACTACAAACAAATACCTGATATATATGCTGGTTATACAGATACATTTGGTATTGTTGATAGTAATGATTACTTTGGAAATGGTGGTGGCGATAGTAGATGTCAAAACTTAAGAGGTGGTGGTCACTGGATGACGAGTCAATATACAGACTGGTGTTTTGAAGAAGGGTTAAATGCTGTTGTTGAAAACTCTTACAATTTAAAATGGAACAGAGGTGGTAACATATGGGACGTTGTAAATTTAAGAAGTGAGTATTATTATGTTGGTCAAGAAATAGTTCACGTTCCAGCAAATACAGCTGTTACAATAAAAGGAGAGTTTAAAGGTCAAGCAACTGGTTCTTGGAGTTATCCATATTTAAGCGCTAAACAGCATGGTAGATCGTATCAATATTATTCAGCTTATACAGGTCAAACAGATTATGTTGCTGACACAGACACTAATGCAAAAAATAGTTTGTTTTATAACTTCCTAAAAAGAGAACAGTTTAGTGGTACTAATGGGTTATGGCAAACAAAAACACTTAATATAGCTGCGCAAAAATATGCTTACACATTAATAACAGGATACGAAATAGATAGTGATAATCAAGAAGAAATAGGACAAATAAGAGATTTAAAAATTATATTTCCAGGTCCTGTTAAAACAAGAAATAAATTTGGTAGTAGAACAGAGACAAGTGTAAATAGAAAACGAATATCAGGAAGAATATAATATGACTAAATTTTTAAACGACATAAATTTATCAGCAGGAAATGACATTCAGTTTAAAACAACTGCAGGTGTTAATGCTGGTAAGATAGAACAAGATGGTAATAACTTAGTATTAAGCAATGCTGTTGGTGATGTTTTACTAGGTGACGGTTCGTCTGATATTTTTATAGGTGATGGTACTAACAATGTTGATATTATATTTGAACAGTCTGGTGCTATAAAAGGTGATGGTAGTGCTGTAACACTTACATTAGGTGGTGCTAATACAACTTTAAACTTAGAAAATCCTAACATAAGCGGTAGCCTTAGTATAGGTGCTACAACAATAAACAACAAACTTACGTTTACAACTACAAATGGTTTTATACTATTTGACTACGAACCATCAGGTGATACAGGCGAATACACAACAGAAGTTCCTTTAATAAAAGTTGGAATAGGTACAGGTGAAACTACAATACTCGCAAGAATAAGTGAGTATAGAGGTGTTGTTTTAGGTGCTGACGATACGGTTTGGTTACAAGCTGGTGACACTAAATCTGTTATAAAATCTAATGTAGGTTTAACAACTGAGCAAGTATTAATGTCAGCTGAAGGTGGTTTTCACGCTTACGGTTTTCCTGGTAACGACACGTCTTGGGCCAATAGAGTAGAGTTTAAGTTTAGAGCTGATAGTACAACTGCCAGTGAAAATGGTTTGTATATAGGTGACGGTGGTTACACTCAGTTTATAGACTTAAGTAGAAACTTAAAAAATATTGGAACAATAAGTTCTGGAGCTATAACCTCATCTAGTAGAATAACTTCAACAAAAACATCTACTCATGTGTCGGGAAATATAACTGATGCAAACGCACACTTAGATTTATATAACAGCTGGACGAGTAATACAGATCAAAAAGGATCTATCATAACATTTACAGATAATTATTATGATGGTAGTAATTATCATAAAACAACTAGAGCTGCTATAAAAGGTGGTACTGATACTATTGGTAACACAGCTGATGGCTATTTAGAATTTTACACAGACTCAGGAGGTGGTAACTCACCAACGCTAGCTCTTAGATTAGACAAAGACCAAAACTCAACTTTTTCAGGTAATATAGCTGTTGTTAAAGGTAGTGCAACGGTAAAAGTGGAAGAGAGTGGTGGTGCTGACGTAAGAATGGTTGCTGGTGGATCAACTGGTTATATTGGAAATTATAGTAATGATCAGTTGAATATAATGCAGAACGGTGCTTCGGCAATAACAATAGACACTAGTAAAAACTCAACTTTTACAGGTGATGTTGCCTTAGCAGATGGTAAGGCAGTAAAGCTAGGTAGTGGTGGTACATTCCAATTATGGCATCAATCTGGTACTAATGGTAATAGTTTTATTGACGAGCAAAGCACAGGTGAATTATTCATAAGGTCTAACAGTATTATAAGATTAGCTCATTATGCTAATAATACTTATTCAGCTACTTTTAATCCAGCTGGTGCCGTAGAACTTTACTATAATACGGCTAAGAAATTTGAAACCCATTCTGCAGGTGTTACTGCAACAGGAGATGTTGTCGCAACAGATGGTAGTGATACAGCAACTCTTAAATTCTCAGGTTTAGTTTTAAGTAGAAGTAATTCTTACATACAATCAAATGCTGATAATTCTGATACACTTAATATTGGACAGTCATCAGTGAGATGGGGACACGTAAAATTAGATGCTGCTGACTTTGCGGTTTTTAATGGTGGTACTGAAAGGTTTAAAATTAACTCAAGTGGTGTTGCATCTTTTTCAGGTAACATTACCGCTGGTACTAATAGTATAACCGCATCTCAGTATTACGTTCAAGGCACGTACCCAAGAATTTACTTGTCTGACACAAACAGTGACGACGATTACTCTATAATAAATGACAATGGTACTTTTGTCGTTTATAACGATACTGATAGCTCAACTGCTTTTGCTATAGCTGGTAATAACAACGTAACTTTTGCAGGGACTGTAACTGCTAATGGTACCACGTTAACTGGTAATCAAGACATTTCTGGTATTGCAACAAACGCTACTGCAATTTCTAATATAACAGAATTTCCAGGTTTTGGTACTAGTAGTACAACGGCTTTACGTGGTGACACTACAATACCTTCAGTAGCAGGTTTAGCAAGTACATCTTACGTAGATACAGCTGTAGCAAATATAGTAAACTCAGCACCAGCCGCTTTAAACACATTAGATGAGTTAGCAGAAGCCTTAGGTGATGATGCAAACTTTAGCACAACAATTACAACTAGCATAGGTACTAAAATGGCAAAAGCTGGAGGAACATTTACAGGTGCTATAACAATGGGTGGTGACACAAATATGAATGGTCACTCTATATTTGAAAATAGTGAAAATACGCACAGTATTGATTTAAGTGATCACAGTGGTTACACTTGGCTTAGAAATCAATATAATGGTTGGGTGTTTCAAGGTGGTACTGCCGGAGATGACTGGACACAGTCTGTTAGATTAACGCTAGAAGCTACCGATTCATCTAACAATAATAAATGGGTAATTCTTGGTCAACAAAATGCTAATCAAACAGAAGGTAAATATAAAGGTGTACGTGTAGTTAAATATAATAGCGGTACTCAAGATGGTGATTTTCAAGCAGGTACTGCAACTTTTACAGGAGCAGTAAGTCTTACTGGTGGTGCTTTATCTATATCTGGAGATGGTAGTAATGCTGTAACATTTACAGAAAGTGGTAGTGGTGATTTTACTATTGATGCTCCTGATGATATTAGATTAGATGCTGGTGGTGGAGATATAGTTTTAAAAGATGATGGTACTGAATTTGGTAGATTATCTAACGCGTCTGGTGATCTTATTATACAGAGTACAACTTCAAACGCAGATATAAGATTTCAAGGTAACGATACCGGCACAACTATAACACCTCTTGCGTTTGATATATCTGACAATGGTGCGGCAACTTTTTCAGGAGCTTTAACTTTTACTGATGGAGGTATAACTACAGCTGCAAATTATTTTCAGTTAAACACTCCTTCTGGTTATATTCAAATAGGGGCAATGAATGGGAGCCATGCTCATATATACACTGATAGACCTAGTTTTTACACAAACAAACCTATACTTGTTTCAGGTGCTACTGTTTTAACAACATCTTCTGGAGTTTCTATATCAGGTGCTCAAACTATAAGCGGTAATAAAACATTTGCTGGCATACCTGTTTTTGAAAACGCAACTTATTGGCAAGTTTCAGGTACTGATTACGCTGTTCAAAGGGCAGATGCTAGAGATGACTCTACAACAGAAGCAAGACTACATTGGTATGGTAATGATGCTTCAGGTGGTACAACTAATTTTAAACATGCTTATTATGATGGTGGTAGTTATATAAACGTTACAGCCGCTAGTGGTCAACTTAGAATTGGAGGTGAGTTAGAGGCCGATGGCTTAGATATAAACGGTAATGCTGACATATCAGGAACTCTAAATGTTTCAAGTAACATAACAACCAACCACGTTTTACCTGTTACTGATTCTACTTACAACGTAGGCTCAAGTTCAGTAAGATATGCAAATGGTTATTTTGATAATGTACATGGTGATGGTAGCAACTTAACAAACGTATCAGCAACTGATAGTACAAAACTACCTTTAGCTGGTGGTACAATGTCTGGTGACATTACAATGGGTAATAACGATATTATTGGTGTAAAGTTTATACAAGCTAATGGAAATGTAGATATTAGGACTGGTTCTGGCGAATACGCTTTACACGCTGCTCAAGACGGGCAAGTTGCTCTATACACTAATGGTGTAAAAAAGTTTGAAACAACAAGTATTGGTGCAGATGTAACTGGTGGTACTTTAGGTTTTAGCACTGCCGGTGATATTACATTTCCTGATAATTCTGGAGCTGCTTTAGAGTTTAAAGAAGGTAGTAATCTATACATGAGATTTATTACTACAAATGGTGGTGAAGCAATTCAAATGGAAAAAGCTACAACTATATCAAATAGTTTACAAGTAAACGCGCTTACTGCTACAACTGGTGACTTTAACGGTAATTTAGCGGTTGAAGATGAAATACATTTAACAGATGGTGGTTCAACAATAAGAGGTAAGTTATTATTAAATTCTTCAGACAGAGATAATGTAGAATTAAGAGCTGAGTCGCTAGGTTCAACAATGAAGTTTTTTACAGTTGGTACCGAAGCGCTTGAGCTGGATGCTTCTCAAAACGCAAATTTTGCAGGTGATGTAAAAGCTCAAGATAAAGGATTTCAAGCAGGAGCAGGTGGTGATAAAGATGGTTTTGTTTTTCATGATTTATATACTGCTGGTGGTAATCATTGGGGTTATAAAGCTTTTACAAATAATAGCAATGCTAGGTTAAGTATTGTAACAAATGGTACTGAGCAACTATCTATAAACAGTTCTGGTAACGTTGGTGTAGGAATTACAAGCCCTGTATCAACATTTCATGTTTATGAAAATAGTACCGAAACGTCACAAAATGCTGGTATAACAGTTGAAAACGACGGCAATGGAGATGCTACTGTTCAGTTTTTATTAACAGGCATTAGAAGATGGGCTACTGGTATAGACCATAGTGATTCTGATAAATTTAAAATAGCTAGCTCTGGTGACTTAGGTAGTGACGCAAAATTTACTTTAGATACTTCTGGTAACGCAACTTTTGCAGGCACAGTTGAGGCAAGTTCTTATAAAATTTCTTCTACAACTATATTACAAGGTAGTACAAATGTAACTTTAGGTTCAGCCGGTGGTACAGGTACTATATCTTTAACTACTCATACTAGCACACCTTTTAAAATAGAAAATGACGATACTATAACAATTAGCAGCGACACTACTTTTGGTGGTAATGCTTTTGGCGGTACATATCTTGGTGTTGGTGCAAATGGTGTAACTCAATGGGGTGCAAGTAGAGGTATTATGACTTGGGGCTCTGGTTACGCTTCAATATATGCTAGCGGAAGCAATGAGCTTTGGCTAGGAGCTAGTGGCGCTAGTGATAAAAGTATTGTTTTAGATGGTTCAACTGTAACAATAAATTGTAACGCAGATATATCAGGTCACTTATCTGTAGACACGGTAACCGCTTCAACTATTGACACTGACAAATTTGTAGTTATTGATAGTGGTAACAGATTTTATTATAGAACTGGAGCAGAAGTAAGATCAGATATTGGTGCTGGTACATCTAATTTTGATGGCGCTTATGCTTCTTTGTCAGGTAAACCTACAATACCATCAGGTAATCAAATTATAGACTGGACGGTAGATCAAGGTTCTACAAACATACATACCGGTAATTACAACAATACTGATACGGTTGATATGGGTAGTGGTTTTATAGTTGCAAACAACGGTGGAACTAATCAATTTACTATTGTTGAAGACAATGCTTTAAGATTTGCAGGGACTGGAGCAACAACTGTAGCTTTTAATTCTACAACTAAAAAAGTAACAATTGATTCTCCTGCAGAAACGTACACAGCTCACGAAAGTATATCACAAGCAACATCAAACCTAAATAATTCAGGTAGAACTTATATACAAGATATAACTTTAGATAGTAATGGACACGTAACCGCGGTTGGAGTAGCGTCTGAAAGTGATCAAACATCTGTATCAGGTTCTTCTGGGTCTTGTACAGGTAACGCTGCTACAGCAACTCAAGCTACAAATACTATAAACTGTAAAACAACTTCAGTTAGTAATTCTACTGATTATTTTGGTGTTTTTGTTGATAGTAACGGTAATGGTTTTCAAGATCTTCATGTTGGTGCTGGTTTAAAATATAATCCTAGCTCAGATATTTTAACAGCTGGTAAACTAACTTCAGATACAGTAAGAATTGTTGAAGATGCAAAAAGTACTGGTATTGATGGTACTGCTGGTGCTGGTCAAGCATGTATGACTATTACTGGTGCGGGTGCTGGTAACGAGTCCAATATTACTCTTAAAATGGTAGGTACAGCACATGGTAGTCCTGTTAAGATAAAAATGACGGCAGAAGATACAGAAGGTAATGGAGCTGGTAATGGTATGATTTCTTACCACCCAGATACAGATACACTTGGTATAGGGCAAACTACAACACATAACTCGATGGCTATGCTAATAGACAACAGTGACGTTGTATCGTTTAAAAACCAAGCTACATTTACTAATGGTATTGATGTAACATCAGGCGTTAACTCAACAAGCAAAACAACTGGTACAGTTAAAGTTGCTGGTGGTGTTGGTATTGTTAAAACACTAAACGTTGGTGGAGATGTAGTTGCTTATGCATCATCTGATAAAAGATACAAAGATAATTTACAAGCAATAACAAACCCTATTGACAAGGTTAAAAGTTTAACTGGGTATACATTTACTTGGAACGATAAACACGAACAATTTAATGGTAACAATGATATTGGTGTGGTTGCTCAGGAAGTTGAAAAAGTATTTCCTGAAATAGTTGACACAAGAGATGATGGCTACAAAGCTGTTAAATATGAAAAAATGGTTGCTGTATTGATAGAAGCTGTAAAAGACCAACAAAAACAAATTGATGAATTAAAAGCTATTATAGATGGTAGTTCCAAGTAGTGGTGCGATAAGTCTTATTGGTATAAAAAATGAAGTAGATCAAGAAGACTACGATGCAGGAGAAGAGGAGTACACAAATATATCTTTAACTAATCTAGCTACTCAAACAACTTTTAACGCCAACTCTGGTAGCGCGCCAAATTCATCTACGCCACACGGTATGTCAGAGTGGTATGGTTATGATCACGATGCAGCAGCTTCGTTTGTTAATGCTAAAGCTGTTTCTAAAACATTATCAACTGGTACTGCTAATAGTATTAACTTTGTTGACACTGATGATACATTTAATTTTACAGGTACTACAGCATGGTCAATATCATTTTGGGTTAAAGCAGGTTGGAGTAATAGTTTAAATACTAACATACATTTTTTTATTGGCCAAAAACAAAACGCTTCATATCAGTTGTCAGATATGATTAAAGTTATATATACTGAAAGTACAAATAGAATACGTCTGCAGTACGGTAACAAAACAACAGCATCTGATGCTTGGACTAAACAAGGTGAATGGTTGTTTCACTCTAACTCAGGTGCTTATGCAGCTGGATATGCTGCGGCTGGTTTAGGTAGTACATATTGGAGTGCTAGTAATAGAGGTTATGTAAACAGTGATAATTATACGATGATAACTGTTACAAAATCATCAACAAATGCAGCTAGCGCAATGAAACTATACTGGAACGCTAACAACGCTGGTGCTCCACCAATTACTTACACGTCTGGTAGTGGTAGTCCAGCAATGAGTACTACTAATAATAGAAGTTGGAGTGTTGGATCTAATGGTGTTGCTAATGGTGAGATAAAAACTGGTAATAGCTCAGCAACAGTTTACAATGATTTAACTATGTGGAATAAAGAACTAAGTGCTAGTGAGGTTTCGTCGCTGTACAATAGTGGTACAGTAATGGATGCTACAACTCATAGTGCAAGTAGTAATTTAGTTGGATATTGGAAATGGGAAGGTAATGGTAATGCTACTGTGTCAAATGATAACTTCACAATATCAGGTGGCTCAGCAATTGTAAATAAATAACATGAATTATTATATATTATCAGAAGAAGTATTTGAAACAATAGAAAAAGATAATGTACATTTTATGCATAAAAGTATGGATCGTACAGAAAGATTAGTAGCTACGACAGATTTAGTTAGCGATCGTATTCGTAAGTTTAATAATATAAACACATGCTCAAGCTATACATTTACAAACCATAGTAATTGGGTTGGAGATGGAACTGGTGTTGAGGTTGAAGAATTAGAACAAGGAGGATATATTTCACAGGTAGACGATTAATGTAATTACTCGCTATTTTGTGTGATAGTATAAATAGATAAATAACAATAAATTAACTTAAATAAAATAAAAAATGGCAAAAAGAAAAACACCTAAGGTTGACTTAAAACCTACAAAGCTTACAGAAGATGAATTAAAATCATTACAAGAGCTTGTTAACAAAATTGAAATGCTTCAAAGAGAAGCAGGAGTTCTAGAACAAAGAAAACATGGAGTAATGCATGCTTTAACTACACTGCAAGAACAAGTAAATGAAATGCAAGTAGAATTAGAAAAAGTATATGGAAAGGCTGATGTTGATGTAAGAACTGGAGAGCTTAAATACCATGAAGACAATGGAAAAGCTAATTCGTAAAATTACTATAGGTAAAGATTATAAAAACGACGCAATGCACTACGCGGTTGGTCAAGAGGTTTATGGCGGTCACACTATATGTAACATATTAGAAGAGACTGATAAATACTCAATTTATATTAAAAAGAAAAAAGAGGTTATACCTTGGAAAGATTTTAATAAAAATATGGCTATTTCGGTAGAGTATAATTTAGAATACTAATGAGAAGTATCTACAATTTTGTTGTAGAACCTGTTGGGAATAGATATAATAACGCAAAAAAACTAGGTGATAAAGAATTAATTCTAAACACAGATATATTCAATCACAAATTTATAAACAGAAAAGCTCGTGTTATATCTACACCCATAATGGGTAACAACACAGGAATAAAAGTTGGTGATGAAATTATAGTTCATCATAATATATTTAGAAGATGGCATGATGTTACAGGTAAAGAAAGAAACAGCTCTAGCTGGATAAACGAAAATACTTATAGCATATACCACGATCAAATATACGCTGTCAAAACAAAAGACAGTTGGAAACCGTTAGATGGTTATATATTTTTACAACCACTAAAACAAGATGATAAGTTTTCAAATGAAAAAGAAAAGTTTATAGGCAAAGTTATTTACGGTAACAATGAATATAAAAAAGGAGATATACTCGGCTTTGCTAAAGTTGGCGCTAGATTTGAATTTGTTATAGATGGCCAAAGACTTTACAAGGTTAATTTAAATTTAATTACAATAAAATATGAATGTCAAGGAAACGAAGAAACGTATAATCCAAGCTGGGCATAGGGCAGTTGAAGAGCTGATTAAAGTAGCAAAAGAAGATATTGTTGATTCTGATGACGACATATCAGCTGATAGACTTAAAAATGCTGCAGCAACAAAGAAACTAGCTATATTTGACGCATTTGAAATACTTAACAGAATACAGGAAGAAGAAAACATACTTGAGGGTAAAGATACCGAAGAAAAAAAAGAAAGAGTATTTAAAGGCTTTGCAGAAGGAAGATCAAAATGACTTACGAACAAACACTATATAAAATAGTAGAGCCTATTAAAAAAACTACTATAACTAGGCTTAATAGAACTAAAAAATGGAAATATGGGTACAATAAAGAACATGATGTTGTCGTTATATCAAAAAATGGAACTATTGGTCAAGTATATGAAATACAAGGTCTGCAAGTTGCTTTACCAATGCAACCAAAAGATGTGTACGTGCATGAGCAAAAAAAGTGGCAACAAATAACGTACCCCAAAGAATTATCTAGATTAAAAAATATATTTGACTGGAGATCATACCCTGAAGAATCAAAAGAACAGTGGTTTGATTATATAGACGAAGAGTTTAAAAGACGTGAAGAAGGTTTCTGGTTTTTAAACGGAAAAGAAGAAACATATGTAACTGGTACTCACTACATGTATTTGCAGTGGAGTAAAATTGATGTAGGTGCACCAGACTTTAGAGAGGCTAACAGATTATTCTATATATTCTGGGAAGCTTGCAAAGCAGATAAAAGGTGCTATGGTATGTGCTACCTTAAAAACAGACGATCTGGTTTTTCATTTATGTCTTCGGCTGAAACAGTTAACCAAGCTACAATATCAAGTGATGCAAGGTTTGGTATACTATCTAAAACAGGTGCTGATGCTAAAAAAATGTTTACAGACAAGGTTGTACCAATATCGGTTAACTATCCTTTCTTTTTTAAACCGATTCAAGACGGTATGGACAGACCTAAGTCTGAGCTTGCTTATAGGGTTCCTGCAAGTAAGTTCACACGTAAAAAGATTACTGCTAATGAAAAGCAGGAAGACTTGGTTGGACTTGATACTACTATTGATTGGAAAAATACAGGTGATAACAGTTATGACGGAGAAAAGCTTCAACTGCTAGTACATGATGAAAGTGGTAAGTGGGAAAGACCAGATAATATATTAAATAACTGGCGAGTAACAAAAACTTGTTTACGATTAGGTAGTAGAATTATAGGTAAGTGTATGATGGGATCAACATCAAACGCATTAGACAAAGGAGGTGATAACTTTAAAAAACTATACAATGCATCAGACGTTACTCAAAGAAATAGGAATGGACAAACAAAGTCTGGCTTGTATTCTCTCTTTGTCCCAATGGAATGGAACTACGAAGGATTTATTGACGAATACGGACGTCCTGTTTTTGATACGCCTAGTGATGATGTCTTCGCCCCAGACGGAGAGTTAATAGATATAGGTGTAGTTGATCACTGGCAAAATGAAGCTGATGGTTTAAAGTCAGATCAAGATGCACTAAACGAGTTTTACAGACAATTTCCAAGAACTACGGAGCATGCGTTTAGAGATGAAGCTAGTAATAGTATATTTAACTTAATAAAAATATACGAACAGATAGACTACAACGAAGAAATGACAAGAACACTAGGTCTTTCAACAGGTAGTTTTCAATGGGTTAATGGAGTAAAAGATACAAGAGTTATATTTTACCCAGATCCAAAAGGTAGATTTAAAGTAAGTTGGGTACCACCAATACATTTACAAAACAATATTATTGTTAAAAATGGAATACGATACCCTGGCAATGATCACATGGGTGCTTTTGGTTGTGATAGTTATGATATATCAGGAACTGTAGATGGTAAAGGATCGAAAGGTGCTTTACATGGGTTAACAAAGTTTAGTATGGAAGACTGTCCACCTAGCCAGTTTTTCTTAGAGTATATAGCAAGACCACAAACCGCAGAGATATTCTTTGAGGACGTTCTAATGGCTTTAATTTATTACGGGATGCCAATGTTAGCAGAGAACAATAAACCTCGTCTATTGTATCATTTAAGAAGGCGTGGTTATAGAGGTTTTAGTATGAACAGACCTGATAAACTTTGGAATAAACTTTCAACAACTGAAAAAGAAATAGGTGGTATACCAAATACAAGTGAAGATATAAAGCAAGCTCACGCTGCTGCAATTGAAATGTACATACAAGAAAAAGTTGGTCAAACAAAAGAAGGTATTGGTAATATGTATTTTAACACAACTTTAAATGATTGGAGTAGATTTGATATTACTAAACGAACAAAATACGATGCTACAATTAGTAGCGGGTTGGCAATAATGGCTTGTAATAGACATTTGTATAGACCAAATCCAACAGTAAAAAAAGCATCAGTAGATATACAAATTGCTAAATACAGCAATAAAGGAACAAATACAAAAATAATTAAACAATAACATGGCAGATTCTCTACATAAAGAATTTCCTTCTCAAGTTGTCAGTGACTTAGAAAAAGTTTCTGACAAGTATGGGTTAAAAGTAGCTAGAGCTATTGAACTAGAATGGTTTGATGGTCCTGCTTCTAACCGATATTCTCAAACACAGAGAAAGTTTCATAATCTTAGGTTATACGCGAGAGGTGAACAATCAATACAAAAATACAAAGATGAGTTATCTATAAATGGTGATTTGTCTTATCTTAATTTAGACTGGACACCAGTGCCTATTATACCTAAGTTTGTAGATATAGTTGTTAATGGTATGGCCGGTAGGTCTTTTGATATAAAAGCATATTCACAAGATCAGTTTGGAGTTTCTAAAAGAACTGATTACATGGAAGGTTTGTTAAAAGATATGAGAACAAAAGACTTTAACAAGCAAGCTAAACAACAGTTTAACATGGATCTGTCTAAAAACGATCCTGAACAATTACCAGAAACGTTAGAGGAATTAAGACTTCACATGCAGTTAACTTATAAGCAAGAAGTTGAGCTAGCAAACGAGCAAGCTATAAATGTTTTGTTAGATGGTAGTAAATATGATTTAACTAGAAGAAGATGTTTAGAGGATTTAACAGTTCTAGGTATGGGTTGTGTAAAAACTATTTTTGACTGGTCTGAAGGAGCTCAAGTTAAATACGTTGACCCTGCTAACATAGTTTACTCACACAGTGACTCACCATATTTTGAAGATATATATTATATAGGTGAAGTAAAATACATACCTATAAATGAACTTGTAAAAGAGTTTCCACAGTTAACAGAAGTTGATCTTGAAATGATAGACAAGAGATACACTAGAATGGCTGATAACAGAATGCAAAGTTATAACAGAGATAGAAACAAAATATCTGTATTGTATTTTAATTACAAGACGTACATGAACAATGTATATAAAATTAAAAAAACTAGTACTGGTGGTGAAAGAGCTATTAGAAAAGATGATAGGTTTAATCCTCCTGCGGAAAAGCAAGTTGATTTTACAAGAGTAGAAAACGCACAAGAAGTATTATTTGAAGGAGCAAAAATATTAGGAACTGATATTATGTTAAAATGGCAAAAAGCTGATAACATGATGAGAGACAAAAGTAATTTTAATAAAGTAAAAATGAATTACTCGCTAGTTGCTCCTAAAATGTATAGAGGTAAAATAGAGTCTGTAGTTAGTAGAATAACTGGTTTTGCTGATATGATACAGCTTACGCATTTAAAAATACAACAAGTTTTATCACGTATGGTACCTGATGGTGTTTATTTAGACATTGATGGTTTAGCTGAGGTTGATTTAGGTAATGGTACAAATTACAACCCACAGGAAGCGTTAAATATGTTTTTCCAAACTGGTAGTATAATTGGTAGATCTTATACTGGCGATGGTGATCAAAACCCAGGTAAAATACCAATACAAGAAATATCAAATGGAGCTGGTGCTGGTGGTAAATTACAAGCGCTTATAGGTAACTATAATTACTACTTGCAGATGATTAGAGATGTAACCGGTTTAAACGAAGCTAGAGACGCTTCTACGCCAGACTCTAGATCACTTGTTGGTATACAAAAATTAGCTGCTGCTAATTCAAACGTAGCTACTAGACATATATTAGATGCTAGTTTGTTTTTAACTGTTGAAGCTGCAGAGCAATTATCACTAAGAGTTTCTGACATTGTAGAATACTCACCAACAAAAGATGCATTTATACAAGCTATTGGTGCTCACAACGTGGCTACATTAAAAGAGTTATCAGAATTACACTTGTATGACTTTGGTATATTTATAAACTTACAACCAGACGAAGAGGAAAAACAAGTTTTAGAAAACAATATACAAATGGCCTTGCAACAAAAATTAATAGACTTAGACGATGCTATTGATTTGCGTGAAGTTAAAAATATTAAAATGGCTAATCAGCTTTTAAAAATACGTAGAAAAAAGAAAGCAGAAAAAGATCAGCAGATGCAAGAAAGAAACATGAAGATGCAGCAACAAACAAATCAGCAGTCTGCACAAGCCGCATCACAAGCTAAAATGCAAGAAGAACAAGCAAAGCAAGAAGCAGCGCTAAACATGGAAAAAACTAAAAATGAATTAAAGTTACAGTACATGCGAGAAGAAGCAAAGCTTAAAAAAGAATTGATGGATCACGAGTTTGAAATAAATAGACAACTCAAAGGTATGGAAGCAGACGCTAAAGTACAACAAGACGGTATGAAAGAAGATCGTAAAGACCAAAGAGAAAGTCCAGAAAAGTTTGAGTCATCAGGTAATGATGTGATGGGTCAAGGCTTGGATATGGACGTTTAACTAATTATTTAATATTATTATATCATGGAAGAAAACAAAGAAGTAGTTGAAGAAACTACACAACAACCTGTGGACGAAACCACAGAACAATCACCAGTATCGATAAATGAAGATGGTGATTATAAAATAGATTTAACAAAAATACCAGAAGAACCAAAACCAGAAGAAAATGAAACCACAGAAACAACAGAAGTTGCAGAGGATAACCCTGTCGACGAGGGAGTGGTTGGAATCGATGAAGATGCCAATGCCCCAGAAGAACAAGAAGAAGTACAGCCGGAAGCTGAAACACAAGAAGAGATAGATGAACTTGTAAAGCTAAAGCAATTCATGCAAGAGACCGGTGGTAGTTTAGATGACTACGTAAAACTTAACACAAATGTTAATGAGCTAGATGACTCAGAGGTTTTAAACGACTATTACAAAAAAACAAAACCACATCTTAATAGCGAAGAAATTAACTTTATGTTAGAAGATCAGTTTTCATATGACGAAGACGAAGCTGATGAAAAAGAAATAAAAAGAAAAAAATTAGCCTTAAAAGAGCAAGTTGCTGAGGCTAAGGCCTATTTAGACGGGCAAAAGTCTAAATATTATGAAGAAATCAAAGGCAATTCTGTACAGCTTACAAGTGAGCAAACAGAAGCAATTGATTTTTATAACAACTACACGCAGGAAGAAGAGCAACAAACTAAAATTGTACAGATGCAAGCTGATGTATTCTTAGATAAAACCGAAAAGGTTTTTAACAACGATTTCAAAGGTTTTGAATTTAAAGTTGGTGACAAGCAGGTAACATACAATGTTAGTAACATAGACAAAGTGAAGCAGCAACAAAGTGACATAAATAACTTTATCGAAAAGTTTTTGAATAAAGAAAGTGTTATGGAAGATGCCGCAGGTTATCACAAAGGTTTATTTACAGCAATGAATCCTGACGCGGTTGCAAGTCATTTTTATGAGCAAGGAAAAGCTGACGCTATAAAAGAGTCGGTATCTAAAGCTAAAAATGTTAACACTGCCAGACAATCACACTCAGTGACTAAAGATGGTGTAACAGTTAGAGTTTTAGGTGATAGCTCAGATGACATGAAACTGCGTATTAAAACACGAAACTAATTATTAATTTAAAAACAATTTTAAAATGGCAGTAAATTTTCAAGGAACTGGTAAAATGACACCAGCTCCTATAAAACAAGTACTGGCAACAAACTATATTGATTTTACTTCAGCTGATGAAAAAGGCTGGGCACAACAATATTTGCCAGATTTAATGGAAAAAGAGGCTGAGATATTCGGTAACAGAACTATCTCTGGTTTCTTATCTAAAGTAGGTGCAGAAGAATCTATGTCTTCTGATCAAGTTATTTGGTCAGAGCAAGGTAGACTGCACTTAACGTACACTGACTGTACAGTAGCTAATGTAGGTTCTGGAGTTGATGGTGACGTAACAATAACAATGTCTGGAGCAAAGGATGTTGATGGTGGAGCTATCGGTAACAATCACGGTGTAAGAGTTGGTGATATGTTATTAGTTAGAAAAACTACAGTTGTTAAGAAGTTTTTTGTAAACGCAATATCTTCTGGAACAATTACAGCATTTGCTTACGATACTAACGCGGCTGATATGTCAGCTGGTTTAACTGGTTCTGCTGCAGCTACTATAATGGTATTTGGATCTGAGTTTGTTAAAGGATCTATCGGTAGAGACGGTGCTAATAAGCCACAATTCCAAACTAGAACTAACAAGCCAATCATATTAAAAGACAAGTATGAGATCTCTGGATCTGATGCTGCTCAAATTGGTTGGGTTGAAATTTCTGGTGAAGATGGACAAAACGGTTACTACTGGTACTTAAAAGCTTCTGGTGATACTAAAGCTCGTTTCAATGATTACTTAGAAATGGCTATGCTTGAGTCAGAAAAGTCAACTGCTAACGCAGGTTCAAACCCAATGGCACCATCAACAGTTACTGGCGCAGCTGGTAAAATTACTGGTACTGAAGGTTTATTCGCAGCTATTAACGATAGAGGTCACGTAACTTCTGACTTCCAAGGTGGTGTTATAACTTCTGAGGTTGATGACTTACTAGCTAAGTTAGATGAGCAAGGTGCTATTGAAGAGAACATGATGTTCTTAAATAGAACTGTAACTCTTAACTTTGATGACTGGTTAGCTTCTTTAAATGCTTACCACTCAAGTGGTACTTCTTGGGGAGTATTTAATAACTCAGAAGAAATGGCATTAAACTTAGGCTTTACTGGTTGGAGAAGAGGTTCTTATGACTTCTATAAGTCTGACTTTAAATATCTAAATGATAAAGGTACAAGAGCATCTATCGGTAACATCTCTGGTGTTATGATACCAGCAGGTGTATCTACTGTATATGATGAGGTGTTAGGTAAAAACCTAAAAAGACCTTTCTTACATGTACGTTACAGAGCTTCTAATATGGAAAGCAGAAAGTACAAAACTTGGACTACTGGTTCGGTTGGTGCTACTACTTCTGATTTAGATGCGATGGAAATGCACTTCTTATCAGAAAGATGTTTAGTAGTTCAAGGAGCGAATAACTTCTTACTAATGACTGCTGCATAAGCATTATTTATATTAAGGATCGAGGCTTCGGCCTCGACCCTTTCTTTTTATTAATTTTATTATATATTATATTATGGCAAAAAAACAAACAAAAGCCTCGTACCAAGGAGATCCTGGTGACGAGCATGTGGATCCGGTTGTAACACAACCAAAACCAAAAAGACAAGAACCTACCGTACAAAAAGCAAAAGATGGTTGGGTAATAAAAGACAGAGTATACAGATTAGTTGGAAGCAAATCGCCTTTAACTTTTACAATAAGATCTAGAGGATTATACTGGTTTGACGAAGAAGCTGGATACGAAAGAGAAATAAAATACTGTAGAAATCAAAAAACAGTATTTGTAGATGAAATGAAAGGAGATCAATTGCTTGGGTCTATAGTTTTTAGAAATGGTATTTTAGCTGTACCTAAAAACGAAGTTGTATTACAAAAGTATTTGTCAATATACCACCCACACAATGGTACTCATTATTTTGAAATAAAACCTCAAGAAAGAGCTATTAACGAATTAGCTGATATAGAATTAGAAGTTGATGCGTTAGTTGCTGCAAGAACACTAGATATAGATATGACTGAAGCAATTATGCGTGTAGAGTTAGGTTCTAGCGTATCTAGAATGACATCTAAGGAACTTAAACGTGATTTACTTGTATTTGCTAAAAGAAATCCTAAATTGTTCTTAGATTTAATGAAAGATGATAACATACATTTGAGAAACTTAGGTATAAAAGCTACAGAAAATGGATTGTTAACGCTTTCACCAGATCAAAGAATTTTTACCTGGAGTTCTAATGGTAGAAAATTACTAAATGTTCCTTTTGACGAACACCCATATTCAGCCTTAGCTTCTTGGTTTAAGACTGATGAAGGTATGGAGGTTTTAACTTCAATTGAAAAACAATTAAAGTAAAACAATAATATGTAATCACCCTTATATAGGGTGGTTACATTATTTTAAAAAAATATATATGGCATTAATAATAGCTGGTCAAACGACCATAAGTATAGATACAGTTTATCAAAGAGTTTTAGCTCTAGCTAACAAAGAGCAACGAGGCTATATTACGCCACAAGAATTTAACTTACATGCTAACCAAGCACAGTTAGATATATTTGAACAATATTTCTATGATTTAGCTGCTATGGTAAACATAAGTAAAAGAGCAGAAGCACCTCAAACAAGTCCTGGAGCTAACAACCCATTAGAACCAGACTTTGGAGATAGCGTTAATATACTTAGAGAAAAATTATCTATATATAAAGGAACAGACGTTGCTTTAACTTATAACGCTACTAACGGTAGTTTTACACTACCAGCCTTATCATCATCTATATATAGAACTGGTAGAATGTATTATTCTGGTACAGGAGGTTCTAGTATTCCATTACAACTTGTTGACTATTACGATTTAGATCATATAAAAGAATTATATGTAGCTAAAACTAATTCAAGATGGCACACTAATAATCAAGAAAATTTTTATTATACAGAAAACACAGATGGTACTTTTTCTTTATATAGAGAAAGCACAGGTAAAACACCACTAACAACTGGTTTAAAAGTAGAGGTAGTTGCTGAAGTACCTAGAGAAGTTAACTGGGGATATGTTGTTGTAAACGAAAGAGCTTTATACAACGCTACAACTTCAATAGATTTTAACTTACACAGATCAGAAGAAACTAACTTGGTTATAAAAATATTAGAATTAGCTGGTATAACTATAAACAAAGCAGGTTTAGTGCAAATAGCAGGCAACGAAGAAGCACAAAACGATAAACAAACAAAATAACATAACATGGCGGTAAACTTAATAACATTAACAGAGAAACAATATTTTGAAGGTCAAGACGGTCAACAGTTAACCGGTGATGACAGACAATATGGTAATTATCAGTTTATGAAAATTGATGATGTTATCAATGATGTTCTAGCATCTTACTGCCAACAAGGTCAAATACTAGAAGGAGTTAGAAAATCAGATGTATCTTACCATGCTTACAGATCAATGCAAGAACTAAGCTTTGATACGTTTAGATCTGTAAAGTCTATGGAAATAGAAATACCACCATCGTTAGTTATGGCTTTACCAATAGATTTTGTAGGTTATACAAAAGTCACTTACAAAGGTGATGATGGTATTGAAAGAACTTTAATGCCTGCAATTGTAACTAGTAACCCTACGCCATATCAACAAGACAACGATTATTACATAGAGTTTGATAGTAATGGAGCAGCAACACATGCTAGTGATTCTAACACGTGGTTTGATTATCATGGTAATACTGTAAACACTGGTGTGCTAAGTGGTATCACTGGAGTTGCAACACCTCATCAAAATGACGCTGACCAATATGATATATACGACTTACAAGAAGGACAAAGGTTTGGATCTGAACCAAGACACATGAATGCTCATGG
>Ga0315315_10001759_pt1 | contig 19878 bp, 20 predicted proteins | sample M140m3416metaG_FD_203699 | JGI IMG/M metagenome (GOLD analysis project Ga0315315, IMG submission 203699) | Ammonia-oxidizing marine archaeal communities from Monterey Bay, California, United States - M1 40m 3416 | ecosystem: Environmental > Aquatic > Marine > Intertidal zone | place: USA...
TACACGTGTACATTAATCACATTAGATGTATCTGGTATCAACTCTGAATCATCCGGTGAACTCAATGTATGACTTATAATGAACTCGTTACTCGCACCCCTGTAACCAAACGCTACGTTCGAATCACCTTGATATACTAAAACAATGAGACCTGTATCCAGCGACGAACTCGTATTGTTTGCACCCAAAGCCAATATGGGATCTTCTACGAGCAAATTCTGTGTGGAGAGATACGTCGTGTTTCCGCGAACTTCCAGGTTTCCATAAATGAGTGTGTCCTTGGAAACCGTGAGACCACCGGTAAACGTAGCATCATCCCCATAGAAATCGACACCTATGATGTCGTCGTCCGCGAGGATATCACCCGCGACGTGAAGCATTCGTTGAGGCGTGGGTGTATTTACACCAACGTTACCACTCGTCACCATCGAAAGTGTGTTAGACATTGTTATCGTCTGGTCGGTAGAATTACCGTATTCGGTCACGTGCTGAAGGGAAATATTCGATATAGCACCGCCATCACCGGTGATTATTCCAGTAAACACCGGGCTTTCTATGTTTGATTTGAGTGCGATTTCGTTTAGTAATGTGACGGTATTTGCAGCCATTTCACTTCTCAAAATATTCGCATTCGATTGTAAATCGCCGCGGAGTGTAACCGTGTTCGCAGCCATTTCCCCCCGTAGTGTGACCGTGTTCGCGGCCATTTCCCCTCGCAATGTGATTGTATTTGCAGCCATCTCACCTCTGAGTGTGTTTTTCACCTCGGTAACGTTCGATTGCAAATCGGATCTCAATGACAGTGTGTTTGCAGCCATCTCACCACGAATGATCGTGAGGTTTGATTGTAAATCACCTCGAAGAGTCACGGTGTTCGCGCTCATCTCATCTCTTAAGATGTTTGCATTCGATTGCAAATCGGATCTCAATGACAGTGTGTTTGCAGCCATCTCGCCACGAATGATCGAGAGGTTTGATTGTAAGTCACCTCGAAGAGTCATGGTATTTGCACTCATCTCGTCTCTCAAAATACTCGCATTTGACTGTAAATCATCTCGGAGAGTCAATGTGTTTGACGCCATTTCACCTCGAATCGTTATCGTGTTAGCCGACATCTCATCTCTCAAAATGGTTGCATTTGACTGTAAATCATCACGAAGGCTTAATGTATTCGCAGCCATCTCATTTCGTATGACCGTCAAGTTTGCCGTGAGGTCGGTGTCTTGAACGACATTTGTTAGAAGAGAGCCATCGCCAACGAAGCTATTCGCGGTCACGTCACCGTACACCCGCATCTGTATCAAATTTGATGTGTCCGGTGTGATGTATGTATCCGATGCCGAATTCTGTGTGTAACCTATTATGTACTCATTACTACTTTCTATATACGAGGCCGTGACATTTGAACCCGGTCTCGTCATCACGAGACCCAAATCAAAAATAAAATCACCATCTGTGTTATTTTCACCGAGTTCTATAATCGCATCTTTCACGCGCAAATTTTCAGATGAAATTGCAGTTGTCTGCCCAATTACGGTGAGATTACCTTCTATATAAACATCCCCACCAACAGAGAGTTCATGGTTAGGATTTACATTTGATATACCGACATTCGATGTGGTGACAAACGCAGTCGTATTATTTGTAAATTGTAACGTTTCAGACGTGACGTTACCCGTTTGAGTTACGCCCTGCAAGTCTATGGTTTTTCCGCTATCTACGATCTCTTTAGTCGTGATATCATAACATAACGTATTTGATGCAATTGATTCATTTGTACGAATCGGTGATACGTACAAACCTCCCTGTGGTGCTTGAATCACATCGGATGATGCGTTAATTATTATGGTGTTTACAGCTTGTTCGTCGGGAACGTGCTTACCTATCCTGATCCTCTCGGACCTATCTATAGTATTAAGGTTCTTCACCATTTATATTAGAGCTTATTTTATTTTAACACATAGCTGTCCATCCAGTTTTCTTGTGTATGAAGAGTGTATCGTCCTCTATATTATATATAAGTAAGCCTATTTCAGGATTCTTTATTTTTTTCATTTGTAAATGAGTCATCCGAGGTAATAGAACACCACTCGTGGTAGATTCTAATGTCAATAGAGCTGATGGGTGACTTTTATGTGTACCTATGGCCAGTTTACCATTTCCATCTAAAGTCATATTTACATTCATATTCCCGTCGAGACCCTTTGTTCTAAATGCAATTCCACCGGTGTTACCCGCCGTGGTACCATTATTTGCTTTTGTGTATCCGTTTATTTCCGCGAGAGAATCTATGGCCAGTGATTTTATTTCACCAAGTCTTGAAGTTAACACAGGTTTACCCATCGTAAATATTCTGGATGCGGTTAGATTTTCGTTGGTTATGATTGGAATGTCCGTGGTGTTGCAGCATGATAATACGTGAGATAGTGATATATTCGATATTAATGAACCATCGCCCGCGAGAGGTGCATTTTCTAGCGATGAAACGCGATCACGTATAATCGGTAGATCGCTCATTTCGACGTGTACATTTTCTATAGACACCTCACATGCATCGACCCGGTCTTCTATTGGGGAAATCTGATCTAATTTCTCGTATACGTATTCGAATTTACCGAGCGTTTCTTTTATTGGGTCAAGTTCACTTAAACGCGTTATTTTAGATTCAATTAAACCCAATCTCGATTTATTAGATTCCACAACGGGTACAATCTTTTTAGTTTCATGTATTATAGGTATTTGATCATTTATTTTATTAACATCAACCCTTAATGTGTGTATCTCGGGTAATATGGATGCGTCGTTTTCTAATGATGATATCCTTTTTTCGCAAGTATATATTCTTGGAACTTGAGATTGAATATTTTTTAAGATTGGTTCGGTGTGTGTTAGTCTCTCATCGAGTGAAGTAGTTGCAATTTCGAGTGGCTCAATTCTCAATAATCCATTTTCCAACCTAGTTCTCGTGTCTACGACATCTTTTTCTATCTTGGATTTCGATGTCTCGAGTGGTTCAAATCTCGCCGTTTGATTTTCGAGTTCCAACACGCGTGCATTTGTTTGCGATAGATCGACATTCGTGCATACACCACTTAAAGTCGTACCGTCACCGTAAAATGATTTGGCTACCACGTTTCCATCAGAATTTATATTACCTTTTGTGTGAATTCTATTGTTAATGTATACCGATCGCCCCACGTGTATATCTTTACTCGCGTTAATCTCGGTAAAATTTGGAGAATACCCATTAAAATTACTTATTTGATCCACAGTAATGTTTGATAAAAGCCCACCATCTCCTTTTAATTCACGGCAAACATGTAAATTCTCTACCACTTCACCTATTTCTACGTTCAAATCATATTGTACATTCGAAAGTAGACCACCATCACCAACGAATTTCGAAGCCTCGATCGTCCCATTAAATACTGTATTTTCATTTACTCTCAATGTGTTAGTAGATTTGTCGTTGATGATTTTTATTCCGTGAATATCCAAACCAACATTTTCATTTTTAGAACATCCCTCGCCTATTGTTAGAATAGGTGTATACACATGTTCTTCATTAACAACTTTCATATTCACCACTTCAAGATTTTTAACTTGTAAATCTGCGAGTTTTAGTTGCATTCCACCTATGTCTACAACTTCTTTCGTGATCGAATCATACGCAAGTAAGTTCGACGCGTTTGCATTACGTAATGGACTTATGTATAATCCGCTGTGTTTTATATCACGAATTTTGTCGTCGCTTGCATTAAACACAATGGAGTTTTTAGGCTGTTCGCAATCTGTATATCTTCCGAGTCTTACCATATCGGTAGGCTGGTTTATACCCGAATTCTTCACCATTTAATATACAATTGTATTTTAATTCGCGTATACTAAACCGGCCATACCGTTTTCAACTCTCAAAATGTTATAATTGACTGCGTATATAGTATCAGTTATGTTCTGACTTTCACTTATAATTTTGGCGGAATCAAGTCTGCTGAAATTAAGTGTACCCGTGGGCTGTAAAGAACTTGTCAATAAACAGAAACAATACAAAAAGAAATCGGGGGAAGTCACATAATTTGTATGGTAATATGCCATCACATCTATATAGTGGGTTCTAGCCCATTTATGATTACCAATATCCAACCCGTTTATATTGAGTTTTACTTTATTTGATACAGACGTTAGTGCTCCATTCGAAGTCGTGTCTGCGCATGCGATGTATTTTACTGGGTGGTTGAATGTGAGATCCTGTATGAGTTCACCGGATGGTATATTTTTTTGAACCTGTGTGATGAGCATTTCTTGATTTCTCGACACGATATTTCCTCTTTCTTCGTTATCTAGGTAATAATAATTGGCGTACACTTCGTAATTGTAGTTTCCAGTATTTACACCCCAGTGAAATCTTAATTCTACTTCGTGATAATTTAATGCGATGAGTGGTAGAGCTGACTGAGGACCTTCACAGAAAAAGAAACGTAACGGATAAAAGTACGATTTAGAGTTTATACCTGGGTGTGCACCATTTGAACTTTTAGATACATTTTGAGCAAATGTATCCACTGCAATTTTTTCACTAAATATTGAATCGTGCGAATCTATTAGATGACCTCCGATGTAAAGCTCAACTTTGTCTATAATTTGAGTCCAATCCGATGGGTCTACTGCTTTAGTATTATCATCTGCTGCGATGTATACATACCCAAGTAAATCCCCTGTTTTTTCAAATTTCACAGATGTCATGGACCCGTTCGCGATGTTTCCGCGCATTAGTTGTTTTTCAACTGATTGTGAAAAATTTGAATGTCGTTTAAATGTCGATGAGAAGAATGATATCTCTGGCTCACCCATAATGTGTTGATCTTGAGCGCCAATTGCGATTAATTGCACGACTCCCGTCGACATTTATAATATAACGAAAGGTAAAAAATATATGTGTCTAGCGCCCTGATTCGGCGAATGGTAGATTTTTGTTTTTACAAACAAATTTGAAAATTAAAAAGTTGTCCGCGCCATTCGTGATGGTATTCCCGTTCTCATTTCTCAATGTGCACGTGAGTCGGTCAATTTTTCTAATCGGGGTCATGTACTGCGTATCGACGTCGTAATCATCTCTAAAAATAATTGGGTTCGTTCCAGCCTGAATGATGGTACCGAAACCACGGTTAAGCTGCGTCATCGACGATTGACCACCGTACGTGTTGGATGTTCTTTGCGAATAATTCGTATTCAATTCATCGACTGAAATGTGGCACACGTTCGAATTCGCGGCATCAATTCTCGCTGCGGTGAGTCGAGCTTGAACTATGTTTTCGATTGGTTGCGTCAGATGAACTGTGAATGTATTTTTGCTATCTTGACCGATCGTATCGATGCTGATAGTGTGATATTCATAATCAAAATCTGGTAAGGCTGGACGCGTCGCGTTCACCGTGTTCATTAATTATACCTTAGATTAAAGATCCACCTATTCCACCGATGATTTTCGCATCGGCGCGCTTCTTGATAAATTCTTGGTCGCCACATATCCCACCTGGAGTCAAAGACTTCGTGTAGTAAGCGGACTGCGCAGAACCCGGGACACATTCAATTTTGTGTTCCAAGTCAAAAAGCGATCCTTCTTCGGATACATCGGTCTCGACATTGATTGGTCTGGGCTGGTAATAGCTTTTATTGTTTCTTGGTCTCAAAGACATCAAGACGGACAACGTGCAAAATACGACAGCGATGGCTGTGAGTGTATTGCGATTGGTGGCGTTGAAGTTCATTATTATGTAATCAATATTTTTTATATTATAAAGTGCGTTAAAGAATTTGGAATAGTTTCAAAGTACAGAGTAATGGACGGAGAAATCGTGCTCAATCGGAGTCATGGGAACATCATGAAGCTTGACGATAACGAGCAAGCAATCATGGATGAGATCGAGATCGAAGTTCCTCGTCCACGCTCTGCGCGAAGTATTCCGAGACCTACTGTCTATAAACCAGCTCCCCGCCAACCGATGCAGGCTGATATTCAGGAAGATATAGATGCTTTTGCGAATCCAACGAAACAAGCCGCGCCACCACCATATCAGGATGAACCCATTGAATATGATGAATACGATCAAGACGATGAAGAGCAGCCATATATGCAAGGTGATTACTCCATGCAACCCGAAGAGGAACGACCATCGCCTGGGTATAAGTCTATAGACGAAGAGAAGGCGGATTTGGTGAATAAATTGGGTCGCCTCGAAAAGAAGGGTTTCACCGTGAACAAGCGTTTGAATGTATATTCGAATATCGATGATCTCAGAACGGAAGTTAAGCGAATCACATACAGCATAGACGTAGATAAGTCCATCAAATTTAGCCGGAGAATGTTGATCGCGTGTGTCACGGGTCTCGAGTTTATTAACAAAAAGTATAATCCATTTGAAATTCAACTGGAAGGTTGGTCCGAGAATGTCATGGAGAATGTGGACGATTACGATGAAGTGTTCGAAGAACTGTATGTGAAATACCGAACAAAGATGCACGTAGCACCAGAAGTCAAGCTCATCATGATGCTCGGTGGTTCTGCAATGATGTTCCACTTGACGAACAGTATGTTCAAATCAGTGATGCCTAACATGAATGATATTCTCAAGCAAAACCCAGCGTTGGTTCAGAACATGGTTGACGCTGTAAAGAATACGACACCCAGGAGCGCCGAGCCATCTACGTCCGACGACCGATACGAAATGAAGGGTCCCGGTGTGGATATCTCCAGTTTGATGGGTAACATCATGATGCCTCCGGCGCCACCCATGTCTACGACTGCACCAGAAGCAATTCCAAACGTCGATCAAGATGACGACGATGATGACGCCATCTCCGATATAGTCGAGGCTTCAGAGGGCGTCGACGAAGATGAGAGTGATGTGAAGGAAGTGAAAGTCTCCGCGGGTGCGAAGGGTAAACGGGGGCGAAAGAAGAAGTCGGTTGAAATAAATTTGTAAACCTAGAGTATAAATGATAGGGTACTGTCCCATCGATGAAGAACCGCCAGTGCGTGTTCCTCAGATGCGTGCTCCGTCTCAGAGACCACCCCGTGGGTCTCGAGTGGAAGACACAGAGACAAACTATGTTGTCCTATTCTTTATTGCCGGCGTTCTAGCACTCGCGGCCATGGATTCTATTAAAAAGTAAATGCATTTCATTTTACCAGCCTCATTCTATGAGCATGGTAAAAAGAAAAATTTAAGCGTTTTCGAGATCTTCGACCATTTCTCGTAGTTCGTTTATAGCCGCGACCGTGTATGCGATGAGACCCACGTAATCGAGTTTTGCATGTTCTTCACCCCAATCTTCGTAATTGGGTTCATTCTTTGTTTCATTTGGATTTGCATCCTTTCCGAGTTGTACGAGGTGTCTCAATTCAGGGGCATCGTAATAGATGTCTTGTGCTATGAAACCAGATTCTTCTAGACCGTCTTTGTCGTACACGACCGGTTTAAGTTTAGAAAGCGTGTCTAGGGAATTCACGATGATCTCTGTGTTTGATTTTGCTCTCGCATCGGATGTTTGGGATATGGTGACGTTTGTGAGTCCGACACCATCCCCATAGTAAAATTCGGCGTATACGTTTCCATTTATAACTAAATTTCCAGATGCATCGCCTGTGTTTTCATCATAATAGCTCGTACCGAACGATATCATATGTTGTGGATTTGTGTTATGAAACCCAAGTCTAGCCTCCCTGATGGACGTATAAGATTCTGTGATGAACTGCGTAGACGCACCAGGTCCATTCACCCAATCGGGTATACCAGAACTATTTATGGCTAAAAATTGCCCAGCTGCCCCTTTTGGTAATCTTGTCAGTGTGTTTGTTCCGGATGCATAGAGTATATCACCTGTGGTAAACCCAGTAATACCAGTCGTTGAAGTGACCATGAGATTTCCTTCGAGTGATGATATTCTATTATCAAGAGATGAGACACTCGGTGATGCACCCCAAGTGGGTACACCCGACGCGTTTACCGTGAGTACATGCCCTTGTGTAGAACTTATAGCAAGCTTTGATAAGGTGCCAATAGAAGATGCATAGAGTATGTCACCTTTTGTAAAATTCGTAGTGATTCCATTCGTGTTCGTGATGATCACTTTTTGATTGAGTGTGTTTATTCGCGATGAGTTATCATCTAATTGTGATTGTGGTACGATTGACGTCAGTTCCGAACCATCACCAAAGAATTCGAGTGCCGTGACATTTCCATTGACGACGACATTTCCACTCGTCTCCAGTGATGTGACTAGGTTTGAAAATGTTATTTTGTCGTTTGTTACGGCGTCTTGGGAGGTTACTTGTTGAAGTGTGGGTGCGGGTAAATTTTGTAATTGGGACCCGTCACCTATGAAATTCCCACCCACTTCAATATCTTGGTCGAACACGGCACCCAATGTCGATGTATTATCTTGAGCGAGTACAGATTGAAGTGTAATTGTAGGACCCGGGGGTAAATTTGTGAGTTGTGATCCATCACCTATAAAAAATCCCTGTGTTTCTACATCGCCACCAAATAATACACTGTTTGTTGTTACGTTTCCGTTGTCTGTAACCGTTTGAAGTGTTTCTGGTGGTTTACTGTAAAATTTTCTATACGACCGACCCTTTGATGAACAAGACATTCTAAAATTACATTTTATTATTTTTGAGTCTTTCTATACGCCCCCTGAGTTCTTGTATGGATCGCACCACGTACGCGATGAAGTGTAAATATCTGAGACATGCGTAGCGTTTACCCCAATCTGAATAATCTGCTTCGGGTGCGTCATCATTTGGATTCGCATCTCTATCCGGCCACACGATGTGTCGCATTTCCCTAACACCGTAATACATCTCTTGTGCTATGAACCCAGATTCGCGTTTTCCTTCTTTTTCATACAGTTTTGGTACTAATTTAGATAGTGTGTCGAGTGATTTAGACATGGCTTTTATTTTAGATTTACGGCGTTTATCACTGAATACGAGCAATTGTCCGGATTTTCCCAAATTAGGTGCACCAGACGGATTAAGTGATCCTCCACCAACTGGGACTGACTGAGATTGTGGAAATACCATTTTACTTCCATCACCATGTATATAATTTGCATATATGTCACCGTATGTATATAATTTCCATTTTATACCGGATGGATGTTTTGTACTACCAGTTCCAGAATACGAACGACCGTTTTCAGAATAGAACATAGTATCGTTAAAACGTAAACTAAATAAACGGTCAGATGGTGGACCACCAGTTGCTATAGGTATTCTATAAGGTTCAGATATTGCTGTTTGATCTGTTAGGAGATCTAACCAAATATAATCTAATGTACCACTCGTACCAGTTTTGAATATTTGTGCATTACCCGCGTTCGTATCGTAATTACTTGGGTGCAACCACATGACATTTTCACCCCATTCATCCATGCGCAACAGGCGTCCATAACCAGTGCCGTAATCACCGTATGTGAGATGCGTGTTATCTGCCGTCGTTTCTCTCGCGAGTCTTCTTATGTCATTCGTTCCGTATCCGTACAGTATGTCGCCGGTCGTGAGTGAAGATAGGTTTACCGTGTTGGAAAATATAAATTCATTCTCGAGGTTGGTAGTTCTCGACCCTATATTAAATATGTTTGTAATCGTTTCCCATTTTGGAAGTGATGTGGTCGTATCTGCTAATAGAAGTTGGCCATTTGAACCTATGGACAACTTACCTAACACACCGTTAGTTGTAGATGTGAGTAAATCACCCTTTGTGACACCCGTGAGTCCACTCGTGTTCGTGATTATTTTCTTGTTTTCGACACTTGATATACTCGAACTGAGCACTGATAATTCATATGTGTTGGCTACGCCACCCAAAAACTCACCACTTCCAATGAGTTTAGAACACGTAACATTCCCCGTAATCACTACATTCCCGGACGTTTCAAAAGATGTGATACCATTTGTAAAATTTACATTTATGTCAGTCACACTTCCTTGAGTCGTCACTTCTTGCAAGGTTTCTTGCCACGGTAAATTAAATATCCCATTTCCATTTCCTATGAAGTACCCACCCACTTCTAAATCCCCACCAAAATAAGCACCGAATGTAGAGACGTTACCATTTAAAATTACATCTTCTAGCCCTATGGATTGTATATTATTTATATATGACAAATTACTCATCATAGATGCATCTCCTAAAAAGTAACCACTTGTTTCTATGTTACCCGATATTAATACCCCATTTGTGGTGACGTTACCATTAGTTGTCACGGAATCGAGTGTTTCGATTGAAGTGATCCGTTCGTAGTATTTTCGATGAGATCTATCATCCGTACTACAAGGCATCCTATAATTACACTACAATTTTATCAAACATGTACCCCGCGCGAATGCATCGGGTTCTTCGGGTTTTACTTTGGGCATTTTGAAACCACCCTGTTTATAGACACGAAGACGCTTGTTATACATGGCGTGACACACTGACCATTGATCAAAAATATCGTAGATGTTTGGGTTGTTCTTCTTTCCTTTTGTCTCTCGCATCACGCGCCCTATGGATTGAACTATGTCCGATTTCGGCGTTGAGAGAATAACCGTATCCAAAGAGGGTATATCCAAGCCCTCATGTGCTTGACTAAATGTTGCAAATATTATCTTTTTCGTACTCGATTCCGCGAGATCGACTTCTTTCATACCCCCCATGTAAAGCCCTGAATTCTTTGGAAAACACTGATGCAACAACATGCAGTGTTGTCGACGATCACTCAATACGAGGATTTGTCTCGTACTCTTCGCGATGCGACCGATGAGATTGACGAGCATCGCGTTTCGTTCACGCATCTCTGTGAGTTCCGTGATCATGGTCGAGAGTGATAATTTCCCAAATCGAGTACACGGCGGTGGGTCTCTAAATCGCGCACATTCGAACTCTATGGGAAACACCTCGACCTGCTGTTGATTTTCTCGTTCTACGGCAAAAAATGTAGGACCCATAAACCAGTGAAGCACTTTCGTGAGTCCATCTTTCCTGTTTGGTGTCGCAGACAAACCGAATATGTGTTTGGGGCACATCTTAAATAAGGATTGACTAAACACCTTGGCACATATGTGATGCGCCTCGTCTACTATCAGTGTACCGACGCTATCAAAATCGCCGAATGAGTATTCTTTCAGCGAGAGTGATTGTAACATGGCTATCACGAAATCACAGTCAACTTCCTTTTTGTTTTGCTGAACCCTACCTATGGTCGCACCCGGACAAAACTGTTTGATTCGTTCTTCCCATTGATTCGCGAGGAATTCCTTGTGTACGACAATCATGGTTCTGTATCCAAGTTTACACGCGATGGCTAACGAAACGGTGGTCTTACCAAACCCGCACGGAAGGCTGAGGACTCCATGACCCGCATCAAGAGCCGCAGCAAGTGCGGCGTTCTGATGTGTTGCGTCTCGGAGCGTTCCATTGAAGCGTACACCGATTCGAACGGGTTCTGGTCTTTTGTCGTCGTGAGGTTCTCCCATTTTAGCAACTCCATAGTATCTTGGAACGCAGATTCCGTTCTTAGTTGGTCTAAATACCTTAAAAGGCGGTGGTGGAAATCCGAAGTCATCGTTAACCACAGCTCTTACCGTGAGCTCTTTTTTTATTTCGGGAGATGGATTATTAATGATGTATCCACTCCTTGTGAGCATTATACTATATTAAAGACTATAAACTTTAATAGAGTACATACAATATGCCAAAGCTTAACGTTGAAGAGAATATCAAGAAGCTCCAAGAAGCGGTCGAAACCACGTACCAAGAACTTCACCGACTCCAAGGAAGTCTTCGGGTTTTCTTGGGATTCAGAGAGAATGGTCTCGAAGAGATTGAGATTCCGGAGAAGAAGGGGGAGGAGGAGGAGTCTGAATCGTCTTAATCACCCACGCGTATCCACTGTGATTGGCGACGTTCCACGCGCCACTAAAATTTGCTACTATTTTGACTTTGTCACCCTTAGCTAGAGATTGTACGGGTGTGTCACCTTCGATGGTGCACATCACACGTCTGTATCTGAATGGTATCTTTATAGTCAATACGTTACCCTCGAGTGGATCATCTATATTATGTTGGTTCACGATGAATCTCGATTTACTTTCGTGAAGACCCTGTATGTAGTCGCGCGTCCTATTGTCTATCACGACACGCATGTACTTTTTGTCGTTATATTCATACATGGGTTCGTACACTTCACAATCCATGGGAATCATGATTTCCTAGTATATATGATTATTAGAATTAAAGCTATAAGCACGAATAACACGAGTGTGATTCGAATGGGTTGATGTGGTTTTCTTGTGCCAAACTCTTGATGACAGAATGACCGACCAACCTCTATCGCCGCTTCGATGCTCGAGTATGGCGTATTTCTCGGCGACATCATACCACACATGGCCACGCTAGGACTTTCACCGAAGAATGGCAATTGTCCGTGTAGACTCAAAACCCCCGATGATTGTTCGAATCGCCACGAACCATCCTTCCATTCCGCACCCCATCCTATTCTCGCGCGCGTGGGTTCGGGGAGATTGAGTTCTCGTATGACTTCCGCTTTGAGTACATCCGGTTCCATGGCTAATACTTCGTCGGTCAGATCACATATGACACACGAAACAGTGTTTCCGTCCGCGAGTACCACCGGTTGAAGTCGAAGTCTCGTGTTCATGCCTATGTGTAAATCCGACTCGAGTTTCACGGGTTCGTCGTAATCGAGTAAGACGTTTATGCACCCGTACGTGCTCGGCCCTATTTTCTTAGCCGCGTCTTCACCCCAATTATCACCGATGAGTTCGAGCGCTTTACTGTTGTCGACGCATAACACGAGGAGACCATCGTCTATCGAGACGCCATCCTTAAACGTGGCCGTGTAGCCATCTTTTCTGTAATCTACATTCTCTAGGTGTGTGTTAAACATGAATGTGGCACCCTTTTCGAGGAGGGCATTTTGCATCGCATCGTTCATGTGTTTACCGGACACGCGCTGCGTGCACTGCTTCGAAAGTCCTACGTGATCGAAACTATTCACGAACTCGTATGCCGACATGGTTTCCCATCCGACACCGTCCATCACGTAAGTGATCGTCCGTATAAGATTTTCACCCGATTCCGTGAGAGACCCAATGGCGTCTTTGAGTGATATGGATTTGTATCTCGATTGTCTCGCGAGGACTTTACCCGCGAGTGCTGTGAGCGCGAGATAATCTTGTATACCGAGACTTTTAAATATAGTTTTGTAAACATCGGTCTTCGCGAGTTGAAACATGTCCTCCCATTTGATTCCCATTTCCCTGAAGAGACTGTCTGTGTTTACGAATGCGTTATCGAACACGATTCTGTGTGCGTGTATGTCTCGTGTATCAGCGGACGGTTCCCACCACGAACCACCCACCGACGGTTTCCTGTCGTACACGATGACCTCGTGATCCGTCGACCTGAGTATTTCCCATGCGATAGACATGCCAGTGGGTCCGGCGCCGATCACGTGCACTCGCATTTATAATAGAGTACCAAAAATATTACGCCGGAAGATACAATACATCGCGCGTGAGTTGATAGAAAATCATGAGACACACCGTCAACACGGTTTGGAAATCGAGGTACGGCATGGATGTTCACAGACGATGGGTTAGAATATAGATTGATACTTAATTACCATTATACGTCCAACAATTTATAGTGTATCTTACTGTACCATTTTTTAATTCATTTGTGTAGTGTGGATGTGTCCAATACGGCGGAAATGCCACAGCTTGTCCCATTTTTAATTTTATTTCTCGTTTATGTTCTGGAAAGCATAATTCACCTCCATTGTAATCATCATTAAGAGCTATTATGATACTCATGTTTCTTATTTCAGAAACTTTACAGTATCCATCTTGTGTTGTTTTCGTAACTACACCATCTTCATGTAACCGTGTTGGTCCTTTTATTTTTCTTAAACTGGGTGTAGCAAAACCACTCATAGATATGTTATATTCTTTTTTAAAAGTATTACAGATATGTAATATCTTATCCATTATGAGATTACAAACTTTCTTCTCACCTTTATTCAAAATCTCCGCGATATTTACACTATCCGCGAGAACATTTTTCGATGGTTCATACACTTCTCGGTCTATAACCGCGTGTTTGTTTATAATATCTGTTATATAATCACACTCCTCAGCAGTGAATATGTCATCGAATAAAAATATACAATCAGGTGGGTACATCTCTATATCTAAATTGCTTTATGTTTAAATATATTCACTGTGATGCGAGTCTTAAAAAAATACACGTATATATTAGATGTCTGTAGGTGCTACCCCAAGTTTGAATTTTATCGGTGACACCGTCGGCGACGTAGCACCACACGCTATGTCTGAGATGCGTGGTATTCGTTTTGCAAGTGGAAATTTAAATGAAATCTATCCAAAATAAAGATCGTGAAACGTGCATTAATTCTAAACGAATACAGTGTTTCAAATCAAAAGACGAGAATAATTGCGAAGCAACACCATGTTTTTTCATTTTTAAAAACACAAAAAACTTTTTTTATTTTTTCAAAACTTTTTTCTTTAAAAAGAAAGTGAAAAAAATATTTTTTTATTTTTTGTTTTTAAATTTCCAAAAAGTATGGCGTTACTTTATAAATTTATGTAGTGATTATATCTATTTCAAATCAATCGACGGAGTAGAACTCTAAAGTAACACCGTGTTTTTTTTAACTTTTTATGTAGAGAGTACACCCAGTTTAGATCAAATGACGAGAATTTTGTAAAATTTTGAAAAGTAAAATAAAAAAAATATTTTTTTCAAAACTTTTTTCTTTAAAAAGAAAGTGAAAAAAATATTTTTTTATTTTTTAAATTTTATCAGAATTAAAGATTTACCACCAACCATGTATAGATGAACACAATGTTAGCACGAGCGCTCAAAACCGTCGTCCCGGGACACACGGGTGTTGTCGTCGGAAGCAGAGAAGACATGATTCAAAGAACCGTGAGACAGAGTAGAGTGAAACTCTCGACTAAATATGTTTGGGATCCGAATCGCATGACGTACACGACGATACACTACCTACCGGACGGGTCGATGTACAACGCCATGATTTTAAAGAATAAAATATCCAAATAATGTAAGGATGCTGACATGTGCGTCACTGAAGATACCTTCACCCGTGAAACGGAAACGTAAAACGTGGAAGTTCGCGGCTGAATTCCTATGGAAGAAGAATTTTGTAAAAAATCAATCCGAACTCGGTGTCTGGACTCGGGATCAATTAATAGAACTCGGACCAACCTTTGTAAAGTTAGGCCAAATTGTATCAACGCGCGCAGACCTTTACCCTGTAGAGTTTACGCGACAGCTCGAATCTTTACAGGATAATGTACCTCCGATAGACGAGGTATGTGTAAAAGATGTTGTAAAAACCAATAATGTATTTTCCGAGTTTAATTACACACCGTTCAAGTCTGCGAGTATAGGTCAGGTGCACATGGCGCGATTACTCGACGGTAGAGAGGTCGTGGTAAAAATAAAGAGACCCGCCATCTACGACGTAATGAAAAATGATACAGATAACATAATCGACGTTGTTAATTTTTTAGAGCGGGTGGGCATAGATACCGGTGCGACCTCCGGTCAAGTCTTGCACGAATCGATAGAGTACCTTTTATCGGAATCCGACTATGAAAAAGAGATGCACAACGCCAAACGCATGCGAAAAGCGTTTAAAGATGTTAAATGGGTCAAAATACCCAAGGTATACGAATCGTTTTCGACGCACGACATGATAGTCATGGAGTACGTAAAGTCGGATAAACTCACCGAAATAACGGACGAAAATGTAAACTCAAAGAAAATTTGTGAAGCGTTGATCACATCGTACGTGATTCAAACCATGGAAAAGGGACTTTTTCACGCGGATCCACACCCGGGAAATCTGGGATTTTCGGATAAGGGTAAACTCGTATTTTACGATTTCGGACTCGTCATAGATATTTCGGATGAATTAAAAATGGGATTTCAAGAACTCTTTAAATGTATAATAAACCGAGACACGAAGGGTGTAGTAGACACACTCATACGACTGAAGATCATAGTTCCAACGACCACCGATACCGATGACATAGAGATATTCTTCAAAACAACGTTAAATTATCTCAAAACATTGGATGTGAATGCATTTAAAAATGATATATTGGATGACGAAATACTCATGTCTCTCGCGGATAAAAAACCATTCTTGATACCGACATCATTCGTGTATCTCGCGAAGGCATTTTCTACCGTCGAAGGTACGTGTATAAAATTAGATGAAAATTTCAATTATTATGAATATTTAGAGCCCATGATAAAGGATCAATTCATAGAATCGTTCGACATACAAGAAGCGCTCTCCACGTCCATGGAAATGCCGTCGCGCATACGAAACATAAGTACAGCTGTTCTGGGTTTGGAGGAATCCAGAACATCTATGAAAAGGTCGTTAGAAAAGACGAGGAAAGAGATGCGATACACACAATACAGTGTATTGACTGCGGTACTCGCTGGAAATATGATAGAACACTTACCTATGTTTACGTTGTTATCCATCATGAGTGCGTGGTTTGCATTTACTTCTTATAAAAATCGATAGACGTTTCTTCCTTCTTTGGTTTCTTTTCATCCATAAAGAAAGCTTTATGACTTTCCAAAATCTCACGGGATCGAGTCTTCTCACCCTCCGCGATTTCTGAAAGACGCTCACGAATGGTCACAAAATCATCCGCGCGCTGTTTCTTCATTTGTTTACCGTATTTTTTGAACTTTTTACGCATGGACGTGATATTCGCTGATGTGGAGGCCGCGATGACAAACATTTACTATTTCTTAAGATTTTTTTTGGGGTGTGATTACAAATTAATATTGAGACGTTTGAGTTTTTCCTCAAACTCTCTGCGCTCACCCGGCGATTCAATCTTTTCACCACCGGCGAGGGCTCTGATCTCCGGTCCGGTCAAGTGCATGGCATCAATTCTAAAGTCCTTGAATGCTTCCATGGTGACCGGAACGAGCGGTTGAACGAGTTCATAAATCGCGTTGGCGTATTCACGGATCTCCATCTGGGCGTGTTCATCCATGCGAAGGTGGAGATAATGCATGAGATTGTGAAGATTAATCTTCCAATAGAATTCCGTGTATGTCGACTGTGGGAGGTTGCCACGCGCTTGTTCGCGACACGCACCCCTATCGAGGAGATCTTGGTACAACTCAAACGATTCATTGAGTTTTTCGGAAACCTTAGACGTCAATTCATCACCCACGTCGACGACCCCTTCCGATCCTTGGTTGTTTACTCGCGATTGTCCACGCACAACGTCTGGTTCGTAGTACTGTTTCGGTACGACGGAGTATCGGGCGGAGAGTTCATTGATGCTGGCCATGCGGTGCCGCATATGCTGTCGAGCGATATAGATGGGCATTTTGATGTGAAACTTGAATTCGACCATCTCGAATGGCGTGGTGTGCCAGTGTCTAAGGAGATATCGAATAAGTCCCCGATCTCCTCTTGAGGTTTTAGTCCCATCTCCATACGAGACTCGGGCGGATTGTACGATGGCCGCATCCAAATCTTCCCGAGGCATGTGGTCCACGAGGCGAACAAACCCGTGATCCAAGACATCCCTTTGCATTTAGTACATCTACGGTTTAAATCTTTAAAGACATTCACGACGTAAACCAAACGTCTTTGTATTTTTTTACCGTCGAACACACCCCAATCTTGCCATTCGGTCGTGTGACGACACGGTGTATATTTTGTGGTGATGACATCATCACAATTTCCGGACGCACTTCTTATTTGTTTTTGTTTGCCGATGGGCGTTTTAATCCCACGTCATGCGCTCCTTGAGACGCCGAATTAAGTACGGGGCGAGTTCAAACATATTTCCAACTGGCACATACCTGTAATCTATTCCTATGTTTGTACCCATACCTAAAAGCTGTGCGGTCACGTAACGGTCTTTGTCAAAACATTTTGCATATCTGAGCGACCGTTCATTATGTGTGGCGAGCATGGTGTGTACATGTGGGCACACGAGAGAATACGCCATACTCTGCATGTACTGATTATCCACACACGCCTTTGTTTCGAGTAAATCGGGTTGTCGTTTTAAATATGCACCCCGCACGAGTTTTACCCCCAATTTAAATCCATCTTTGTGTGCGTCGTCTATATCAGACAGTAGTTCTCGCATGGCGTGTTTTCTATACATTTGATACGTTTTGTAAACATTGATGTCATTCACTGTATTATGCTCCGCCATCATGTCGTAACATATTTCGGGATACAACACATCTTCTGCGTCTATGCATATTTTTACACCACGCGTTTTCGCATATTTAATGATAGAATGTGCATAATCTTTCGCTTCAGATTCATTTTCTCTCGACCCAAAACTCGTAAGTTTTATGGCACACATTGAATTAATGGGAAGCGAGGTGATGATTCTTTTTGTCGTTTCAGCTATTTCATATGCTTCACGTGATTTACAATTTTCTTTTGCGTAATCAACTATTACCTTTTCACCTCTGTTACGTATTATTTCCAGTACACGTGGTAATTCTCGGAATGTCGCCGCATACCTGAGCATTAATTTACTTTAGATATTTTTCATCTAATTCTTTTTTCATATCTTCGATGGTCCTGTAGTATCTCTTGAGATCCTTCATGAATCGCTTGTTCTTCTCTAGACATTCACAGTCCACTTTATTAACGTAAATCCAAGCTAAGTTTGATTTAGAATATCTCGTCTCTTTTTGATTTTGGTTCGGGCGTCTCGGCACTAATTTTTTGTTCACGGTCTTCTTCAGTGGTTCCGTGCGCTTCGTAAAACTGATCGCTTGCATGACCGTATCGGCGAGATCATCTTTCTTTTTGGATTCTTTGAATATGGGAAGCCAGTGTGAATTCACGGGATTGCTATTCAAAAACGCCTCACATCGTTCGATGGATACCTTTTTACGTTTAAGATACTGGGCTTTACCCGGTCCACACACGTCTGGAATCTTAAATTTAGCGTCGTAAATGATCGTTTCAGATTTGGGGCATCTTATCACAAAGTATGCGTGAAGAAAATTCTCTACCATCTTCATTTTCTTATTTCTATCCGGTTGTTTCTCTATGAGTATGATGTCTGATTCTAATACCCACGGCTTTTCATCGAGGTGATTGCGCATGGAGACGAATATACCATCCTTGTGTTCAGGCGGTACACCCGATACATCCCAGTTCACGACTAAATTAGATGTTTCCTCAAATTGACACATGGCCAAATTTCGTATACCTACATCTATACTTAAAATCATTTAATTAAAGAAAATTTATTTCTTTATCTACTGTAAATGAAGAACACTAAACTTAATACGATTTTGTTATTTGTTTCTCTCATCGCATTGGTCGTGTGGCTCGGTTCCATCAGAATGAGAGAGAATTTGGAAGGAAGTGATTCTAAGGCGGTGAAGTACGTGAAGGAAGCGTCTCCTGAAAAGTTTATCAACCCATTCATCGTCTACGGCATGGCGAAAGAGTTGACTGAAGATGAAGAAAAACTCGCTCGGATCATCCCACTCGTGAAGTCGGGTGATCGTGAAAAATTGATCGCGTACCTCGAGTCTTTGTAAATGTATTTTTGTTTTTAGTGGTCACAGTACACCACAGAGAACAAAAATGAAATTAACGTCGCATACCGGGCATTTTCATTTTAGAAAAGTTGGCAGTTTTGAGTTTGTTCTGACCAGCGGGTGACAGGCCCATCATGGCCATGGCAATGATTAGCATAATACACGACAACACCGCGCCAATGATCGCAAA
>Ga0315315_10001761_pt1 | contig 19863 bp, 20 predicted proteins | sample M140m3416metaG_FD_203699 | JGI IMG/M metagenome (GOLD analysis project Ga0315315, IMG submission 203699) | Ammonia-oxidizing marine archaeal communities from Monterey Bay, California, United States - M1 40m 3416 | ecosystem: Environmental > Aquatic > Marine > Intertidal zone | place: USA...
TAGAAGCAACAATACTTACGTAAAGCGATGACCAAAAGTTCTGTCATTTGCCGCCTAAAAAGTAAAACCGCAATAAACTCTCTTTTCAAGGAGGGAAAGTTTTTTGTTTCCAAAAACCTGATTTTTAGATTTTTAAATTCTTCTTCTGCAGAAAACAAACTTTTCTGTGGTGTTTCGGTAAGAAAAACAACCTTTAAAAAGGCAGTGGAAAGAAACAAAATAAAAAGGCAGTTGCGTGTTGCCTTTCAAAAAGTTAATTTTTTTTTACCAAATAGTGGTTTTTGCATGTTGATTTTTAAAGGACCAAGCGTTTTAGAAACTAAAAAGGTTGTTGACGAGTTTAAAACTTTATTAAAAAATTTTTAAGTTGAGTTTTTTTTCATCTCAATATGAGGAATACCGTCTTCCAAATATTTTTTTCCTTTTGGTTCAAACCCATGTTTCTTGTAGAAAACTGATAAATGTGCTTGTGCCGATATTTTGAAAGCTTTCTTTGGCCAGTTTGTTTTCATAAACTTCATCGTTTTGACAACTAGTTGGTTTCCTAGTCCTTTTCCTCTTTGTTGTTTTTTAACCACAGCTCTCCCAAAAGACACTTCTTTGAAATAATCTCCTGGACCAAATATCCTTGAATAAGCAAATAGTTTTTCATCTTTTTTACCTAAAACATGTTTAGCCATCTTGTCTTTTCCGTCAATGTCTTGGTATATACAATTTTGTTCCACAACAAAAACTTCGGATCTAAGCATAAAAAGCTGTTCTATTTCTTTGTTTGACAGTTCGCTCCAAGACTTAACTTCCCATTTCATTTTTGTCTATTTTTTTTACTCTATTTTCGTGTCTTCCTCCTTCAAATTCTGTTTTTAAAAAAGCTTTTATTATTTCTATACTTTGGGTGGTGGTAATAAACCTCGCTGGTAAACTTAATATGTTTGCGTTATTATGTTGTCGAGCTAAAACAGCTATTTCCTTATTCCAACAAAGAGCAGCTCTTACTTTCTTATATTTGTTTGCCACCATGCTTACTCCGTTTCCTGTTCCACATATAACAATTCCTTTTGTTTTATTGTTTGTTGAAATTTCTTCAGCTAATGGGTGTATAAAGTCTGGATAATCCACACTCAAACCTGAATTATCTCCTAAATTTTTTACATTATGTCCTTCTTTTTTTAAAAATTCTGATATTTTGTTTTTTAATTTTACTCCTGCGTGATCGTTTGAAATTAAAATATCCATTTTGTTTATTGTTTGTTTGTTTCTTGTTTATTTCATTTAATAACTTTCTTAAATAATGTGTTTTTTAAATTTAGTTTTCTTTTGTTATTTTTTATCATTTGTTTAACAACATTTTTAACTCAATTATTAACATTCTTTTTTGTTTATTTTATTAACAGTTTTTTATGTTAACACTGTGTTTATATTATTTTAATATATTGAAAAACAGTTTTTTATTTGTTTTTCTTGTTAATTAATTTTTAATAATATTTCTTTTATTTTATTTTTTATTTATTTGTCATATAAATTAACAAACAATCATAATAATAAAATATTTTATATTATATATATATATATTATATAGTTGTTAATTACTTTATTTAATACTGATTAAGTTAAATAAAATTACCTTAGTGGTTGTAATGAAAATAAAAAAAACTACCTCACTAATTAATATTCTTTTTTCTTTTTTTGAAAAATCACCAAGAAGAAAATATAATTATAGACAATTATTAAACATGCTACCTTTTCAAGTAAAAAAAAAGGATGTAAACGAAATTTTACTTTTATTAGAACAAAGAAAAAAAATAAAACAAATTAAGCCAGGTAGTTTTATGTTAAAAGAAAATAATAAAGTTTTTGAAGGAATACTAGACAAAACAAACAAAGGGTCAGGTTATATAGTTAGAAAAAATATAGAAAAAGACGTTTATGTTTCTGAAAAAAATATATCAAATGCTTTTGATGGTGATATGGTAAAATTCATGATGATTTCTAGCAAAGAAGCAAAAATCATAAAAATAAAAGAAAGAAAGAAAATTAATTTTGTTGGTGTAACAAAAATAATATCTAACGATCTTTTTGTATCAACCACAGGAAAAAAAGACAAAATAGATTTTATTATTAATGGTTCAAAAAAAATAAAAGAAAATCAACTTGTTGTAGTTGGGTTTCTAAATTGGGAAAAAAAATACCCAGAAGCAGAAATTATAAAAATAATTGGAAAACAAGGGGAGGTTGATAATGAAATACACGCTATTTTAAACGAATATGATTTACCATATGAATTTTCAAAAAAACTAATTAAAGAAGCAGAATTATTAAAAACATTACAAAACACAGAAGAAACAAAAAAAAGAAAAGATTTAAGACACGTTACTACAATAACAATTGATCCAAACGACGCAAAAGACTTCGACGATGCAATCTCACTAGAAATTAAAGAAAAGAAAATAGAAATAGGGATACACATAGCAGATGTCTCTCATTTTTTAAAAGAAGGATCTGTTTTGGATAAAGAAGCATATCTAAGAGGAACAACTGTATATTTAGTAGATAGAGTTGTACCAATGCTTCCAGAATTTATATCAAACAACCTGTGTTCTTTGAGACCTAACGAAGATAAATACACTTTTTCAGGGATATTTACTTTTGATGAAAATTACAAGATTGAAAAAGAGTGGTTTGGCAAAACAATAATAAATTCTAATAAAAGACTTGGGTATAAAGAAGCACAACATATAATTGAAAACCAGAAACAAATAGTTCCAAAAGAAATATCACTTTCTAAAGAGTCTTACAGTATTACGAAAGAAGTCAAAGAAGCAATTATATTATTAAATAATATTGCCGCTGATTTAAGAAAAAAAAGAATAGAAAAAGGATCAATATTATTTAATAAAAAAGAAGTAAAATTTATTTTAAACAAAAAAAAAGAACCAATCAACACAATAATTAAAGAATCCAAAGCAGCAAACAAATTAGTTGAAGAGTTTATGTTATTAGCAAATAAAAAAGTAGCAGAAATTTTTTCTAAACAAAAAAACAAAAAAAATATATATAGGGTTCATGATCAACCAGATGATAAAAAACTAATAGTTCTTGAAAGAGTAATAAAAAACCTTGGTTATAAAAACAGGTTTGGAAGCCATAAAAACCTTCATAACAACATAAATGATCTTTTAAAAAAAGTTGAGAAAACACCAGAGAAAAACTTAATTGATACTTTGGTTATTCGAAGCATGAGTAAGGCTAAGTATAGTTCAAAAAACATTGGACATTTTGGTTTGTCTTTTGAAAAATATACACACTTTACCTCTCCTATTAGAAGATACCCTGATGTTATTGTTCACAGAAATCTTGAAAAGATTTTAAAAAATAATCAAAAAAACAACAATAATTTAGAGGACCAGTGTATTTATCTATCGAGAAGAGAAGAGTTGTCAACAAAAGCAGAAAGAAGTTCAGTTAAGCTCATGCAAGTAAAATATATGTCTTCAAAAATAAACAAACAATATGCAGGCGTAGTTTCAGGAATAATGGAAAGAGGAATTTTTATAGAAATTAAAAAGAACAAGTGTGAAGGGTTTGTCAGAGTCAATGACATCCCTGGGGACTATTTTGTTTTTAAAGAAAAAAAACTTTTAATGTTCGGGAAAAACACAAAGCAAGAATATAGACTTGGTGACGAAGTTTTGGTTAAAGTTAATGGGGTTAATGAGAATAAAAAACAAATTGACTTTTTATTATTAGAAAAACTTTAGCTTTATAGAATAGATATTTAAATGAGCGAATTTTTACCCGCCATACCGATTGGAATAGTCCTTTCTTTTACAATAGGACCCGTTTTTTTTACTGTTTTAGAAACCAGTATAAGTAAGGGAATTAAGGCAGCAATTTTTGTTGATATTGGGGTTATTCTCTCAGACGTGCTTTTTTTTATTATAGCTTTTTTTAGTACAAACAGTCTTCTAAAATCCATAGAGGAAAACACAAGTTCTTGGTATTTTTTAGGTGGCGTGTTGTTAGTTGCTTATGCCGGGATTAGTCTTATTAAGATCATTCAAGAAAAAAACAGTCCGGAAAATAAAGAAGGGGCTTTAATTGAAAACAGCCCGAATCTTTTAAAAATGGTTGTCAAAGGTTTTTTATTAAACATTATAAACGTTGTTGTTCTTTTTTATTGGGTAGGAATTATACTATACTTTGGACCTCAACTAGAAATGAACGAGTCGAAAATATATTTGTTTTTTATTATCATAATCTCTACTTATTTTACTATTGATCTAGGAAAAATATATCTAGCCCAACAACTAAAAAAAAAACTTACAGACCTCGTTATTAAAATCATAAAAATTGTTGTAAACTCTTTTATTGTCATATGCGGGATGTTTTTAATTTTTAAAGGGATCATATAAAAAAACCTTCCCTCAAGGGAAGGTTTTGAGGCACCGAGCGGATTCGAACCGCTGTACAAGCTTTTGCAGAGCTCTGCCTAGCCACTCGGCCACAGTGCCATTTCATGCACAAAACTACGTTATTTTTAAATTTAGTTTTCTTTTTTTTTGGACAATTTTACTACAACAGACTCAACATCTCCATTAATTGGTGGACAAATTTTGCTTACGGAAACCTTGACCTTTTGAACCCTTTTGTCTTCTTTTAAAACTCTATTTAAAATACGTTCAGCAACTGTTTCTAAAAGTTTAGCGGGAATTGCCATTTCCTCCACAACGATTTTGTTTAACAAAACATAATCAATTGCGTGTTCTAGCCTGTCAGTTAAAGCGGCCTTCCCTAAAGCCCCTTTAGCCCAAAGATTAACTAGGTAGTCGCTTCCAATTACACCTTCTTCTTTCAAACAGCCGTGAAAACTGTAACAACGAATATTTTTTAAGTAAATTTCCACCATAAAAAACAATCAAAGATAAACAAAGAATAGGGATGAATTCTTTAACTTTGGTTTTTTATTTTATTTTGTCAGACTCAAAAAATTTTATTGAACAAATTATTGACGAGGATCTTAAAAAAGGTTTTTCTCCGTCAAAATTGAAGTTTAGATTTCCTCCCGAACCCAACGGTTTTCTGCACATCGGACACGTCAAGGCAATTTGCATTAACTTTAAATTAGCAAAACGACACAAGGCTCCAATTGTATTAAGGTTTGACGATACAAATCCAGAAAAAGAGGAAGAGAAATATATACACGCTATAAAAAAAGACATCTCGTGGCTTGGTTTTAATTGGGATGAGGAGCGGTACGCTTCTGATTATTTTGATAAGCTTTTTGATTGGGCTTTAAAGCTTATCAAAAAAGGCAATGCTTATGTAGATTCACAAAGTTCAGAAATGATTGCAGAGCAGAAAGGAACGCCTACGACCAACGGATTAAACAGTCCTTATAGAGACAGGCCAGTCGAGGAGAGTTTAAATCTTTTTAAAAAAATGAAAGAAGGAGCCTTTGATGAAGGGACCCATGTTTTAAGAGCCAAAATCAACATGAGCTCAACCAACATGCTTATGCGAGATCCTATTATATATAGGGTATTAAAAAAAAGCCATCCCAGAACAAAAAATGATTGGGTTATATATCCAATGTACGATTGGGCACACGGCCAGTCAGACTATATCGAACAGATATCACATTCGTTGTGTACCCAAGAGTTCGAACCGCATAGAGACCTGTATAATTGGTTTTTAAACCAAGTCGTTGCAGAAAATAGTATCAGACCCAAACAACGAGAGTTTGCTCGTCTTAATTTGAGTCATACAATCACCTCTAAAAGAAAGCTAATGAACCTTGTTGAGGAAGGCTATGTTTTAGGTTGGGACGACCCAAGAATGCCAACAGTTTCAGGCCTTAAAAGACGAGGATATCCACCTAGCGCACTCGTTTCTTTCGCAAAAGCCGCTGGTGTTGCTAAAAGAGAAAACGTTATAGAGGCTTCTCTTTTAGAATTTTGTGCCCGCGAAGAACTAAACAAAACCTCTAAAAGGGTTATGGTTGTTTTGGACCCTGTTAAAATTACCATAACAAACTACCCTGAAGGACAAACAGAACTTATTAAATCTGAAAACAATCCAGAAGATCCCAGCACAGGCTTTCGAGAAATACCTTTTTCAAATGAGCTTTTGATTGAAAGAGAGGACTTTAGGCCAGAAGCAAATAGAAAATATTTTAGGCTAAAGCTTGGAAAAGAAGTGCGTTTAAAAAGCGCATACATTATTTGTGCCAATGAAGTGGTTTACAACGACAACCAAGAAATTACTGAGATCAAATGCACTTACGACCCATTGAGTAAAAGTGGAAGCGGAACAAAAGAAAGTCAGCGAAAAGTAAAAGGAACACTCCATTGGGTTTCTAAAAATCATGCATTACCAGTTGAGGTTAGAGAATATGACAGGCTGTTCACACATCCGACCCCTTCTTTAGCAAAAACAGACCAAGACCTCAAAAAGATGCTTAACCCAAATTCAAAAAAAATTAAAAAAGCTTACGCAGAACCATCTCTTATAAACACAAAACCTGGCGACAGGTTTCAGTTTCAAAGAAAAGGATATTTTGTCGCTGACAAAGACTCCAAACAAAACAAGCTTGTTTTTAATAAAACGGTTGGTCTTCGGGACAACTGGAAGGTCAGTTAGATTTTTCTTTGCTCTCTTTTCTCGCCGCAGCTTTTTTCATTTCTTCTCCAATTTGATTGCTTGCAGTAAACGAAGCAACCATATTGTTTAACATTTCCGATCCTGCTTGCGGCGAATTAGGGAGCAGGATTAAGTTGCTGTTAGTGGCCCCACCTACAGACTGAAGAGTGTCGTAGTGTTGTGTTACCACTATTAATGCAGACGCCTCTTGAGAGTTGATGTCTACATTGTTCAAAACCTTAACTGAGTCCTCAAGTCCTCTGGCTATTTCCCTTCTTTGATCAGCAATTCCTTGACCCTGTAAACGCTTACTTTCGGCCTCAGCCTTAGCTTTTTCTACTATTAAAATACGTTGTGCATCTCCTTCAAATTGGGCAGCAACCTTTTCTCTTTCAGAGGCGTTAATTCTGTTCATGGCTTCTTTGACCTGAAGGTCAGGGTCAATGTCGGTTACAAGGGTTTTAATAATGTCATAGCCATAATTAAGCATCGCTTCGTTTAATTCCGACTTTACCGCAATTGCAATGTCATCTTTTCTTTCAAACACGTCGTCCAGTTTCATTTTGGGAACCTCTGCTCTTACTACATCAAAAACATAAGAGGTGATTTGATCTTGAGGAAAGTCAAGCTTATAAAAAGCATCATAAACCTTGTCTTTAATTACCTTGTATTGAACAGAAACTTTTAATTTTACAAAAACATCATCTTTGGTTTTGGTTTCTATAACAACATCTAATTGCTGAATTTTTAAGCTCAAACGACCTGCAACGCGGTCAATAATGGGAATTTTTAACTGTAGTCCAGATTGGCGGGTGCTAACATATTTTCCGAATCGTTCAATTAGAGCCGAAGTTTGTTGTTTTACAACAAAAAAAGTTCCAAACAACAATAAAACAAAAAGAATAATAAAAATAGGTGTAAAAAAAGACATGATCAAAAATTTTAAATTACTTACTAAACTACAAATATTATGCCGAATCTCAGTTTGCTCTTTGTATAAACAAGCCTAGTGCGGTCATCCTTTCTTTTGTTGTCGTTTTTCCAATTATTTCAATTGTTTTGAAAAGGTCTGCACCAGACAACTCACCCACAATTCCTAACCTAAGGGTCTTTAATGCTTTTCCAAATTCCAGTCCAGCTTGCTTGGAAAATTTTTCCAAAGAGATCTTTATTTCTTTCGCTTCAAATTGCTTGCAATTCTCAATACATAAAATAATTTGTTTTATTGTTTTTAGCGTGTCAGGATCAACAAGTTTTGTAACCGCCCTGTTGTCGTATGTTTTTGGGCTTTCAAAAAAATATTTAGACACCAAATAAAGATCGGTAATTAGGTTTAGCCTGGGTTTTACTAATCTTATGACATCAGCCAACTGTTTTTTGTTAAAACTAGAGTTTTCTTTTACAAGGTCCCTTTTTAAAGTTTCTATTAAAAAACCTTCGTCTAAAAGCTGAATGTGCTGATGGTTGAACCAGGTGTTTTTTTCTGGGTCAAACCTTGCGTTAGAGTTGTTTAGCTTCTTTATAGAGAATTCTTTTTTAAGCTCAGCCAAAGTGAAAATTTCTTTTTCATTGCCTGGATTCCAACCCAGTAAAGCTAAAAAGTTAACGGTTGCTTCAGGTAAAAAACCGGTTTCTTTGTATCCAGGTGTTTGTGTGTTTTCATCCTGCCATTTTACTGGAAAAACAGGAAAACCAAACCTGTCCCCGTCTCTTTTAGACAATTTCCCTTTTCCTGTAGGCTTTAATATGAGAGGAAGATGTATGAATTTAGGTTTCTTCCACCCAAAAGCCTCGTACAAAAGCCAGTGTAAAGGAAGTGATGGGAGCCATTCTTCTCCTCTAATCACATGGGAAATTTCCATTAAATGATCGTCTACTACGTTTGCAAAGTGATAGGTAGGATTTTTGTCATTTTTATATAAAACCTTATCGTCTATTTGGGAGCTTTTCACCTCCACTTCTCCTTTTAGTAAATCAAACGACCTAACAGTCTGGTTTTCAGGCGTTTTAAATCGTATCGCATAATTTTTTTTTGCGATAAGTTTGTCCACTTCGTTTTTCTTTAGAGATAAGGAGTTTTTAAAATTTAGTCTATTAAACGCATTATACGAAAACACTTTCCCCTTCTTTTCCGCCTCTTTTCTTGCGAAATTTAATTCTTCCTTAGTATCAAAAGCGTAATAGGCTTTTTTCAAATCAAGCAACTTTACAATGTATAAATCATATAGATTTTTTCTTTCGCTCTGCCTGTGTAATTCGTCTATCTTTAGTCCACACCACTCTAAAGAGCTTAAAATATGATTTTCGCTCCCTTCCACATATCTGTTTTGGTCAGTGTCTTCGATCCTAACAATAAAGTTTCCGTTGTGTTTTTTTGCGTACAAGTAATTGAACAATGCGGTTCGTAATCCGCCAATGTGCAGCGGACCAGTTGGGCTAGGGGCGAAGCGAACTCTAATTTTGTTTGTCATAAATAATATGCTAAAATACGTTCTTGCTTTGAGTTTTAATAGCTTTAAGTTCTTTTATTACCTTTTGTTGTGTTTTATAGAAACTGTTGGCGTGGATTATAGTTGTTTCAAACATAAAATAACACCTCAAGTTTAATTATATGCATCAACAAGTTATATATTTGCAAAAAAAAAGAAAATGCCCGTTGAATTTGTATACAATACAAAGTTTAAGCTTTTTAACGAATCTAAAATACGCACCTGGTTAAATACGGTGGCGGCTTCTGAAAACAGTGTTTTAGGAAACATTACATATGCTTTTTTTAACGATAATGAATTAAAAAAACTAAACAAGCAATTTCTAAACCACAACGTTTATACCGACGTTATTTCTTTTGACAACTCTAAAAGCCAATTAATTGAAGGGGACATTGCCATATCAACAGAAAGAGTTAAAGAAAACGCAAAAAAATACAACGTTTCGTTTGAAGAGGAGCTAAAGAGAGTCATGGTGCATGGTCTTCTACATTTTTTGGGTTATAACGATAAAACTGAAGAAGAAAGAAAGCTTATGAAAAGCAAAGAGAATTCTAAATTAAAATTGTTCCACGAGGAACCCAGAAAAAATGTTTAACAATACATACGACATAATTATTGTAGGGGCTGGTCATGCAGGCTCAGAGGCAGCTGCGGCAGCCGCAAACATGGGAAGTAAAACCCTTTTAATAACCATGAATTTGCAGAACATTGCGCAAATGTCATGTAATCCCGCAATGGGTGGAATTGCAAAAGGTCAAATTATAAGAGAAATTGACGCCCTTGGTGGTTATAGCGGAATAGTAACTGACAAGTCTGCCGTACAATTCAAGATGCTGAACACCTCTAAAGGGCCCGCAATGTGGAGTCCCCGAGCCCAGTCGGACAGAATGAGGTTTGCAGAGTCGTGGAGAGAAATGTTAGAGCAAACCCCCAACCTAGATTTTTATCAAGAGATGGTGTCGGGAATTTTAGTTAGCAAAGGCAAGGTTATCGGAGTTAAAACCTCTTTAGGGCTGGAAATCAAAGCAAAAGCTGTCGTTTTAACCAATGGAACTTTTTTAAACGGCCTTATCCATATTGGAGAGAAACAATTTGGAGGAGGAAGGGCAGGAGAAAAAGCTTCAACCGGCATTACTGAAGAACTAGTTGATTATGGCTTTTTATCTGGAAGAATGAAAACAGGGACTCCACCTCGAGTAGACGGAAGGTCTCTAAATTATTCCGCCATGATTTCTCAACCAGGAGATGTTAACCCCGGCAAGTTTTCCTACTCACCCAGAACACATCCTCTAGAAAAACAATTAGATTGTCATATGACCTATACCAGTCCGGAGGTCCACGAGCTATTAAAAGAAGGGTTTGACCGCTCTCCTATGTTTAACGGATCAATTAATAGTGTTGGACCAAGATATTGCCCCTCGATCGAGGACAAAATCAATCGTTTTTCAGAAAAAGAGCGACACCAGATTTTTGTAGAGCCAGAAGGATGGAATACCATTGAGGTTTATGTAAACGGCTTTTCAACCTCTCTTCCTGAAGACGTACAGTTTAGGGCGCTTTCTGGCGTCAAAGGGTTTGAAAAAGTTAAGTTTTTTAGACCTGGTTATGCTATCGAATACGACTATTTCCCTCCCACACAGTTAAAGAACACTTTAGAAACAAAACCTGTTTCTGGTCTTTTCTTTGCTGGACAAATTAACGGAACCACTGGTTACGAAGAAGCAGCCGCACAGGGTCTAATCGCCGGAGTTAATGCACATCTTTTTTTACAAGACAAAGAGCCTCTTGTTTTAAAAAGAAACGAAGCGTATATAGGTGTTTTAATCGATGATCTCATAACTAAAGGAACCGAAGAGCCTTATAGAATGTTTACATCCAGGGCCGAGTACAGAACACTTTTAAGACAAGACAACGCAGACTTAAGGCTTACGGAGAAGGGGTACAGCTTAGGTCTTGCCTGTAAAGAACGTCTGCTTGATGTAGAAAAAAAGAAGGAATGCACCTCTTCTTTTATTTCGTTTTTTAAAAAAACAAGTGTTAAGCCCGATGAAATAAACCCTGTGCTTTTAAAAAAAGAATCTTCAACAATACAACAGTCAGTAAAACTGTATAAGATTTTTTCCAGACCTAATCTAAATTTCTCAGACATGATGAAAGTTGAATCGGTTAAAAACTTTTGTAAAACCAACAACTTTGACAGGGGTGTTTTAGAACAAACAGAAGTACAAATTAAATATTCTGGGTATATTGAAAAAGAAAAAGTAAATGCCGAAAAATTAAACAATCTGGAGAGTTTCAAAATCCCCCAAACCTTTAATTACTCAAAGGTTAGTTCTCTATCGTCAGAGGCTGTTCAAAAGCTAAAACAAATAAAACCCACCACCCTTTCTCAGGCTTCAAGAATTAGCGGAGTTTCTCCAAACGACATAAGTGTGTTAATGGTGTATATGGGTAGATAGTGATGTTCCACAAGGAACATTTTGAAAAATGGAAAACAAAAAGGAATATATTAAAGTAACAGACAGTTTTCTTACAAAAGAAAAATTTTTTCTCTTTTTAGAAAAAGATAACGAAATGCTTACGACTTTTCCCAAACCAAAAAAAGAGGACTTGCCAAGATATTATCAAGCGAAGGATTATATTTCGCATAAAAATTCCTCATCTAATTTTTTTCAGTGGATTTATTTTGTCTCAAAAAAAATAATGATAAAAAAAAAGGCTAGAATGGTTTTGAAAATAGCCAAGGGATCTTCAAAAATTGTTGATGTAGGCTCTGGGGTGGGAGATTTTTTAATAGCTTTTCAAAAGAAAGGGTGGTTGACCACGGGAATAGAGCCAAACACAAGAGCTAGAAACATTGCAAAAAAACAAAAAGTCCATCATGCCAATAGCCTAAAAGAGTTAAAGGGAACTAAGCAGGATTTAATCACTTTTTGGCATTCTTTAGAACACGTTTACTTCTTAGAACAAACTTTGTTAGAAGCAAAAGAGGCTCTCCGCGATAAAGGCTTTTTGATTGTAGCATGTCCAAATTACAAGTCGTGGGACGCAAAATATTACGGCAGTAAATGGGCGGCCTGGGATGTTCCAAGACATTTACAGCATTTTTCCCCAAATTCACTTTCTTTGTTGTTAGGCCCTTTGGGTTTTGTACAAAAAAGCAAAAGCCCACTTCTTTTAGACGCTCTTTATGTTTCTATACTTTCTGAGAAGCAACAAAAAAGCTGGTTTGCATTTTTTAAGGGTGTTTTTTTTGGGACTATTTCTAATTTAATTGGTTTGTTTACTGACAATTTTTCCTCCCACATTTATATTTTTCAAAAAAAAGAAAAATAAAACAAGTTTAAGCGTGCTTTGTCATCCAGACAAGCATTTTTACCCTAAATACCCTAAACTCTTTTAGAAACCAAGATATAAAGGCAGATCATAATAGGTAAAAACTATCAAACCCGGCAAACAGATAGACTACGACAATAAAACGCCTATGATTGAAAGAATAAAATAGATTGCTAGTGTTTTTGCCCCTTCATAATTTTTAGAAACCCTTTGTCCGAACAACAAAATCAATAAAGCTATAGACCCTGCTATGAGCCCAATTAATCCCAAGAAACTTGAATCTTGAAAAAGAAACTCAAAAATACCGGCTATGCATAGGAAACCAGAGGTTAATTCTAAAATTGTAACAGAGATAAAAGCAACTGTGATTAAATTTTGATGAAAAAAATCTCCCAATAATTTTCTTAAAAAAGTCATGTTGCCTTTTTTGTCAAAGACCTTGTCCAGTCCGCTTTGAACAAAGACAATAGAGAAAAACCCAAGGATTAAAAGAAAAGCAATTTTAGTTGAAGTCATCATGTTTATGAATTTAGGTTTTATGAATTAAACGAGTGAGTTTTAACGAAAGATCTGTAAAAATCATTTTTGGATTCCCATTTGATTGAATGCCCAGATGAGCATTTTCAAGTTCAATCTTGATTTCTTCAATATTGGCAATTCCTATAAATGAAGAAAAACTATTAAAATTAAAGTCAGTTGTTGGGCTGTAGCTTGTTATTTCTTTAAGGCCAGAGTTGTTTAGAAAAGCTTGTCTAAAAAGTTCAAGACTGTATGTTATAAATTGTTTTTGAATTTCTCTCCCTGATTTTGATACGGTATTACTCCAGTTTAAAAGCTCTAAAACAGCTTCTTTGTTTTTTTTAACCAAAAAAGCTGAGCGGACCCAGGACTTGAACCATTGTTCAAAAAGCATATTTTTTTCCTTTCCTTTCACATGAGAAAGGGCATTGTTGTAGTTGCCTTTACTTAGACGAGAAGCTTCTTTAGACAGAACAGAAGAATAACCCTTTTTTATCAAGGAGGTTTCTATGAGTTTAAGAGGTATTTTATTTAAATGCAATTTCTGACACCTTGAAACCAGTGTTTTCATCAACATAGATTCGTCTTCAGTAACAAATAAAAAAAGAGTTTTTTTTGGAGGCTCCTCAATAAGCTTAAGCAGCTTGTTGGTTGCGCTAGGGTTCATTTTTTCTGCCATCCATATAATGATAGCCTTCCAGCCGCCCTCATAGGCTTTTAAAGAAACTTTTCTTGTTATTTCTTCCGCCTCATCTTTTCCTATTTTTCCTTGTTTGTTTTCTATTCCTAGAGCCATATACCAATCAAACAGGCCCCCATATGGCGTTGAATTGAGAAATTCTCTCCAATTGGAAATAAAATCTGTCGAAACAGCTCTTTTTTTAACCTCCTGATTATTTGCAACAGGGTAGACAAAATGAAGGTCGGGGTGCTCAAACTTGCTGACTTTTATATTACAAGCTTCGGACCCTTGTAAAGAATTGTTGCACAATACAAATCTTGCGTAAGCAATCGCAAGAGGGAGGCTTCCAGAGCCCTCTGGTCCTGAAATAAGCTGGCAGTGTGGAATTCTTCCTGAAACTACATTTCTTTTCAGCTCTTGCTTGACTAAATTATGGCCAATAACATTATTAAACAACACAAAACAAAGATAGAGTTTTTTGTAATTTCAAAATTAACAATTCCATATCTTTGGTAAATAATATTAGATGATTTCAATAGACAAACAAAATTTTAAGGACAGAAAGGCATTAATTAGAGTAGACTTTAATGTTCCGCTCAGTCCAGATAATAAAGTCATGGATCCCTCAAGGATTCAAGGAGCTAAATCTACTATTCTTAAAGTAATAAGGGACGGAGGAAGTTGTGTTTTAATTTCTCACCTTGGAAGACCAAAAGGAAATCAAAAAAAATTTTCTTTAAAACCAACAGTTCCAGAAATTGAAAAAATATTAAACATGAAAGTTTTCTTCTCTGAGGACGCCTTAGGTTTAAAAACAAAAAAAACTATAAAAGGTCTTAAACCTGGGCAAGTTCTTCTTTTGGAAAACATAAGGTTTTATTCAGAGGAAGAAAAGGGGGATGAATCTTTTGCAAAAGAATTATCCTCGTACGGAGATTGTTATATTAACGATGCTTTTGGGTCTGCACACAGAGCTCACGCGTCAACAACAACTCTGGCAAAGTTTTTTGGCAACAACAAATTTTCAGGACATTTGTTGTCCAAGGAAATAGAGTCTGTAAAAAAGGTTTTGTCCAGCGGGAAAAAGCCAGTTTTAGCAATTTTAGGAGGGGCAAAAGTATCTTCAAAAATAACAATTATAAAAAGTATGATGGATAAAGTAGACGAAATTATAATTGGAGGAGGAATGGCTTTTACTTTTGTTAAGGCGTTAGGAGGTGAGATAGGCAACTCAATTTGTGAGAATGACATGCTTGATTTAGCACTTTCAATATTACAATCAGCCAAATTAAAACAAATAAAAATACATTTGCCTTTAGACGTTGTGTGTTCTCAGAACTTTTCTAATGAAGGAATAAAAAAAGTGGAAGAAATCAATAATATTTCAAAGGGCTGGCAAGGGTTAGACGCAGGCCCCAAGTCTATAACAAAATTTCAAAAAGTAATTAAAAAAGCAAATACGATATTGTGGAACGGGCCAGTGGGAGTATTTGAGTTAGATAGCTTTTCTAAAGGCACTATAGAAATTGGAAAAGCAATAGCTAGCAGAACCAGAGAAGGTGCATTTTCTTTGGTAGGAGGAGGAGATTCTGTAGCTGCTGTTAAAAAATTTAATTTTCAAGACAAGGTTAGTTTTGTTTCAACTGGAGGTGGAGCAATGCTGGAAAGCCTTGAGGGAAAGCCTCTCCCTGGGATCCTGGCTCTATCAAATTAAGCTAACAATGAATTGGACAAAAATATTATTTATTCTCTTTTTTTTTAGTTCTTGTGAGAGCTCAGTTAAAAATTACATCCCCAAATCAAGTGGCAAAATCAACACGGTTACTGTGGTTATTGAAAACTCAATGTGGAATGGTTTGGTTGGAGAAGAAATACGACAATCCTTTGCGTCAGAATTTAAGGGCCTTCCTCAGCAGGAACCTGTTTTTTCTTTGAAGCAAATTCCTCCTAGCACTTTTTCTGGCTTTACGCGTGAAAGCAGGAATATTCTTTTTGTTAAAAAATCCGTGAAGGACACTTTTTTTATAAAAAAAAACAAATACGCATACCCTCAAGTTTTTGTAAACTTCTCCGCTAAAAGTGAAAAAAAAATCATTCAAAAGATAATTAAACACAAGAGAAGCGTGATTTCAGAAATTAAAAAAGAGGAAATAAAGGAAAATCAAAAAAGGATAAAGATTTCTACTCTCAAAAAAAATGAGTTAAAGCCCTTGCTTTCCATTGACATAAAAATTCCTTCAGCCTACAAAATTTTTAAAAAAGGAAAAGGAAATATAATTTGGTTTCAGCGAGATACTGAAAAGGGAACGGTTAATTTTTTGGTGTATAGTCTAGAAAAAAAAGACATCGATCAATTCACATTAAATAAAATTATATCAATGAGAGATTCGGTTGGAAAAGCTTTTTTGCCAGGACGAAATAAAAATTCATACATGATTACAGAAAGCGCATATGAGCCTTATATAAAAAAAGTTAAAATAAAAGGGTTTGAGTCTATTGAGACAAGAGGAACATGGGAGGTTAAAAATGATTTTATGGCAGGACCTTTTATTAATTATATTATTAAAGATATAATCAACAACAGAGTTCTAGTTTTGGAAGGGTTTGTTTTTTCTCCATCATCAAAAAAAAGGGATTTAATATTCGAGCTAGAAGCAATCTCTAAGTCTTTGGAAATATATAGGAAGTAAATAAAAAATTTAATCTTCTAGCTTAGTTGATTTTTTTTTGGTTAAAGGATTTTCTTCATTCTCGTCCTCTTTGACACCTTTTTTAAATTCTTTAATTCCGCTTCCCAAACCTTTCATTAATTCAGGAATTTTTTTACCGCCAAAGAGCAAAAGAATAACTACGGCTACTAAAACAACCTGCCAAGGACCAATTGCTAAGAAATAATTAAACGAATACATATGCAATATGTTTATAAAACAAAAGTATAAAGAAAAATATAATAAATTGATTATAATTTGTAAAATAAAACAGAATAGGATAAACTTGTCACCTATTGTTATATTTGCTTAATAATGAAAAAGAAAGAAAGAAAGCCGTTCAGACAAAGACTTTTAAGTAAATATAGGCTAGTTGTTTTAAACGAATCTACCTACGAGGAAAGGTTTTCTTATAAATTAAATAAATTGAATGTTTTTCTTTTGATTTCTCTTGTTTCATTACTAATAATTGTATCAACAGTTTGTTTGATAGCCTTTACCTCAATAAAAGAATACATTCCTGGGTATGATTCTACAGTGTTAAGAAATACCGCAATCAGAAACATTGAAACCTTAGATTCTTTATTTTCAGTAGTTGATAAAAATCAAGCTTACGTAAATTCTATAGGAAGCGTTATTTTAGGAGAAACAACAAAACAAGATTTACAAAAAGAAAAACAAAGATTAAGAGTAGACCTTTCATCTATAGAATTTAAAACAAACAAGGAAGATTCTTTACTAAGGGAAGCTGTCAAAAAAGAAGATCGTTTTAACGTTTTAGAGTCAGCTTCCTCAAAAGTAAAATTTGTACTAATGAGTCCAATTACAGGAAAAGTAACTTCAAAATTTGATTATAGTATTAAGCATTTTGGAACTGATGTTGCTGCACCAACAAACACCCCGGTCAAATCAGTGGCAAAGGGAACTGTAATTCTCGCAGAATGGACAATTCAAACGGGTTATGTAGTCATCATTGAACACTCCTTTGGCCTAACTAGCGTGTACAAACACAATGATTCAGGACTGGTAAATCAAGGAGACATCGTTGATTCAGGACAGGTAATTGCTTTGTCAGGAAACACAGGGGAGTTGACCACCGGACCTCATTTGCATTTTGAGCTATGGAGAGATGGAAGCCCAATAAACGCAGAAGATTATGTTAGTTTTGAATAGAGCCACATGAACATAAAAGAACTTTTAGCTAAAATTATAGCGAAAGCTTTTGTTTGGAAAATTGAAAGAGATTCAAAAAATCCAATACAAGCACAAAAAAAAGTTTTTCAGAATTTAATTCATAAAGGAAAACTAACAAGTTTTGGTAAAGACCAAAACTTTGAATCAATAAAGACACATCGTGATTTTGTAAACAATGTTAGGGTAAAAGATTATGAAGGATTAAAACCTTATTTTGATCGACTCATAAAGGGAGAAGCGAATGTTTTATGGCCAGGAAAGCCAATTTACCTTGCAAAAACCTCAGGGACTACCTCTGGGGTAAAATATATCCCGATAACAAAAGAATCAATGCCTTCTCATATTAATGCGTCTAGGGACGCAATGTTTTTTTACATTAACGAGACAGGAAAAACAGAGTTTTTAAACAAAAAAGTTATTTTTTTACAAGGCAGTCCTGTCCTTGAGGAAATTAATGGAATTAAATTAGGAAGACTGTCTGGTATAGTAGCTCATTTTACACCAAAATATTTAAAAAACAATATTTCTCCGAGCTGGGAGGTAAATTGTATTGAGGATTGGGAGGAAAAAGTAAGGGAAATTTCTAAAGAAACAATCAAGGAAGACATGGCTGTAATAGGAGGAATTCCACCATGGGTTCAAATGTATTTCGAAAGCTTGAAAAGGTTGTCAAAAAAAAATACTGTTAAAGAGATATTTCCAAGTTTTCAATTATTTGTTTATGGAGGCGTAAACTTTGAGCCTTACAGAAAAATGTTTAATCAATATATTGGAAAAAAAATTGACAGTATTGAATATTTTCCAGCTTCAGAGGGTTTTTTTGCTTATCAAAATTCCCAAAAATCAAACGAACTGTTACTTCAAATAAATTCAGGTATTTTTTATGAGTTTATAAAGCTTGATGAAATGAAACTAGATGACCCCACAAGATATACTGTTAAAAATGTAGAAAAAGAAACTAACTACGTCATGATTATCTCCACCAATGCGGGCCTTTGGGCTTACAATACTGGAGATACAGTTGCCTTCACTTCATTGTACCCTCATAAAATAAAAGTAACAGGAAGATACAAACATTTTATATCGGCATTTGGGGAGCATGTTATAGGAAGTGAAGTGGAAAATGCATTGAAAAAAGCTATTGAATCTTTTGAGCTAAAAGTAAACGAATTCACAGTTGCACCTGTAATTAAAAATAAAGTCAGCTTGCCTTTTCATCAGTGGTGGATTGAATTTGACAACACTCCAAAAAAAGAAGAGATTGAAAGGTTTGCAAAGGTTTTAGACAAAAACATGCAAGCACAAAACACTTACTATAAAGATCTAATAACAGGAAAAGTACTAAAACAGCTAGAGGTTGTTATTTTAAAAAAAGAAACCTTTAGAAAATTTATGAAAAACAAAGGCAAACTGGGAGGACAAAATAAGTTGCCAAGACTGTCTAACGATAGAAAGATAGTAGATGAAATAGAAAGGTTTAGCGATTTTAGTCCTGAAAAACAATGTTAATTTTGGGTGAAAAGAAATAAACAACCTGCCTTAAATCCTCTTTGTCCGCTTTTTTTAATATTAATTTTTCTTTAAATGTTTTTTCAAACTTTTCATTGAGGTCGGCTATTGCTTTATTTTTTCTTTTGACATTTGCGTCAAAAGATTTAGAGTTATTGGCAAATAAATCCAAAATTAAATTGTTTTCGGCAAACTCACGATTTTTAAACCCATTAATAATAATTAAATCTTGTTTGTTGAGCTGTAGTGAAGAATTTTGATCAAATATTGAAAAAGAGTTGACATAATATGTCTTTTTAACATATTTGAAATAACCAAAAAAGATTAATACAAGACCAAATGCAAAAACCCCCGCAAATAATAAAAATCTATTAAACAAAAAGACGTCGTCTAGCTCAAAAATATCAGTCTTAAGAAGTTCAAAATCTTTTATATTAACAAATATTATTTTACTGGTAGTATTATCAGCTTTTTTTGAGCTGAAAACTAGATTATCTCCAATAAAAAGTATTTGTTTACCAAGGTTTTGTAGACTGTTTTCTGTCGAAAAAGTGCGCACAATATTTTCTGTTGGACTTGTTAATGTAAAGAAGTTTTCATTGAAAAACTTTTGAAATAAAAAGTTTTTATAATTAATCTCAGAAGACATTATTTTCTCTGTAATTTTTCTTCTAGAATTATTTTCCAAGACACCTTTTTTAGTCCATTTTAGATTTAAAAGATCTAGTTCAAACAGGCTGTTGTCGTAAATGTCCTCGTTAGAACCTTTATCTTTTTTGTAGAAATC
>Ga0315315_10001762_pt1 | contig 19861 bp, 16 predicted proteins | sample M140m3416metaG_FD_203699 | JGI IMG/M metagenome (GOLD analysis project Ga0315315, IMG submission 203699) | Ammonia-oxidizing marine archaeal communities from Monterey Bay, California, United States - M1 40m 3416 | ecosystem: Environmental > Aquatic > Marine > Intertidal zone | place: USA...
CGTGGAGAAACGAATCACAGCAGAACTAGAATTAAACGCGAACTACGCTGGAGGCACAGGATACACGATGGAGACGGATGGTATTCAAATTAAACAACCAGTAACAGCATGGTCCACAGTGTCTCTCCGAATCAAGTATAGTCACGCGGACCCAGTACAGTGTATGGTCACCAAGTTTACCGATGACGCACCAACTCTGGCTCAAATCTTTCTCAAGCATGGGCATGAAGATGCCTCGATAGATACCGACGTAGCTGGAGAGTTTGGCTCGTACACGACTCCAGACCAAGGTACAGCCACCGCTGATACTTGGTACATTCAAGCATTCAATGGTCTAGAAGAAGGACACAAGTATATTGCATACTGTGCTCAAGCAAAGTTAGATGACCCAAAAAACCTGGTATCATCATTTACCTTTGTTACGGTCAGTAAAAAGATAACAGCAGCCATGGCGTTAGGAGATGCGAACAACGTAGTAGGTTGTGCGTTGGGAACCGACCCCGATTGTCCTGGAGAAGATGCTCAAATCAAGTTGCCAGCAGACTACGATACGGTGGATATGACTATAACCTACTCGCACGCGGGTACCGTACGGTGCGCTGCGCTGTTAAAGGATAGAGCAATACCTACCAATAAAGAAGTTCAAGATGGTATTACACTTCAGGACTACGAATCAAGCCCAGAAGCGGTAGATAATACTGCCGGTGTACAAGTTGTTGTGACCTTTACAGGTCTACAAGATTCTACAGAATATGATTTCTTCTGTGTACAGGATAGGTACGACACGGCTGAGGACTCTCAAGTGTTGAGAAATAGCAAGCTAACCTACAGAACAGTGCCTAAAGTATTCCAAGAAGAACCATCAGTGGACGAGCTTGGACACTATGGTGTACAAGTTAAATTAAAGATGAGCCACGAAGACGATGGCCGTTGTGTAGTAGTTCCAGCAGCAAATGTAGCTACTCATACCTCGTGCATGGCTGGAGATGGTGTGGTGGCTAGCGACTCTGAAACCTTCGCAGCAGAAACAGAGTACACCATTAGAATCGAAAATGGATTAGAAGAAAATACAGACTACAAAGTGTTCTGTTGTCAAGGACGTCAGTTAATATCATCTGGTCTGGCGTTTACAACTCTAGAATCACCTAGGGTATTACAGGATACACACGTAACAGAAATTTTAGATACAACAGCTTCAGTGTCAGTGGGTTTCACCGACTACGAAGAGGTTGCATGCTTCGTTAGACCCATGTCTGGTACGCTCCCTACGGAAGCAGAAATCTTGGGCGGTGTAACCACTGCCAACGGTGAAGCTCACGAGATAACTGTCCGTGTGGCGACGGATACTTTCTTTATTGAAGATAACAATGAACTGTTAACATGGTACATGGATGGAGAAGTAAACCCGGAGTTGACCATAACACAATGGTCTACATATACTTTTGTTAGGACTACACCAGGTCATGATTTGAGAATAGTAGCATCAGCAGATTGTGCTGATTGTGGTAGTGGAACATACACGAGTCTGGGCACCTCCGATATATCGGATGTTAAACACGGTCTACCGGTTCACTGGAGACCTACGGCGTCTGGTACCTACTACTATGTCTCCACAACAGCTGCCCGCATGGTAGGCGTTATCACTGTAGAAGCAGCTACCGAACCTACGGCGGCTTCTACTTCTACGGCGGCGTTAGCAGAGTGCCAGTATCCAGATGTAACCGATATGCCAGAGAATCAAACGCTGCCGACCAAGTTGACTGGCTGTGCTCAACCGGATAAACTGACGTGGCAATCTCCATACGACAGTTACCTTATCATTAACCCGTACAGAGAGAAGCCTACGCTGGCTGCCGCCTCCCTAGATGTCAAAGGCTTTCCAGCAAAGATAGCTTACAATACGTACAACCAGAATGCGACTTTAGAAACAGCAGGCAAGTCTTTTAATATCGAGGGTCTTACAACGGATACCAAATACGAAGCGATATGTGGTGCGAAGGGCGAGAACGGCGAGTTCGCTATGTCTAGTTTAGTAGCCTTTCGAACACTGTACAAGCCGGGGCTCATTACAATGTCCTTGGCAGACCCAGATGACAACTACTACCTCTACAATAAATATCCCGCCCTTGGACCTGATTCTGGTATACCAAATGACTATGCCATTTTACCCCAACCATTGGGTCAAATAGGACTAACGTCAGACGAAACAGCTCCAGCCATTTATATTGTGTTTACAACAGATGGTTCGGAACCAGATTGTGACCAAGAAGTAGGTATTATTCCAGGGGCCAGTGGTAACACGAGTCGCGTGATGCAAAATCAAACGTTGCGGTTTAGGTCGTGTTCTGAGCTTGCCGGGGAGATTGGTTACGAAGACGCTGACGGTAATATGCATGACGGATGTGATTTCTTTATGAAATGCAAGACTGATTATTATAACTTGCCAGAGCCATGGACTCCGGATATCAACGTATACCCAGCGTACACGAATGTACCAGCTTATGTACCGTTGAGAGAAGACAATGGCTTTCCTCAGAAGTGTACAATGAAAAATATTTACACCGGTAAGCTACAGTCTGCTTGTGAAGACGGTGGTAATTACTTCCCAGTTCTGTTCGAGAATAAAACTTGTACAGCAAAGGTGAATGGTGTAGGACTTATTAACGATGGAAGTTGTGACGATGGAGGTCCTGGTTCAGACTATTCAGATTGTCCATTGGGAACAGACATGGGTGGTGAATTCGGCGTGGATGGTTGTGTAGGAAGAATGGTAGATGGTTTCTGTCTAAATTCCTGTAAATTTGTATGCGAACCATGCCCACGAGTTCCTCTAGTTACACCATTCTGTGGTCATCATCCTAATGGAACTCAGAAAGCATGGGAATGTCCTGAGCTCGAGGTGAATGCGGACCCGGCGACGGGCCTATGTCCGGACGAATGTCCTAGAGTTTGTAAGAAATGTCCTTACGATTCTCCAGCGCTAGGAGAAGCACAAAGTTGTGGTATTGGTGGTTGGGACTCAACCGTTGGATACACTAGCCTAGACAATCATCCCTGCCTGGAAGGTGACCCGGAAAACCCTGATGTTCCGGGTGAAGATGTAGACTTTCAGAAACTCGTATGTGAAGATACGTGCGCTTCGGCTAACGATGGCGTATGCGACGAGACAGAGAACAATTGTGACCCTGGAACAGACTGTACCGATTGTGGTGGAGAAGGCACCTTGGTTACTAGTGATTACTGTCCTTCTGGCTGCTTGCCAACGTGTGACGCTTGTCCTAGAATCATGCCAGCTCCAGTGTGTACAGATAGGCAACGTCCATGTCCCGAATCTAGAAACATTGAGTATAATTATCAAAATAAAGAAACTCCTCCAGCCTGCGCGGACTCATGCTTTCCGCATTGTTTCGAGTGTCCTCCTTACGTAACAGATGAAGAATACACGGTCTGTCCTACCGGCGAGGCACCTTGTAGTTATTTCGACGATGATAGCAAGAATGTATCTTGTCATGGTGAATGGACAGATGAAGGGTACGAATGTTCTGGTCTCAATTCAAGACCTAAATGTCCTATCGGATGTCCTTCGCGCTGTTACAACTGTCCAACTATACCACCCGGTATTACGCGCCCGCCTAAATGTAGACAATTGCCTATATCACAGGAGCAAACTGGTTGTGGTGATAGAACTCGTGTTCAAGATTTGGACCCGACTACAGAACTTATTTGTGACGATGGTTCGGACCTACCGTGTTATGACACTGAGGCACTAGCCGGGCTGAGCTCACAAGAGCAAGAGCAAGCTCTTCTTGGCGCTTTCCAAATAAGGAAATGTCCCGATGGATGCCCAGTAGCTTGTGAGATATGTGGTCCTTTGCCAGACCCTTATCCTTCATGTGGTGAAGATAGGCTAGGTCAAGCAGCTGTAATCAAGTGTTACGATGGTAGTGTGACGGCAGACCACAAATGCTGGGAAGACAGCACTAAATCATCCGACTGTGAGCACGGGGTAGACCCTGTATGTGCGGATGGATGTGGTTTTCAGTGTAAATCGTGCCGCGTACGATACAACGGTGGACTATTTGGTAAATGCGAGAACGACGCGGTACCATGTCCAGATGGTGGAGACCCATACTCATGGGATGGTGTAGAAGGGGAAGGGGTTCTAGACGACCTGTCTGGTCTGGTGGAAACATATTCACCATTCTATTACAAGAACTTTTTAGACTCCTCGTACGATATCTACTGTCCTAATGACTGTAAAGTAGAATGCTACAGCTGTCCAAATCAGACGCTTACGAACGGAACACTCCCTCGTTGTGGTAAAACGGGCATTCCATGTCCAGAAGACCCAGACGATAAACCAATATTACTCAATGTGTCAGACTCGTTGAGCACGAACTGTACGGACTCTCTTTGTCCTATACTATGTGAACAGTGCCCACCGGAGTTAGACCCTTTGCCTAAATGTGTGGACGACGCAACTCCTTGTAGAGATGGTGTGACACCAGCGTGCGAAGACGGTTCAAAGGGTTATGACCACGCATGCGATAATGGTGATAGACCTATCTGTACCGATTTGTGCGTAGGAGAGTGTGACCATTGTGAAGTGATTACCGACCCATTACCAAAGTGTGGTCAGTTCAACGACGGAAATCACTCACGTAAGCCTTGTTTAGATGACTCAGATGAGAATTCGGACGGGCGCTGCGTAGATGCTTGCTTGCCTGGCTGTGAAAAATGTACAGATAGAGCAGCAAGTCCGCCGATGTGTGGTAAGAATGAAGACAATACAGACATATTACAGGTGTGTGAAGATGGTACGCTAGGCTCTGCGCTAAACGCTGAGGGCCTGTGCGCAGACGGATGTGCCACACAATGTATAAAATGTGGAGATATAGCATCAGTGAGTTTGGCAAAGTGTGGACAGAATGTAGACGGTACCAACGCCAGAGTTCGGTGCGATGACGATTCGGACGAGACAGAGAACGATGGAGTATGTGCGGATACCTGTAGACCAACGTGTGATTATTGTACCCCGGTTACTATTCCTCAACCAAGATGTGGACGTAATACAGACGGTTCGCAAAAAGATTTTGAATGTTCAGATAACTTACCAATTGGTGAGAATGGTCTATGTTCTGACGGTTGTGCGCCACTCTGTACACCTTGCCCAGATATTGTAGCTGAATATATAATATGCGAAGCGGAACAGAGTGCTTGTGAAGACAATTCGGAGCCTGTGTGTACAACAGCAGCCGGTACACCGGCACCATTGATATGGGAGTCTAGTCAGCTGGCTGGAACCACGATATGTCCAGAAACAGACCAACCACAACCTAGATGTAATGATTTGTGTACACCATTGTGTATTACAGCAACGTGTGACCAGTGTGACTCTAGCAAATCGTTCCTCAAAGTAGAAGATTTCGACCAACATGTGAATGGATTTCCAACGCAACAGATTATTCAAACGAATGGAATTCCAATACACCCGATGGAACCGTATCCTGAAGGAGGATGGCCAGCGGACACCAACATCGGTAATATTATAGACATCAACGGGTATACAGCCCAAGACTTTGCTGCGGCGGCTTCGGGTACCTGTCCGTTCTGTACAAAGTTCCAGCTTCCAAAGTATGCCGAAAAAGGTACACAGTTCTGGGAGTTGGAACCTGACACCGATGTCGGTATCTCTACCTTTACCGGAGCATACCTGTACAACCATTACCATGGTACGGACGACGTAGCGGTACAACTCTATGGTCAGCAGTTAGACTTTTGTTCTGGCCATGCTACGAACGATTGTGTGTACCACTATTCAGCATATCCTTCTTGTGTACAGGGTTACGTTGGGAACTGTGGTCTCATTGGTTATCTATACGATGGTCTGCCAGTTCTAAGCACCTGTAAAATAAATGGTGTCCAGTTAAAGTCTTGTTACAAGTTAAAAGAAGGCGCGACTGGTACCAAGACCAGTCATTATGAATACGACGACAGTGGTAATTGTCATTTGGACATGGCAAATGGATACGACTTTGACGATGGAGACATAGCATGGCTTCAGAGCCGTGGTGTAGCTCTATCTACAGTTAAGAACTTTAACGGTTATGCGTACGTGATGACCAATAATTATCCTTGGATGATGCCGGGGTTTTACGGTACGCAATGGGGTGGTAGAGGTTGTCCTAAAGCTTATACAAACGATTGGACACCACAGGGAGACTGTGTAGAAGTATCACCTCTCTGTGTTGAGCTTATGACAAGAACACCTCAAGAGTGTGATTGTACAGACGATACTTGGTGTGTGGAAACGGGATACGATACGGCAGTCCAATATTACAATAGAAGACCACCGATGGTATCCAAGGTTGAATTTACTTCCATTCAATCGATTATCAACAGTGACTCTACGATTCAAGTCATGGTTCAAGTATCTAAACCAATCGTCAAAGAGGAATCGAAACTGATTCTTAATTGGGAAGGTCTAGATGCGGATGACCAATTGATGGAATTCGAATACACTGAGGAATCTACCATGGGAGACGGCGTTACCAAACAATATTTCTGGTCTATACCAGCATCGGACTTGACCAATGCGCCTGTAGATGGACCTAGAACTCTTATTGTAAATTCTGGTTCCGGCGTGGAAGATGACAACCAACAGAGGACAGGTTTCCTAGCAGACAACGGGTTGGTGTATGAGAATGCTTGTATGCCAGATTACGAAGCTGTTGGGTATAACTTGGACGAATGTGTGTCCTCGTCTGGTGGTGCCATGCGCAGTTCAGAATGTGTCATCGATTGTAATCCTGGAGGTTACGCCTTCGCAAACGAAACGACAAGAAAAGAATGCGCTAGCGAGGGTGGAACCTTTACATTTATCGGGTGTTCTGCTCGTTGTGTAGCGCCACCAGTGGCACCAGCTTACGACTTTACCAACTGTGATACGTCCAACGGGCCTATCGCGGAGGGTTTATGTAATGTTACGTGTGCTTCTGGATTTACAGAGGCTTCAGGTGGCACGACCATATCCTGTCCGGGAGATGGGCAAGTATTCCAGCTGACCGGCTGTAATGCACAGTGTACCGTAGATGCTACACTAGATAACCCTGCGTATGATTTAACCAATTGCCCACACGATGGTGGGGCGATAGGGAATTGTGACGTAGGGTGTTCTACCAATTACGACGGTGACCCAATAATAGCGTGCGAGAACGGTGGCGACCCATGGACTATCATTACAGGTTTTTGCGAACCGGTATGTATTAGTCCAACAGATGTAGAATATAATTTGGACGCGGCGGCAACACAGGCCAAAGCTATCTTGACTTGTTCATCAGGTTATGAATTGAGCCAGGCTTCGAACGCTATCTTTCCGGTCTACAGTTGTCCAGGAGCTGGCTTACCGTTCGAGGCTTCTGGATGCGCGATTGCTTGTCAACCAAACTTTGATGCGACTGTGGATATATCTGGTTGTTATAGAGATGGAGAATTGGTTAGAGACGATGAATGCAACTTAAAATGTACGGATGGGTATGGAGCTTGCTCTGGCACTGTCTGTAGCGACCCCCAATCTATCTGTAATTCTCCTGGTGGTGTGTTTGGTCAGACATTAACTTGTGAACCTGCCTGTACGTTACCAAACGACCCTGACTTTTTATCCAAGTATAACTTAGTAAACTGTCCAGGGCCCGTGTACACGGAAGAATCGTGTTCGTTAAGTTGTGCCGGTGGGTTTAGTTCCAATGGTCAAGTGTCTGTTTCTTGTAGCGAGCCAGGTGGTGTGATAGATATTACCAACGAATGCTCTAGTGCTTGTACGGTGTCAGGTTCTTATCCTGCGTATGATTTGACCAATTGTCAAACGCCTCCTGCGTTAACTGAGTTCGATTGTCAACCAACCTGTGCTCCAGGATACATTGCGGGCGCAGCAGGTGTCAAGGCGAAGTGTAATCTCAATACACTTACCTTTAGCTTTACTGGTTGTTCGACTTCGAATTGTAAGAACACGGATTCTATCGTGTGCGAGGATGGTATAGCATGTACAGAAGATATATGTGACCCTGGTTCTATTATTTATGACGCCAGCTTTGCTAGCGCGACACAAGCAGGGTGTTATCACGTACCATCCAATGCACTGTGCGAGGACTCTTATGGATGTACAGACAACGTATGTGCACCTGATGATGCGTCGGCAGATGTCAATGGCTGTACAATAGACATGAACAATGCCAAATGTGACGATGGTGTAGACTGTACAACGGACACCTGTAGCCCGTACGTAGCAGAGGCTACTTCGGCTGGTTGTGTATTTGTAACAGACGATTCACAGTGTGATGATTCTAGCGTATGTACTACTGATGTATGTGTGATAGGTCAGGGCTGTACCAACGAGCCTATCACCTGTGAAGATAATGTATTCTGTACGGTAGATAGTTGTGACCCTGTTGATGGTTGTCAACACGCAGCTGACGATAGCCTCTGTACGGATGAATGGCCTTGTACACAAGATGTTTGTGACATAGCTTCCGGAAACTGTATTCATACCAACGACGATTCAATGTGCGTGGATGAATTCGACTGTACGATTGATAAGTGTGCTTTGGGTGCGAATGCTGGCGTAGACGGTTGTACACACGAACTGAACAACGATATCTGCGATGATGGCGCTTCTTGCTCATCTAATTTATGTGCTCCGTTGAGTTCAGAAGACTCTACTGGATGTTACAATTCTTACGACGATTCGGTGTGTGAGGATGGTGTAGCGTGTACCAGAGATACTTGTACACCGGGTAATGGGAATGCTACAGCGGAAACTGGTTGTCTTAATCAAAATATATGCGGTATTGATAATCCAGAATGTACATTGGACTTGGAAATAAATGAAGATGGTCTTGTTATCAAGCCATACATTCCATGTGTCGAAGGTAAGACCTTTAGCACGTGTGAAACGGTCCAGGTCACTCTCATTCAACGCAAAGAAGAAATCAAGGTGAGAGAGAAGACAGAGATAGAAAACTATCTAGCATCCATCGCGGACAATCCTCCATCCGTTTGTAACCCAAACCCATGTCTTGGAACCAATTCAACATGTGAAATATTAACAAACGAGACCAACAACGCGACTCGATTTAACTGCACATGTCCGGAAGGGCAGAAGGGAGACCGTTGTGAGTTTCTGGCAGTGTCAGAAGATACAGAAGCTCCGCGATACTGGGCGTTTAGAATACTAGTAGGTTTCGGTGTAGCATTAGGAGCGGTGATAGTTATTAACCTGGCTTCTAGTTTTGCGGCAGGAAGCCAAGATGCAAAGGTAATAAAGCAGGCGATGGCGATACAGAAACAAATGTCGAGCTTCCAAAGGCCTTCAAGAAATAAAAAATTTAATAACAAGTATAATAATTGATATTCATTATAATTTTAGTAATGGTATCCGCATTACGTGTAGCGTTCTGTCCTCTCAGGGATGAATATTTTTTACCCCAGTAATATGCGTAGTCCAAGGTCCCCAACGTTAGATGCGTACATTCGTGTATGATAAGCGATGCTTGGTCCTCTATGTCTAACCGATTCCAGAACTCACTACTGACCCACATCACATTCTTTCTGTAGTTAGGTAACACCCATCCAGACGCTTTATTATCCTTCATCACCGTATTGTTGCGAACACGTGCATGGTTCACACACGGAAGCAAACGCGCAAACCAATTGCGCATGGTTAACGGTGTAACTGCGTTGATACCTTCCGTTCTGGAGTATTTCAATAGCTCATAGTGTGACGATTCGATAGCGTTGATGACCCAATCCGATGCACAGCGTTTGGGTTCATTTATGCGAATATATCGGCCTTGAGTTGCTTTCCAGAAGTATACGGTCATAGAAAATGTCAGGTAGCACGACACAACGAGTAATACGACCTCAAGTAACTTCTGGAGGCGCATTTAAATAGAGCGATGGCATATATATAGTGCGCGTGTTTGTTTTAGGAGGGTATATATGGAGGAGTTTCAATAGTCATAATGAGCCGTTTGAACCCTAGACCTGAAGAACCTGTACCGGTTGCTGTATCTCGGGCAAAACGTTTTTTCCACAAGAAGTTAGCGCCTGCTGTATCCAAGCAGGTAGTATCGGCCAGTCCTTCTGGTATATTTTACGAGCAAGAAGTAGCGCCAGCCTACCGCTTACCACGGTCTCTATGGGAACCTTCTGCCAGTGACAAACAGGATTATGCGAGTGGTAAGTCGATGCCAGCAAACATAGATAATTGTATACGCGGAGCAAGCAAACAGGTTCAGAACGCTTTAAATGAATTAAGACAAGCTCTTTACTATATCAGACAGTTGAAAGAAGAAGACAGTCAGCGTTACAAAGGATACGAAGCTGTGATGAATGCCAATAAAGACATCTCATATAAAATCTGGGGGAAGTTGCTACTAGGTAAAGGTGGGTTACTGGAAAATATGATAGCAACAAACGATGTATTGTCACAGGTAAACGTCTTCATGTCTAAGCATAGTGGCAACGAATGGAACGTTGACATAGCCAAGTTCTTCGAGACGGAAGAAGATGGAGGAGAACAAGTTACTCAGAAATTAAAGCATCTTAAGATGCAACAATCCAATGCTATGCTCTTAAGAAGTGCTAACAACGAGTTAGCAAGCCAGATACAACAAAGTATGAATGTGGACAAGGAGGCAGAGGAAGAGGAGAGACTTAGAATGGCAGAAGTAGAAGCTTTAGTAAAAAAACAAGCAAAAGATTTAAGTGCGTTATTAGATAGAAACCGTGCTGCTTCCGAAGCTAAACTCAAAGACCAACTCGCTAATCGTGAAGAAATCGCTACCAATGCTATGAAGAGTGGTAAACTAGTGAAGAGGAGCGTAGACGAAGCTAAAAAAGAAGTAGCTCTCGAGGTAACCAACTACGCGAATACTATTGTCAAACCCGATGATAGCGATGATGAGTCCGACTAACTATGCGGTATCGTCGGCAATATTGAAGTGGTGTTGGCATACTTCCACACACCCAACGCAAACTGCGATATAAGTTCCCAAGTACCGTTGTTTATAACCTCTACTGCGTCTATTCTACATATTAGGAGAGTAAATAAAACAAATAATAATGTTAATCGATTCATATAATTTTAATTACTACGTTTATATACGGTCACTATTCTTCTCTTACCCACCGCCGCTGCTGTATCCGCCGAAGCCTTCTCTATTTTGAGACGCATATTGTTCTGAGGAAAGTTAAATGTTATTTCCTTGACAAATGCTCGATACTCATGCTTGAACAGCGCCATTTCCTCTATATTGACCTGGTCATTGGATGTGATGTCGATATAATAATAGTTGGGAGGCTGTGGCCGCACCGTCACATGGAACTGGCAAGGCAGGGATGGTAGGTTGGACAACCCATTCAATATGCGCTCCAACATTGGTTTATCGGTCACATTGATACTCTTGAGGTTCCAACTACGCTTGGTAGCGGACGCATGTTTCCGTTTCATCTTTTTCTGCTTCGCTCCATTCTTCCACATGTCCACCTTCAACCAATTGCCTTTGAGAGAAATCATCAACTTTCTGAGTCTGGGGGCAAGCGTTTTAATCGTTTCGAATTCTTTGAACGATATAGCGGGCAGGTTCCTGAGCATCAAAACGTACCGTGATGGAAAACCGGTGTTGGTTTGCACTTGGAGGTCTTCCCCCGTTGCTCCCGGCATGGATTGTATGTGGTTTATAACTTTTTGAATAAAATTTCTATCTTCTTGTTCAACGGTGGGTTGGGTTACCATTTCTAAAGAATCTGTAGTGCTGTCGCCAAGGCCGCTAGTATCAATGGATATTTCAGCCATTCGCAATAATTAGTAGGTAGAGAAGGCTTTTTATACTCTACGTCAAGAGTGATAGTGCCCGTATCGAAGGCTGCGGTGTAGTTAACGTTTATAGCACCGGATGACCTGCAATGGTGTATCCATGTTTGTATGTCATCATCGTTCATCTCTTCTAAATTAGATATCACAATTTTGGCTCCTTTACCATTACGCAGGTAACCAGCACAGGCAACCTCGCCATCTACGTGGAAGGTCTTTACATGTTCAGTCACCTTGCGCATGGCATCTGATAATTTATTCTGTATAAGAGCAGGCAATGTCGGGTGTGTATCGGTCATTGTTGTATCGTAGCTGGAGTATTATATACTCAGACAGCGGATTTATTTTTTGGATTTACGATCATATATAGCGACTTGAATATTACAAGCAATGGCAAAGGTCCAGGCGAATACGAGTAAAATCGCCAGAGATTTGGCCGACCTCTGGCGGAAAAACAATCCCGGGTTTATATCGGTTCCAGGACATACGTGTACGAACGAAACGTGTACGATTATTCACATAGATGGTTGGGTTTCTCAGAATCCTGATGGGTTAATGGTTACATTATGTAAACCTTCCACTAAAAAGAGACGCAGGATACAACAGCTTTACATATGTAAAGAGACCGGAACTCCGCACTGGTGCCATTCGCAATGCGGAGGACGTAAAGTTGTATCGGCTGACCAGGGCTGTGTGTGTACTATCTCAGGTATCCGTTACGAATCCGAATCGGCAGACACTTGGATTCCTCAGTACAGAATCACAGCAACGGCCCAAGAACACCGGGACCCTCACGCCATTCGCGCTGGTAATGGGTACGAGTCGCATTCGACAAGCTACCGTACCCAGCAGCACGTGTCCTTTGCCAGGGACCAAATCCATTTGTTAATGTTTAGTGAACGCAGGCTATACGCGGAGCAGCGCAAGTATTTAGAACAGAAGCAAGCAGCCGAAAAGATAGTCATGAAGTATTACAAAGGATGTGAGAAGTTGAATCGTCCTATTATATTTACCAACATGGTAACACTATACATCAATCAGATAAAAAGAAGACGGGTCTTTAAAGGATTGTTACCACAGTATCACAAAACTGAAGATATAGTTAAAGCATACGCGGAACGTGTATGTACATTGTGGAATATTATTACAACGAAAACGCCAATGGGAAAGAATTGTTCGTCTTTGTTCTCGTTTAAAACGTTTGTAGCGTCAGCGCTATACATAATGAAACGTGGAATGTTCTGCTCAGGCGTGGAGATTATACCGAAGGATTTCTATCTGGAGAGCGTACTGCCCGAAGCAAATACACTAGACCATTATTCGGTAAACAAGCCAACATTCACACAGAGTAAGAACAACATGACTAGAGCGATAAGAGAAGCGATAGAGGAACATAGATGCGATGTTAGAACACTGGTAATGCCAGCGTTCAAGTCGCCATTTTCTTAAAATAAAATAAATATTAACGGTTTATCAGGGCTTGTACCAAAGTCTCCTGGAATATAGAACGCAACGTCTTATTATTGTAAAACCACCCCTCATAATGACCTATTAATGATAGAGCCTCTACAGGTTCTAAATATACCTGCTTTACTAGTTGAGGTCGGACTATCTTCCAATCACCACCATACTCACATACAGAACAGAGCATAGAGCCATCACACATCACATTAGCGACTAGCATAGGTGTAGAGCCGGGATAGAGAGTGTATTGTACCCAATCTCCTGGAGAATAAGACATTTAATATATTATAAAACTTGTTTATACGAAAAGTTTTTAACGTAACTCAGCTCTTCTCTTATGGATTTGAACACACCAGTGTGATACTGCTTCGTAGCTCTCCCCTCTTCTCTCAAAATCCTCTTAAACCAGCGGTATTGCCTACGTTGAGCTTCGTTTGGCTTCAACCATCCTATTGAAACCTTTGCCCGTTTCCAGAGGACCAACTCGCTTAAAACGTCTCCCCACCAATACATGTGGGCTCTATGTACGGTATGTATATTCCCGTAACGATTAACTAAGAAAGATAGTATGTGTTCACTTATATCGTCAGGGAAATGGCGAAATAGTCACTCGTTGGAGAAGGCTCGCTTCCACGCATCCGTATCCCATCCTGGTAACTTATGTGGCAGTGCTCCTAGTAGCCACGCCCAGAAAAAGTTGTCGGAATCCTTGTCCGGGTGTTCTATCTGTGGTTGTACATGATTTTTGTAGTAGTGTACCAACGCTGCTTTACACTGCCTGACGTTGAGGGTTTGTATAGTCATGTCGCCTACGTGGCCATGTTCTCTACCTGTCAGCGTGGCGCTGGTTCGAATGAAGCCGTTGTATGGGTCTATTATATTACCGAATCGAATCTTCTGCCCTTGTAATTCGATGACCACACAGTCTGGGTGGTCTGGTACCTTGAAGGTACATTGTATAGTGTCGGATTGATTTTGATGTGTAGACATGATGATGTGTTGTTGTGTACTATAGATATAATGTTATTAAACTAGTCACATATTCTTAGAGAATACTTAAGCTTTATGTCCCATAGGCCTACCTTTTGGGTTGTCTCTGTACTTCTGTAAAGCGTGGTAGTGCTCCTCCGCTGACAGAGCCCACTCTTCCCACTTGATTAGTATTGGGTCCGCCTGTTCTGCGTTTTTTCCTTCGTCTTCCTCGCTGCTCATATTGTTGGTTTGGTTGTCTGGGTCTGTAGGGGTTGTAGCCATGTGGGTTCTTGTCTTCATAATAGCGTCGCCCCCGATCGTTACGATCAGGTGAGCGAGACCTCCACCTTTTCCTACCATCCGCATGTTGTGACTTTTCCTCCCGTACAAAATAAGGAAATCCATCTTTGTCTATCAGAGTCTTGTATCCTGGTGGAGGTGGACCAAGCTTACGACGCTTTGCCATGCCACCGCGGGGAGCTTCCATCCTTAGGAGAATATCCGCACAGACCGTTTCTGTCCTGCCTTCACACAGTCTCTTGATACGTTTTTCGACGCCTTTGGGATAAGAACAACCAAGTTGTAGAATGTTAATACAGCATTCAGCGAAGCACGAAGCAGCATTCTTGCTTGCTCCGTCGTCGAGAGCCAAAGCCCTTAGTAATTTTCTTGCCATTAAACAAAAATTAGATACTTATATATTAAAATTTTAGTCGTAATTTAAAGGCGGAATTCGCCTCAAACCCTTCCGTATTGTTTACAGCAGCCTTATCTTTAACAAATCTAGTGAAGAGAAAGCAGGATGCTTTCTTTTCTTGACTGGCTTTAAATGACGTTGAAAACGCCGGAGCCCATGTAGTCTTTTCTACCATGTTCGGGTACGTAGAGCCCCAAATGCCCACGAGATGGCGACCCCATGCTTTCTTCCACGAGCCCAACATCTCTGATTTGCGTTTGAACTCTTTGGCTCCATGTACAGGTGTCAATTCAATCCATGGTGGCATCGAATCCTCTGTAGCAAATGCCTTCCACCATTTCCAATCCGGAGGAGTTAATTGGCCTCCCAAGTCCATGATAGGACCACCGGTGATACAAAAACCATCGTACGCTGGACGTATGGGGACTGTTACTTCGTACTCAAACCCCAGCTTGCTATCAATGTTGGTATATTCGTACCCTATGAATAGTTTGTTTCCTGCTGATGGTAGGCATATTTTCTTTATTCTAATATCCAGCGGCATCTTGCCTTTATCGGGGTCCTTTGTATTTAGTTTAAATGTTATCTTGAGTTTTTTAGCGGGATAATAATATATTCTTTTTTCGTCTACAAAGTTCATTTGGTCATACTACCACCACCTATATATGGTCATCTACGTACTTGTCGAAAACGTTCTCATTGATAACGCCATTATTAGTCACTTGTCCGGGAGACAAATTATTGAGCTCGTCCGATGCTGTGGGTACAGGGGAGGGGCAACATTGGCGGCATATACAATCAAGTGCTATAATACCGAAGGCGGTTGCCAACCCATACGCACAGATAGTGATTGCAAAGAAGATAATCAAAGCAGTTACATATCCTTCCATTTGATATTAAAAATATATACTTATAGTTTATTTTTACGCCACTTCTTTTCATCCTCTATATCTTTCATAGTGAGTGGTTTCTTTAGCCCCACCGCCGGTGTTGTGGTGGCGGCGATAGGCTTTTGACAAGACACGAATATACAATAACTAACACCGGAAATAACAATAACTATAGCTGCCCATATTATCCAGGAGACCGCGACCCAATCTGTGTTGTCCACGGTGCCATCTACTGTGTATGAACCTCCCGTTGTGGTTCCGTTTTCATCGGTATAATTCCAATTTACTGTGGTTGACATTGTTATTGATAGTAAGGTCTTTATACTGTTAATATCTAGGCTTCCGCGTTGTCTGCTTCTCTTCTGGTTCGAAACAAGCTACCTTCTGTTGATGACACACCGCTATTGCACAAAAACTGAGAATGGTGACCACAATCAATAATATCCACCACCAGTCTAGTGGGTGACACGGTGGTCCACCCGCACATGGTAATCCTGGAGAAGACATTAGAAGCGTAAGCGAAATGTTTATACTGTTAATCTCCTGCGATACAATGGTCTTCTAATGCGATAGCAGAGGTCATCAACCATGGGCGGAAACTATCTCCGCGTACATTACCTTCTTTATCTACACACCAGCAGTAGCCTATCGACCCGTGGCACTGAAGAGAATTCCAAGAGCCATCTTCCCCACATTGGGGTCTGTAAGCTCCAACAAGGGCAGAAGCACTAGGGATACAAGGTTTTGATAGGGCAGTATGTAACATGAGAGCAAAGATTAAAAAACGTATCATTATATTTAATAGATGTCCTGTTTATAATCTTAAAAATTCAACAGTATATACGGTACCTTTCCCCTACCAAATGTCATTCCTAAAGAAAGACGATAGGGTAGGAGAACTAACCATTGAAGAACGTGCTGTACTTTGGTTACATAAACATTATCCAAATCTCGAAGTTGCTGACATAGAAGCAGCACAGAAGCCGCCGACCACTTACATTTTTCCAGATTACGTATTAGCACATATCAAACAATCCTGGTATCAAGTGGACGGGTACATATATTCAAAGAAAGCGGATGGCGCTGAGAACATTGACGAAGCTGTTCAACAGGAAATAAAAAAAGGCAGAGGGGCCAGAGCTTATAAATACTACTAGTATTTTCTAAGAATATTCTTATATAATTATGTCATTCGTATAAATATCAAATGTTTGATGAGATATCTACCGTACTTTACAATTCCCTCGACCGACTTCCAACTCTCGACAATATTGAAACAGAAGCCCGTTTGGGACGATTTTTATCCAATGGTACGTTCTATCCAGGAGTATCACAAAGATACTTTACCGACATGTTATCCGTACTCAGCAGGTTTGCCCAACCGAAACACCAAGAATCCCTTGCAATCTACTTTACCGATGGGTTACGGTCCGAAGTTTTTGCTGGCACTGGCCGCGTTGAATCGATGCAAAAAAGGAAAGTCATCGATGATATTGATATGACACCGGACAACCACTACGCACTACGTATCTCCGGCTCACACGAGAAGCCTGTACACAGTACACTATTGGACTCACAGGTACGTAAGTTTGTCAAACCCAAGTCTGTGCCCAAGCTACTGCGCGAAGGGACACTGTTCCAACTACGCGGGCCAACTGTATATTATAAGCAAAAAGCCCACCCCATCGCCCGTGGGTTTGGACAGTTGATATGGAAGGTAGCACACCCCGACTATGGTATCACGTTAAACAGGCGTAAGATTAAGTTCTGTGACACAGAGTACAAGAAAGACCAATGGGTAGAGATGCTCAACATGGCAGGCATAATGGGTAATAAACCCGTACCAATAGGCAGGTTTAGTATACTGGCACATATTCAGCAGATAAAGCCGATGTCTATCTTTAGCAACGTTTCTGCCACACCGCCTTATCTTCCTACAGCTTGGAGGTCGAAGAAGAGACAGTCGTTTCAACTGTGGGAAGGGCTCAGCATTGATATGACAGAGACGGTATACTCCAGTCAGTCTATACAACAGTGTTATGACGGGCGGGGAACCAAGACGTACGAGGTGGAAGCAGACTGGGATGGTATATCTAAGGGAGTCAAAGAATTTTCTGAGGTTATAAAGCATGTGTTATATTCAAAATAATGCCTAAACATTCATTCGCTTCAGCTGTGTCCAGAGGAAAAAATTCCCCATGTTGGAAAGGTTATACCGCAGTAGGTATGAAAACCAAAGGAGGTAAAAAAGTACCGAACTGTGTACCTAAAAAAAGATAATATAAACTATAATTTTTGTATATCAAATGCCTAAACATTCTCACCACGCTATATCTAAAGGAACTGCTAATTACCACGCAGCACGTAAACATGACAAACCTATCCGTAAGACTACCAAGGGAAAGGGTAAACATTACTTACCGGCCTCTAGTGGAGCCGGTATGACTGCGAAGGGAAGAGCAGCGTACAATCATAAGAACGGGTCACATCTTAAAGCCCCACAAGCTAAAGGAGGCAGGCACAAGAGTTTCTGCGCCAGGTCTCGAGGTTGGACGGGGGAACGCGGCAAGGCTGCTAGGAGAAGATGGCATTGTTAAAATCTTAATTTATTTATTTCTTTAGTTAATTCTTGTTTCTTTTTAACAGGCGAACCTTTAGGTGTTGCTGGTGGAGGTGCTAGCATCTTCATACACTCATCACAGAGAGCTATTTCTAGCTTAGTTTTTTCTATGTCGAGTGCATCTAATCTTGTTTTCAGTATCTCATTCTCTATTATAAGGTCTTTTTCAATTAATGCCTTTCCTCCAGCTTCTGTACTCGCCTCAAGTAAATCTTTTTGCCTGTACCTTAAATCCTGGATAGTTCTCATCTCACCCTGTCTCTGTTCAATACTCGCTAACATAGCGTCATATCTACTCATAGCTTTATGGTTCCTATCATTATAATCTGGAAAATGATACATATTGATACCGATATGTGAGAACCACAGATACATTTCGACATATTTTCCCTGCCGCCAACATGAAGCGACGCCTATCATTATTCTTTTCATGTGCACGTTATGGTCTACCACACCATTTACAACTTCTGGTCGTAAAAAGAATTCCTTACCTATTAAGTCTCTATCTGACCTGGTTCGTCTCAACGTGCCGTTATCTAGCCACACACCTTTCAAATCCGACCCCGGTCCTTTAGCAGTAAGGTTTAGTATTTTATCTTCTACTTTATCCATAACGGCTTTATGGAAAATTGCTTCTAAATTAGCCAATGGTACATTAAATACCATTTCAACACCGCCTAAACCTTCTTGGTCTAATAATGCGTATTCACCGCGTTGGGCAGGCTTCCTCCCGCTTGCATTCCTGCCTTTCCCAAACCTCATTAAAAATTCTGTCTCTATGTCCACTTGTAAGTCAGAATTGATATTATGATTTAACGTTTTAAATTCCACATAAGTTTGGAATAACCATAGATTCCTACACGGTGGGAAGTTTGAAACGGTTGGATAGTGGTTATAATATCTACCTAATCCCATTCTTTCGGTCCTTCCTACCTTATATATTCTCTCAGGAGCTTTGACTTTGTACGTTCCAATAGAAGTGCGATTATTTTTTCGTAGTAAACTTTGTGGACAATATTGTTGACCATTTACAGTTTCGAACCATTCTCCCCATTCTCTCATAAACCTTCTCCGAATACTAGGAACAATGAAATCTAACGATGTTAATATATAAACTCCGTTACTGCTAATTTTTTTCTTATCTCCATCATTAACATTAGAAGCATCGATTACATGTTTATCCAAAGCCTCTACCATCTGCTGAGAAATCCTACCGGGTGATTCTGATTCTGCGGCAACAACACTAGCCATATAATACAACATACATTAGTATACTTTATAGTTCAATTAAACTCTCATCAAACTCTGTGGTAGTAGAACCTTTAAGCGTTCTATCTCCTCTCTTA
>Ga0315315_10001763_pt1 | contig 19859 bp, 25 predicted proteins | sample M140m3416metaG_FD_203699 | JGI IMG/M metagenome (GOLD analysis project Ga0315315, IMG submission 203699) | Ammonia-oxidizing marine archaeal communities from Monterey Bay, California, United States - M1 40m 3416 | ecosystem: Environmental > Aquatic > Marine > Intertidal zone | place: USA...
TAATACAAAGGCGTGTGGAGGATGCTTAATAGGTAGTAAGGAATCATTTGAAAAAATTAATGGCTTTAATCCTAACTTTATAGGTTGGGGCTATGAAGATAATGAAATTATTTCTAGATCAGATAAACTCGATGTACCGGTAGCGAAAGTAGGAAATAATAATCCTAACTGGTTTTTATTTCACCTACCTCATGAAGAAGGTGGAGTAGCTATTAAGGATAAAGATAAGCACAAATACTATCTTCAAAATGAAAAAGAAGTACAAAAAGTTGAAGGTATGAGTAAAGAAAAATTACAAGAATATATTAAGTCATGGTAGAAGTAAATATTAGAGATAAAAACTTTGGTGGTGAACCATCATCATGCCATCAAGGTGTTAATAAGTATGTAAAATGGAACTTTAGTAATAAGCCAGTAAGTGATGCTTGTTTTATTACAGATATGTGCTTGAATGATATTCATAAAGCATCTGGTGTAAAGAGAAAGGTAGCTTGGTTATTAGAACCTAAGGCGATACATCCTCATATATACCAATGGATAGAGCAAAATAATAGATTATTTGATTTTGTTTTAACTTTTGATGAATATCTTTTATCAAAAGGAGAGAATTATCTGTATTATCCACATGGTAGATGTTGGATTAATAATTATAAAGATACAAAAAAAGAAAATAAAGTATCAACTATAGCATCAGGTAAGAACACTACAGAAGGTCATCAACTTAGACATAAAGTTATATCTAAATTAAATGATAATATTGAAGTGTTTGGTAATGGTTACAATCCTGTAGAGTTTAAAGAAGAATCTTTACTAAAATATATGTATTCTATTACAATAGAAAATTGTCGACAGCCAGGTTACTGGACTGAAAAAATAGTAGACTGTTTTGCTACTAAGACTATTCCTATTTTTTGGGGTGATGATTCAGTAAATGATCATTTTGATAAAGATGGTATTATTTATTTTAATGATCAAAAAGAATTAGATAGTATAATTAAGGATCTTAAAGAAAATGGTGATGATATTTACAATTCAAAGATAGAGGCTATTGAGTCTAATTTTAACAAGGTTGAAGAATATAGAATTCCCGAAGATTGGATGTATTTAAATTATCCATTTCTATTTAAATAATGAAAAAGATTTGTATTATTAAGCAACCAGCAGGGTTAGGGGATATTTTACATCTATTTAAAGTTGCTGTTAAGCTGTTAGAGCAAAAAAAAGTAAGTGAAGTAATATGGCCTGTATATGGCGGTTACAATTATATAGGTGAGTATATAAAATACCCAGGTATTACCTTTATAGATGATAATGTGGATTACCCCTTTAAAGACTTTCTAGAAACTAAAGAACCTCGTGAGATTATTAATAATGATGAGCTTCTTTATATACCTTTTCAGATTGCTGATCAATTAGTTAGAAGCAATAAACCAGGTCCATTATATTGTAAATATGAATTTGTTGGATTAGATTATAAGGACTGGTATAAGTATCCTACTATAGAACGTAATTTAGAAAGAGAGAAAAAATTAGAAGAGTTTTTACAAAAAGAGAATCCTTTCGATGAAAAAGATTTTGTTTTAGTTAATAGATTTTATGGTACAACTCATCAAGAAAGACGGGAAGCTAATATTCCAAAGTTTGATAATGAAGTTACTATAAAGGAATATGATTTCGATAGACCTTTTGACTGGATAGGATTAGCCCTTAAAGCTAGAGAAATACATACTGTTGACACTTCTTTTTGTTGGATATTTAGAGTTTTAAATATTACTAATCTATCTCTTTATGGTAGAGGCGTTCAAACTACATTTGAATATTGTAAAGGTTATTGCGATGATAAGTGGAATCTATCTGGTCAGTATTTTGGTCATAAAGATTGATTTTAAATAAATTAAAGTATAATATAGTATGGTAAATTTACTTGTTGATGAAGCTTTCGCTTTCGATTATATTTGTATCTTAAAGTTAAAAGCAGATAAAGGTTATATGGATAGGGCTGATATACAAAGAAACTTTGATCATTTAAAAGAACAAATTGGTGAAGAGTTGTTTGAGACAATCTTAAAGTCGGATCAATTCAAGCATATGTATGAAGCGAATAGTGTTACATTTGATGCGGTAGACGCTGCTAAAGAAGATAAGCTATTAGCAAGTGAAGTTGACAAAACTAATTATTACCGAATGCTAGCTAAGACTGAATTACAAGAACGGTTTTTTGATACAAAGCTTCAGGAAGTTAAGATAGGATACGAGAGATTAAAATGAAGAAGAATATAATAGTTACAGGAGTAACAGGGCAAGATGGAAGTTATATGGTGGAGCATCTACTTGCTAATACCGATTATAATATACTTGGAGGTGTAAGAAGGTTAAGTGTACCAAATTATAAAAATATTCACCATATTAAAAACGAAAGGTTTAAATTAATAGATTTAGACTTATCTGATGTACATAGTATTAATGAATCTATAACTAAATATGAGCCTAGTTATTTTATTAATTTTGCAGCACAGTCATTTGTTGGTGCTAGTTGGTCGTTTCCACAACAGACTTTTGACGTTAATGCTACAGCAGTCTTACATATATTAGAGAGCCTTAGAAAGCATGCTCCTAAGTGTAGACTATATAATGCAGGTTCTAGTGAGGAGTTTGGTAATGTAAAGTATGCACCTCAAGATGAAAAACATCCTTCAGAACCTCGCAATCCATATGCTGTATCTAAATGCTCTGCGAGACAATTTATAAAAATTTACAGAGATTCATTTGATTTATTTGCAATACAATGCTGGTTATTTAATCATGAAAGCCCGCGAAGGGGTATTGAGTTTGTAACACGTAAGATTACAAATGGAGTAGCAAAAATACATAAAGCATATAAAGATAAGAAGCCAGTTGAGCCTATAACCTTAGGTAATTTAAACGCTCAACGTGATTGGACTGATGCTAGAGACTGTGTTAGATTAATTTGGGATATTTTAAATTTACGTAATCCTAATGAATATGTAATAGGTAGTGGTATTTCGTATACTATTAAAGATTTTATTAACCCTTGCTTTGAGTGCATAGGTATTAAAGGTGAATGGTCTGGGGAAGGTGTAAACGAAGAATATATATACAAAGGAGATGTATTAATTAAGGTATCACCAGAGTTTTACAGACCGGACGCAATTAATTCATGGCAAGATATACGAACCGCGGATATAACTAAGGCTCAAAAGGATCTTGATTGGAACTTAGATTCAACATTAAAAGACTTAGCTTATAGTATGGTTGAAAATGATATTAAGCTCTTAGCATCTTGATAAAACACATTTAAGTTTTAATTATATATATGTTAGTTCATAAACAAAAATGTAGGGTATGTGGGAATCCTAATTTAAAAGAGGTAATTGATTTAGGCGAGCAATATTTTCAAGGGTGTTTTGTTAAAGATGGTGTACAGCCACCACCTAGGCGACCCATGCCTAATACTATTGTAAGGTGCTGCCCTGAAGATTATGAAGATGCGTGTGGTTTGGTTCAAACATTACATAGCATTGATACTGACTTACTATACTGCAATTATTGGTACGAGAGTGGTATTAGTCAAACAATGCGGGATCATTTACAGGGTATAGTTAATACAGCTTTAGATATAACTGGTTCTAAATCAGGAAAAGTTTTAGATATTGCTTCTAATGATAATACACTTTTAAGAAATTATCCTAAGGAGTTTACAAAGATTGGAATAGATCCATCAAGTATTGCTGCAAGACAGACAGATAAAGATATACAGGTTATTAATACTACCTTTCCTTCGAAACAGGTTAATAATTTAATTGAGGATAATTCAGCTGATATAGTAACATCAATTGCTTGTTATTATGATATTGATGATCCTGTTAATTTTGCAAAAGAAATTAAAAGGTTATTATCTACAAAAGGAATTTGGATATTTGAAGTAGCATATTGGAAGTCATTACTTGATAATTTGGCTTATGATTCAATTGTAAATGAGCATATTGTTCATTACCATTTACAACCACTTAAAGCTATAATGCAAAAAGCTGGATTGAAGTTTTTTGATGTGCAAAAAACTCCTACAAACGGTGGAGCTATAATGTGTTATATAACACATGAAGATAATTTTGAATACGATAATAGAGAGCGTAGACAAAATATTTTAAATTTAAAAATAGAAGAGTATGAAGCTTACTTAGATACGGATAAGCCTTATGTTGAGTTTAGAGAAAAGGTTGAAAAACATAAAGAAGATTTATGTAAGTTAGTTGATGATATAGTAAACAAGCAAAAGAAAACTATACATATACTCGGTGCTTCAACCAAGCTTAATACTATCTTAAATTATTGTGGTATAGGTCCGGAATTGATACCTTACGCGTCAGAGCGTAGTCCTGAAAAGCATGGGGCAGAAACTATTAGCGGTATAAAACTTATATCAGAAGAAGAGAGTAGAGATATGAAACCAGATTATTATCTTGTAGGTCCTTACCATTTTAAAGATGAAATAGTTAAACGGGAATCTGAATTTATAGAAAATGGCGGAGGATTTATTTTTCCTTTACCGGTGTTAGCAGTTGTAACAAAAGAAAACATATGAAGTACGATAAAGAGTTATTAAAGACGGTTCATGGTTCACATGAAGGTATAGATAAGCAGGTATATACAAATAGTGTTATACCTCTTACAGATCTTAAGACAGTTGGTCGTAGATTTATGGGTGCAGGAATGTCGCAGAGCTACTCTGCTATATACTGGCAAGAATATTTTGTTGAGTCAAATAGATTCGAATATATAGTTGAGTTAGGAAGTCAAAAAGGGGCCTTAAGTACATATTTAGCAAATATGGCTGCTATAACCGAATCATATATTTTTGATACTTATGAAGCTTTTCCATACCCACAGGAAGAAACAGATGGTAGTGATATAGAGTCTCGTACACGTTACAATGGAACTGGTCATTGGTTTAGTAGAGAACACGAAGGTGTAGGTCACTGGTTTGAAAAAATGGCTGAAATTTCTCCATATATTAACATGCATTATGAAAACGTTTTTGATAAAGATGTATTTAACCATATAGGTGAAAACGTAAAGCAATTTAAAACTTATATTTTTTGCGATGGTGGTAATAAATTAAGAGAATTAAATTTATATTCAAGATTATTAAAAAGCGGAGACAGAATTGCAGTGCATGATTGGAATATTGAAATTCATCCACATCAAGTACAGCCAATTTTAGATGAATTTGGTTTAGAATATGATGAACCCTTTGCAAAATCAGCTACAGAACTTGATACGTGGATAATGCCCTTCCGTAAAAAGTAATGAGACTGGATCTTAAAACAGAATATAGTTTATCTAAAATTAGATCAAACTATAATGATTTGTGGAAAGACCCATTAAAAACTAAAATATTTTCTTCACTACCTGACGATAGTATAATAATTGATGCTGGTTGTAGAGACGGTAAATGGATTCATGAAGTTACTTGTTGTTTGGGGTTAAAATTAAAGAGATCTAAAAGTAAATTTATTTTTGTTGGTATTGATCCGATTGAGTCACCTACTAATATAAGATATGATTATTTTGTTAAAGGAGCAGTATCTAATTATAATAAAAATTTAGTTCCATTTTTTGTTGTTGGAAGTGAAATAGGTTGCAGTTCTCTTAAAGAACCAAGTAGTAAGCTTCAAGAGACTGAATATTTGTTTAAAAAAAGAAAAGTATCAAAAATAAACAAAATAAAAACTTATAGATTAGATAAAATTTATAAAAAACTCCTTACATCAAAAGCACTTACACTTGGGTATCTTAAATTAGATATACAAGGTGCTGAACTTGAAGCTATTGAAGGAGCTGGAGATTTCTTAAAAGATATTCTGTTTATAGAAACAGAAATAGGTTTAGATAGTTTTAGTAAGATGTATGCTGAAGGTTCTGGACCAAAAGAGCTTATAAGCATATTAGATAAAAAAGGATTTGAACCAATTTTATTTACAGAATACTCTAATAGTCCTTTACCAGAAGGAGAAATAATATTTAAAAACAAAAATTATAATATAGAATAATAATGGATATAGTAATACAAGGTAAAATTTTTCCAGGAACTTACGATACAGCTAAGTGTTATACTACTTTAGATTTTATAGATAAAGTAATTATATCTACTTGGGAAAATGAGACATTAGAGTCAGAAGATGATAATATTATAGTGGTAAAGAGTCCTGTACCGTATACCCCACCTATGAATTTAAATTTACAGTTAGTATCAGTAAATGAAGGATTAAAACATGTTACATCTGATTTTACTATGAAGTTTAGAAGTGATCAAACTGTTATGAAAAGCAGTATGAAAATGCTAAAAAGATTTGTAGATAAAATGGGGTTTGATTGTGATATAAAATATACTGATGGTACTGGACCAAAAGGTAAAATTTATGCAGTCGGCATGGGCAGCCATTTTCCGTATCACCCTCAAGATCATATTTTTTGGGGATATACAGAAGATATAAAATCTCTATATAGTTGTCCATTGTATAAAGAAGGTGAACCAATAACACCAACGTGGGAAGGGGGATTTGAAAGCGAAACAGTACGAATACCTTGTTATTTTGGATCACATTATTTTGCTAAATTTAATCCTGAAGTTTACGATCATATAGCAGACTATAAAAATTTTTTATTAGATACATCACCAAGCAGATATAGAGCTATGCAAATATCTGAAGAGTTAAGAGATAAGATCTTCGGCGTCTTTCCGAGAATGAAAATGTGGTGGGAAAAATATAATACAGGCTATAAGTACGATTTATACGAACCTCAAGGCGAATATTATTATGACAAGGAGTGGGAATAAGCTTATATCACATAGAGGTAATATCACAGGAAAAACAAAGTATGAAAATGACCCAGAATATATTACTACAGCATTAGACCAAGGTTATGATGTTGAAGTAGATGTAAGTTTTAAAGATAATAATTTTTGGTTGGGGCATGATAAGAAAAAATATAGAGTCGATATAGATTTTTTAAATAATAGTCGTTTATGGTGTCATTTAAAAAATACAGAATGTTTAAAGCAAATTGTAGATATATTAGAAAATGAAAATATAAATTATTTTTGGCATACTACAGAGAATTTTGTGATAACATCAAAAGGTTTTATATGGCATCATTCTAAATCACCTCTTTCAGATCTTACAAGTAAATCGATAATAGTATTACCTGAAAGTAAGAACATATTTCCTAGAAAGAATAGGCGATATGATAGATTAACTCGTTGCTATGGTATCTGTAGTGATTATATTAAGATGTATGTATAAGCTTTTAATTATTGATATAGATGGTGTTTTAACCGATGGATGCAAAACATACGATCTTCTAGGTAATGTAATTAGTAAAAATTTTAATGATAAAGATTTTACTGCAATAAAAAGATTTAAAAACAATCTTAATGTGTGTTTTTTAACTGCAGATGATAGAGTTAATCGTACTATAGCATCTAGTAGAAAAGTAGATTTTTACTATACAAGAGATTTACATATAAAGGATAAGGTTGAGTTATTAGATTTTTTGCTTAAAAAATATAATGTAGAGAAAGATGAAGTTATATACATAGGAGATGATTTACCTGATTATAAAATTATTAAGGAATTAAATCATACCTACTGTCCGAGTGATGCAATTAATCTTATAAAAAATACTGTTAAGCAAGTACTGAGTAAACCTGGAGGGGCTGGAGTTATCGCTGAATTATACGATAATATATATAATGAATAGTATATCTTTGTATGGTCATATAACTACAGATACTATATTTGATGGTAATATTACATATAAGTCGGTAGGTGGTATTGCTAATGTATGGTTAATGCTGTCTAAGATATGTAAAAACTATCAAGTTAATATTGAACCTACCAATATTGGAGAAGCTTTAATATTAGTTGATAAAGAGAAAGCTGAGAGAGCTTCAATTGCTAATCTGAATCAAAAAAATAGAAAGCCTATTATCAGAGATTCAATATGGTCACATATACTATATGTTAATGAATTAGATGATCTTTCCTTTGTAAGGGATGTTAGTAATAAAAGTAAAACACTTTCAATAGATATATGTAAAGGTAAAATTTTCAACCAGCTATCAATTTTAAAATATGTAGATTATTTTTTTATATCAGATGAAGACTTGTTTATGGATATTAAAGATCTTGCTTCAAAAGTAAAAGGGTGGGTTATATTACATCATAAAGGTGGTAGTTTGTGTATTAACAAAGAAAAATCTTTTACTATAGAAACACCAATACTTAATAATATAAATGTATTAGGAGCCGGTGATATGTTTGCTGCAGCTACTATTAATAGTATTTTAAATGCAGTTGATAAATCAAATTTACAGAATAATATAAAAGAAGCGCACCGCGTTACTTCAGAAATTTTAGCCGATATAAATGAAAAAAACTAATATACTAATTCCTATAGCAGGTAGAGGTCAACGTTTTGTTGATCAAGGATATGTAATGCCTAAACAGCTTATTATGGTAGATGATAAGCAGATGATTGATTGGAGTTTAGATTCAATTAAAAAGAAAGATGAGTGTAATTTAATTTTCGCAATAAGACGAGATCATATAAGTAATTTTTCTCTAGATAAAATACTCAAGACTCGTTATGGTGATGATATTAAGATTATTGTTATAGATAAGATTACCAGAGGATCAGTAGAGACATGTCTACAAGCGGAAGAATATATCGATAATGATGACCCTCTAGTAGTTTATACATTAGATGTTTTCTTTGAACCGTTCTTCGACCCTACGGATATTGATACTTCTATAAATGGTTCTATTTTAACTTTTAAAAGTAACAATCCTGCTTATAGTTACGCCTCATTAGATAAAAATAAAAACGTAATTAAGACAGCAGAAAAAGAAGTTATTAGTGAAAATGCTGCAGTTGGTGTTTATACTTTTACGAAGGGTAGTGAGTTTGTAAGATATGCTAAACAAATGATAGACTTAGATCTTACTACTAATAATGAATTTTATATTTGCCCGTTATATAATTTAATGATTCAAGATGGTTGTATCATTAAAACTGATGATGTAGAAAAAATGCATCTTATGGGTACTCCTGAAGAATTAAATTTCTTTGTAACTCATTCATTAAAAACTTTTGGTGATAAGCCGATTGCTCTTTGTGCTGATCATTCAGGGTGGGATCTTAAAGAACAGGCTAAAACTATATTAGATAAGTATGAGTTACCTTATACCGACTTTGGTACTTTTGTTGATAAAGACTGTGATTATAATGATTATGTATTTCAAGTAACAGATTTTATTAATAAAGGTAATTGTGACTTTGCTTTAGCTTTTTGTAGAACAGGCCAGGGTATGAATATCTCTGGTAATAAACAGAAAGGTATTAGAAGCGCTTTAGTATTTAACGAATATACAGCGGAATATGCTGTTAGACATAATTGCGCAAATTATTTCTCTATACCAAGTAAGTTTGTAGATAAAGAGTTATTAGATGATATGATTTATATCTGGATAACTACTACTTTCGATGGGGGAAGACATGCAACAAGAATTCAAAAAGCTGAAGCCGGTAAGTAATGGATGTAAATCATATAGATAATTTTACTAATGGTTGGTTTATTGGAGATTTTGAACCATCATTATTTAAGAATCCTTTCTTTGAGGTAGCACACCAGCATCACCCTAAAGGAAAAATAGGTGATGAACATTTTCATAAACTTACTACTGAAGTTACCTATATTGTTAAGGGCTCTATGGTAATAAAAGATAAAGAGTCGGGTAAAGATCAAACTTTATCTTCAGGTCATATGTTTACATTTTTTCCTAATGAAATATCAGATGTTGTTTTCTTAGAAGATTCAGACTTAATAGTTGTAAGGTGGCCTTCGATTCCTTCTGATAAATATATGGTTGATTAATAGCAGTTGGAATTTATAATATACTTATGAAAACAGCTTTAGTACTTGGAGCCGGAGGATTTATCGGCAATCATTTAGTTTCCCGTCTTAAAAAAGAAGGGTATTTCGTTAGAGGAGTAGATTTAAAATTACCTGAATATAATAAATCTGAAGCAGATGAATTTATTAGTGGTAATGCAGGAGATTTAAGAAATGCAGACAATTGTAGAAGGTTAGTAAAATTCGATGGTGAGCAAGGTAATTACAATAACAATGTACCTGAGCAATATAAGAGACCTTTCGATGAAATTTATCAGCTAGCTGCTGATATGGGAGGTGCTGGGTTTATTTTTACCGGTGAAAATGATGCAGATATTATGCATAACTCAGCATCTATTAATCTTAATATTTTAAACGCAGTAAAGGAATTTAACGAGCATAGATTTAGCGATACAGTAGATAAAGCTGAAGACTATAATAACAGTAAGACTAATCAAACTAAAATATTTTATAGTAGTAGTGCATGCATGTACCCGGAACATAATCAACTTGATCCTGATAATCCTAATTGCGAAGAGTCTTCTGCTTACCCTGCAAATCCGGACTCTGACTATGGTTGGGAGAAATTATTTAGTGAGAGGCTTTATTTAGCTTATAATAGAAACTATGGTATACCAGTCCGCGTTGCTCGTTTTCATAATATTTTTGGAACATTAGGAACTTGGAATGGAGGCCGAGAAAAGGCGCCTGCCGCTATCTGCAGAAAGGTTATTGAAGCTAAAAATGAAATAGAAATTTGGGGTGATGGAAAGCAGACTAGAAGTTTTTTATATGTTGAAGAGTGTGTGGAAGGTATTCGTAGATTAGTTGATTCTGATTTTACAGGGCCAGTAAATATCGGATCAGATGAAATGGTCACAATTAATCAATTAGTAGATATTGCCTGTAAAGTAGAAGGTAAAAAAATTACTAAAAAGCATATTGACGGCCCGCTTGGTGTGGCAGGTAGAAATTCAGATAATAAACTTATTAAAGAGAGTATCGACTGGGCGCCAGATTATCCTTTAGCTAAAGGAATAGAGCAAACATATAAGTGGATTAAAGAACAAATTAATTTAAAATAAAGATATGATTATTAAGCAAGGTGTATATGACGGTAATTTTATTCATAGTAGGTTTGCATATGAGCAATTTCGTAAAGAAGTTTCGCCGTATGGTAATATTGTAGCTTTTAGAGCTCCGATGTATGTTAAAGATGCATTGATTGATCTTGAAGATACTCTTAGTAATGACTTTATTCAGAGTCAAGACTCTATTAATTTTTGTTGGGAGATCCCTGGTCTATGTCCTTTTGGTGCTGTATCGTTTCAACGACTTCTAAATACTGCTATTGCTAATATTCTCACTGGTTATATTGGCAAAGGTATTATGGTCGATGGTGATGACTTAATGGTTCAAGATGAATTTGTTGGTACTGATGATAAAGTTAGAAACTCTGGTAAGGTAAGTGTTTCTATTACTTACTCAAAAGAAAATGTAGCTCTTGGTCATACTGGAATTAATATTGTAGCTGGTAGTAAAGCTCCTCCTTTTGCATATTCTTCTAATCTAACTGACGCTCAAGCTGAAGAGTTTATGGCTAATGTAATTGATTACTTTAATGCAGAAGTCAGAGATCAATTTATTGCGACTACTAAGATTAGTGTATGAGACTATGGAGGTTGTGGGCTAAAGCATTAGGTGAAAAGGCTGGCTCTACTGATGAAGCTGATGTAGTTGCTTTAATCAGAACATTAATTATACTACAAGCTGTAATATGTAACTTGTTTATAGTTGCTAATATAATTAAAAACTGGTAATGAACTTCTTTCAACTTCAAAATAAATTATTTTACTCTAAGAAAGAGAATGCTGGAGTATTAGACTCTGAAGGTGAACAAGCTTTTGTTCCGTTTTTGTTTAATAGATGGCTTTCCTTTTATAATAAGGAACTTCCAGGATTTGTTAATGAAACTTTTAATAAGTTTGGTGGTATCTTTGATGATAAACAAGAAGTGTATAAGCTTTATTATTATTTGATACCCCGTCTTAAATGGCAGCGTATATCTTATATAAAGAAGAAGAAGAAAGAAGAAGACGAGGTCGAAGGTTTAAGTTCTATAGCTAAGAATAAAAATATCTCCAAAAGAGAATTACAGCAATACGTTGAATTAGAGAAAATTTTACGTAAATAGCTGTATGGCAATGGCAAGTATTGATAATTTAGCTCCTACAAGAAGCTTAATTGATCTAACACAAAAAGATAAAGGCGATTTCGGTCTAAATGATTATGATTTAGATTTTATCTTTGATGATATTTTACTAGTAGAATATGTTGATGAGAGTGATGACGGAGATGAGATAATTAGAAATGGAATTGTAGTTCCGACTAATGCACTAACAAAAGCATGGCGTAAAGGTAGAGTAGTTCTTGCAGGGCCTGATGCTAAACACGCAAAAGAGGGAGATATAGTAATATTTCCTAATAATATGGGAGTAAGTATTTCTAATATTGATATTAGTGGCGGAAGAAAAGTTAATAAAGCTATCTTCTTAAACGAAGAAAGGATGTTTGGTATTTGTAAACCAAAAGATGATAGTACAAAAAGCAACTCTTGATAGTTTACTTTCTAATAATGTATTAGAAATTAGATTTCCTAGAAGAATAGCTAAACCAGGTTTAGCTGCTACAAGACGGATGCTATGTACCAACTCTTTAGATTTATTAAACTCAGTTAACGGAAGAATATCCCTAAATTATTTCGCACCTAAAGGCCCGCGGAAGCCTTATTTAGGACCTGATAATTTATCTGTAGCCTGGGATGTTATGATGCAAAATTATAGAAATATAAATTGCAATCAAGTAGATGTTATACAAGAGATACCCGCTAATGAGGATTTTTGGGTTTATTTTAATGAAAATATATATCCTTTATCTCAACAACAAAAATTTAATTTTATGAATTCATGAATGTAAGCTTAGAAAAAGTATCTAATTTTTTGAAACCTTTCTTATTAAAAGATATAGTTATAAGAACTAATAAAAAAGTATTAAAGAAAGGTAAGTTTAAAATATTTCAAGTTAAGCAGTATTATATTAATTTAACTTTAGAGATTAATGGAGCAAATAAAAATTATGAAATTCCCTATCCATTTAAAATGAATTACGATGACAATAAAGGAGTTTTGAATTATCACCTTAGCTCGTTTATTCCTTTAAATCAAATGACAAGAGTTAAATTTTTAGACAGCTCTTCTAAATCTAAGCTTTACGATAATTTAGTATTCATATTGCCATCAGACGGAACTACTTTAAAATAAAGTGTGATAGGTGGTCTACTTCAAAGCTTTCCGGATGGCTATACTCCTAATCCGGCACAGGTAAAGTTACTTAAAAATATTGATCAAGCTTTTGAAGACGGTCATAAGTTTGTAGTTTGTAACGCTCCTACTGGTTCAGGAAAATCGTTTATATCTAAAACTATAGGCAACGTATCTAATCAACCTACTAAGGAGTTTAGAGAGCTAGTAACTAACTATTTAGCATATAGAAGAACGCATGGAGGTGGGTATACGTATGAAGATGAATGTGGTGAAGAGGAGCCTTTCGGCTGTACGGCTTTAACTATAACTAAAGCATTACAAGATCAATATAAAGAGCTGTTTAATGACGTTAAGGTATTGAAAGGTAAGTCTAATTATCAATGTGAAGTAGATAATCGGTTTACTGTAGAGCTAGCCCCTTGCTTACATCTACCTAAAATTAAAGAAGAGTGCTGGGCTCTCAATAAATGCCCTTATTATGAAGATAGAAATACTGCTTTAACGTCTACGTTTAATACGTTAAATTATAATATGTTTTTCTCTTTACCAGATCATTTAAAGAAAAGACAGTTTCTTATATGTGATGAGGCTGCTGAGTTAGAAGATCAACTAGTTAAAGAATTTTCATGTAGTATAAATTTTGAAAGTCTTACTAAGTTAGATGTTAATATTAGACCTTTTTATTCTAGAAATAGCTTACAGGTAGTAAAATGGATTAACGAATTAATATTAGACCTTAATGACAGAATAGAAGACTTAAAAGAGATTACTAATAATACAGGTAAGGTTAATAAAAAGTTTATTATTGAGTCAAAAAGTAATTTAATTAGCTTACGCAATCTACATTCTAAATTATCTTTAATTTTAGAAACGTGGAATGAAAGTGAATATCTATTTGAAGCTGATAAGAAAGGTATAACTTTTATGCCTTTAAAAGTAGATAAGCTTTCTAATCACCTTTTTAAACATGCAGACAAAGTAATTCTAATGTCTGCTACTATTATTGATCCTAATAATTTTTGTAAAAGTTTAGGTATTAGTAAGTTTAAATATATAGAAGCTGAGTCATCGTTTGATGCTAAAAATGCTCCTATATATTGTAATACTAAAGTAAAGTTAAATTATCATAATTTAAAGAGAAGTTTACCTAAAGTAGTAAAACAGATAAAAGAGATATGCGAATTTCATAAAGGTGATAAGGGTATTATACATACTCATAATAATACTATTACTTCATTTTTAGCTAGTACATTAACAGATAGACGTTTTTTAATTAGAGAGCCTGGTGTACGGAACGAGGAAATATTAGAGCAACATTATGTTAATGATGATCCTACAGTATTGATATCACCTTCTATGTCTCATGGAGTAGATCTAAGAGATGATTTGGCAAGATTTCAAATTATAGTAAAAGCGCCTTATCTACCTACTAAGGATAAACGTATTGAAAAACTAATGAAAGGTGACTTTAATTGGTATATGAATAAAATGCTTTGCTCGTTAATTCAGTCATGTGGAAGAGGAGTAAGATCTCATAAAGATCATTGTATAACATATATTTTAGATGGTTCAATTGTTGAAAGTGTAGTTAATAATAGACATAAGTTACCTAAATATTTTATTGACAGGTTTTTGTAATAAATATATATAAGATATGAAGAATAGAGCATTTCATTTTGAAATAAAAAATTTATTAACTCAGTTTGTAGCTGCGTTTGACGATACCGTTATCAGTAGATTTGATAAAAACAGAAATGCTAAATCAAATATTGATGTAAGGTATGTATTTGCCCCTAAGCAAAGGGTAATGTATGATATAGTAAATAAAGCACAAAATATAACGTTACCGGTAGTTGCTATAAATCTTAATAGCATTTCTAGAGATGAGTCAAGAGTGTTTAATAAACTAACTGGTGGTATAGTACCCTCTACACAAAGCGATCATGCTAATAGCTCTTCTAAATTTTTAATGCCCGTGCCTGTAAATTTAGAAGTAAGTATGTCAATACTTGCTAGATACATGCAAGATGTAGATCAAATAATTTCTAACTTTGTACCCTATAATAACCCTTATATTATTTTAACCTGGAAAGTACCAGAGGAATATGGTGCAAACTATGATCAGGAAATAAGAAGCGAAGTACTATGGAGTGGTAGTTTAAATTACAGTACACCAACTGATACTACTTACTCGGAAAAATTTAGAATAACTGTTGATACATCCTTTACTATAAAAGGGTGGTTGTTTCCAGAGCAGAAAGATACTGTAGGAAATATCTACAAGATTGATAATAATTTTATAGCTGTAGATTTACAAAATAGAATATACTCTCCTTTAGATCAGCAGATATCAAATAAAACATATACAGAGCAAGGGTATAATGCGCTTTCAGGATACGATAATACAGTGCCTACTAATTACACTGAAGCTATTACCGTCTCCGGTGTACCTGAATTTACTAATATCTTTTATACTACTTCTGGTGTTTTTGAACAGCTAAGAAGTACAACTAATGTCATAAGTTCACAAACCAATAACTTCTTACTTTATGGTAAAGCTTTGAATTATAGTAATTCATTATACATTAGCGCGAACAAGCTTAACTTCTTTACCGATTATCAGCAAATAACTTCTGCTAAATTAGATACTATAAGTGCTTACAAATTAGATGACAGTCTATATAATATAGCTACAGATAATTTAGTAAGTATATCTTTACCTACATCTACGTTAAGTGGTTCTGGTAAATTTACTTTTGTTACTGCTAACGATGCAGGTTGGGCTTCTTCTTATCAAGCTGCTAGCTCTATCCTTAACTTAGAATAAATATATACACAATGGCGGATTCATCAACAACTAACTCTCAAAATCGTTCCTACGTTTCGAACGATGGACGAGCATCCACTTTTGGAAGAAACCTAGTCCAATATATTCAGAATAGATTACCTTACTCTAATATAGAACCTGAAGGTGATCAGCTTAATCCTAAGTATAATATATTTAAAAAGACTGGAATGAAAAGGGCAGAAGCGTTAGCAAAAGCTTCAGTTTCTTCATCTAATCCATATAATAATATACCTATTGGAGATTTTGCAAAAGATTCTTCTTTTGGAGATGTAATGTATGCTAACATTCAAGAAGATAAGGGTGGTAGATTACGAGATTATAGAATTATAGCTGCTTATTCTGAGGTTGCAGATGCTCTAGATGAAATTTGCGATGAAACAATTAATCCGGACGATAGTGGATATACTGCAAAGTTACAATTAAAAGAAATAGATTTAACGGTAGAAGAAAAATCTGAACTTGATAAGCAATTTCATAGATATATAGAATATTATGATCTTAAAAATAGAGGTTGGCAATATTTTAGACAGCTTTTAGTTGAAGGTGAATTATTCTTTGAGCAAATTATTCATGAAGGATTTGTAGAAGATGGTATTTTAGGGGTAATTAACTTACCTGCTGAAATTATAGACCCTGTATATAATAATATACAGAATATGCTTATTAAGGGATATATTTATAGAAAGCCAATATACAGTCCTGAAAATCCTAAAAAGGTAGAAAAGATTGAATTTATTCCAATGGATCAAAACCAGATTACTTATATTAATTCTGGTGTTTATAACGAAACTAAAAACTTTTGCATACCGTTTTTAGAGAATGCTAGACGTCCTTATAGGCAGTTATCTTTAATTGAAGATGCTATAGTAATTTATAGATTGGTCAGAGCACCAGAAAGGCTAGTCTTTAATGTGGATGTTGGTAATATGGCTCCACCTAAAGCTGAAGCTTACTTAAAGAAACTTATTCAAAATTATTGGTCAAAGAAAACTTTTGATCTTGATCAAGATAATGTAGTTAAGAAATTTAATCCACAATCTATGCTTGATGCATTCTGGTTTGCTAAGAGACAGGGTTCTGAAGGCACATCTGTAAGTCAGTTAGCTGGAGGTCAAAATTTAGGTGAGCTTTCAGATCTAATGTACTTTATTAAGAAGCTATACAGAGCTCTTAAAGTACCTTCAACTAGACTAGATCCTAATGACCAAGCTTCTGCAGATGGATCTACTATATTAAGAGAAGAGCTTAAGTTTGCTAGATTTGTAATGAGACAGCAGCAGAGATTTGCTGCAGGGTTAAAGAAAGGATTTATTACTCATTTAACATTAATGGGTATATTTAAAAAATTTGATCTCACCGAACAAAATGTTGAGATTGAGTTTAATGTGCCTACTAATTTTTACGAGTTAAGAGAGAATCAAAGACTCGAATTAAAAGCTGGTAACTTTAACAATCTAGCGTCTTCTGAATTTGTATCTGCTACATACGCACAAAAGAAATATCTTGGATGGAAGGATAAGGATATTCTAGCTAATAGAGAGTTTCTTAGAAAAGATGCTGAACTACAATGGGAGTTATCACAAATTCAAGCAGCAGGTCCTAGCTGGAAAGAGCAAGCTGTTGTTGGTGAGTTAGCTGGAGGTGAAGCCGCAGTAGGTGGAGAAGGCGGTGGTGTAGCCGGCGGAGATGTAGGCGGTATACCAGAGTTTGGAGGAGGTCCCGCAGATACAGGAGCTGACGTTCCAGTAGATACAGAACCGGCTCCTGAAGCTGATGAACCTACAGCTGAAGTTTAATTACTTATTAGGATTAGAGCTAAAGAATTGAGATCTATAATATATGGCACCAGCTGATGCAGCTTTTGCGGATACCTGGTTAACATTTGTTAATCCTCTTAAAGTAAAAGTCGATCCGTCTGCTATTGTAAGACCGTTTCCGCTTCCAAAGTAATTATTATCAAATAGAGTAAGTAGGCCACCTGTAGAATTTATTATAATTACTTCAGAGCATAATTGCCCTAAAAAAGGAGCTGCGCTATCTGCACCTGAAAGTCTAGTTAAAGTAGTAGCAGCTAGGCCCATTCCAAATGATCTACATTCATTATTGTTAAAATATGTACTTCCGTTATTAGTAGTTAGAGCTTCTGGCATATTATTATTTATGCTAGAATAAATAATTTTATGGCACTTGCATGTACTATTCAGCCTCTTTCAGCATTTCTATCAACTAATTTAAATTCAAAAATTGAAACTTATGATAATTTAGGAGATAGAATAAAAAGATCTTTAGGTTATCCTTTAATTAGTTTAGAAATTCATACAGATCAACTTAGAGAAAATATTCAAATAGCAGTTGAATATTTTACAAAATACGCAGGGTATACTAGAGAGTTTTTAATATTTGACTCTGAAATGTATGAAAAGAATAAAGGTATTAGACTCGATTTACTTTATACTTTAGCTAATACTAATTTATCTACTAACGCTAAAAAAGTAGCAGGTACTAATCCTCTTGGCCCTGGACCGGAATTTATAGGAACAACTCCTGAATCTATATTCGTAACTAATTCATCAATATTATCAGGTAACTTTGCTAATGCTAAGTATCCTGTATATACAGGCGATACATCAGTTTTATCCGGCTCTCTGTCAGGTACATTTAGCAATGGTGTACAGCAATTTGAACTTATTGATCAGACTCTATTTTCAACCATTACATCGTTACAATTAACAACAGGAGAATTAATAGGACAATCTTTATCAGGATTATTTACAAAGACAGGAAGACAGACCATGACCCAACAAGGTTCAGCTTCTGAAGCAACTAGTTATCAAAATGTTTTTGATTATGATATAATGGATTATAGAAAAGTGGTAGATGTGGTAGATTTTGAAGAAGGGTCTACGACAGGTATTAATACATTGTTTACTTTAGAACAAACACTTGCACAGCAAACATACTTTAGCTACGCAATGGGTAATTATGGATTTGATCTAGTTTCATGGTACACACTTAAAGAGTGGGTAGATACAAGAGAAAAGATGTTAGCTTTAAGAAGAGATGTATCTTTTAATCCAAGGACGCAATATATGACAATGTACCCTCAACCAGGAAGTGATAAATTTTATGGTGTTGTATCATGTTATATTGAAAAACCAATTAGAAGTGTTATAATGGAGCAATGGATTTACGAATATGCATTAGCTTTATCAATGATTACAATAGGAAGAGTTAGAGGTAAGTTTGGATCTGTGAGTTTACTTGGAGGTGGTGCACTCAACTACGATCTACTACAAGAAGGTCAGCAGAAAAAAGCCGAACTTGAGCAAAAACTTATGGATGGTGCATCACCAGGATTAGGTGATGCAGACCCAACAATGTTCTTTGTAGGTTAATGAAAAAGTGGAGACAAGGTATCTTTGTGCCTAAAAATCCTAAAAAATTTATAGGTAGTAAGGCTATATATCGTTCAGGATTGGAACTAAAATTTTTTAGATTCTGTGACGATAACAAGAATGTAGTTAAATGGGGCAGTGAAAATGTAATAGTTCCATATTACAGTCCTTTAGATAATAAAGGACATAGATATTATGTAGATAATTATATTGAAATTTTAGAAGGAAAGAAATTAACTAAGTATCTAGTTGAGATAAAGCATTCTAGAGAAACTAAACCCCCTAAAACCAAGTATAGAAATCGTAAACACCTACTT
>Ga0315315_10001764_pt1 | contig 19854 bp, 17 predicted proteins | sample M140m3416metaG_FD_203699 | JGI IMG/M metagenome (GOLD analysis project Ga0315315, IMG submission 203699) | Ammonia-oxidizing marine archaeal communities from Monterey Bay, California, United States - M1 40m 3416 | ecosystem: Environmental > Aquatic > Marine > Intertidal zone | place: USA...
TATTTTGGATGTTATATATTTTTCAAAATAGTTACGAAAGTTATAATATGCTTGGAAAAAATACATATTCTTTTGAAATGAAAGAAAAAACAAAATTTGTAAAACAAATAAAAAAAGAAAAAAAAGATTTAAAACAATATAAAATTAAAATATCTGAATTAGAAGCAGATTTATTATATAGCAAAGCAATTAATATCAATACATTTTTTATTTTATTAATTTTAAACAAAATAAATTTTATTTATTATACTGAAAATTTAGTATTTCAATGGAAAAGACCAACTAATGAAACAACTTTTATTTTAAATCATGATAAGAAAAATAATATATATTATGATGAAGATAAAGCAATGGTAGATGAATATTACAATGATTTAAAAAAAACACGTTTAGTAATAGATAATTTAAATAAACCAATAAAAGGAGTTTCAACTTATAAAGTCAATGAAATAAAAGAAATTTGCAGTAAATTGCAAATAAATATTATGAAAAATGCAAAAAAAACATTTTCAAAAAAAGAATTATATGAAAAAATAGTGCAAAAAATTTCATAATTTAAAAATAATAAAAATAAAACATAAATAGAAAACATAAATAGAAAACATAAATAGAAAACATAAATAGAAAACATAAATATAAATTGAATTGTATAATTTAAAATAATATCGTTTTAAATTATATATAGATGAGTTCTGATAAACTAAAAATATCAGATTATATAGATGCATATTTAGTAAATAAGAATAATAGAGATGAAATGGAAATCAGGTTTGCAACAAAACATTATAATCCTCTTACTAAAATTAAATTTGAAAATACTATTGAAAAATTAAGAAATTCTGACTTTGAAATAGTTTCAAATAATGAATATCATTTAAATATTCAAACTGAATTTTTCGATGTTCCTAGTGGTAGAAAGAAATTATCAAATATAAGAACAACTATACAGGGATTATATAATATTCAAAAATATTGCAAAACAAATACCTTTGATATTGATCAAGTTCCAAAATACATTACTTTTATGCAAAAATTCTATAAATCAGTTTCTCGCGGAAGTACAGAAAGATATCTTCCTTTAGATTATGATAATTTTGAATTTCGTTTGAATTATAAAGAAGAACGCATTTTAAATAAAAAAGCAGGATTGGTCAATAATATATTAAACGGATGGAATGATTCAAAAAAAACATTTAGATTTATAAAAAGAACCACGTTAAAACATCCTAATTTTCCATTTAAAATAGATTGCAGTATTATAAAAACTTCAAAAAATAAGAAATTTTCTTCTATATTAATTCCAACACATACAGTTGAAGAATCAAATGTTTTTAATAATGTGGAACATTACGAAATTGAATTAGAATTAATAAATGAAGAAGCTTTCAAATATAATTCTATAGAATTAGAAGCTTTAATGAAAAAATGTATACAAATGGTTATAAGTGGTCTTCAATATTCAAATTATCCCGTAGCTTATTCTGAATTAAATACTGTTCTTAAAAATTATTTAGAACTTACATTATCACCTGAAAAATATAAAGAATTATCAAATGATTCTTACCAAAATTTTAAAAGAAGAAAAAACAGAAAAAATTTTTGTGGTCCTTCTTCTATCAGTTTAGAAATGAATAATATTGTTCCATTAGATAATCAAAATGCGACATCTGAAAATATTAATTTACCATATACTGTTACTGAAAAAGCCGATGGTATTAGAAAATTATTATATATTTCTTTAAACCAAAAAGTATATTTAATTAATATTAATTTAGAAGTGGAATTTACAGGTTTAATATGTAATAATAAAGAATTAGTAAACACAATCATTGATGGCGAACATGTTATGTATGATAAGAAACACAATTATATTAATAATTATTTATGTTTTGATATTTATTGGGTAGGTGATGAAGATGTTAGAGTTTTCCCGTTTTTCAAAATCGAAAATATGAAATATGAAAGTAAAATATCAAATGAAATCTTCAGATATAATGAATTAAACAAAGCTATTAAAAATATGGATTTAACACCCGTTACAAAAAAAAATAATACAACTATACTCAATATTAAACCAAAAAAATTTTATACAAATACTTCAGTTGATATATTTTCACAATGTAAAATTATTATTGATAAAATTAATGATGGGTTATTTGAATATGAAACAGATGGTCTTATTTTTACACCTATTGATAAAAGTGTAGGATCTAACAAATTAGGTATACTCGGTAAAAATAAAACTTGGAATTTAAGTTTCAAATGGAAACCACCTGAATTCAATACTATTGATTTCCTTATAACAACAAAAAAAATTACTGACGGTAAAGAATTTATCGGTAATATTTACAACGAAGGAGTTTCAACGTCCTCTGAACAAATTTCATCATTCAAAACACTTGTTCTTCGTGTAGGATTTGATGAAAATAAACATGGATTTCTTAATCCTTTCAATGATATGGTAGATGATAACATATACGGAAATTCTGACTACAAAAATAATTACAAACCTGTTCCCTTTTATCCAACCGACCCTACACCTAATTATCCTATCCATCTTTGCAATATTATGTTACAAAGAAAACACGATAAAATGCAATTACTAACAGAAGATGGATTACAAACATTTGAAGATAATATGATTGTGGAATTTCGTTTTGATAAAGATGCAGAAGAACATTGGCAATGGAAACCCATTCGTGTAAGATACGATAAAACTGCTGACTATAGAAAAAATGGACGTAATTTCGGTAATGCTTATCACGTTGCACAAAGTGTTTGGCGTTCTATTAATTTTCCTATAACAGAAGAAATTATAGTTTCAGGTGATGGTATTAAAGTTGATAATTTTGATGATAATGTATATTATAATAGAAAATCTAAAGAAACATATACACAATCATTGCGTGATTTTCATAATAAATTTATTAAAAAAAAATTAATTACCAGTGTTTCAAATACAGGAAATACTCTAATTGATATGACTGTTGGTAAAGCTGGTGATATTCAAAAATGGATTGATTCAAAATTAAGTTTTGTTTTCGGCATTGATTATTCAAAAGATAATATTGAAAATAAAATGGATGGTGCTTGTGCTCGTTATATTAAAATCAAACGCAAAAAGAAAAATATGTTTGATGCTTTATTCATTAATGGCAATTCAAGTATGAACATTCGTAATACAAGCGCTGCATTTGACCCAAAAAGCAAAATGATAATAAATGCTATTATGGGAACAGGTCCAAAAGAAAAAGATAAATTGGGAAATGGCGTGTATAAACAATGGGGAAAAGCTAAAGATGGTTTTAATGTTGTTTCTAATCAATTCTCTATTCACTATTTCTTTAAAGATAATGTTTCCGTTAACGAATTCGTTAGAAATTGTGCAGAAAATTGTAAAATGGGCGGTTATTCTATTGGAACTTGTTATAATGGTCAAAAAATATTCAATCAATTAAGAGACAAAAAGAAAGGAGAATCCATATTTCATTTACATGATGCAAAAAAAATATGGTCAATCACTAAATTATATGATGAAGATACATTTGAACCTAATGAAAAAAGTCTTGGATATGAAATTGAAGTATATCAAGAATCAATTAATAAAAGTTTTGTAGAATATTTAGTTAATTTTGATTATTTCACAACTCTAATGTTAGAATATGGTTTCATTTTATTAAGTAACGAAGAAGCAAATAAACTAGGGTTGCCTTCATCTGTAGGTAGTTTCTCACAATTATATGATTTAATGAATCAAGAAATCAAAACAAAAAGATTAAAAAAACATACAATAGGTAATGCTGTTAATATGAGTGCAGCTGAAAAAGACATTAGTTTCTTAAATAATTATTTTGTATTTAAAAAAATAAGAGAAGTCAATATTCCAAATGTATTTAATGTTGAAGTTTCCAAAACTGTAAAAATTACTGAGGGTAATACTGAAATGAAAAGCAGAGATATGATTAAACAAATAATGGCCGAACGTATTCAAAAAGTATTCATTAAAAAATTCCGCAAAAAATATACTCTTCCTATCAAAAATTAAACAATAATAAACATAAACAATAATAAACATAAACAATAATAAACATAAACAATAATAAACATAAACAATAATAAACATAAACAATAATTACAAAAAAATTATATCTTTTACTTCGACATTTAAAGCATAATAACGAGGTATTGAAAAAACACGTCCAGAATAACGTTTTTCATCTATTTTAAATGTAACATTTAAAGGTAATGATTCATTTAAAATATCATCTATAACAAAACAACTTAATTCTTTAAATGGAGCATAAAATTGATGTTTATTTTCTGTTTGTATAGTAGCTGCCTTACTACCATACGTAATAATAGTTCCATGATTCATATATAAATTATAAATAAAATTAATACATTCATTTTATATTTATACTTTTTTAATTTTTAATTTTTTCAAAAATTAAAAAAGTATAAATATAAAATAGTTTAAAAATTCAAACAGTATTATAATAGTACCCTTTTATGACTTATTTTAGAATACATAATAATACAAATGTAAATATAGATGCTTCAAATTTAAAATTATCGTTAAATTATAAAAATATATCAAATCAAATTTGCAGTTTTAGTTTATTAAAATATCTTATTGAAACAAAAAAAAAGATTGATACTGTTTCTTATTTATGGGATTCAGTAAAGATTTATACAAATCCATTTGAATTTATACACACAAATGTTCCAAATACATCCTTATCTGTTAGTAAATACAAACCTATATCACGTGCTTTTTTTAAATTACTTGAAATCTATAATTTATTTAATATATTGGATTATGATAGACCGATTAATACATTTCATTTAGCAGAAGGTCCTGGTGGTTTTATTGAAGCTACAATGTTTTTAAGAAATAACAAAAATGATAATTATTATGGTATGACTTTAATAGATAAACATAATAGTGTTCCAGGATGGAAAAAAAGCAAAAAGTTTTTAGAAAAATTTCAAAATATTAATTTAGAGGGAGGTTTAGACGGAACAGGTGATCTATTTAATGAAGAAAACTTTAAATTTTGTAGTATAAAATATGGCAATAAATTAGATATAATAACTGGTGATGGTGGAATTGATTTTTCTGATGATTACAATGATCAAGAAAATTTAGCGTCGCGTTTAATTATAACTCAAATATTCTATGCACTATCAATGCAAAAAGTAGGTGGCACATTTGTCTTAAAAATGTTTGATGTATTTAATAAATGTTCCGTAGATGCGATTTATTTACTTTCTTTGTTCTATAAAAAAATTTATATTGTAAAACCATACACAAGTAGATATGCTAATTCTGAAAAATATGTTGTCTGTTTGGATTTTATGAAACCATTAACTAAGCCTTTAAAAATGAAATTTTGGAGTATATTAAAAATATTAAAAAGTATTGATTTTAATACATACAATATTTCCTCTATTTTAGACATTAAACATAATTTATATTTTATGAACAATATTGAAGAAATTAATATAATTTTAGGACAGAGACAAATAGAAAATATCCTTTTTACTATCAAGATGATTAAAAACAAAGACAAATACAATGAAAGAATTGCAAAATTCAAAAGCAACAATATCCAGCGTTGTATCAAATGGTGCGAAAATAACAACATCGACACTAACAAATTTAAAGAAATTATATCACCTAAAAATATATTTTTAAAAAATTAAATCTAATTATATTATACAATGGGTAGAAGATCATTAACTACTCCCAAATATGAAAGAAAAAAATGTTGTGCTGGACCTGGATGCCCTGAATGGAAACATTGTATAAATGTTTTAGGTGATGGTGATAAATGGAAACCCAAAAGCGAAGCAACCTTAGAAATAATGAAAAAATGTGGAACTCGTTATGGTTTAAGGAGCGAAAAATATAAAGCGTGCTTTAAAGATGAACGCAAAAAAAGAAAAAAAAAGAAAAAACAAACAAAAACGTCAAAACGCAGAAAAGGCAAATCAACAAAAAAGTCAAAACGCAGAAAAAGCAGAAAAAAAAAGAAAAAACAAACAAAAAAGCGTTAAAATTTTTCATGTTTTAAATTTACCCAAGTGTCTTCTCGCACAGAGATTGCCAATAATCCTTTAATTCGGCGGTCTATTTCAGGAAATGGGATATTTACTTCTATTCTCCTATCTTCATTAATATATTCTTTAAACAATTTATACAATTTTTTTATTGGCTCATATTTTATATTTAAATCAAATTTACTTAGTTGATTTAAAATTTCCTTCACCTCTCCTTGTCTTTCTTCTTTTGTTCTATATACAATTTTTTTTTTCTGTTTTTTTTCTTTTTTCACATTTTTAGATTCTTTTTTCACATTTTTAGATTTATTATTAATTTCCATTATAATTAATAATGAATTAACTTTTTAAACATTTTTGTCTTAAAAATGATAAATAAGGTGAAGCGAAATCTTTAATGAAACGAAAATCTTGTTTTTGTATGATTTTTTCTAATTCTTCAAAATACTTTTTATTTTCACTATTATGGATTTCAATTATTTTTTCTTTAAATCTTTTATTAAATTCCGCAAAGATTCCGTGCACAAATTTTATTAAAAACCCGCGTTCTAATAATTTTTTACTTGACTCTATAACAAGTTCATCATTCAGAGAACGTGAATCATTATAATAATAACCATAGTAATGGAATATAATGAATGGAAACATATAACAATAGCCTCTCCAATCACTACATTGTAAGTTAGTTCCGAGATATGTATCTTTTCTATTGCCTTTATATTTTATTGTTTGGAGAGAATTATCAATTAAATGTTTATTAAGATACGCAACGAGTTTTTTCATCAAAGCTACATCAACACCTTCTTTATAATTTATTGCTTTAATCCTACGACGTGACAAAATTACATCAAAATCACTCATTATATCATTTCCGTGCGAGTTGATTATAAATCCTTTGTAATTATTTTTACAAGGTTGTAAAATAATAGATATACCGTGTCTATAAAAATTAGCCTCTTCATCTTCATCATAACCATAACCTCCTACGTCAAGATTTATAAATATTGCTTTATTTTTGGATACATCTTCAATTATTTTTTCAAACAATTCAAGAACTTGACATTCATCGTTTTCATAATAATATGCGAAACAATCTTCAAAATTTGTTTCATTGATAAAAACATCGTGTAAATTTATATATGTTGTAATATATGAAATATTACAGTCACGAAAATATTTACTTGAATTATATACAATCTTGTGACATTTTGCTTCTGAATTACAATCCATTAATTCAAGATGACTGGCTTGTTTATCAATTGTAGCAAATGTTTTTCTTGGGTTTTTTTTTATAAAATGTGATATTGGAATCATATTTTGTAATGTTGTTATCATATTTTGTAATGTTGGTATTATATTTAATGTTATTAATAAAAAAATATAATAAGTATTAAAATCAATTTAATGTATTAACCTTTTTTCTTTACACCTTTACACATTTAAAACGCCGACCTAATCCAAATATTTTTTGGGTTTCCTTTTTCTAGTTGATGGGCTTTTTTACATACTTTTCACTTCTATCATATGCTCCTTTTATTAGATTTCTATAAATATGTATTGGTATTTCATCTAATATATCTTTTACATTATTAACTAATTAATTATATGTTATAATAAAAAAATTTAATAAATAGTATTATTTTTATATTTAATTATTAATTTTAAATTGTATTCAGATAAATTCTTTCCAAAAGTCTTTTTTGAATAACGCAATTATTTTATAATTTACTGTTAGTTGACATACAGCACAATATTCCATTAATCTTCTAAATTTATTACTATCAAACGCCTTTTTAATATTTTCTAAGTTTTCTTCTTTATCTACAATCCCATAAGCAAATTGAGTTAATCCATATTTACCTTCTTTGTCTATTACAGAACCAATTGATTTAATACGACCATTGCTCCACATAAATTTTTTTATACCAATATGACCATTATTTTTTGATGAATATCTATGTTTTATTTCACTTTTAGAATTAATAGTGTATACACAAGGATATTTGTATTCATCTGATTTTTCTTTTGACATCCACTTTTTACGAATTTCATATAGTGATTCGCTATGTAATACTTCACAATTTTCATCTTCTTCTTTTGCCAACAATCTTTGAACTAAATCATATTGACCATTAGGTATAAATTCTAATTCTCTAATATTTATATTCGTAGTTTTACAATCTTCAAACTTAATTTTTGTTGTAGTATAATTATTATTATTTTGAATAACATACCAGTCATATCTTGTTTCAGCTTTAAATGTAGCAATTCCATCAGATTCATTATGAATTTCCAAATATAACATATTTTTTTCAAACATTTTTTTTTGTAATTTTTTAAATTTACCTTTAACATTTCTCCACCCAGATGGATGAACCATACAAATATATCCATTTTGTTTAGTTATTTCAAATGATTGTGATACAAACTTATCCCATAAAGTGCCATTTGATGCTCCATTAAAATTTTGATATGGAGGATTACCAATAACAGCATCAAATCCATCAATATCCCATTTTTCTTTAAGATTTAATTCTAATGTATTTCCTTCATTGTAGTTTAATTTATACTCATTATAAGGGTCTATCAATAATTTACAGATAAATATATTGGTAGGATTAATATCACTGAAATACAAGCACTCTTCTACAATTTTTCTATATCTTTCTTTTTCATCAGGAATAACTTCTTCAAGACCATTCATAAATCTATCAATTATATCTACAATAAATCCGCCTTTTCCAGAACAAGGTTCAAACACTTTCTTTATAGATGTCCAGAATTCAACAGGTATTTTATCCAACATTTCTTGTCTTAACTTGAATGGAGTAGAAACTTCAGCATTACTTTTCTTTTCAAGTTCTTGTGGAATTAAATACTTGTCAATCAAGTTGGATAGTTCTCTATTATTTTTAATATTTTTCATAAATAGTTCTTTGACGGTTCTAATAATCTGATTAGTTTCTTTGTCATCTTTCATATACTTCATATACACATTTATAAATTTTTTTATTATTTTTGAATCAATTGATTTACCCCACCAACTTTTAGTTTGGTCAATTAGGATATTATACACATATTCATTCTTTTCAATTAATTCAAACATTTCTACAAACGATGTTTCTTTATCATGAATTGTTAATAGACATATAAGAGGAATAATATGTTTTAGAATATCCATATAGTTTATTTGTTTTTTTTCTTTTTCATCTTCATTACTTGTTTCTGATGATGTATCTATGTCTTCATTATCAACTTTTGTTTTTTCAATACCCTTTTTAATTTTTTCTTTTTCTTCATCTTCCTCCAAAAGTTTATCTATTAATTCTTTTTGTTTTTTCGTAGGTGTTGTATTGCTAAACAAAGCATTAAATATTTTTTGTTCTTCTTTTGTAAGTAATATTTCCTTAAAACGTAGACGATTTAGTAAATGATTAAGTGCATTTTCAGTATTAGACGAATATAATTCATATACATTTTCACATAAAGCAGTAATTTTAGAAACATCATTACCGAAAGAAGGCATCCAATGATCGCCATTTAAATTAATCAATCTTTCTTGTAGAATGAATTTTGCAGCCTCTCTTGGATGAATATCTGGTTTTATCAATGAAGCATAATTAATTACAGAAGTTTCAATTACTCTATGAATATTTAAATCTACTACAAAACCACATTTTTTATTTTTCCCTTCTGTCATACAACGAAACATCATCTGATAAATCATATCAAATCCCATGCTATTATTTAGTAATAATACAATGTCACAATTATCAATTGATACCCCAAGACTACATTGTTTTCCACTTAATACCAAGACTCCTTTCTTTCCACTATTTCTTGCTTTGATACGTGCGTTTTCAATAGATTGTTTAGGATTATTAGTTGTTTTACTATTAATACTAATTATTTCATAATCTTTACTAAAATTATTTTTTTTCAAAAGATTTATTGTTGCTTTTGAAATTTTATCAATATTATTTTGAGGTAAGAATGCCATAATAATCATAGGTTCATTATGAAAATCTCCTTCACCAATAAATCGCGAATCTATTGTTGGGTCTTTACATATTTTTTCAATCCTCTTCATAAATACAATATCATCTGGATAATCTTTACCAGAAATTCCAAATTTATTTTTTTTTCCAAAAACTCTATACCATAATTTTAAATTTTCTCCTTCATTTTGAAACTCTTCCTTTGTTATTAATTTGTTTTTTTTAGTGTCTTTATCTTTCTTTATTGCTTGTTTAAGAAGGAAACAAGCATCAGGTGACCATCCATAATCATTATCTTGTGTATCATTTATTATTTCAGTTACAACATCTTTATTAATTTCATCTGTTAATAACCACAATTCTGGATATTTTGAATATTCACTAATTATACTATCCTGAGAATATTTTGAAATGATATGTTGAATACAATCGCCATGTTTTTCTACTAATCTAATTTTGCTACCTTCATTTGTAATATTTTTACAAAGTTTTATATCTTCTAAGTCCCATAATATCCAACAATCTTTTGGAATATTATAATCATTTATAGGTTTAGAATATGTTGCTGTAATTTGAACTGTAAAAGCATTTTTACCGTAAAAATCTAATGTTTTCTTTGCTAATTCAGTCGTTCCTCCATTATGACTTTCATCAATAAATCTCATATCAAAAGACATTTTTTTTAACCAAGCAATGCTTTTTGTTTTTTCAACACTATGTTTATTTTTATCATGTCCTTTATCTATTTTAGTTTGTAAGAATTGTTTAGAACAAAGGATAATATTTTTTTTAGTTAAAATCGGTTTTTTATTTTTACCATTTAATACAATAATATTAAAATCTGTTAATTGAATACAATCAAATACTTTTCTTTGTTGTTCTATTGTTTCATTTGGTGCTGTTGTAATTACCAAATAATTACACTCATCTTTATCTTTGCTATCCTCAATAATACAACCTCCAATAATATAACTTTTTCCACTTCTTTGAATATGTCCCCATAAAATTTTTTTCTTTTCACTATTCTTCATTCTAAGTGTTTTCAAGACACCAAGATGTTGATGCATTTTTAAACATAATGTAGTTTTATTTGAATTAATAATATTATCAATAGGTGTTTGTCCAAAAGACATTTTAAATTGATGATATGCTTGATTCAAGTCATTCCAGTCAATTATAATTGTGTCTTCTTTTTTTAATAAAAATTTCAATATGTGGTTAGATTCTTCTATATTTTTTTTCATATTTTCAAAATCATTATTATCTCTAATACAGATACCTAACGACATAGTATATCCATCTACTTCATATTGTGTAAAATTAGTTTTTATTTTATCAATTTCCAACTTTCCAACTTGTATTTTATTTAAATTTTTTGATGTTGTAACTAATAAATGTTTTTCTTTTTCTTTATTAATACCAGTCAGATCAGACGAATCTCCTTTATCTTTCAGATTAATAAGGTTATCTTCTTTATTGTAAATTACATCCTTAATTGTAGTATTTTTTATTATAGTTTTTTTATTGAAATTGCCGTTACAAATATCATATGATTTTAGTTTTTCTATTACTCCAAATCCAGCGAATAATCTTAATAGTGATTCTTGTTTATCTTTACCAACCCACGGTTCTTTTAACCATGTTTTAATATCATTTTCTTTATATAATTGAAGAAACTCATAAAGGTCTTTGAATGTGTCAATGCTGTTATATGTTTGATTACTTATTTGTTCGTTTTTTAAAATTAATTTTTTTAAATTTTTAATATTTAAATCATTAATAGTTTCTTTTACTTTTTTATCTACCATAGTTTGAATTTTATTTGAATAATTTTCACAAGGTTTTTTCCTTCTTTTATGAGAATCATAGTGAGATTTTTGAGAAAAATCTTTTCCACATCTTTCGCAAGAATATTTAGACATACTTTATTATATATTATATTATTATATTATATTTTTAAATCAATTTAATTTTAACAATTTTTAACTTTTTTTGTTAAAAAAATGTAAAATATAATTTTAGCAAAAGTCGGCGTTTTAAATCTTCAAGGGTGTAAATAATTCATATTTAATATTTATAATAAAAATTTATAAATATTCAATTTTTTTAATTTTTCTCTCCAAATATTAATAATGAAACCTACAAATAAAATGAAAATGAAAAGAAATAAAACAAAAAGAAATAAAACAAAAAGAAATAAAACAAAAAGAAATAAAACAAAAAAATTAATAAAATGTTTTGATAATAAACCGAGAAATTTTATATTTGGTTATGGTAGTTTAATATCTTCAGAATCTCGTATTTTTACTGGTAAAGGATATATTGGTGATCCAATACCCATTGAATTGTCAAAAAAAGCAGGATATAGAAGAATGTGGGTATGTAAAAAAACCAAAAATGGAAAAAAAAGTTTTTTAGCCTTAAGAAAATCTAATAAACCAACAAGTATATGTGGTGTTTTATGTCCTATATTTAAATGCATTGAGAATTTTGATAAAAGAGAAAAAGGTTATAAACGCATTAAATTAAAAATAAATACAACAGAAAAAAGAAAATTAATTAAAAGTATAACTTGGAAAAATATTCCTAAGTATAATTTCAATATTTACATATATATTGATGATAAGTCTAAACCATTAAACAAAAATTGTCCAATATCGCAAAAATATTTAGATGTAGTATTGTCTGGTTGTTTGGAATATGGTGTTGATTTTGCGAAACATTTTTTAAAAAACACATTTAATTGGAAAGACAAATATGGATCTTTTTTTTTAGTAAATGATCGAAAAAAAAAAGATTCAAAAAAATATGATATAACTTATTTTAATTATAAAAAAATAGATAAAATAATAAGAGAATCTTCAATAGTTAAATAATTTTATTATACTTTTTTGGCAAAATCAAAAGCAGCTCTGTTTTTGGCTCCATGACTTGTTAAATTATTACAGCGCAATCTTCCTAAACCCCAAATACCACTTCTTTGCGATGTTCTTCTTTCAGAACAATTTGGATTATTATCAATAATTTTATTATTCCTATTTGGTGGCCTTGCATAATGCCCTACACCTTGTCTTGATATTAAAGTTCCATTAACGGCATTACCATACGAAGATTGCAATTCTGTATTATATTTTAATCGAGCTATACGACTTCTTCCAGAAACAGCACTATTTGTATTGAATTTTCTATTGCGATATTTTACTACATTTTGTTGACATTTAACGGTAAATGTTGTTTCTTTTACATTATTAGATATATCAGGAGTAACAACATAATTATTAGAAATATCTGTTGTGTTACGTATTGCACTTCTTGTATTTTGAGCATATGTTATATTTCTTTTTTCATTCAATAATTGTTTACTGTAAATGAAATCATTACTTCTAATTCCACCTTTATTTAAAATATTTTTAATATAAGGATTATAACAAGTATCTTTATTAAAATTCATTGCCACATTATCAACCAATATTTTTTCATTTGTTTTACAAGGATTATTATCTGGACAAGTTGCTGTTTTTCTCCAATGATTGTATGGATTTCTATAAGGTGTTTCACAATTATTTGTTCTACCTTTATGTGTTGTTTTTTGTGCATTTAATCTAACGTGTTCAACATTTCTTTTACTAAAATTATTATTAAACAAATTTAGAGTAAACGTGGTCATATAAAATAAATAATTATTAAAATTTTTTTTATATAATTTAAATTTTTTTATATAATTTATTAAATTTGTAAAATTTAATAAATTATATAAAAAAATTTAACAGTTTATGGGTTTTTGAGATATATTACCACGTGCGCGACCTAGTGCATTAGTTTGAGGACAATTATTTTCTTTATGATTTTTGTTAAATATAAATCCTTCATTTCTTGGTTTTCCAGCGAAATATAATCCAAAACACTTAAATTCATTACCTGTTCCGCAAGTTTTTGAAGATTTTCCAGCTCTTATAGTATCCAATTTTAATCTATCCAATCTCGAACCACTTGAAACTGCTCCATGAACACCATATTTTTTATTATTAGGGTTCCATATAACTTTTGGTATTTTAGGATTACAAGTTCCATCAATATTTTTACATATTTTACCCGATGGTAGGTTGTTACTATATCTTTTAATTCTTAAAAAATCATTATAAGAATAACTATATTTTTTTTCGTTGGCGTTAGGTTGTGAATTGGAACGATATAAATGTTGCAAACTACGAGTTGGTTTTATGCAGTTTTTATCACAATTTTTAGTTAAATTATCATTTAAAAATCCAATAGCTTGATTAGCTAAAACATCATCTTTTCTATTTAAAACTCGCGATTGCCTTCTTCGTAAAGTATTTGTGCCATCTTCACAAATATATACTTCAGCGTGTCTTTTATCATTTTTATGTATACCTATATAATTACATTGTTTACAATCAGATAATTGGAATTTTCTGGACCAATACATATATATATTATTAAAAAAGAAAAAATAATAAGATAATATATTAATGGATGTTATTATTTGCTTTATGTTAATAATTATATTTTTATTATTATTATATAATAATTATTATAAAATTGAAGGTATGGAATGTAGTTTAGGTGGTTTTAAAAAATTATCACCAGAACAAGTAAATGCATTATTAGGAGAAGAAAGAAGACAATATGAATGTCAATTAGAAAAATATAATGCGAAAAAGGAAGATCCTATATATTTAAAATTATTAATTAGGAAAAATAAAAAAATGTTGCCTGTTATTAATAAACCAATAAATGATATAAATAAACAATATGAAGATATAAAAAATACTTATGCTGAATGGAAACAATCAAAAACCGAAAGAGAAGAAGGTATTGATTCTTTAAAGTCTTTTGTAAAAGATGAAAAAAAACAAGATAAAAAATCTGATTGTGGATTATTTCCATTTACATGTAAAAAAAAATGCACTGATAGTGCTAAAAAATGTGCAATAAAAGAAAAACTCAAAAAAGACGCTGGATTACCATTTCATTTTTAAATTTATATATTATTATTTTATATATGAATTTAAAAAAAATTTACGAAATAATTATCATTACTATTATTTCTTTACTTTTTATATTTCTATTGTTTTCTAATTTTTTTCCAATAATAGAAGGCATTGAAATATCAAATGCTGAAAAAAATATGATATATGATCAAGAAGCTAGTATTAATATAATCCAAACACAGCAAAAAAATTTAGAAGATGAATTAAGTAGTATAAAAAATGAATTAAAAAGTTCAAATAAACAAATGAAAAAAGAGAAAAAAGAAATTGATAAAATAATAAATGTTGCTAAAAATAAAGCCAAAAAGATAGGAATTTAGAATCCTGCTAATTTTTTTCCTAATTCAGTTAATTTAGGTTTATTAATATTTGTTATTTCTGGTATTTTATTACCCCAGGTTCTTGGATTTTTAGGAAATAAGTTTCCAGTGCATGGCCAGTGATTAGTCATTCTCATTTCATTAAACGCCTTCTGTTTTTTTTCAAGAAATTTATCTGTTGCGAATAATCTTGGTTTATAGCAAATATAAATAATAGACCTAAATTTAGGTTTATCTCTTTCATTTTTATTGAGTGATTTCCTTGCTTCAATACCACAATGTATTGTTCTACTATCCCAACATACAAGACTACCTTTAGGACACATAATGTTTTTTCTTACACATCCTTTACTTTTATAAAATTCTTCTTCAAAATCATTTAATTTATACCAGTCACCTTTTTCTTCAATATTAAATTTATCTTGAAATTCTTTATGATATTTATTACTTCCTTCTAAAATAGTTAATGTAGCGTCATTTTCTTCAACATCTAATCCTGTAACCCAACTTTGCATACATTCAAAATTATTTCTTTTAAAATTTTGGTCTGAATGCAACCATGTTTTTTTGAACCAACCTCTATTGCTATTTTCAGGTGGAATATTGAAACTTAATCCATCGAATGAAACCAGGAGTTCATCTTGATTACATTTCCATAAATATGCGAAAATATCAATAATCTTTGGATTTTGACGAACATCCCAACAAACTTGAGATTGTCCAATATTCCAATGTTGAAATAACATAGAATGCATAGGCATTAATTTGTAAATTTCTTTCCAGGAAGCTTTATTATTTCTTTGTATCGGTGTTTCCCAACCTTGCGTAATATGTTCGAAAAAATCCCAGGTTCCTGAAACAATATTTGCACATTCTTCATCATTCAAAACAGATGGAATAATAGCGACACCATATTTTTCCAAGGTTTTTGTCAAATTTTCCTTTGTTGTTTTATATTTTTCATATTCATATGGGGTTCTTTTATCCATTTTTATGTATGGTTTTAATAAATATATACAAAAAAAATCAATTTTATAAAATGATACAATAGAAATACTATATCAATAACATTTATAAATAATATTATATCATTTATAAATGATATAATATTATTTATAAATAAATGATATAATATATTTGATACATTCAATAGGAATATTATTTTTTTTACAAAGAACCAAGAAATATTTTGATTTTATTTTATTCCAATAATTAATAGGATTAATTATATTTAAATTTACTTTATTTAATATTTTTTGTCTTTTATGTGAAAATACAGGTCTAAAAATATTATTATTAGAAGATAAAACATAACCTATACATAATTCGTTATGTTTTATCCAAAATGCTTGACCTGATATAACAAGGGGATGTTTCATTTGGAAGTCAATCGTTCTTGTTTTTTTTTCTTCAAATAATTTTTCTGTAAATTTTTGTGTTAACATATTAAATTTATTATTACCCCAATTATGTTCCAAATATAATTTTCTATATTTCATAACATTCATATTTTTATTATTTAATATAAAACTTTTATAATATAAAACTTTTATTTATTGAATTTGATATAAAACCTATTTTTATCAATTTAATTTATCTTGAAAAAACAAAATGTTTATCATTTGAACTATAATACAATGTTTTTCTTACTTCTTTTGTATTTGTATACTTAATTGTATGAATCATATACATATGTTCTATATTCACTTTAAATAATTCGCAAATAAGCAATAGAAAAGAATCACAACTTGATGTTAAATGACCACCAGGAATACCATTTATATCATATTCATCTATAGCTGATAAATGCTCTTTGATTTCATTATCTGATAAGTTTTGATTTTCCCATAAAACATTAGTCATAGGAATTTTTCGTCGTTTTAACATTTTAATAAATTCAAAATTATTAGTTTTTTTTTCATTTATTAATTCAAAATCATTTTGGTTCAATGACCTCATAATACCGTCCCAAAAGCAGGTCATAATATATTTTATAAATATTTATTTTTATACCAAAAAAATACGTTTAAAATTTATTAATTTTTGTTTTTCTTTTTTTAACTGAATTTTTTCATCTTTATCAGGTGGATTTAAAATACGAGAGCTATGAAATGTATATTTATTTTTTTCATTATGATTTTTTATAATATTTTTTATAATATGTTTTACTCTTTTCATATGCCAAGAAGATGTAATTAAAGAAATATTTTTAATATTTTCTTTTTTTAATATTCTTAATAAAAATTTAATATTTTCTATTGTATCTTTTGCTTTATTTTCAAGGATTATATTTTTTTTAGATATAGTTATTTTATTCAATAAATATTTTGACATTATATAAGACTCGGTTCTATTATTTTTTTTGTTTGTTTTTCCACCACTTAATATAACTTTGTCACCAGTTTTATATAATTTTATAAATTTATCTAACCTTTTTTTTAAAATTGGATGAATTTTATTGTTATTATCTAATTTATAACCTAAAATTACATATGTAGTCATATATATTTTATTTTTATTTTAAAAATTTTAATCTTCATAATCTAAAGCTTCAATTTCTAATAATGGATTATTTTCAAATGATAAAATTACATCAGTATTTGAATGATTTAAATCTTCTAAAATTGAATTACTTTTTAAGATATACATACTATATGAAAAAATATTACAAAAGATAATAAGTGGCAAAGCTGATATTAATATATTAAAATCATTCGCGATTAAACTAAAATAATAAAAAACAAGAAAAGATGACTGTTGTATTTTTAAGAGACATTTATATTTTTTTATTTTGTAATTATATTCATTATTCTCTATTTGGTTTAGTTTTTTAAAAGTTTTATATATTAAAACATTAAATACTAAAAAATTAATAAATGTTGTTATAAATAGTGTATAAATTACAGTTCTTATTGGTCCGTCATTATAAAATTTAGCGTTGTCATTGTTTTTTTTCATAATTCTAAAAAATTTAAGAATTTTGCTTTTTTCTATAATAAATAAATTTAATGTTTTTACTGTAAAAAAATCACAACTATAATCAAGAATACCGTATATAGAAGACATCATTAAAACAACTAGGTATACTATAAAAACATCTACACATATAATATTTATAGTATAGTTTAAGTAATTTAAATTATTATGAATTAAAAATTTAAAATTACAAACTTCGCATTTGTTTTTTTTTTCAGGATTATTTCTATTAATTTCTCTCCATTCATTTAAACAATTAATATGTATATATTTTTGAGTTCCTTTACATAAACATGGTGAAATCAAAATATTTTCTTCTATATTTGTTTCTTCAAAACATATTCTACAAAAAGGTAAATTTTGTTTTTCTTCTTGTTTTGAAAAGTTTGAAATTTCAATAACACTTGAAGAAATATCTGTTTGAAAAATATTTTTAATTATTTTAGAATTCTTGGGAACTATAGAAGTTTTTTTATTAAAAAAATTATTTACTGACATTTTTTTTTATTAAAATAATTATATTTTAATATTTATATTTTAATATTTATATTTTAATTTATATTTTATAATATTTATAATATATAATGACAGATAACTGGATTTGTGATAAAGATAAAGTAAAATATCTAGATAAAAATAAGTGTGAAGAAAATTGTAAAGATAGTTCCTGTAATAAAATAGTTGGAACATTTGAACAATATTTAGCACCAACTTATTCATATCATGGTATAGTAAGAACACCTGGAGAAATGGGAATGAAATCAACTGGTGATATGGATGTATTAGTAAAGAAAAATATACCAGGATTAATAGCATACGCAAAACTATTGGTTGGTGGCGATGGCAATGCAAATAGCAAAACAAAAGAAGATTTACCTTTGAGAAATCAACCAATGGGTGATAAAATTTTTGTAAAAACAATTGGAAAATGCACACCAACAAATAAAGATGGAAAATTTATTAATCCAAATGATGGTAAAGTATTATCTGATCAAAAAAAATCCACTTATACTGAAGAAAGATATGTTTATATTGATCATATTCCTACTGGTTATTTACCTATAAAAGGAAATGTAGCAGAATTTAGAGGTTTTATACCAGGTATAATTGAAAATGTAGTAGAAATGAATCCAATGAAAATACTAAATGGTATAAGTGGAGAGTCTGCACCAAAATGTATAAAACTTCAAATGGAAACTGTGAAATGGAATGAATTGTCAAAAAAACATGATCAAAGTAATGAAACACAATGGGTAGCTTTAAGTGACATTAAAGATTTAAATCCATGTTCTTTTACTGAAAATTCTAAAACTTTAGTATCCAATAAAATGGAGAACATTGAATTAATAGGAAGTATTGATAAAAGAACACATCCATTTATGGATACATGGATTGAAGATTGTAGAGTATGGAACCAAGATGGTTTTTCAAATTTATTTAATATGAAAAATAAAGATGTTAAAACACCAAGATTTTCCACAAAAA
>Ga0315315_10001766_pt1 | contig 19849 bp, 7 predicted proteins | sample M140m3416metaG_FD_203699 | JGI IMG/M metagenome (GOLD analysis project Ga0315315, IMG submission 203699) | Ammonia-oxidizing marine archaeal communities from Monterey Bay, California, United States - M1 40m 3416 | ecosystem: Environmental > Aquatic > Marine > Intertidal zone | place: USA...
GATGGCCGCTTGGCAGCCATTCATGACAGCGAATTCTGCAAGAACAACAGCTTGGGTAGCGGAGGTGCGGTCTATGGCACCAGCACGTTCCCAACCGGAAATTTCGAACTCCATAAGACTCGATTCACTGACAACCACGCTGCATCTGATGGCGGTGGCCTAAGCTTGAGCAACACAAATGCCACATCGATCAACAACGTGCTGCTCTTCAACCGAGCATTTCAAGGTGGTGCAATCGCTTTCCAAAACGTAGCGGGATACAGCACACTCAGGCTGATCAATAGCACGGTGTTCAGAAACCAAGCAATCAACACGGGAGGCATCTCATGTTCGAGCAGCTTTCTCGGAATCACACACTGCCGCGTCGCAAATTCCATTGTGTACAGCAATGCCTCGGCAGCAGCACCAACATTGCTTCAGCAATTCAATCAGCCGCCCAATCGCATCAGCCACTCCTGCGTTGCTGGATGGGGAAGCCTTCCGTGGCCCGGCTTCGCTGTCATTGCATCCCCACCTGCCTTGCTTGCAAGTGGTCGTCCCACAGCACTTTCGCCATGCATTGATACAGGCAACGCCAGATTCTGCCCGTTGCCTTACGACATCACTGGCTCACCCCGAGTCATTGGCCCAAATATCGACATGAGAGCCTACTAAAGGTAATTCAACAATCGACACTGCAACCGTGATACACGCAAATGTCAGCCCAAATGGGCTGACATTTTTCGATCGAGGTATCCCTCTCCCCCCCCGCTTTACCCGAAGAACTGACTCAGGCTTCGCAGAAAAATCACTCGCAGGCACCATGAATCCGCAACACAGCTAACGCCTCGGCAACAAATCCAACACACAATCATTTGGTGATATGATTTGAGTCTTCCGTCTCATTAACGCGATCGAAGTGGAATTTTTCTCTATCCAACAAGCCACACATGCCCACTCCCTCGTTATCCGACCAACGTCAAATTGACATCGTTTGCGATCAGTTTGAGAATCAATGGGATGCCAATCACCGCCCTGACTTCAGTTCGTTCACGGATCTCATCGACACAGCGTTGCGTGAAGTGCTGCTGCACATGCTGCTTGAAATTGACGTTGAGTTGCGGACCAAAGCCAATCACATCATTGAGGCCGCAGATTACGTCGATGTAGACGAAGCTGCCCCGTTGTTCGTCCGCGAATTACTGGAGAACAAAACCACCAGTGAAGCCCCTGTCCATCGCAAGGACATACCTGAGAAAATCGGCTATTCCCCAACAAGAACGATCAACCCTGAATTCGATGAGACGCACCGAACGCATGTTGTTGAAACAGACATCAAAACATTGAAGCACATTGGGCGGTATCGATTGGAATCCATTCTTGGCAAAGGTTCCTACGGTGTCGTCTACAAAGCTTATGACGGGCAACTTGAGCGTCACGTTGCAATCAAAGTCCCTCGCGTCAAACTCACTGATCATCCCGAAACCATCCAGGCATATGTGACCGAAGCGCGTACTGTTGCAAATCTTGAGCACGGACACATCGTTCCAGTTTTCGATGTTGGCGAGAATGATGAGGTACCGTGCTACATCGTGTCGAAATACATTGAAGGTCAGGACCTTTCAAAAAAACTTAAGCAGGGCAGGATTCCACTGGAGGAATCGGCACAAATAATCGCCTCGATTGCCGACGCACTCCACTACGCCCACAAACAAGGCGTCGTCCATCGAGATGTAAAACCCGGCAACATCATCATCAGCTCCCGCGGTCACGCTTTTCTTGTCGATTTCGGGCTTGCTCTCAACGATCAAGATCTCGGAGAGGGGCCGCAGTACGTTGGCAGTCCAGCGTATATGTCTCCAGAGCAAGCCAGAGGTGAGGGACACCGTGTCGATGGTCGCAGCGACATCTACAGTCTCGGGGCCGTACTCTACGAACTCTTGACGGGCAAACGGGTTTTCACTGCCGATTCTCGATCTTCTCTTCTGAAGAAAATCGCTTCCCTGGATGCCAAACCGCTAAAACAAATAGATGAGACGGTTCCTGCAGAACTGGAACGCATTTGCATGAAAGCCATCGCACGCAGAGCAAATGATCGCTATAGCGCTGCATTTGAATTGGCAGCAGAACTCCGACAATTCATTGAAGACCCCGATCCGCAACACGCTTCAACCACTCGCGCGTCCGCGAGAAACAATGTTACAAAAAATGTTGACCAAGCAGAAAGTTCAACGGCTGACTCGACACCAACACGCGTTGTCCCAAAAGGTCTGCGTGCATTTAACATGCACGATGCCGATTTTTTTCTCGAGCTGTTGCCCGGACCACGTGATCGATATGGTCTGCCTGACACTCTTCGGTTCTGGAAACAGAGAATCGAAGAACTGGATCCAGATCAAACGTTTGCAACAGGATTAATCTATGGTCCATCAGGCTGTGGCAAATCCTCATTACTCAAAGCGGGGCTTCTACCCCATCTATCCGACCGGATCACCACCGTTCACGTGGACGCAACACCGGATGAAACTGAAGAACGGCTGATCCGTGCCCTTCGCAAAGAATGCCCGGAATTGGCTCCGTGTCTGGATCTGCCAAAGTCAATCGCGTTCCTGCGACGTAGCCGCAAGTTCAGTTCTGATGGAAAACTGTTGATTGTCATTGATCAGTTCGAACAATGGCTGCACGCCATCAACGACGACGATGGCCGCAATGAACTGGCCACAGCTCTTCGTCAATGCGACGGATCACGCGTGCAATGCCTGCTGCTGATTCGTGATGACTTCTGGCTTGCGGTGAGCCGATTCATGCAGGAATTGGAGGTGCCGCTTATCGATGGTAAAAACGTCACGATGGTCGATCTATTTGATCGAACCCATGCGTGCCGAGTCCTGACTGCCTTGGGGCGAGCTTTCGATCGGCTTCCAAAAAACTCACAGGACATGACTGCCGAACAACTGACTTTCATCGAACAATCGGTGGATGAACTGGCTAATGATGGCAAGGTGATCTGCGTGCGGCTCGCATTGTACGCAGAAATGATGAAATCAAAACCATGGAATCTTGAAACGCTAAATCTGCTTGGTGGCACGCGAGGGGTTGGCCTGACATTTCTGGAAGAAACATTCAGTACAGCTTCTGCATCACCCGAACATCGTTATCACCAAAAAGCCTGTCGAGCAGTTCTCAAATCTCTCTTGCCAGCTTCAGGGATCGACATCAAAGGTGAGATGAAATCCCGACGCGAACTGCTGATAGCATCAGGTTATACAAATCGACCGCAGGAGTTCGAAACTCTGATCCGAATTCTTGACAGTGAAGCGAGACTAATCACACCAACGGATCCAGAAGGTGCAAGTGATGAGGATCAATCATGGAATGAATCCAACGCACCCGAGGGGCAATACTATCAATTGACGCACGACTATCTGGTGCACTCGCTGCGTGAATGGTTGAACCGCAAGCAGATGGAAACCCGTCGTGGTCGAGCCGAACTAAAATTGGCGGAACGCACAAAAAACTGGCAGGAAAAAAGGGAAAACCGGAACTTGCCCTCAACCATCGAGTGGTTGCAAATCCACTTGATGACTTCCGCGAAAACAAGGACAAAGGCACAGCAGGAATTAATCCAGCGCACCAATGTCGTGCAGGCAAGACACTGGGCAGTCATTGCAGCTCTGTTCTTGAGCCTGCTTCTGGGTGGACAACAACTATTGATTTACACTCAACGGCAAAGCACGCGGATCTCCGTCAATAGTCTTCAGGGCGCGTCTGGCAACGCCGTCCCATTTGCCTTGGAAAATCTGAAGCAACTGCCTGAGGACCTGGTGGTCACTGAACTTACAAGCCGTTTCGCGGACGCTCCGCCGCAACAGAAGTTGAGTTTGGCATACGGCTTGGCAAAGTACGATTGCGTCGATCTTGACACGCTTTTGCAAGGTTTGGTGAATGAGTCTACCAAGCCAGAAGAAATGGAAAACATTCTGGACGCGATCAAGAGCCACAAAGCTGAAGCCATGCCAATGATTCTTTCGCATGCTGCTCAGGCTACCCGCAAATCAAAATGGGGAATAAAGACCCGGCTTGCAATTGCTGCCATGCATTTTGGGAACACCGAACCGATGGTCGAAATGCTCACTTACAAAGAAATCACGGATATCAAAAACCTCCTAGTACTCCCTGAGATACAGCAGAGTCTTGAGTCAGAATTCAAGGCTTTCAAACAGGCGGAAGAAGAGGCTGACAAAAAACGAATCACTCGTGATGTTGGCCCCGAGACACATTTCAGAATGGCCCAAATCCTCGGCTACCTGGACAAACCACAAGACGCCCTCACATATCTCCTCAAATCTTGTTCAGGTAATCAGGGCGAATACAACGCGCAACAGCTGGCACTGAAGTGCGTGCTGGAATCCCAATTGCACACGCAACTCCAACAGACAAACGAAGGTCTAAGATGGTGGCTGTTCGAAGAGGAAGTTAAGCAGCGCATACTGAATTTCAAAACTGCGTCGATGAACACACTCGAAGAGCTCAGAAAAGTCGACGGAGATGGCTTGCAATTTCGCAAATCCAAAATCCTTGTGACCGCATGGCAGGGCAACCTTGACGCTGCCAAGAGAATGCTGCTCGAACTTCGCGACTCTGACAAGGAAAATCCAACCATCCAATTTGAAACTGCTCGGCTTGCCTCACAACTCTGCCGAGCTTGCTTTGCATACAATTATAAATTTCACTTGAAATGGAACAAAGAGATATGCCTCGACCACCTGAACCTGGCCTACTTGGAGCTCGGTTATCAGGACGTGTCAGCAATTCAAGATTCACTTGATTTCATCCCCATGCAAGATGATATTGCATTCAACAAGCTTACCCTAAGAATCCTCCAAAAAGAGTCTTTTCCCGACCAACGGACGACCTTCATTTCACTGTTTCCAGACTGGTGTGGTAACTTGACTGACCTGCCAATTTACTCTGAGGCGTTTCATTCACCACATATCCGATCTGGCTTTTGCTTGGCACTTGGGGGTGTCAACCTGGACACTCAGGAGATGATGCACTCATACCAAGCCAAACTAAAAACGTGGTACGAGGAGAGCGATGACAGTGGTACTCATAATGCTGCCCGATGGACGCTAAGTCAGTGGAATGGACACTCCCCGCAAAAAATCAAAGCAACATCAAGACCAAGTGAAGAAAGGCAGTGGTGGCATACACCCTACGGGTTGAGTTTTGTTCGAATTTCCCCCGGCAGCCAGTATGTTACCGTGCGGGACGAAATGGTTCCCTTTTCGATCGAACAACCTTACTGGATCAGCGACAGCGAAATAAGCGCCGAGCTATTTCAACAATTCCTGGATGACGACTCGTATGGTGGTGGGAAACCTGGAATCAACATCTGGTCATCCGTTTCTGATCGCACACTGAAATTAAACCCACAACGTCCCATCGAAAAACTGGCTTACAGCGATGCGGTCCAGTTCTGCAACTGGTTGAGTACACGATTGGGCCTGGAACCACACTACAACGTCGAAAAAGTGAATGGCAACTTTCAAATTAAAGAAAATTCCAATGGGGCATTTCGATTACCGACCACACTAGAATGGATTTTTGCTTGCCGTGCCGGGACACACACCGAATTCAGCTTTGGTGATGATGCAAACTACTTGGGGGAATATGCCTGGTACGACAATAACTCGAATGGCCAATCGCAAAGCATCCGCAGCAAGCGGTGCAACGCATGGGGCCTGTTCGACATGCATGGCAATGCTGTGGAATACACAAAAAGTTCAGTCTTAGTAGGTAGCGGTGGTCGCTGGAACTCCTACGAAGGAAGCTGCAGATCAACGGTCCACAGGACAGTGGACCCCATGGCTCGGGAACGGGTTGGTCTGCGAGTTGTCTACGGAAATGCGGAACGCGAACAAAGCCGCCAACAAAGTCCAGAAGGCAGCTAAGTTGAACTGCCATGATTTCTCGTACCTTGCTTAGATCAGCATCAAAATAGCCCTGCTCACCCAACCATTTTGTTTCTGCTTTCAAGAGATGATCGCCAGTGAGGACTGCGACTTATCACTGCAAGTCTCTTTCACATCACCCGGCGAATTGATTCCCTGTAAATCTGCTCACCGCGTTAAGGTATTATCCCTCTTGAATTCAAGAGCGCGGACCACGCTTGCGTCATCAAACTGGAGAACCGCCCGCTCTTGAAACTGCAGGGACGCCGGTTGGCAGATCATTCCAACCGCCGCCGTTGAAGTCCCCCAGAACAGCAATCATCAAATGTGATTACTCCAGATGTTGAATGCGGAGTCGTCTTCATCGTTGACGCAAACCTCTATTTTTTTGCTCATCATTTTTTCCTGCATGGGACTAATCATGTGCCTTGAACGAGGCTTCTTACGACTGGTTGTCCGAGCAAAACCACCAACCTGAATTACCAAAACCCTTTTTTCCGTATGGCAACCTTCCTGCTTTTCATATTAGTCATGGCCAACGCAATCGCTTACCTAATGTCAACAAACTGGCCACTCCTCCATAAAACAAGCCAAACACGCTTGAAAAAAGCAAGAATTTTGACACACACCTCGCAGCCTCATACATTGTGACCAACCAAAAATCAGTACTGATGAAAATTTGAAGTCGACAGAGCTCCACACCTAGCCAATCGGTATTCATGCGATACTTCTCCGCTACAGAGCAACCTGCCGCAGACTCTTTCCGTGTAGATGCACTGATCAATCGCTTCGCACTGCGACGACTTTTGACACTGTGGACGATTGTCATCTGCACGCTTACTTCAACTGTTCTTCCTCAGCGGATAGGGTTCACACTGCAGACGCATGAGACAGAGGCCCCACCGCAGGAAGATAAAGACAGCAGTGAAGAAGCAAGCGAGCGTCTGCCTAACAACTCTGTTCGCTGCAAATCAAAGTCAGCCCGCTTCTTCGGTCATCACGATTCACTCGGAAGCAGGCAATCACGTCGCCCCAACCCAGCGTACAATTCACTAAAACCAAATCATGCTGGCCACTGCCTGCCCAACGGCCTACGTGCTCCTATGGTGATCTAATCACCTGGCATGGTTCCCGGGTACTTCACCCCATGTCGGGAGACCGAATTCAGCACCGGGAAATCCCAAACACTGCGACCAACACGTCAGTCTTTCTACAGTGCAGGCAAGCGAGATCCTGAACACACTTCGGCCCAACTCCTGCGGTTGAATTACCGTGCAAATCCGTTGGTCTGGCTGCACCTACGAGCCCTCGTGACTTGGTCCAGGCAAGGTGTAGGTGCAAGCCTTTCGGTACTCCTGCTCGGAATTTGAAACGCCCTCGATTTACTGGCGTTTATCTGTCCCTGCTACAAAAGTCATTTCTTGGGTAACACTTGCTGCCTATCGAAGCCATCTCTCGCTCACCCCACTCAACTGAATTATGCAGCAACTAAAAGATGCCATTCATAATGGTCATTTCATACTCGACCTGATTGCTTCTGATCTCGATACAGCGATTGAGGCAACCGTGAACAAGATGGTTGCAGACGGCTTTCTGGATAAAACCGTATCAGAGGATGTATGCACAGCGCTGCTAAAACGCGAGCGCCTCGCCCCCACAACTATTGGTCATGGGGTAGCCGTCCCTCACGTCTACCTCGAAGGCATCACCACACAGGATGTCGTGTTTGTTCGACTCAATCACCCACTCAATATGGGAGCACCAGATGGCATTCCCACTCAATTCATTTTCTTTTTACTTGGGCCACCAACTGCCGCTGCAGCGCACTTGGACACCCTGGCTGGCATCGCCAGAATGATGTCTGACGACGAGTTTCGTTACGAGATGGGTGTTGCAAAAAACGTCAATGAGATCGAACAGGCTTTACAGCACTTTGAAACACCAGTTGAACCAGAACAGGCTCCGAATCAGTCTCACTTAAGCGAAGGCTTAACCTACGCTGGAGGTATTTTCGAGGGCATCAAACGAGATATCGCACGACGTCTTCCACACTACCTTGATGATTTCCGCGAGGGCCTGCATCCCAAGTGCATTGGCTCAACTCTCTTTCTGTTTTTTGCTTGCCTCGCTCCTGCAGTTACCTTCGGTGGTGTGATGGCCATCGAAACGGGCGACCAGATCGGAGCTGTTGAAATGATTGTCGCATCCGCTTTTTGTGGAGTTATGTTTGCGTTGTTCTCGGGCCAGCCATTAATCATCCTTGGCGGTACTGGCCCCTTGCTTGTGTTCACCGCAATTCTTTACCGCCTGTGTTCGGATTTGAATCTTCCGTTTCTGGCATCCTACGCGTGGGTCGGCCTCTGGTCCGCTGGATTCGTTTTGATCCTGGCGATAACTCAGGCAAGTTGTCTGATGCGATATTTCACTCGATTCACTGACGAAATTTTCTCAGCATTAATCTCCATCATTTTCATTTATGAAGCTATCAAGTCGCTGGTCAATATTTTTCAGAACCGAGACGTCCAGATGGACCACGACACGGCACTCTTGTCGTTGCTTCTTGCTCTTGGAACTTTTTACATTGCCATAAGCCTTTCACGTTTCAGACGCAGCAGCTACCTGCGTCCGCGAATCCGTGAATTCATCGCAGATTTCGGTCCTGCGATTGCAATTGCGACCATGACCATCATTTCAATGTGGCTCCATGAGGTGTCACTCGAAGTCTTACCAGCGCCAGATGTATTCGGCACCACCGATGGCCGTGGGTGGACCGTTGATCTGTTTTCTTTGCCAACATGGGCGAAATTTGCGGCCGCAGGTCCGGCGATCTTGGTCACCGTCTTGGTATTCCTTGATCAAAATATCACGGCACGTATCGTGAATAGTCCAGATCATCGCCTGCATAAAGGTGAAGCCTATCATTTAGACCTCGGCGTCGTCGGCATCCTGATGGCAGTCTGCTCGATGTTTGGCTTGCCATGGCTGGTCGCTGCTACGGTCAGATCATTGAACCATGTCCGCAGCCTTGCCACTGTGGACGAAGTCGTTCTTCCTGGAGGTGAAACTCACGAACGGATCATCCACCTCCGGGAAAACCGGGTGACAGGCCTGGCAATCCACTTACTGATTGGACTGTCCCTGCTGCTGTTGCCGCTGCTGAAAGAGATCCCAATGGCTGTTTTGTATGGCCTGTTCCTCTTCATGGGAGTTGTGTCCATGTCAGGTAACCAATTCTTTGAACGCCTGAGCCTTTGGTTGAGAGATCCCGATCTGTATCCCATCACGCACTACATCCGCCGAGTCCCCACCAAGACCATTCACGCCTTCACAGCATTACAAGTCGTGTGTCTGGCTGTTCTTTGGATTGTCAAAAGCAGCGTGATTGGAATCCTATTCCCCATCTTCATCGCATTGCTTGTGCCAATCCGAATGCTGGCTGCAAAATACTTCAGCGCCGAACACTTGGCAGCATTGGATGCTGACGAAGAACCCGAAGAAGAAGAAACGCACTGGTCTGTTTGACAATCCACCCCACCGGAACTGGTCGTCTGAAATAACCCGTTTCGGGCAAACCACTCGTGAAGAAAAGCGTACCAATTACCCACCTGCCAGCAGTTTATAATCGCCTCCCCGGATCAAACCCGCATCGGAGAACGAATCACAGTTACACTATTTACCTCAGGAGAGGCATCTCATTGAATCCTGGCCACGATAGCGGTTTAAAATCCATACAAATCCCATTCCAAGGCGAGATCAAACATTGGCCTCAAACACACCCGAGGTGGAATACAAATCCGTTGAACCAGTCTTGGTGGCTGCAATACGAATGACTGGAAAATACAGTGACGCAGGAAAAGGATTTTCCCAGTTGGGCAGAAAATTTGGTCGTCACATCTGTGGCAAAGCACTCATGCTGCATCATGATCCTGAGTACAAGGAGAACGATGCGGACTACGAAGTGTGCATGCCAATTCGGCAGGGTAGCAGTACGGAAAACATTGAAGTTCGAGAACTCTCCGGAGGACCATGTATCTCGTTAATCCACTTGGGTCCCTACGACCAAATTGGTCGGGCCTACAACAAGATCATTGAGTTCGCGCGCCAGCAGGAACATCAGATCACCAGGCCTACACGGGAAGTCTACCTGAAAGGTCCCGGCATGATATTCAAGGGTAACCCCAAAAAATACGTCACCGAAATCCAGATGCTGATTGCAAATCCCCAAAAACTGCCCAATGCAAAGACGGAACAGTAAAAGAGATAACGAGGCAATCCGCTGCATTACCTTTCACTGCAGTTTGCATTGAGATGCTGCTACTTGACCACTGGGACTGAAGCCTGAGCGCCGGTGACACCCGACTTGCTTGTGCCAGTCAATTTCTCAAGTCTCTCATGCACTGCGTTGATCGTGGAATCGAGAGTTGACGTACCTGCCGTCAGTCCGATGATTTCAAAGCCCTCAAACCAAACTGCATCAAGTTCTTTAGCACAGGTAATGTGAAAAGCTGGCACATCATGCTTCTGACACAACTCCGCAAGGCGGCGGGTGTTATTCGAATTACGCCCACCAACGACCACGACTGCCTCGACTTGCTGAATGAGTTCCTGCATTGCTGATTGCCGCCGCTTTGTCGGATGACAGACAGTATCCACAAAACGTATATCGGCTTCATTATTCTGGAGTTTGATTTCTTTCCGGACCTCATCTAGCAAATGCGATGGCATGGTAGTTTGGCAGACGATACCGATACGTTGACTATCATACTTCTTCACGGCATGGACATCCGGAATCACATCATAGCAATCCAGATCTTCAATAATTCCCTGCACTTCAACATGCCCCGGCTTGCCGATCAGCAACACATGGCGGCCCTCTGCAGCCAGTTGCATGGCAGCGTCGTGTGCTCGTCGGACAAGCGGACAGGTAGTGTCAATCAACTGTTTGCCACTCAGTTTCAGTCGGGCTCGTTCCTTGTCACTCACTCCGTGTGCCGTAATCAAAACGACCGGATTTTCAGACACTTTCTCTCGATTCATTTCTGAGGCCTGCACGAAGCCTGCAACATCCAGTTGATGAATCACACGGGGATTATGAACCAGCTCACCATGAATCGTGACCTCCGTCGGATCTGACACCCCATTGGCGATTTGCAGAGCATCCCGCACGCCAAAGCACATTCCCATGTCAGTAGCTCGAATGATTTTCATGCCGTCGTTCTCATCGATAATCTACAAAGTAATAACAGTTATTTTGGAAGCTTTGTGTCCCGACAAATTCATGAGGGAAAATCCGGAATACCAACTCAAGCAGAAGACCAACCGCCTGACAATTTTGTTTGCGCCGCACTGGACTTCCTGACCGCCGGTTTTCCGTCAGCCACCACCCGTTCCAGAACAGTGATGTATTCCGTGAATTTGTTTCGCCCTTCATCAGTGAGTCGATACATGGTTTGAGTCCGGGTGCCCTTGCTACCCTTCCAAGTTTCGACCAATCCAGCCTCAGCCAGAACTCCCAGATGCCGACTCAGATTGCCATCGGTCAAAGAACAAAGTTCCTTGAGATCGTTAAAGAGCACGCCATCCGCATGAGCAGCGAGCGAAGCCAGAATTCCGAGACGGGCTTTCTCGTGCATCACTCGATCCAAACCCTGATAAGAAAATCTTCCCGCAGAATCCGGATTCAGTTCCTGCTCTGACTTTTTCGATTTTGATTTACGAGCCATGCTTTCGCTCCAATGTCCAATAAAGGGTCGCTGCACAGAGCAACTGCCCACCACCAAAACAAAGTGCCATCTCCCATGGAGCAAGGAAATTGTCTCCCTGCCCCCTGTAAAGACAGACACAACCACAAACGACGTAATACAAACCCACCCACGACACTAATGACGGCAACAGTCGCGTGGATGCAAAGACCCCCAACCCGAAGATCAAAGACCATAACCCCGGCAGCATCCAAGCAACCAACGGAGCAGTTCGGTAAATGCAAATGGTCAGCAAAGCCCCCACCACCAGGCACGGCAAAAACTGCTCCACAGCCAAACGCGTCATATCACGCGTAAGTCCGGATTCTGATTTAAGTACACGCAACACAAGTTCAACGCCCGCGACCACGATACTCAACGCGGCGACCCCAACCCACAGCACCAAGTAACGCCCCAAATCGCTTGCTGGATCCTCTACCCACCGTGCTTGCACAGCCGCAGCTAACAAGCCCAACACTCCAGATGCACCCACCGTCAACGAGCGATATCCACGAAACAGTTCGCTTCGCGACATCTGCTGACGAATGTCAGAAATCTGCTGGAGTGCTTCGCGAAGCTCCACTGGATAACCCTGCACCTATTTAAACTGACCGTGAAAATGAAACGCTGTTGCCGCAATGCACGCAAAACCGCCGCGACTAAATTCGATTTTTACATCCATTGAACGCAATCACAAAGCATCACCAATAACCAAACCCATCTGACAACGCTCGCTGTCGTCGAGTTTTCATCACATGAAGTTTCCCATCCATACTGGAAACAAATTCACTCGCTTCAAGTCCACCCAACGAACTCGGCTTCCAAATCACTAAATCCCGACACCAGTCCTGATCGATGTCTTCCCAAGACACATACGCAGGACGAACGTCACTGAATAAATCTGCGTTAAAGCTGGATTGCAGTTTCGTTTGAGCACCTAGACAGTCAATGATCACTTCAGCAGGGCCGTTGTCACCCGAGGCTAGCGACTTTGTTTTGATTGAAACTCGCTGGTTCCCAACACGAAATATATGAACACCGTCATATTCCAATGCACGAAAATGCTCTCCCAACCACAGACCAACTCCAAAAACAGCGGCCAAACAGACGGTGAAAAGAATCGCAATCCTGTTCAACATGCCGAAAAAGCCCAGAGCTTCGCGTTGTGGCATACGTGACGCAGAACCGAACCACGCCACTCACTTTACAATGCAAAGTAGTCTTGTGTTCGCAGCAAGTCAACGCAAAGGTCAAATTTATTTTGCAAAACTGACGTCAGCCTCAACTCAGCGGAAAGCACCCGCCAGCAAAATGTGCCAATCACGGAAGCTCACAATCACAGCAAGTTCTGATCTCGAGCGTCCCACAGCAGAAAGTTACCGATGCCCGCAGCGTAACCTTCGCGGCTCATCGGGACTCTGGTCGAGATCAGCCCGTCAAAGGCTGAGCTAATTTTCGAGTGTGACACCCAACAGAAACGGCGCACCGTAATTCATGGTGCTCTCGTAATCAAATGAAGCAATCTTTCGGTCTGGCTGCGGGTTTTGCCACTTTAGCGTATAGAGGCCAATATCACGCCCTGGGACTTCCTTACTCGGATTCACCCACACAAGCTTTCCACCGCTGACTTGTCGCTTGGAAATGTTGCTGAGGAACCAGTCTCGCACATGCTCTCCCGCATTAATTTCGATGGTCTGTGATTCTCCATCCTCATAGTTCACAACCAACTTTCCAATGCAGGTTCCGTGTGGGTCCGAACTTCCCCACCCCGCTCCATGCAACAGGTGAATGGCCTTTGCTGTCTGTCCAACCTGAATTCCAGTCACTCGGCGCTCAAGTTCAGCCTGTCCTGCAGCGAGTTCTGTTTCCTTTCCCTCCAAAGCGACCAGCCCACGAACGTCAAACTCCACCTCACCAAACGTATTCAAGCCTGGCTTGATATTGCTAAAAGTCTCTGTCAGGGTCCGCTCTGGCCGCAATGTCTGATACGGATACTCTTGCAGACCAACGTTGTAATGCCCGCTAAGATCAACAAATCGCGGATCAGTGGCCGGATCACGCGGTTTGATCAATTCCTGCACCTTGGCACTGCGCTTTCTTTTCTGTGCGGCACGGGCTTCATCAAATCGCCTTACCTTCCCAAGGATGCTTCCTTTCAACTGCCAGCTATCACTTGAAACGGGATTGAGCTTCAAGGATTTATCGATCGCCGCCATCGCTGAATCCATCTCGTCAAGACGCAAACTGATTTCAGCCGCCGCTCGCCATACATCCGGATCCTGCGGTGCGTCAGTCATTGCTTTTTTGATCAGGCTTCGCACCTGTTTGACCACTCGATCATTGATCTCTGTTCCGCCTGTCAGTTTTCTTAACGCGAGTTGAGCGAGCTGTTTGGCATCAGCTGGATCGCTTTTGAGGTCCTCGGAGAACGACTCGACGCTCATCGCGACGAGAAACGGCTGAGATCGGCTGTCAAACGACAGGAAATCTACGGTGCTGATTTTCACCTCTGGGGTGGGATTCGTCCAAGTGGATTGATAAAGCACAGCGTCACTAACGCCAGCATATTGTGTCACACCCTCAGCACGCCACGCCGCATAAGCAGGTGACTCCGTATTCCGATCAGTGATGAAATCCTTGATTTCTCTGTCCCACCGTACGCCATGTTGGTGCACAGTTCCATCTGCCAATTGGATTCGATAAACCGCAACCGGGGCACCCGCATTTACTTCATCAATGGCACTATGCAGAAAGTGAATCTGATCTCCGGCAACGCCGACCTTGATCTGCTCCACATTCAGAGGGAACGTGTTAACCATTTCCAAGACCTCGCGATTATTCAGCTGAATAATTCCACGAATATCAAACGGCGTTCCATTGAGAACGTGCTTTCCCGGTCGCAGTGTATTTAGAACTTTGCCATAGATATTCGGCGAATTACGTGGGGTGTACCAGGATTCATCGAAGATCGCGTTGTAATGATCGGTCAAATCAACAAGCAGGGGCGAATAATCCGCAGGCCTTGGTGCAATCATGGACTTCACAAACCACTCACGTCCTTGCTCTGCGCCAAGCTTATCGATAGCCGCGACTCTCAACCTTTCCAAAAGGACCTGTTCGACATCTGACAAAGCTTCACTGAGTGCAAAATCACTCACTGGAAAATGCAATGCCTCCGCAGCCTCATCAAATCTTTCCATCTCCCACAAAATCCTGGCTTCCAACAATCGGTAGCCTGGATGATCGGGAGATTCCTCTTTCAGTTCGGCAACCAGTTTTAATGCATCTTCCTGCTTACCCACCGTGTGCAGTACTTCTGCGCGTCGATAGATCACAATCGGGTCGTCAGGCCTTAGTTCCATTGCCCGCCGAGACTTGGTATCAATCGACTCATGCGTCAGGCTAGTCTGCCCCTTCGTGAACACGGCTCTTCGGTAAGCCCCAGAAGACAACTGCAGAGCGTCGTCAGTTTTCTCAGGCTCGGTTGACCCAACTGTCAAAGCTACGAGGAAGGGAGCCGGTTGGTTATTGGCAGACCCAAAAGTAACCGTCTTGATCTCTACATCAGGCCTTGGATTTTCCCAACAGCTTTGCGAGAGCGTTTTGAACCCACTGTAATGCCCTTCACTCCATCCAATCGCAGCCTCACGAGGAACCACAAATTGATTGAACATCCAATGCACAACATCTTGACCATACAGAATAGGCAGCCGCTCTTTCTCACCATCAACGTAATTGATCTCGTAATACCCAACGGGCTCCCCATCCGCGATTCGAGTCCCTGTACCCGCAACGACATTGTGCAGGAAATGCAGATAGTCGGTTTTTCGATTGACTTTGATATCACTGACATTTGAAGGTAAGGGTTGCGGAAATTCGCGGTTCACCACAAAACCACCGGACAGACGAATCATGCCCCTGACATCAAACGTGACACCATTAAAGTCAACCAAACCGATGGGAAGTCGCTTCCATGTTTTAGCGCCGTTGTTTCCGTCAGCCTTGGAGCGATAGGGCATTTCTATCAAGGTTTGATTATAGAAACTGGTCAGATCGACTTGATCATCTGTGGCGTCCTTTGACCGTTCAGGAATTCCGTTCTCGAGCAAATACTCGTGTGCTGCCGTGAATTCTTTGAGCTGCACCAATTCATCACTGCGCAGGGTAAGTATGCGTCCCACTTGCTGCCAATTCGGCGTTCCATCCGGATTGAACTCCAAGGACTTCTGCAGTGCTTCTTCAGCCTCGGATTCCCTCCCCAGGGAAGTTAAGATCTGCGACCTCAAACGCCATACCTGTACGTCTTCCGGGGCGAGTTCACAGGCATATCGCGTCAGCCATTCAGCCTCAACACTCCTTCGCTCTTGCGTGTCTCCTGTTTCGAGCAGCCTTCCCAAACCTGACTCCGCTAACGTTTGTGCGTTTCTCTCGCTTTTGGCAAGGATGCGTCTCAGCGTTCCGATCAGAAACGGCTTTTCATTTTCCCAATCAAGCACGTGTCTGTTTTCAGGCAGAGAACCAAGAGATGCTGCGAACGCTTCATACGCCTCGTCGCCCTTTCCCTGCTCATGCAATTCATACGCCTTGGCAAATAACGCGATGGGCGCTTTGGGATCCAATTTCAATGCTTTCGCAATGGATTCCTCTGCTGGCTTTCCGACGACCTGCTCAACCGCAGCTTGAAGCGCCCATGCTTCACCCATGTCAGGTGAAAGTTCAACTCCCTGTCGACAATACCAAAGCGCTGCTGCGTCCCAATGTGTTCTTTCATGTGCTTCCATCGCTGTTCGGCGTGGGGAAACAGCCAACAGGTACCCAATACGACAAGAGATCAATCCATTATTGGGATCAAGCAGAAATGCTTCATATTGATCCTGCAAATCTTCGCTACGAGCCAAAGCATCAATGTATTCAGGCGTTGGCAACTCCACAGCAGACGCGGCGTGCCGCTTATTGGGATCACTTAAGAACCACTTGGCCCAACGCGTGAATCCGTTGTCATCTGCAGCATCAGAAATTCGCTTTTTCAGCTCTTCAAGACCAGTACCATCAATGACCTCCACTGCACCACTCTCGTTGATGCGTCTCTTGGCCACCAGTTCCGCCAATTCCGGCAGCCACACAGGAATCGGGTCATGCACTGGCGGCAAGTCAAACACCTTCACGGTCCCATCGCCAGAACAGGTCAACAGACGCTTACTGTCGGCACTAAAACTAACGGTCCAGATTTTCCCTGAGTGTTGCTTCGTTCGATACAACTGTTTTCCGGTAGATACTTCCCAGATCAAAAGCAGACCATCCACCGTTCCAGCTGCAATGAAACGGCCATCTGGGCTGAATTCCAAAGCCCCAGCGTAAATTTGCCCTTCACAATCCAGAGCTTCAACGGGCCTTTTACCTGTCCGCCAATTCCACACATCAATCTGACCGACATCCCAGTCACTATTCATCGCATTACAAGCGGCGACGACATCACCATTCGGATGAAAAGCGGTCGCAAGGTAACTGCCTGGATTTTCAGTTGTCCAAGCCAGCTCACCTGTTGATAAATCCCAGACCTTCAGTGCATCAGCAAAAGCACTCGTGACAACATGCTGGCCGCCCGGGCTAACACTCAGTGAGATTCTGGAATTATGCCTAGTGCCCAATCGCGAGACGTCACCTGTTTCCGAATCGATCAAACGGACAAGTCCATCACTCCCACCCAAGACAACGAGTTTCCCATCAACAGAAAAACTGCAGTCACCATCCAGAGCCAATGGTTCAAATAGTGGAAATCCTGAGGCCGCGTCCCAAACACCAACCGCTCCTTCAAGCGTACGGATCAGCAACCGACTCCCATCTTTATTGAATTGAACGAAAGCGGGGTTCCCCCCAACATCAATCTGCAAATCAAGCTCACCCTCTTTTTCCAAATTCCAGATTCGCACAACACCATCGTTTGATCCGGTCACAATCCTTGAGCCGTCAGGACTGAAAGTCGAATTATTAACACCTGAACCATGTCGAAAGGCCCGAGTCACATGACTGTTTTTTACGTTCCAGATTTTGACCTTTGTATCCCGCGCGTCGCCTCCTGCCACGACTTGGCTGCTGTCTGGACTAAAGCTTGCTCGATAGACGACGCCATCGAACTGCATTGGCAGCTTTCTAGCCGAACGCGGCCTTGCCGACCAACGATTCAACAGTCCAATGTGCAAGCGTTGCACACCGGAAACACTTATCGATGTCATTTCGCGGGAAACAAACTCAGCCCGATCCTGCAATTGCATAAAACCACTGGCAAATCCCCCACGGGATGCCCGCAGTGGCAACATCAACGTTTCACCGGTCCGCGTACTGAAGACTCGCACCGACATATCACCCACGTTGAACGTGACAACTTTTTCACCATCCTTTGTAATTTTGAAGGATGGCTGAAATGGGTGTTCAATGGGGGCCGTCACAAGCGTTCCCGAAAAAACATCCCAGATCCGAAGCGTACTGTCTTCGTGTACGGTCACCAAGCGGCCGCCATCAGCTGTGAATTCAGCAAGATTCACAGGCGAATCATCAAAATCAAAACGATGAATTTCCCCACCCGACTCGAGGTCTAATACTCGCAACTGATGACCTTCGTGACTGACCACGCCAACGATCCAACGTCGAAGAAGATCCTCAGAGTCTTCAAAACCCAGGAATCGGAAACCTGCAAGTGACTCTTTTGACTGAACTCCAAACTCATCCTGGGTAATCGATGTCACGACTTCGGCTGTTTCAAGATCAATCACACGGAGCATTCCCTGCTCGACTGTGCGTCCTGCCACAACCAGCAATGATTTTTCGGGATGAAATGCAACTCTTCTAACAGGAAAATCAAAGGTCAACTTTTGAAAATCCAGGCCGTCCGATGCAAGGGCTTCGTTGGCATTGGCTGATTCGATTGGCCTAACGCGAGCCAAGGCAATGGATTGTTCGATCCGTGAACTAAGAAACAGCCACTTGGAATCAGGGCTCATCCCCATGTCGGAAACAGCCATACCATGGGACACATCGATTGCCACTGGCTTCCCATCCTTAGCCCTCCAAACCGAACAGGTTTTGTCCGCGAAGATCGCGGTGACATAACGATGATCAGGACTCCACGAATATCCACCTGCGTTAAGAGGAGCCTTTGACTGTCGTGGAAGCTCAATCGGCTTTCCGCTAACCGCATCCCAGAACATCAGCTGCCGTGTCTGTGGGTCATCCAACAAAACGCGTTCCTGCCCTTCGATTTTGGACAAAACCCCATACGGCTTATTGAATCGATTTGACACCCGCATGATAGGCGTATCTTGCAAGCCAGTTTCAGTATTAAGGCCGACAATACTGCCACCTTCTCCTGGCAGGGCAACGTAAATTCTTTTACCGTTTTCGGTAAACGTCGGCCAATCAACCTGATTCCCCTCGTTCATGGGTGCGATCTTTTCGCCTGAACGGGCATTCCAGAGCGAACCATTCAATGCATCACCGAGCGTCCATATCACTCGACGTTCTTCATCGGCTCCCCAATAACGAAACGGTTTTTCCTGCTCAATCGTACGTGTTTTTTCGATGGGAAAATTCTGTTCCGATAACAGCGACAGGATTTGTGCTGCTGCCTGCCAATAGCTTGGCTCAGTCCGTAAAGACCGAGCGAGGTACGCTAGCGCGAGGTCATTTTTCCCACCTGCAATCTGCTCGTGTGCTGTAACAAACTGCGAACGGGTGAGTGTGTCATTCAGTTCAACAGCCGCGTGTACAGCATCTTCCTTTGCCTGCTGCGCAAGCGTTTGCAATTGCACTGCTTTGTCAGCATTCTCTTCGGCCTGAAGTTTTGAAGCCTCAGCGGCGATGGCGTTTTTCTCAGCCAAAGCCCTTTGCCGCTTCGATTCTTTCTGCGCGACCAATGCAAACACAAAAGCGATGAGAGCGACAACGGCGACAGCCGCAACACCCGTCGAAAGAATACGCAAACGGCGGGCTGCCCGCTGCTGCAAGGTAGCTCGCTGCGCTTCAGCAGCCGCCAATGCCTGCGCCTGCTCAAGTTCGCGTTGACGGGCGGCTTCCAGTTCACGTTCCGCTTCGTGTGCCGATTCCTCACTTTGCTCTAGAAACGACATTGCCTGATCAAAGCCGGGGGCATATCGCACAGCCCAGTTTGAAGTTGGACTG
>Ga0315315_10001770_pt1 | contig 19839 bp, 20 predicted proteins | sample M140m3416metaG_FD_203699 | JGI IMG/M metagenome (GOLD analysis project Ga0315315, IMG submission 203699) | Ammonia-oxidizing marine archaeal communities from Monterey Bay, California, United States - M1 40m 3416 | ecosystem: Environmental > Aquatic > Marine > Intertidal zone | place: USA...
AGGTAACAAATTCTTACACATCGACAAGACTGTTGTTGAGAACTTGACTATCGGAGATATTCACTCAACTTTCCCTAACATGGCGGATTACGGCCACTGGAAATCTATCGGTTCTAAAACTTGGGCCGGCTTAGCTTACGGAGAATTAAAAGACTCTTTTGAAAACATAACTTTAGTAGAAGCATAATGGAACAATTTAACTATAAGAAAATCAAATGTAACGGTGTTGGTGGCTCAGGCTACCAAGCCGTTCTTAAACACAAAGACCAAATTCAATCTATTTGTCAAGAGGTTCGAGACTTACTCGGCGATAAACTCTGGGATAAAATGATTAAGCAAGCATCTGAAGTAGATACTTATACTAATTATCATTCAGGCATTAGATACAACAGTGTAGAAGATAATGCTTACAGATTGATTACTGGAATTGCTGGACATGTATCTTCTTACCTTGACTCTGATGAGCTAATCGAGATGCACGTAGGAGCCATTCTAAAGAACTTAACTATAGACGAAAAGGTTTATATGGTTCTTGATGCTCTTAGGGACTGTGCGTCTGCAGACCATTGGTATACTTTCGAAAAAGACTGGGGTTAAAATACAATCGGTACAAAACCTACCATTGGAACTGGTCCGGCAGGAGTCGGAATACCACCAAGATAAAGCAACTTAAATTCTAGTAGATGCAGGGCATAAGCTCCTGCAACTGCTGTTGCTGTAGCATTCGATGCTGGCGCTTGAGTTCCAGGTGTTGCAAAAGACTTACCTGTATTCCAAGCTCTTCTCAGATTGTTTGCTAGACGATTTGCACTTCCATAATAGATTGGAATGTAAATTCCTGTTAGAGGTGCTGGAATCAGTGCAGGTGGTGCAGAAGGAGTCGGTTTAAATGGTTTAACAATACAAGCATACCAATATGCAATTGTCACTCTAGCCATCATCATATATGGATCGCCAGAATAAGTCTTACCTCCTGGAGTTGTGCCACTTGGGTCCCATGGATGTGGAACTTCAGTCATTGGCTCTTCACAGTTTTCAGCAGCTCTAATAGCACATAAAACTCTATGGTATTCAAATTTATATTGAGTACCTGCTTCGCCACCACTAAAATTATCTCCATTCCAACCTAGGGCTAAGAATGCATAGCCAGGTTTTGACTTACCCATAAACTTAAGATCGTCAGTAGCTCTAGCAGCTGCATCTAACTTTCCTTCAGGTGGACATCTTCTCCATTTCTTTTTCCACTCAGCATCTCTGTACTTTTGCTTTACCCAGTTATTAGATTTAGGATATTTAATACGCTCTTTTGCGAATAAGGCTTTTTCATTATCAATAACATATATGCCATTACTTGCAGAACCTACATGAGTTCTTATACCAGGATAGAATGTAAATGTTGCAACTACATTCATGGTTAAGATTTTAGGTTTTAGAGAAGTATCTCCTTCAAAGTCACGTGCAACCTGAATTTTATAGGGATTTATAGGACATACTGCTGGAGTAACATCCACTTCATCTTCATTAAATAACTTTGGGAACTCAATATCTTTTGTAGCCTCTCGTTGTATTCTTTGTTTTAACTCAGAGTTAGTTCCTAGTCCAAAGAATAAACCTCCTTCATCTTTTGGATGTGCAGCTAAGATTCCGTTCTTAACCATTCTAGATACATTATCAGCTAATAGCTTATAGTCATAACCTGCATCTTCAATATCATTTTTACAATTACTACTAATATTTTTATATATGCCTGAATTGTCGAATGCACCACCGCTATTACCAGTATAGTTCTCTTTACCTAAGTGACATGCCCATACAAAATATTCCCATCTTGCAGTCGCATTCGTCATAAACTCATAACCCATTAGAATTCTATTAGCAAATATCACTTCTAATTCCTCTTGGCTCTCAGCTCCACTTAAACATGGGAACTGATAGAACTTAAATTTATATAAGTTGTAGTTCTGTATATTCTCACCGGATGCAAAGGCGTTAAACGCTTTATTGTTTTCTATTTCTAGTGCAGCTATAGCTTCTGCATCAGGTTCTTCAACTTCAGGACAAAAATCAGCATAGGCAGGATGAGACTCTTTACCCATCTCAGTTAGATTACCATCCTCATCATATTGGTCTTGTAGCGGTATATCACCTTCTCTTAAAAGTCTTTCGAATGCAATACCATACCCCTCTTTTAAAAGCATCTCAGCAGCACCATTGTTAATATGAAGTTCTCCAACATGTGTTTGTGCAGCATTCTTAACTGCATCTAAATAATGTTGAGCAACCTGTTTACCAAAGTCATATCTACCAGAAAGTGGATTAACATCATTTGCATTAACCATAGTTGCAGGATTAGTAGATAGAACTGCATTTGCAGGATTACCTACTGGAGAAAGACCGCCACTTAAAATAGATTTTTGTGGACCTGATGGTTTACCTAAAGAAACTTCAGCACCAATCTTAGGCGGTTCATAAGAAACTCCTGCCCCACCTGGTTTTGTAAACTCTTGACTTTGTAGCGTACTCGCTAAGTCCTTAATAAATGGAGGCCACTTTGCAGGCATAGCTTACTTATTTCTTTGTTGATAGTTAATATGTGTTCCAGATAATTTTGCTACTGTTGCAGGAGTAGGTGGCATTGGTGGACCTGATGGTCCAACGCCAGTTGGATGTATATGTGCATTGTAGTCATCTAAAAGAGCCTGTAACCAATCTTGTAGAGATTGACCTCTTACTGCTGGTTCAGTTTCATCAGCACCAGGTTCTCCAGTGTTAGATACAAATATATCTCCACAGTCTAAGAACACTTTAGCATCCGTTGAAATCTTAATAAAACCTTCTTCATCAATTTGAAGCATAGGTCTTTCTTTCGCGCCCTCACCTCTGGTAATTACTAGACCATCTTCTGGTGAGTGATAAATTCTTACATTACGTTCTGCATCGTATACCAAACTAATTACATTGTGTGGTTCTCCTGATGCTTCAAGAATATCTGCTTTTAATTCTTCATTTTGGTCTACTTGAAACCAGTATTCTGGGTGGTAGATATTTCCGTTATCAAATCTTACTGCAACAATATCTCCAACTCTAGGTACAACATGCATACCAGGAGCCTCTCTATTCTGTGGAGTTGCCCATGGAATAGCTTCATTTGGAAGCTTGTCAAATTTACCGTATACTTTTACTCTTGCCCTACCTTGAAGAAGAGGGTCTTCTATATCAACTACCTCTCCTAACCAATGAGCATCACGTAAATTGTCTCTAAATAATTCACTGTTATTCATGTATGTTATCGTTTAAGTTACCATCTGGTGTTGAGTCTACTCCAGGTGGATGTATTCTTTGATTTAAGAATCCATCTGGTGATGAATCAACTCCCATTGGATGTATGTTTTCATTTATGCTACCACCATTACCGCCGAAGCCGCCAAATAGACTTCCTAGTTGATTTGCAATTGCGTTAATAGAACCTGATTGAACTGCATCTAGTAATGAGCCGCCTGATATACCATGTACATTACCTAATAATAACTTACTCATAACAGAATCTGTAGCTCTACCAATTAGAGTTGAAGCCAGACCTGTAGTCTTACCATGTACATTACCAATATCAGAATTATTCTGTAATGTTAATGAATTTCTAGCCGAATCAACTCTACCAGTAATACCACTAATAGCATCATCAACAGCATCTGTTAGTTTTCCTAGAGTATTATCTTTAATTACTGATTTAAAAGTAGGATCTCCAGGTAATGCAAAACCACCTCTTGCAGTCTCACGCGGAGTAATAACAGTTTTTCTATCTGCAGCAGGATCGAATGGTGTATATGAAAGATCAGTACCATCAACTCGTGGTAATTTGAATTTACCATCTTCCTCTTCTACAACTAGATTTGAACTTAACTGTTGAGTAAGCTGTTTAACAGTATTCCATTTAATTGCAATTTTAGGCTTCTTCGTCTCAGGGTTTCTACTAAGATCTGCATACATTGCAGCAATACTGTCTACATTAAATTCACAATGGTCAAATTGAAGTTGTATAAATGGTCTAGCACTTACGCTATATTCTTGATTTATTGGTTTAACATTACCGCTTTTACCAGAATCATTTCCACTCATAAAACCTTCATTCATTGCACCAGTATCTTGTTGGAATGCTCTAACCTCACTTACGTAAATTTGCATTCTAAAATGTCTTAGGTTGTGTGGAATTACTTCTACCCATCTCTCGTAATCATAACAAGCTCTCTTGTATAAATCCATTAAACCAATTGCAGTCAAATCAACATTCTCCTCTAAACATTCAATTTCTAATTCAGGAGATTCTGCACCCCACCAAGGATCTGCCATGTAATTATATTTCATAGCATTCTCAAGTCCTGAAAGTGTTTGCCAAAACCAAGGTAATTCCTTGTTAACTTTTAGTAAAACTTTTTTAAAGTTTTCTAAAGCATCAGCATGTTTCTGAGAATAATCTGTATTTAATACATTTTCTAGATAATCTTTAGCCGCACCATTAAATAGAGGTGACTCCTCACTTATTGTATCAAATACAATAAAGAAGCTAAGAAACGTTGGGTCTTCGTTTATTTTACGAAGCAACGATCCCTTTCTAAAATCCCTTGGTGTTTTAAATTCGTATGGCATATATTATCTATCTCTCTTTTTTAATCTTCTAAATTCTTAATTCTTGTAGGCCACTCTCTTCTAATCAAAGTAACCACTTGTTTTAGACCACCTTCTGGCTCATCAATAATATAGTCTATATTCTCTATAATATAATGACCGCTTATGAATCTATCCATTACTTGTTGTGCATCATTTGAGTCTTCTGCCTTTCCAGCCCCAAATGGTTGGTCTGTAAATCCTGCTTCTTCTCTTTTAAAATCACCCTGCTTTGAGGCTTCAGCTCTTTGACCATCATAGTGATACATTATTACTGGAATCTTTTGAAACTTATAGATAGAAGGATTGAATGAAGATAAAATCATTCTAACTTTCATCTTCTCAATTTCCATTTGATTTTGTTTGTTATGTAATTTAGAGAAAGCTGCATTAGGGTGAGTATTACCCAGACCGTCTTCACCAGCATTTTGTCTACCCATGTATTTATGTTTTACTTGAGTCTCATAACGATTATCTTTCTCATTACCTTTTAGTGGTGCTTCAATATCTGGTAGATCTTCAGTTACTAGAGCTTCTACTTTAAACTCTTGTAATCTTTCTCCAGGGTCAGAGTTATTATCATAAACCTGAATGTTTCTAGCATATCCAGCTGCGAGACTAACCTTAGATGAGTTGTTTATCAATTCATACTTATCAACATAACAGGACATACCATTTGTATCTTTATGGTTGGTTAACATTAAAGGTACTTCAACTTGGTCACCCTTATTTTCACCACCCTCTTCTTGTTCTGCTCCTTCTGACATTGAAGCTGCAAAAGATGCAAGAACTGTCATCACCTCATCTAATTTTGGATTTGGTGCATTAAATATTTTATTAATATTCACATAGGTCAAGTAGTAATACTGGTCTATGTAGTATTTTGTAAAAGCATCATCCGAAATATAAGAATCCTCTACGATTTCTTTTATGAAATCTGCATAAGTAATATAAGCCTGTAATCTTGGTTGATTATCATCCGGTCCTTCTACGTTAGTTGCTAAGCCTAATTCTAAATCTCTTGCCACTAATTCTAAATGGTTTAATGAATTGTCAGCATCTAAGTTTTGACAATCTTCAGCATATAACCTAGGTATCTTTGCAATACCTTCCATTGTGATTGTAGGATTACCACCCTCAACTTCCGGAGAAGTTTCTATCTCAACAATATCAAAATCCATGTGAATAGACTTAAATGTCTCTTGGTGTTTTGAATTAAGTAGAATAGTAAAGAAATCTCCATCGCGTGGATATGATTCTACCTGAAATGCATTCTTGTTATCCATAACCGTAACTTCGCATTTAGGTGCAATACCACTACAATCTAATCTAAATGATTGAATATCACCAGGTCCAAATTGGTAAGAGTTAACTAAGATAAAAGGTTTTAAAGTACCTATTGCTTTAGTCTGCTTATTACCACCTCCGTCTTCACCGAGATTATCAATCTTAATTTCTGTAGGTAGGATAGCCGGTTCTACAACCGCTAATAAATGATTATCTAACTCCATATTCTAAAGTTTAGTTACAAGGTGCGCCGTCGTTCGAGATGTCATTAGCACCACCAGTAGACTCTGGTGCAGAACCATCTCCTGCAGCACCGCCAGTTTCATCTGCGCTACCAGCTCCAACGCCACCTCCTCCGGATGGGGTTCTACCGCCTTGTCCAGCGTTACCTTCTAAATTTTTATCTAATTGACTTTCCGTCAAACCGCTACCACTTCCAGAACCTTCGGATCCAGTGCCTAAAGCATCTTGTAAATCTTCAATCTGACCTCCTAACTGATCTATTCTATCTTGTATTAATTGATCTGATTGTGCTGCAAGATCTGCAACTATTGATTGAGTTACCTCATCGTTCTGGGCTTGTGCGCCTAATATAACATTTCCATCTGCAGTAAACTTAAAATTCTTTTTACCGACTGGAATTACGTTAGGTGGTAATAGCACTTCCTTATTATATTTCTTTTTTAGAGCATCTAACCTGTTCTGGTCTTTTTGACTTAACTTCTTGCCCTGTACAAATTCATTTTTAATCTTATTATCTTCATAGATTCTTGGTCTATCCAGTTTATAGAAAGGTACCGTGTCAGTTGGTATTTCTAACTCTTCTCCTGGAGATAAAGCAAATGGATCTGATATACCATTCCATTTAAGAATAATATCTGTTTTGCTATCATCATTATAGTATTCCAATGCAATTAAGTCTGGTCTACCTACCTCATCTTCTTGTACAATATGAGTAGCAATGATAGGAACAACCTCTTTATTCCTAAACAACATAGTAGGTTGTGCTAAAATATATTTAGCCCCACTCAAAGTTTTATTTAATAGTGTTTTTAAATCCATATATTATCCGTGACCGAAGTTCGATAATTTTTCTGAGAATCCAGGAGTAAATTTACCTCTGTCTTTATTTCCGTATGAAGATACATCTACCACGTCATCTATATTTACTGAACCTTCAACTTCTGGTTGTAAATAAACTCTACCTCTACCTGCGTTGAACATACTTTCAATTTCACCTTTATCTCTAGGTCTTGCTGGTTTCAGCTCGACTGTTAATTTTATTCTACTTGGGAATCCTTCGTAACCTAATGGACCTTCAAATTCTACGGAAGAAGATTGTAGAGCTAAATTACCACAAACCATCATTGGGTTCATAGGATTACCTACTGTCATGTGCCATTGTCCTGTTGGATCTCCAGTTAAGAATGCGTTAATTACTGTACCACCCTGAGGACCATTCATTAATTTCATTAGACCTCCACCAATAATGTTGTCCATGATTTTAGAATCACCCAAAGCGTTTATACCTTTACCACTTAATAGACCACTTGCAGCTTTACCTATATCATCGAATGCCGCACCCATTGAGGATTTTAACTGTGTTGTTAAAGAGCCTAAGAAACCTGCATAGTCTCCATTCTTTAATTTATTATAGTCACCGAAAGGTTTACCTACAGAACCACTTCCAGTATATCTAACAGCACCACCCCAGAAAGGAGCATTGTTATATGTTAGTGCTAAGATATTTGATAGCGTATCCATAAACGCGACCTTTGGCGAAGTGCCTGTAAAACCTTTAAGGTCATAGTGGAAAGTTAATGAGAATGTACTATCGAACTCTAGACCTTGTTCTCTAGCTAAAACTTTCTTAATTACATTTAGAGGTCCAAATACTTTGTTAGGGTAAGTTTCTTTCATTGGGTCAAAACCAGCTCCCTTGTCTCTAATTGTCTGAGCTTCTGCAGCAGACTTACCATTAAGACCTGCTTCTACTGCACGACCTAATGAAGATGAATCCATCATCGCACCAAGCTTACCTCTTTTCTGTGCATTACCTTGTACTTCTTGAATTTGAGACTCAACATCTTTCCATGGAAATGCAGTTCCAAATTTTAATACCTCTTTCATGTCGTTACCTAAAGCAGGTGACATCCATGTTAGAACTCTAGCTAAATCAGGTTGTCCTAGATCGATAGGTCCGCCTTTTGAATCTACGCCCTTTGTATTCATTAAGTCATCTCCAATTGGATATGCAAAACGTCTTAATGTAATTAGATACTCATTTGAAATCTGACCGTAATGTTCCGTTGAAGCAAAGTCTCCAAAAGAATATGAATATCCAATACCACCTTGGTCTTGTGAATAGTTTACAATTCTTCTAGCAGTAGGATTTAAAATATTATCATCGTTACCTTGTGTTACAGCTTTATTATAGTTTTGATATGCGTTCTTTTCTCCGGCAACACCAGTAGCTCTGTTATTATAGTCATGGATTGACCATTTATTATATAGAGACCTGACACCAGGACCCATATTAATATCTTTATCTGGATCTTTAGTTTTAAAAGTTCTAGTATCTATAGCAGTGTTACCGTATTCGGTACTAGGTGTAGTCTCTCCTGTCTCTACTGGAGTAGTACTACCCTGAGATGTAGCATCATTACCTCCATCATCAGGTTCATTACCTATTACCTGGTCGTCTGGGAAAGGTCCATTCCTCACAATCTTCTGACCAGACTCCTCATCGATATAAGTATACTTGGTCGGTGGTCCAGGTGAAGTTCCTTCGAATGTATATTTAGCTTTTGACATTAAAAATCCTATTGTTTTTTATATATATCTGTGCAATATATTACAGTAATATGTTTAGACCCACTCTCCGCGGTCCATTTCATCGTGATTAGGTCTATATAGTACAGAATCTGACCAATCAGTATCTTTAGGGTATTTATCCCCTAAAAACTTTTGAAGTGCTTTAACGAACTCACCTTTTGTATGAAAGTTGTAATTACCAGTATATGTAGTTCGATTTGATAGATTAAATAGATCTCTAATATTAGTCTCTACCTGAAAATCTTGTATCTTGTTAAAGAGTTTATCTTGTTCAGCTTTTGTCTTTACACAGAATACTGAATCTACAACAATTAGATACTGTTGCCATTTATCACCATTAAAGACTCTATCTTCTAGTTCTTTAACAGTATTATATTCCTGTCTCTTTAGGTTAATCCTAGTATCTTTGCCCTCAAAGTTTCTAATGAATCGACCACCAAATAAGTTTCTCTTCAGAAAGTTAATTGGGTCATAGAACTTTCTAATTTTAATTTGATACTGTGGGTTAACATCGTCGAATTTAACGTCGTGTATCATAGCCCTTACAGGAATCAGTACATTAGGTGCTTGTGTAGTAGAGATTAGAGCTTGAATTAATTCACCTTTGGTAAAAATCTTATGCTTAATCATGGTCTATGAATCTTACATTATCAAACTTGCTCAACACTCCTTTTTTAGGATAGTCGCATCTGTTAATGATAATAAGATCCAAATCAAACGGTTCTTCAATTAAGTCATTTACAAATTCTTTAAATCCTAAAACCGAACCAGTGTCTAGGGTCTTGAACATGTATAAAATCTTAGCTCCTTCTTTTTCGTTTGTGTTTGCGTCAGTAAGAAGCCTTTGTATTAATTTTCTGATATAGAGAGATACAATAATATCTGATGGTTCCTTGCTATAAGGATCTGATTTAATTAGTCTATTGAATATATCAAAATATGAGACTGTTAAATCGTACTCACCAGACTTAGCTAATCTCTCAAACTCAGTTCTAGTCTTACACCATACACCTTCTACGTGTAGTTTCATTTCTCTATCATACGAGTAAGTGTTTTTATTTGTTTTTGGAGTGCACCTACTCTTTGTTTAATTTCTGTTTCGGTTGGCGTGTACTTGCCTCCCCAATTTAATTTAATCTCCAATTTGTCACGGTCAATATCACTACCAGTATTTAAACCTAAGTCTAATACTAAGTCACTTAAAAATTTAACTTGTTGTTGTCTACCTAAGTAACCATCAAAGTCGTAAACTACTCTGGAAGTATATTCTTCACCTCCACCGTTTACATTATCATCAATCAAAAATTTGACTACCCCGTTATCTGCGGGTTCGATTTGAATAGTAATCATATTGCCTGTTTATTACTTTTTTCTAGATTGAAATGACTCTTGCACTTCTCTCTGTAATTTCTTTATTGTCTTCTTGTCCTCTTTACGAGTTTCTTTATCTTTAATAGCAGATAAAGACCAAGCCTCCTCTAATTTATCTATCTCGCTCTTATTATAGCCTATAGATTTCCAAGTAGTTTTCATGGCTTCTAATTTAGACTCTAACATAGAATGGTTAACTTTATCATTAGCATCTAAATTCTGCTGATGAACCTTTCTACCATTCTCTATATTTTGCTTACGAAAGTTAGACCTAACCTCACCTAAGAAATTTAATTTACTTAGATATTTAAGCACACCTTGTCTTCTCATCATGTCACGTCTTTGACGTCTGTTCCAATTAGTAGGTGATGTCTGGGGCTGAGTTACTGCTTGATCTATCGCTTCTTGTTGCTCCTTCGTCAGTTGTACTGATTCTTCTTTTTGTTTTGCCATTGTAATAAGTTTTAATAAATTCTTCTGCTTGTGGTTTTAATTGTTCTTGTAAATTATCTATCTGACTCAGTACAAGAGCTGAAATTTGTGTGTTTAATTCTTCTTTAGTAATATCCATCTGGTCTCTAAATAGGTCATAGACTTCTTTAGATGGTACGTTAAGTTCGAGTGGCATAGAAATAGTATTCTTAGCACTAATCTTCTTTAACATCTCTAACATTACATTTACTTCTCCAGCTGGCTTAGTAGCTTTAGTTTCTGCTACAGGTTCTGGATTTCTCTGTGGTTCTGTGACTACGGTCCCAAAATCTCTTGCTATATTCTTAGCATTCTGTTCATCTTTAGCCTCCATTAACATTTCACCTATTAATGCAGTTGCACATTTTGTGCCATCTGTAAATGTAGTGAACTGACCATCAGCTCCCTTTACAGTTACAATATCTCCAGCACGTTCAGTCTTAGCCCAAACGTATATTTTTGGTTTTACTTGTTCTTGTGTTTCTGTTGACATATTTTTTGTTTTAATCATCGTTCTGATCAAAATCAAGCTCGATTTGACCAGTCGTTCTATAATTATACTCACGATTTAGAAATTGTTTAATAAAATCCATTGATTCGGGCGGACCCATGATTGCATCAGCCTTAAAATATCTTGATTTCCAGAACTCCGTGAATTCTTGATTGCCTTTTGTTTTTAGGCTCTCTTTTAAATACTCTAAGTCTGGAAGGTGTAATTTGTTAAATCCCATAAATAATTTATTTAGTGTTAAAGAAAAATGTTTGAAATAATCTACCGTCATTGATGTCTTTACCAAAATAGTCTAATGAAGCATGAAATAAGTCTCCTTTATAGAATACTGCTCTATTATACTTATTACCTACCACATCAACCAAGTCCCATTTAGTATAATCTTGACCGTCGTTATTAATTGTATCTAATAATACTTCATCTCTACTGCCATCTGCCAATCTTGGCATCTTATATGCTCCAGTAGGTTTGTGTCTAAAAATACCAGTACCTCCAGTAACAGGAGCGTCTGGAGTTAAGTAAACAACTCCTGCCCATTGGTTCCATCCATCAGCATGAATCCATGTTCTATCTTTAGCAGTTGTATATTGATATGCGCCACAATAAGTATCATTCAAATCATCAGGCATAATAAATTCACCTCCTACAACTTTGCCGATATAGTCTGCAATTGATTGATTTAAAAATGATTTTGTTCTATGTCCTGGATAATTACCATCTACATTAAAATCTTGTTTTAAAGCATAGGCTCTTACGTCGTCTACGTTATTGTAAAAATTATCGCAAATTATTAAGTCTCTCATTTAGTATATTGTTTTAAGTCTTTCTTCAAACGATGGTGGAAAGAATCCCTGTTTATTTATCAGGCTTCTAAAGCACGCGTCTAAAATATATGTTACTGCCCAGTCGTCTTTCGATCTAATAGATCTTCCAGCTCCCTGTTGTATTGCTATCCCTGTTTTCCAATCATACCATCCAGGAAATGCGGACATCTTAGCTTTTACAAGTGGATCGCCCAGTGATGGATATGGAACCTTAAAGAATATTTGAAATCTAGACTTCTCATCTTTAAGGTCTAAGCCTTCTAACAGAGAAGGACCTACAAGTATTTTACCATCTTGTTCGTTAAAGTTTCTAATTGCACCTTGCCTCTCCTTGGCTACATCATAGGTTATGAAATTAAAACTATGTTTAGACTGAGCATTTATTTCATTCATGAACTGATAGGAACCGGCGTGAATAATTCCACTTTGTCCTTTGTGCTTCTCCAAGATCTTGTCAAGAACCTTTATGACCTTGGGGAGATTTTGTTCGCGTTCTCTAAAAGACAATTTGTGCCTATTGACGAAAACCACGGGGGATTTTTTGTAGTCAAAATTATTATTCATTCTAATCACCTTAGCACTACCAGTTGAAGTATGTTTTGCATAAGATTTAATATCACCTAGAGTTGCAGACATAAAAACTTTAAAGCCACTTTTCTTCTGTAAGAATTTATCAATCATCATTGCTTCTTCTAAACATAAGAATTGAGTTTCAGTTTCTTTTCGATTAATAACAATTGCATCATTGCCAAGTTCTTTAATTATATCATGATAGTCATCAAACTTACACCATATATCTTTTAATCGATCCATTCGTCCAAAAAAAGTCTGCCATTCCTTGGGCACTGTTCCAGACTTAAACCGCATCTTACTCTGGAGTAGGGCCGCTTTCTGAACCTTGCGATAAACCACGGCAATACCTCTGAACTCTCCGATGTGCTTCATTAACTCCTGGTGGTTGTCTTCCCGCATTAAGCGGTCGACAAGATCTGCTATTCTGTTCTCGGTTACCCAGGCAGCTCCAATTGCTTGCTTCTGTATAAACCTATTGACTTCTTTAAATATCTTAGTAGTTGTTCTGTCTATTCTAGGACTAAAGTGTCCCTGTACAATACTATCAACCTTATGTGCTTCATCAAAGAATACAAAGTCTCTCTGTGGGAATGGTACCTCTCTACCCTGATCTATCATTCTATCTTCTACATAATTCCTTTGTATTAGATAATATGAGTAGTTGAAGAGAGCTACAGGTAGCTCCTTCGCGCGCCGTCTAGCTTGTAGATACCCACAAGTGTTCCAGCATGAAAGTTTCTCTGCAGCTTCATACCCAATACCTTTCATCTTACAGTCTGCCAGAGAGAATGTCAAACCATTTACATCACATTCATAATTGTCTACTCCTCTTACTGAGGGCCAATCCAGTTTAAAGTGTTTGAAGTCTTCTTCATACTGGTCTTGTAGCATTAAGTCGGATGTAATAAGATAACCTCGGTTACCGAGTTCTTTTAAGATGTGCGCGGACCACATAGCAATTAGTGATTTTCCACTTCCAGTTGGGGCATCTAAGATAATTGTTCCTTCTGGATCTTCAAGATAGTGATTGCAGATAGCTTCGATAACCTCTCTTTGACCCTCTCTAAATTTAAAGTCTTTGCCGAATACATTTGTGACTAGTGCCTCGTTTATGATTTCGGTTATTCCGCGTTCCAACATATAACTTCTTTTACTTCAATACCAGCGCTTTCTAGTAATTCTACTCCCGCCATATCTCTATAGTCTTCTGAATAGAATACTCTTGCAATACCAGCTTGAATAATTAATTTAGCACAGTCGAAACATGGACATGTAGTTACATACATATCAGCTCCTTCTGAACTTAGAGTAGATTTACTTACCTTTGCTAAGGCATTTGATTCTGCATGTAGAACTTCTCTTTTAGTTACCTCTTTAGAACAACATGAGTCATCGCATTCATAGCCCTTTTCTTCCAGTACTTTCTTATGGTTATCATTGTCTATCTCTCGGACTTGTACCTCTTCACAGTCGTTTTCAAAGCCATGTGGTGTACCGTTATATCCAGTTGATATTACCTGTGTATCTTTCACGATAATACAACCAACGCGCCTACGTTTAGCATAGGACAGTTTGGCTATTTGGTAAGCCATCTGCATATAAATTAAATCAACCGGAATTCTTGGCATATAAAAAAGAGTCTATGTTACTATTGTTATACATAGACTCTTTAAAAAGTTTATTAAAATGTGTGCCTGCTTAGCAATCGCAACAAGAGCAATTACATGACGTTCCACATTTACATACTTGACATTCGCAATTCATGTTTGTGGTTCTTTTTTTTAATAATCAAATGGAGGTGTTTCTCCATCTTGCTCCATTCCATACCAGATACCCTTGCTCTCCCAGTAGTACCATCCGTATTTATCATCAATAACTACTTCAAATTTACCTTTTGGTATATCTACAGACTTCTTAGGAGCTCTTGCGATATACTTAAGTACTGGTACGCCATCGTCCCAAGTCTTCTTAGTCGATCTAGCATCTACACTAATACCACCGTCTGAATAAGCCATGTGATATTCAGCACCTTCAATTTCTTGTGATAATAACATAGTAGGAGTTGCATCTGACTCAGTTAAAACTGACTCAGCCATTTCTCTTTTATATACATCCTGTAGTTCTTTGAATTCTGGCTTTAGTTTATTACCAATAGTTTTCTTAATACCCCAATACTCACCAAAGATTAGTGGAGCAACAGCGCCCATACCAGCCTTTTGAACTTGGTTAGCATATTTTCTAGCATATACAGATCTATCAAACCAATCCAATGCAGCTTGGGCCATTTCCTTAGAGATCTTTTGACCTTCAATCTCAGACGTACTACCCTTAACTACCATTTTAAATAGTTTCTTAGCAGGAGCTTGTCTTGCCTCGTTTAACTCTTTTATTGACTTGATATATTTCATAGTTCTATTATTCTTTTCCTGCACCGTAAGTTTCTTTTAACTCATCCATTTTCTTAGCATAAGCATCTTTCATCTCATTACAGTGAGCCTCATACATTTCTTTAGTTAACTCTATGTCTTTAACTTCACCATAACCTTCTTCCATTGCTTTTGCAGCAAGAGTTGCTACTAGCGCAGCGTTCTCTTTCATGTACATTTCTAATGTATGGTCTTGGTATTCGTCTTTCTCATAAGCACATGCAGCTTCTTTTACTTTTGCATAACCATCAACTAACATTGTTTCTACTGTCATAGTTTCAACTGCTGGCTCTGCTTCAGCTTCAGCTTCTGCTTCAGGAGCTTCTTCTACTTCTTCTCCTTCTTCTCCATCTTCTGCTTCAACTTCTTCTTCAGACTCTTCTTCATCAGACTCTTCAGCTTCTTCTTCATCATCGTCATCATCTTCTTCATCGTCATCTTCGTCTTCATCGTCGTCATCATCGTCGTCGCCATCTTCATCAGCGTCGTCTTCAACATCATCAGTATCGTCATCAGAATCATCGTCTTCGTCGTCTATTTCTTCGTCTTCTATTTCAGAAGGAGTTTCATCTTCACATGGAAGACAGTTACCATCCTCGTCTTCTCCACAAGGACATTCTTCGTTTTCTACTTCTTCAGTAGTATCTACGTTATCTTGCTCAGACTTTAGCTGAACTTGATATTCTTCGAATGATAGTATTTTTTTTGCCATTTTAATTTATTTTTGTTTTAATAATTTTATTCTTGTTCAAAACCTTTACCGGTACCACCACCGCCAGTTACAATGTTATGTGCTACTACTCCGTCAGCGAAGTAAGAATCTTGAGCTTCAACATCTATTGTATATACTGGTACTAATACGCTGTGGTCGTTAGCATCTGCATATTCTACTTGATATGTCATAATCTCTACCCAATTAAAGTTTCCATTTGCATCCTTTACGTAGATTTTATCTCCAATACCAACATCTTTTGCTGCTCTATATGATACTTTATCATTTTGTAAAGCTAAAAGAGGGTGTTCGTATGTTAGTTTAATTAAACCATTGTTTATATTTCTCCATCCATTAAACTGATTAACATTTAACGATTGTACTGTAGCCGTTGTTTCAGTCATACTGAATGCGCTATCAGGTGTTGACCATGTATGCCATGCGTCTTCTTCTAAACTTAAACCAGAAATATTAGCGGATTTTACTACGTCACCAGCAACTATATTTTCAATTGCTTTAAATGTACCATCACCCATTTCAATCATTGTACCTCCTAAGTGACAACCACCACCTCCACCACTTGTAGTAGTCGTAGTTGTAGTTGTACTCACAGTAGTATCATTTAAGCTAAATGTTGTTATAGCCAGAGGTAATGTGTTCGGCGTTGTAATCTGATTTGTAAAACCAGAATCCGTGTATATCCTTACACCATATCCTTCTTTACCTTCAACAAATGCATCAGTAACTGCAGTCCATTGGAAATATCCTACATTAGAATCACCAGTTGGGTTAAATGTTGCATGCGTCTGTCCCATTGTAAATGAACCTGAAGTTGCACTAAAATCGTTAGCAGATGCAGGACTCTGACCTAGTACACCAGTATAACTAGTGAAATCCATTTGCCAGTATAGTGTTTCCCCTAATGGTCTACTATCTCCTGTTAACACACCTGTTAATGTCCAACCTTCATTACCACCTTGAGTATTTGTAACTGTGGTACCTACTAGAGTTTTAACCACAACAGAATTCCAAGCAGGTGCTCCTGTACTAGTATCTGTTATATCTCTAGTTGAAGAAATTAATGGGAATGCAGAACTAGGAGTTCCAGCATTATCTCCAGTAACTCTGAATGTATATGATTCTTGACCTTCTGCAGTTTGATCTTGTGCTATAGTTATATCAACTGTAGCTTCGCCATTCGCGTCAATTGCACTCATATTACCTGTTAATGAACCTCCTACAATATCATTAGCATCAAATGTTCCTGAAACAGGGAATAATTGATATGTTGGAATTGTTCCAGCAGCTACATTAGTTGTACTAACAGTAAAAGTTATCGTAGTACCTTCCTGAACTGGGTTCAAACTATTAGATATAGAATCATAAGATGCTACCGGAGCTTGAGTCGTTGCCGGAGCTTGAGTCGTTGCCGGAGCTTGAGTAGTTGAGGAAGTTGTTCCTGAAACACCAGCTTGATCTATTGTAAATGAATCTGTAGTCACACCATTAGAGTGATTTACTGTAGCAGTTGCAGATCTTGCGGATCCAGTATTATCTGCTACTAGGAAATCCCAAGAATCGGTACTTCCTTGTTGAGTTACTGTAACCCATGTAGCTGTTGAATTTGTTGCATCATCAACTACTGACCAGTTATACGGATCATCGGCTGGAGAAACTGTTACTGTTTTTACGTGTGTAAATGCCATGTTTTAAAATCTTTGTTTTTTTATATATCTTACTAATATTGTATTAATTATAGAGTTTCGATTTGGTTGTCCTTCATCCACTTCTCTAACTTCTCTACAGCAGCATTAAAAGTTCTACTTCTATTAGTAGACATTCCAAAATTATTAAAGTATTCTTTCATCATATAATATGCTGGTTCTACAGGCTCTCCGTTAGCTATTCTATCTTGGATATTTTTAGAAACTTCTAACGCAGCCATTGCTCCTTGCATAAAGAACATATTGTAACCTGTTAAATCATTATAGAATCTCTGATACATTGCATAACCTACTTTACCGAACTCTTTCTTACCTTTATTATCGTAAGCATATAATTCAGATCTTCTTTTGTTCTCTAATGAAGCTAACCATAAAACCATATAGTTATGCTCAGCATCGTAGACTTTATCCATGAAACCACCTTGAACAATTTCCTTTAGGGTAGTCTTTACCCATTTTGGATATTTAGGCTTACCATTTTCTTTAGTCCATTTTTCATATTCATGATGACTCCAGTAACCTTCGTTAATATTGGATTCTAAAACTTTACTATTCTTTTCAATAGCAGTTAGAGTATCATGTTTTGAAATAATCTGTATACCTTTAAATGTTGGTTTATCAAAATACTGAGGTCCTCGTGATGATCTACTCGCATACCTTTGTTTTAATGCAAAATGATCTGCAAATACCCCACCAGGTAAATTATATATGATTGTTCCTTTAGGTAATGTTACATTAATGAAGTCTCCAATCTTAGCATCTTCAACATCTTTCTTTAATTCATATTTTCTATATTCTAAAGAAGAAACTGTTCTTCCACTTGTACCAGAAATCATAGATCTTTTAACTTCATCAACTGATTCTTCAAGTGTAGAAACAAAGTCAAACATTATTTTACCTTCTTCTCTACCTCTTAAATCAATTAAAAGTTCTTCAGAAGCTGGACCCATGTTTTCCCAACGTTTATCTGTTTTTTGAATTCTTCCTAATTTAGGTTCTTCTTGAAAAACATAAATCATTTGTAATTTATCTCCTAATCTAACGCCGACTGCATCACCTTCTCTTTTTGAAAAGTAAATATCACCATCATTACCTGGTTTAGAAAAATCAGTTGATGTGTGTTTAGCTCTTTCGTTAAGCGGTTTAATGTATTTCATTTGTTTTGACTCTTTCATAGCGTCTATTTCTTTTGATTTTTCAATTGCCCAATCAACACCTTCGTCGCCACCCCAAATTAACCATGCAACATAACCATTATCTTTCCAAGGTTCGTCTTTATGTTCTGGTGCAATTGATGAATTTTTTCTATGTCTATTAAATGCAGACATTCTCTTTACAGTATCTGCTGAGATCTTTTCACCTTTAGCTAATTGATGAGCTCTTGCCCAACCAACTGGAGTTCCAGCAGGTACTTCATCTCTACCATACTTCTCTTTCCAATCAATAGCCATCTGTGCATTTTTCTTTGCAGCAGCTGGATAGTCATTGTAAGTATCTTCTTCGTTTAATACAGACTCTTTAAGATCCATATCAAGTTCTTTACTGATTTTCTTTAGGTCTTTATCATTATCATAGAATACTTTGACCCATTCAGGTTGTTGACTCTGAGGTCTTGATACAGGTATATAGTTAATCTGAACATACTTGTCACCTCTTCTAGTTTGACCATACTCAACACCTAAATGTTGGTAAACATTTTTAGGTTGAAGACTATCTTTAGCATTGTCTAAATAATGCATATCTATAGACTCTGGTAGAGGTATTGAATCTTCATATCTTAGTTTTCTATATAGTTGATTAGATAGAATATAGTTACCAGCAAAATCTTCTAATTCCTTTTCACTACCGAACCTATAACCACCTACATCAATATTATGTCCTTTATAGTAAAGGTTGTAATGAGCACCTCTTGAATCCTCTTTAGTTTTAAGATAAACTATCTCATCATTGCCAATATATTTGTCTGGCATCTTACCTTCATTGATAGATTCTAATAAATCTTCTCTATCCATTTGCTTGTATACTTCTTTTCTAGTTTTATCCATTTTCTTTGCGTATTCAGGATCGTCGTTCTTATTGAATGCAACTTGTTGGCTTAATGAACCACTGATCTTTTTCATATCACCCTTTCTGGTTTTAATTAACCATGCTGCTAGATCTTTAGGACTTAGGTCTTTAAATCTACCTTCAGCGTCAGGTGCATCAGAATCATGCCATTTAAGCTTTCCCTTTTCAGTAAGAGTTTGAATATACTTCATAGGTTATTTATCTGACTCTTCTTTTTTAGTTTCTTTAGCTTTCTTTTCAACTTCTTTGTTAGCTTTAGCCTGGTCTTTAGCTGTTCTAATTTGACCCTTCTTAATTTCAATCTGTTGTTTAACAGATTGCTTCTGAGCTTCAGCTTGTGCAAGTTGTACCTTCATCTTAGCTAAAGTGGCAGACA
>Ga0315315_10001775_pt1 | contig 19825 bp, 18 predicted proteins | sample M140m3416metaG_FD_203699 | JGI IMG/M metagenome (GOLD analysis project Ga0315315, IMG submission 203699) | Ammonia-oxidizing marine archaeal communities from Monterey Bay, California, United States - M1 40m 3416 | ecosystem: Environmental > Aquatic > Marine > Intertidal zone | place: USA...
TTAAACATTTCTCAGATACACCTGCCGCTACAATATTTTTAGCTAAGTATCTTGATGCATATGCTGCTGATCTATCAACTTTGGTTGGGTCTTTTCCAGAAAAAGCTCCTCCTCCATGTGGTGCTGCGCCTCCATAGGTATCTACGATAATTTTTCTGCCAGTTAAGCCGGTATCACCATCAGGGCCACCAATAATAAATTGGCCTGTTGGATTTATATAAATCTCTTTAGGACTCAAATCTGTTAAAAAGTTTTCAGGAATTGATTTTTTAATATAAGGAATTATTGAATCTCTAACTTGTTCTTGGTTTAAATTTTTTGAGTGTTGTGTTGAAATAACAACTGAAGTGACTTTAACAGGTTTTTCGTTTTCATATAACATTGTAACTTGGCTTTTTGAGTCTGGCTCAATATCTTTTAAAACTCCTTTTTTTCTATCTTCAGCCATTAGTCTTAACATTTTGTGTGAATAATGAATTGGAGCTGGCATTAATTCATCTGTTTCATTACAAGCAAAACCAAACATGATTCCTTGATCTCCTGCCCCCTCGTCTTTGTTATCTTTTGAGTCTACACCCATCGCTATGTCTGATGACTGTTCGTGAAGAAAAGTTTCTATGTTAGCAGTTTTCCAACTAAATCCCTCTTGATCATAACCAATATCTTTTATGCAATCTCTTACTTTATTAATTAGTTCCTCTTTATCAATACTTGGTCCTCTTGTTTCTCCAGCTAACACAACCTTGTTTGTTGTTGTAAGAGTTTCGCAAGCTACTCGAGAGACTGGATCTTTTGATAAGTAGGAGTCTACCACCATATCAGATATCCTATCACATACTTTATCTGGATGACCCTCTGAAACAGACTCGCTCGTAAATAAGTAGTTATTGTTTTTCATTTTTTTTTTTGTAAATAAGAAAGATTAAAAGATATGTAATTAAAAGTATAAAAAAGATCAAATCATTTTTAGTTTTATTTGATTTTATTAACGGTACCCTAAATTCTATATTACCAGCTTCATATCGATTTAATTGTTTGATTACACTGCCTTTATTATCGATAATTGCGCTTACTCCTTTATTTGTTGATCTGAGAAAAAAAGTATTATTTTCTACAGCTCTAAATATAGATTTTGCAAAATGTTGATCGGGACCAATTGAATTGCCAAACCATCCATCTTCAGAGATATTAACAATTAGATTAGTATCTTTATTTGATTTTTGAATTAAATCAGTAAATATCGCTTCATAGCAAATTAAAGGTAAAATGTTTAATTCTTCCAATAAAAGATTGTTGCCTTTTTTACCTTGTAAAAATGACCCATGTCCCTCCGTAATTTTTTTAAAACCAAAATAATTGAATAACTTTTCAAAAGGTAGAAATTCTCCAAAAGGAACAAGTTTTCTTTTATAATAACTCTGAACAATTTCTAAATTATTGTTAACTAAAAGCATACTATTATAATATCCACCTATTTTGTTATCTAATTTATTTGTTCCAAAGATGATGAAATGTTTATCTGAAAAACTCTTAGATATTAAATCTTTAAATATTAAAATTTCACTATAGCTGTAACCACTAAAAACTCCTTCAGGCCAAATAAATAAGGTTTTTTCGTCTTTGTTAGGTTCGCTATACCTAATTAATTTCTTCAATCTTTTTTCAATTTGATTGAGACTTAAGTCATAATTTAAGTTGAAATTAGGAGAAATTACTTTCACTAAAATCTTATTTTTTAAAAGATTTAAATTTTTTTTGTTTTTATTTATTTCTAAATTTCCGTAAATATAAACTCCCAGAACAGCAGCAGTTATTAGTAATGTTGAAAATAGTTTTTTTGCAAAGTTAATTTTATAGAAAATTGTAATAGGTGAAACAAATAACGTTATAACCATTAAATTATAGGCATATAAATCTATTTTATTTAAAATTTGCAAAGCTTCGTTAGACCAAGAAAAACTATAAGCCCACAAATTCCAAGGAAATCCTGATAATATCTTTGCTCGTAAATAATCAGAAAAAGCTATGCTTGATGAAAAAATTAATATTGATGTAAAGTTTAATTTTAAATGAGGGCCAATCAATAGAATTGTTATAGCCATGAATAGACTTAAGAATAAAGGAATTAAAATTAATGCAAATGGAATTAAAATTCTGAAGTTATCATCAAATGTAAGTGAATTAGTGATCCATGAAATACCACTAAGATAAAATCCAAAACCAAAAGACAATCCAAAAAGAAAAAAGTTTTGTTTATGGGGTTTCTTTCGATACGTACCTTTAGATTTTTTATTAATTAAGACAATGAGAGAAAATATAATTGGAAAAATTATAAAATTTATAATTGTAAAATTAAATGGTTGAAAAGATAAGGTTGATATTGAACCGATAATAAATGGAGTAAAATACAAAACCAAAAAACGATTACTAAAAAATTTTTCAAACATTTATCAATTCAATAAATTTTTTTTCAATTTTGCTCATTTCTGAATATTCTTTATCCTTTTTATGATCGTAACCTAAAAGATGAATTAAACCATGAACCCACAGCTGATCAAACTCTATTTTAAAATTTTGTAAGTTTTTTTGACTTTTTATTTTATCAAGATTAACGATTATATCACCCAGATATATCTCTTTATCTTTACTTAGTATTAACTTTAATTCTTTTTTTTTATGAAAGGGGAAAGATAATACATCTGTTGTTTTGTTTTTTTTTCTAAATTTTTTATTTAAATTTTTAATTTCTTTATTTCTTGAGAGTAACAGAGTGCAATAAATATTTTTTTTTTGGTATTTTTTATCTTTAAAATTATATTTATTTATTTTTCTATCAATATAACTATTTGGATTTTTTAAAAAAAGATTCCATTTATTATTATTGGTAATTACATTAATTTTTATCATCAGCGCTTTTGTTTTGATAAGCCCTAATAATTTTTGATACGAGAGGGTGTCTTACGACATCATTATGATCAAACTCAATTACTTTTATTTCTTTCAAATCTTTCAAAATGTTTCTTGATTTAATTAAGCCAGAGTTTGATTTATTTATTAAGTCAACTTGACTAGGGTCTCCATTAACTACTAATTTTGAATTTTCTCCAATCCTTGTCAAAAACATCTTGATTTGAGTTTCTGTTGCATTTTGAGCTTCATCCAAGATTGCAAAACAATTTTTTAAAGTTCTTCCTCTCATGAAAGCAAGTGGAGCTATTTCTATTTCTCCAGTTTCAATCTTTCTATCAATCTTATCTGCTCCAAAAAGTTCATATAAAGCATCATACAAAGGTCTCAGATAAGGATCTACTTTTTCCTTCATGTCTCCTGGTAAAAAACCTAATTTTTCTCCAGCCTCTACAGCGGGTCTAGATAAAATTACTCTATCTATTTTTTTTTCCATTAGCAAAGTTATTGCAACAGAAACTGCTAAAAAACTTTTTCCTGTTCCTGCAGGTCCTAAAGACATTATTATGTCATTTTCTTTAAGAGCTTTGATGTACTCAGATTGTTTTTCAGATCTTGCTATAACTGACTTTTTTGGCGTTTTAATTAATTGTTTAAAAGTCTTTATATTAGACTCTTTTATTTCAGAATTTTTTTTCACAGACAAAATTATATCTTCTTTTTCTATAATATTCGTTACAAAATACTTATTAATTAAAAATTTTATTGCTTCACAAAATATCTTTAATTTTTCCTTTTCACCCTTACAAGTAATGGAATTGCCTCTAAAATAAACAGCTGTATCAGTTAATTTAGATAAATTTTTTAAATTTTGATCAAATTGACCTACAATGGCCATTAGCATTTCATTATCGTTAATAGAGATATTAGCTGTTTCATCATCTATTTTTTTTATAATGAGATTTTGCTCTAGTTTACTAATTTTAGACATCTAATTAAGCAGCATAATTTTTATGATCAGTATTTGATTTGACTTCACCTAATAAAGTATTTTTATTATTTTTAATAATTTTAACAATTTTAATTTTACCTGTTAAATCTGATTTACTTGATACAATAACAGAATTAAAGTGTTCATCTCTTCCAAAGTATTTATTTTCTTCAGTAATTTTATTCTCGAATAAAACTAATGAATATTTATTTATCATACTCTCTCTGTATTCAGATTTAATCTTTTCTGCAAAAATTTGAAACTTAATTAACCTTTCTTTTGCCTCTGAGTAATCTATTTTGCGTAAATTAAAAGCTGGCGTTCCTGGTCGTGCACTGAATATGTAAGAGAATGAATTAATAAATTTAACATCTTTCATTAATTTAATTGTTTTTTCAAAATCTTCGTTTGTTTCTCCTGGATATCCAATAATAAAGTCACTTGAGAATTTAATATTAGGCTTAACTTGTTTCAACTTTTCTAGGATCTTTAAGTATTCTTCAATTGAATGTTTTCTATTCATTTTTTTTAAAATTTTGTTAGATCCACTTTGAACTGGTAAATGTATTAAGGGCATTAACTTCTCGCAACTTTTGTGAGCATCAATTAAATCTTTTGTAAAGTCTCTAGGATGTGATGTTGTATACCTTATTCTTTTTAAATCTTTAATTTTAGATATTTCTATAATTAAATCAGAAAGTTTTTTTTGTTTAAAATTGTATGCATTAACATTTTGTCCAAGTAATGTAATTTCTTTAACACCATTATCAACAAGTTGTTTAGCTTCTTGTACTATTTCATTTATTGACCGTGAAAACTCAGCTCCACGTGTATAAGGAACAACGCAAAATTTACAAAACTTGTCGCAACCTTCTTGAATGGTTAAAAAGGAGGAAATTTTGTTATCATTATTTCTTAAAGCATTCAAAGTATCAAATTTTTCTACTACATCGAATTCTGTTGAGTTAATCGTATTTGTTTTTTTTTCTAATTTTAAAATTATCTCATTAATTTGATGATATGATTGAGGGCCTATAACAGCATCGATATATTTTTCTTTTTTTAACAAAACTTCACCTTCTGCTTGCGCAACACATCCTGCAATCATAACAATAGGTTTTGGCTTATGTCTAAACTCTTTTTTTACTCGACCAATATCGTGATAAACTTTATCTGTAGCTTTTTCTCTTATATGGCAGGTATTTAAGATATAACAATCGGCGTTACATATTTCTTTTGTAGGAACATAATTAATTTTTTTGGCAATATCTAAAATACGATTACTATCGTATTCATTCATTTGGCAACCTAGGGTTTTAATGAAAATTTTTTTTTGCAAATTATTTTTTTATCTTTGATCCATAGAGTTCTAGTTTATGGTCTACCAACTTATACCCTAGTTTTTTTGCTACTTCATTTTGAAGTTTTTCAATTTCTTTATCAACAAACTCGATTATTTCTCCACTATTAATATCAATTAAATGATCGTGATGTTCATCTGGAGATTGTTCGTACCTTGCTTTTCCACCTTTAAAGTCATGTTTTTCTAAAATACCAGCTTCTTCAAAAAGTTTTACTGTTCTGTAAACCGTAGCAATACTAATTTTTTTATCAACTTCACTAACTCTTTTATGTAGTTCATCTACATCCGGATGATCTTTTGACTCGGACATAACCTGAGCGATTACTTTTCTTTGGTCAGTAAGTCTGACACCTTTAGTTTTACATTTCTCCTCAATTGAATTCATAAATTAATCTAACTTATATATAAGGGGTTTATCAAATTTTTTTCTAATAAATTTTTTTGAATTAAAAGTTCAATATTAGCAAGGGAAAATTGGCCAAGGTCATCATTTTTATACCCAAATAAATTAATTTTTTTTGATATTTTAATTCCTTTTGCCACAGCAAAAGATGTTCTTATAGAAGAAAATCGACCAGGCCCTTTGTTTACAAGTATTGAGAAATTTTTGTTAATATTTACTTTGTATTTTTTTGTAAGATTTAATATGTTTAGTACCAGCAAATCATTTGTATTTGCTATTTGATCTAAATTATGAACATAGAATTCTTTATTAACTTTTAGACCAATTTTGTCTTCTTTACCGATGCAACTTAAAATTAAAAAATCTTTAATCATTTATTTTTTTATATCAACTTTTGTATTACAGGATGATTTGTACTCAAATTCACAAGTCAAAGATATAGATGACTTTGGTATAATTTCAATAATGTATCATAGATTTGAAGAAAATAAATACCCTTCTACTAATATAAAAATTAACGATTTTAGAAATCATATTAAAATAATTGAAGAAAATAAAATTAAATTTGTAAATCCAAACAATTTTGAAGAGGAACTTAAAAATAACAAAACCCAAAGAAAAATTCTTTTAACAATAGATGATGGTTTTTCTTCATTTTATGAAAATGCCTGGCCTATTCTCAAAGAAAAAAAAATACCTTTTATTTTATTTGTTAGCACTCGTGAAGTTGGGTCATTTAATTATATGACTTGGGAACAAATTAAAGAAATCAGTAAAGAAAATTTTGTTGAAATTGGCAACCACAGTCATACTCATGAATATTTGGTAGATGAGAATGTGGAAGATATTATAAAAGATATTGAAAAGTCAGCATTAATATTTAAAAATAAATTAGGGAAAAATTCTATATTTTTTTCTTATCCTTTTGGAGAGTACAGTCTAGAATTTAAAGAAATTATTAAATCATTTGGATTTCAGTACGCTTTTGGACAGCATTCAGGTGTAATGGATGAATCTAAAGATTTTTTTGAACTACCAAGATTTCCAATTAATGAAAAGTATGGAGAAATCAAAAGATTTAAATCTTTACTTAAAACATTACCTTTTAAATTTAAGGAAATTTTTCCAAAAGAAAAATATCTTTTAATAGATAAGAATCCTCCTAAAGTAAAAATAGTGTTTTATGATGAAATCAAAAATCTTAAGTCACTTAGTTGCTACTCTAATGAAGGTAACAAATGGAGAAAATCTGATATAAAATTTCAAAATGAAAATACTTTACTGATTAATATAAATGAAAAATTTATTGGGGAGAGAGGAAGAATTAATTGCTCTTTGAGAGACCCAAGTGGTTTTTGGCGATGGCTTGGGGTACAATTTGTTGTTAGTGATAAATAAATTTTTACGAACTAAGCTCTATTTTTTTTACTGAGTTCACTAATTTTACTGGTTCAAAATCTGTTAATCTATTTTGTCGGATAATTTGATTTAAAATTTTAGTATATTCAACACCTGTTTGAGCATAATTATTTAAAGTTTCTGTTAATTCTAATCCAGCAATCTCTTTTTTCTTTTCTCTTAATTTAACTCTTTTTTCTCTAAATTTTGAATAACTCTTATGCGTATTTAAGTTATTTTGATATGCTTTTACTGAAGCTCTTAATATTGGAAATTTTAAAATCTTATGATTTTTATTACTTTCTCTATCTAATGGTGCAATACCTTGACCGCTCCAAGTCCATTGACCAAAAATAGCGTTCCCCTCGAGAGCAAATCTGGAGGTTCCCCATCCGCTTTCTTTGGCAGCTTGTGCTAATGCTATTGATGTAGGAATAATGTCCACACGAACTAACAATTGTTTTAGATCTCCTTTTTTTACTTTATATTCCAATAATTTTTGTCGTATCCATTGTTTTTCTAAATCTGTAGTAAATTTTTTTTCAGCAAGAGTGATTAGCTTCTCTCTATCTGCGAGAATTCTCTCATTTTCTGCAACAATTAGAGGTAAAACAATTTTTATAAAAGTTTCTTTTTTTAATTTTGTGCTCTGTAATTCGTCAAGATCTCTTGGAAATTGGGTAAAATAAATAGGTTTAACTAATTTTTGTGATCGTACTTTTCCTAAATCATACTCCACATCTTTAAAAAGATTTAACACTGTCTCTGTTTTCAAATTTAAATTTGGTAAAATTACTTCATCAACATTTTTTCTTTTTACCTCAAGCTTTGGTTTTTTATTATTCTTATTTTCAGGTTTCTTTACTTCTTTTTTTATTTTTGGTTTTTTAACTTCTTTTTCTATTTTTGGTTTTTTAGCTTCTTGTTTAATTTCTGGCTTTTTTAATTCTTTTTTCTTTGTTTCTAAAACTGGTTTTTTAATTAAGTCTCCTTCTGAAAAATAATTTAAACCACTGAAAACTACTGTTATTATAACTGCAACCGATGTGATTGCGATAATTACTTTTTTTGCTTTTTGTGGCTCTATTTGTTGTTTATAAATTCCATGAAATAAATCAGTAAATAGCTCTCCAAAAAAATGAAAGATGACTTTACCAAGCTTTGGAATAATGTTTAAAAAGTTAAGTCCGATTTTACCAAGCTGATTCCAGCTATCAGCAAAAGCTCTTCCAAGCTTTCTATTAGTATCATGCTTAAAATTTTCTAATTTTCTTAAAGCCTTATTTTTATCTTTAATTTTATTTTCTTTATACTCAATAATATTTGATTTTATTTTTGCAACAGGTTTTACAATATTATCTCTTAAAAAATTAGATTTAAAATCTTTTGGAATTACAATTTTATTTTTCTTTAAGATTAATTCTAATTGACCTGAAGTTAAATTTTTACGACTTCTTTCATAATCTTTTATTTCTTTAACATCATAAATGTAAGCAAGTTCTATTAACTTATCTCTATAACTTAATTTTTTTTTCATTCTACAGCCTCAACTGAGTTAACTTCTTTCACATAGTGTTTTAAAAGATTTTGAACACCTTGTTTCAGAGTCATTAAAGAACTTGGACAGCCTGAACAGCTTCCTTGCAACTGAACTTTCACAACTCCGTTTTCAAAAGATTTAAACTTTATATCTCCACCATCTCTTGCCACAGCTGGCCGTATTTTGGTATCTAAAACTTCAATAATCTTATTCACAGCTTCATTGCTACTATTAAGATTATTGGATTTTTTATCTAATTTTAAAATTGGTTCATTATTTTTCGCAAAATAGTCATTTAAGTGAGAAATAACCATTGGTTTTAGCTCATCCCAGGAAACGTCTCTATTTTTTTTCACAGACAAAAATTTTTCTGATAGTAAAATCAATTCTACACCCTTAAAATTTAGTAGTTCTGTAACAAAGGGAATATTTGTTTCATTAATTTTCTCTTTTTGAAACTCTTCAGTTCCTGCAGAAGAAATAGTTCTTTCAGACAAAAATTTTAGAGAGTCTGGATTAGGGGTAGTTTCAATTTGTATCATTAAAGTTTTATATTATATCAAACCCACTTTTTCACGTATATTCTTTAGGTTTTCCTCAGCAATTATATTGGCTTTTTCAGTCCCTTTTCTTAAAATATTTTTTAGATGCGACTTATCTTTAAGTAATTTTTCTATTTCTTTTCCAACTGGAGTTATTTCATTAATTAAAGCTTCGGCTAACTTCCCTTTTAGAAACGAATATTCTTTTCCAGCCATTTCTGACATAATTTTTTCTAAGTTATTTTTGGTTAATTCAGCATAAATAGTTAATAAATTTAAAGCTTCTGGTTTATTTTGAAGTGATTTAATATCCTCAGGAATTGGTTTGGAATCTGACTTAGCTTTCTTTACTTTTTTATTAATTATATCAGCAGTATCTTTTAGATTTATTCTTGAATAATCAGAGTCCTCAGATTTACTCATTTTTTTTGTTCCATCTCTCAAACTCATAACTCTTGATATATTTTTAGATATAAGTGGTTCCGGCAAAGGAAAAAAATTTTCGCAATTAAAATCATTGTTAAATTTTTGAGCAATATCTCTTGAAAGCTCAAGATGTTGTTTCTGATCTGCTCCAACAGGTACATGGGTGGCCTTGTAAAGTAATATATCTGCTGCCATTAGATTTGGATAAATATAAAGACCCACACTTGCTTTTTCTTTGTCTGATCCAGCTTTGTCTTTAAATTGAGTCATTCTATTTAACCAACCAATCCTTGAAACACAGTTTAAAATCCAAGCTAGCTCTGAATGTCCAGAAACAGAGGATTGATTAAATATTATACTTTTTTCAGGATTTAAACCTGTTGCTAAAAAACTAGCCGTTGTTTCTAAAACGTTATTAATTAGCTCACTAGGCTTTTGAAAAACAGTTATGGCATGAAGATCTACTACACAATAAATACATTCCATCTCTTTTTGTAACGAAACGAAGTTTCTAAGAGCACCTAAATAATTTCCCAAATGAAGATTGCCGGTTGGTTGAACTCCTGAGAATACTAATTTTTTATTACTCATTTAATTTGTTTTATAATTTTTAAGTTTCAATATTCCTAATAAATAACATGATAATAAATAAAACATACCCACAAAACTAACAATCAATATTAAATAAATAGCTTTATATTTGTAACTATAATCTAAATAATCTGAATACCTGTCTAGAGAAAAGAGTAATATTAATGACATTGCGATAGTTAAAATTAATATTTTGATAAAATTCATAATTAATTGATTTTTTAATAATAAAATTTTTTTTCTATTCAACAAATAAAGATAAATAACAACACCAGCCCAAGTCGAGATCGAGGTAGCAATTGGAATAATTATGAATCCAACTTTGTTAAATAAACTAACACTGATCAAAATATTAAAAAAAACAATTAGTGAAGAAATATAAAATGGTGTTTTAGTATTGTCTCTTGCAAAAAAGAAATTAGATAAAATTTTTATCAATGCAAATGCGGGAACCCCATACCCAAAAAACTTTAATGCAGCAGCTGTCATTTTCACATCATTTATAGTAAATGATCCATATCCAAATAATGCGTTTACTATTTCCTCTGATGCAAAAATTAAACCAAAACTTGCTGGAATTGAAAAAAGTAGTGAAAGCTCAAAAGATTTGCTTTGTATAGTAGAAATTTTTTTTATATTTTTTGTTTTAAAAGCTTTTGAAAGAACTGGTAAAGAGACAGTTCCAACAGCTATACCTGCTATGGCAAGATTAATTTGATAAATTCTATCGGCATAATAAAGGTAGGATACTGCACCTGTTTGAAAAGAAGCAATAATTGTTCCAACCAAAATATTTATTTGCGTAACACCTGAGGATAAAACACTTGGTAAAAGTTTCTTAAAAAAAAATTTTACCTTGCTGCTCAATCTCAGATTAAAATTTAATAAAGGTTTATAAAATTTCTTAGTTACATATATTAAGAATAATAATTGGATTACACCAGCTATGGTAACTCCATAAGAAAGTTGTCTCGTATAATCTAATTCTAATTTATAAGATAGGATCAAACTTACAATTAAAACTACATTTAAAATAATTGGTGCTGCTGCTGCGGCTGCAAATTTATTATTAGAATTAAGAATGCCTGCAAAAAAAGAAGACAAGCTTACAAACAATAAAAATGGAAAAGTTATTCTTGTAAGCTCAACGGCTAAATTAAACTTGATCTGATCATCTAAAAAACCTGGGGCTATGATGTAAATTAGGTAGGGAGTAAAAATTTCTACAATAGTTACTATAAACAATAGAATAATTAGTAAAGTGCTTAAAATATCATCTGCAAACTTTTTTCCTTTATTTTTATCCTCAATCTTTGCAGACGTATAACTGGGTATAAACGCTGCATTGAATGTTCCTTCAGCGAACAATCTTCTAAAAGTATTTGGCAATCTGAATGCAACAAAAAAAGCATCGGCAAAAATTGACGCTCCTAGAAATATTGCTATTAGAATATCTCGCAGATAACCCAGAATTCTACTAATTAACGTAAAAAAACTAAATACAGATGCTGAAGATAGTAGGTTCATAAATTCTTAATTAGGCCATAAATTTTTAGTGAATTATCATTTTTTATATTACATACTCATTTAACTAAATGCCAAAAAAAACAGAAATAGATCATTATTCAGATAAAGAAGCACTTGATTTTCATATAAAAGGTAAGTCAGGCAAAATTGAGATAGGCTCGTCGAAACCGCTTACAACAAAGAGAGATTTGTCCCTAGCTTATTCGCCTGGTGTAGCAGCGCCTGTCAAAGAAATATTTAAAAATCCAGACCTTGCATATGATTACACCAGTAAAGGAAATTTAGTTGCAGTTATTAGTAATGGATCTGCAATATTAGGTTTGGGGAATCTAGGATCTTTAGCATCTAAACCTGTAATGGAAGGTAAATCAGTTTTATTCAAGCGCTTTGCTGATATCGACTCTATTGATATTGAAATTGATAATAATGATGCCAACTCAATTATTGAGACTATAAAAAATATCAGTGGAACGTTTGGTGGAATCAATCTTGAAGATATTGCTGCTCCTGATTGTTTTATTATTGAACAGAAGTTGAAAGAAACATTAGACATACCTGTTTTTCATGATGATCAACACGGAACTGCTATTATAACAACAGCAGCTTTGATCAACGCATTAGACATTTCCAAAAAAAAAATCTCAGATGTAAAAGTAGTTGTTAACGGCGCAGGAGCTTCAGCTCAAGCTTGTGCAAATTTATTTAAAAGCTCAGGAGTAAAAAACGAAAATATAATAATGTGCGATAGTAAAGGTGTTATTTATAAAGGAAGAAAAAATATTGATCAGTTTAAATCTGCTTTTGCGATCGATACTAATTTTAGAACGCTTGCAGATGCAATGAAAAATGCAGACGTTTTTCTTGGTTTATCCGCAAAAGATGTAGTTACTAAGGAAATGGTTAAGTCTATGTCCAAAAACCCAATCATTTTTGCATGCGCTAATCCTGATCCTGAAATAAAACCGGAGTTAATCAAAGAAGTAAGAGATGATGCTATAATTGCTACAGGACGTTCTGATTATCCAAATCAAGTAAATAATCTTATTGGATTTCCATATATTTTTAGAGGAGCTCTTGATGTAAGAGCGAAAGCAATTAATGAGGAAATGAAAGTTGCTGCCGCGAATGCAATAGCCTTGTTAGCAAGAGAAAATGTTCCGGATGAAGTTGTTGCGGCGTACGGAGGAGATCGACCAAGGTACGGAAAAAATTATATTATACCTTCAACTTTTGATCCAAGATTAATTAGTGTAATTCCGGCTGCAGTTGCTGAGGCTGCGATTAAAAGTGGCGCAGCTAGAAAAAAAATTAAGGATATTGAACTTTATAAAGATCAATTATCAAATCGTTTAGACCCCTCAATGTCTATAATGCAAGGAATTAATGCAAAAATAAGAAAAAATCCAAAAAGAGTTATATTTGCAGAAGGTGAAGATGAAAATATGCTTAAGGCGGCAATTGAATTTGGAAAAAATAAATTAGGTATACCAATCTTAATTGGTGCAGAAAATAGGGTTAAAGAGCAATTAAGAAAAATAGGGTTGGATGAAAATTACAAAATCGAAATAGTAAATTCTACAGATAAAGAAAAGAGAGAAAGATACGTTAAACACCTGTACAAAAAACTACAAAGAGAAGGTCAGCTAGAAAGAGATGTAGATCGTTTAGTTAGAAACGATAGAATCGCATGGGGTTCATCTATGATCGCATGTAAAGATGCTGATGCAATGGTCACTGGAAATATAAGGCATTATGCTGCCTCTATCGAAAAGTTAAAAAAAGTTGTGGATGCGAGACCAGGAGAAGAAATTTTTGGAATGACAATGATTGTTTCAAAAGGAAAAACCATACTTGTTGCGGATACAAATGTAACTGAGCTGCCGTCTGCTGAAAGATTAATAAACATTTCTAAATCATGCGTGCGTATAGCGCGTTTATTTGGATTTGAACCAAAAGTAGCTTTTTTATCTCACTCAACTTTTGGAAAACCTTTATCTAGAAATACAAGACATGTGAGAGATGCAATAGAAAAAATGAAAAAAGAAAAAGTCGATTTTGATTTTGATGGAGAAATGCAGCCTGACGTTGCCTTAAATCCAATTTATCAAGAAATTTACCCGTTTTCAAAAATCGTTGGAAAGGCAAATATTTTAATAATGCCAGCATTACACAGTGCTGCTATTTCAACTAAACTTATGAAAGTTTTTGGTGGAGGAAAAAATATTGGACCTCTATTAATCGGGTTGGGACAGCCAATTGAAGTAGCTCCATTACGTGCAAGTACTTCAGAAATTTTAAATCTTGCGTCTATAGCTGCCTACTCATCTGATGTGATTGATTATTCTAATTAATTTTAGATCTACTCAACTCACTAGCTAAATAAATTGATGGAATTATTTCTTCAACATCATAAATTTTATTTGCTTCGTTCATAACTTCTTTTTTTTCTTCTTCATCCATGGCAATGCCAAAAATATAAATATTTTTATTTACTGTCTCTAGGGTATAATTTCTTGCTTTAGTTCTTTTATTAAAAATCAATGCAGTCCTTAATTGACTTGTTATTAAAATATCTTTTGCTGTACTTTTGAAATTGCTATGTCCTTTTATTGTAATAGCATTTTTTACTGACCTGACTCCCTTTGTTTCCCAAGCCATTTTAGTTATTTTTATCTTTTCTTCTGGGGCATCTACCTTTCCTGATAAAAATATCACACCGTCTAAGACTTCTGATTGAATTGATAAAAAGTATTTTTTTTCTGTTAATGCTAATCTCGCCGTGAGATTTTTTTGCATAATAGTGTCATCGATTTGCATTCCTATTGTTCTTGGATCAAAAGTAATATTCACACCTGCGCCAAACTTTGTAGCTGATGTACATGAACTTAATAAAAATAATAATACTAAACTAATAATTTTTTTCATTCTTAATCTTTAAACATATATTATAAATATATTTTTTATTAATTTTTTCTGTTTCTTGAATTAAATTAACAGTATCTTTCAAACTATAGTTTTTTAAATACTTTTTTGCTTTATTAACAATTTTCTGTGAGTCGAAATTATCTTTTTTTGTGCTTTTTTCTGAAATAACAATTGTCAATTCTCCTTTAACAGTATTTTTAAACATTTTTAGAGCGTCTATATCTTCTCTGATAAAGGACTCGTGAATTTTAGTTATTTCTCTTGCAATTAAAATTTTTCTACCTGAGAAAAATTTTTTAAACGCTTTAATATAAAAATTAACTTTAATTGAAGGGATAAAAAATACCTGGGTATATTGATTTTGTGATAAATTACTTAAAACCTTTTCTAGTTCATTTTCAGTTTTAGGTAAAAATCCATAAAATAAAAATTGATCATTAAAACCTGAGATACTAAGTGCAGATGTTATTGATGAAACGCCAGGTATCGGTGAAATTTTAATTTCATTTTTTATACACTGATTAACTAATATCCTTCCTGGATCTGATAGGAGGGGTGTTCCGGCGTCTGATATTAAAGACAAAATTTTGCCCTCATTAAAATGTTTAATAATATTTATAAGTTGTTTTTTTTCATTAAATTTATGATAGGAGATTAGCTTTTTTTTAATTTTGTAATAACTCAACAGTTTGATTGATCTTCTTGTATCCTCGCACAGAATTATGTCTGAATTTTTTAACACCTCTAAAGCTCTCAAAGTTATATCTTCAAGATTTCCTATAGGTGTAGAAACAATGTATAAGTGGTTTAAAAGTAATTTCATTATGAAACGTAAAATTTTTTTACTAATTATTTATATACTATTTGTATTTAATTCTAATCTATTAAGTGATGAAAACAATAAAGCACTTAAAGTTGGTTTGTTAGCTCCTCTTTCAGGACCTTATAGTGAAATCGGCAACTCACTTTTGAACTCTTTGCAATTAGCTCTTGAGGAAATAAACGATCAAAAAGTCACTATAGTTCCAAGAGACTCGGGTTTCAACAATGTTGAAATGTTTAACTCAGCAATAAAGGATATGCGTTCCATAGGTGTAAAAGTAATCATTGGTCCAATAACGTATGATGAATTTAATGAAGTCAAAAAATATAACGATCTAATATTTCTCTCACCTTCAAATATTAGTCCTGAGCTTTCAAATAATATTATTAGTATTGGAGTGAGTTTAGAATCGCAATTAATTGCCTTAAAAGAATTTATAAAAAAACAAAAAAAAACAAAAACAATTTTAATGTACCCTAAAAATGAGTATATGGAATTAATTGAAAAAAAATTGAAAAGTATAAATTTTGAGAATTTAAAAATATTTAAATATAGTTCAAACCCAGAAGTTCTTACTGGTGAAATTGAAATTTTGACTAATTATGCCCAAAGAAAAAGAAGTCTCAAGTTAAGGAAAAAAATGTTTGAAGATAAAGAGGATGAACAATCCATTAAAGAATTAGAACGGTTAGAACAGCTATACACGCTGGGTGGTGTAAACTTTGACTCAGTTATTATCGTGGATTTTGGAAATAGTCTAAAAAGTGTTTTAACATCTTTAGTTTATACTGATGTTAATCAAAAAGAAGTTTTATTTACAACAATAAACCAATGGTTTGATGAAAGTATATTTTACGAGAATACTATTAAAAATTTGTACTATCCATCCGTTAATTACAAAGAGTTCAAAAAATATAATAATAAGTATTTTGAAAAATTCAAAATTTACCCTAATGAAATTACTATTTTGGCCTATGATGCATTAGGTTTAATTTACTATGCCTGGAAAAAAAATGGAAAGATAAACTCTATAAATGATTTTGCATTTAAAAACAAAATTAAAGGAAAAATAGGAACGTTCAGTTTTAAAAATGGAAAAGTTATACAAGACCTGGATATCTATAAAACTGAGAGCAAGAAATTTGTTAAATTTTAACTTTCTTTTTTAATTTTTTAAAAGCAATAAATCTGTGATCCATATTTATTTTTTTAATTTTAGCCATCTGTCCAAAGGTAATTTTCTTATTTAAAGGTTTAAAAATAGGGTCATAACCAAATCCTTTTTTACCTAGAATTTTTTTGGAAATATTTCCTTCGAGCTTTCCTTCTACTGTTAATATTTTACCTTTAATATTTTTATATGATAAGCTACATACAAAAGTAGCTCTTCTGCTTTTATTTTTTTTCATTTTTTTTAAAATGAATTTCATTGCATTAAAAAAGCCTCCATGCTTTTTTGCTAATCTTGCTGAATAAATACCAGGTTTATTATTTAATGCTTTGATACATAAGCCAGAGTCATCAGAAATAACCGGGTAGTCTACAAATTTAGAAAAGTATTTAACTTTTAATTTAGAATTAGATATAAATGACTTGCCGGTTTCTTTTGGGCTTTTTATTTTAAGTGAAGCTGGAGAGATTTTCTTGTATTTTTTTGAAATTAAATAAGCTATTTCCTTGAATTTTCCTTTATTATGAGTGCCGATTAGAATTTTTTTCATCGTAGATCTAGTAATTTAATAAGTACTTACTATATAGCAAGTTAAATGAGCGAAAATAATAAACAAAAGCAAGAAATATCAAAAAAAGGAGAAGTTGAAGCTCCCGAAAATCACAAAATTAAAGATAAAAAAAAAGAATTTACCATAGAAGAAAAGTTACAAGAAACTGAAGAAAAATTATTAAGATCTCTTGCTGAAATTGAGAACCAAAGAAGAAGATTTGAAAAAGAAATTAAAGATGCTTTTGAATTTGGTTCGTTTAATTTTGCAAAAGAAAGCCTTGCCATTCTAGATAACTTACAAAGAGCAAAGGATGCGATTAAGAATGACGAGAAATTAAAAAGTAATAAAGATCTAGACAAATTTTTAGAAAATATAAATATAATAGAAAAGGATTTGGTTTCAATTTTCGAAAAAAATAGAATAAAAAAAATTGAAGTAAAAGAAAAAAAATTTGATCCTAACTTCCATCAAGCAATGTCTGAAGTTGAAGATGATAATAAAGATCAAGGATCTATTCTTCATGAAATCCAAGCAGGTTACATGCTGGGTGAAAGACTTTTAAGACCAGCCTTAGTAAGTGTTTCAAAGAAAAGAGCTTCTAAAGATCAGGAAAATAAGGACAAAAAAGATGAAAAATAGCCTTGTAGATAGAGAAATAACACCCATATTAAAATAACAAAAAGGAATAAAAAAATGAGTAAAGTAATAGGAATAGATTTAGGAACAACAAATTCATGTGTCGCCATTATGGATGGCTCACAAGCAAAAGTATTAGAAAATATTGAGGGTGCTAGAACAACTCCTTCAGTAGTAGCCTTTTTAGAAAATGAAGAAAAACTAGTAGGACAACCGGCAAAAAGACAAGCTGTGACTAATGCAGGTGATACAATATTCGCTGCCAAAAGACTTATAGGTAGAAAATTTGATGGTCCTTCAGTTCAAAAAGATATTTCAAAAGTACCATTCAAAATTGTTAAATCTGATAATGGTGATGCATGGGTAGAAGGAAAAGGAAAAAAATATTCACCAGCTCAAATTTCAGCTTTTGTATTACAAAAAATGAAAGAGACGGCTGAAAAATATTTAGGTCAAGCTGTAACAAAAGCTGTCATAACTGTTCCTGCATATTTTAATGATTCTCAAAGACAGGCCACTAAAGATGCTGGAAAAATAGCTGGACTTGAGGTTTTAAGAATTATCAACGAACCAACTGCTGCTTCATTGGCTTATGGTTTAGACAAGAAAGGTGGAAAAAAAATAGCTGTATATGATTTAGGCGGCGGTACGTTTGACATCTCAATTTTAGAAATAGGAGATGGCGTATTTGAAGTTAAATCCACGAACGGTGACACATTTCTTGGTGGTGAAGATTTTGATGATGAAATCGTCGAATACTTAGCTGCTGAATTTAAGAAAGACAATGGCATAGATTTAAAAACTGATAAACTTGCACTTCAAAGATTAAAAGAAGCTGCGGAAAAAGCAAAGATAGAGCTTTCATCAGCGGCGCAAACAGAAATAAATTTACCATTTATAACTGCTGATAAAACTGGACCAAAACATTTAAATCTTAAATTTACTAGAGCAAAGTTAGAGGCTTTAGTTCAAGGATTGGTTGAAAGAACTTTGGAGCCATGCAAAACTGCTATTAAAGACTCAGGTTTTTCTGCAGCAGAAATTAACGAGGTTGTTCTTGTAGGCGGCATGACGAGAATGCCCAAAATTATTGAGACTGTTAAAAATTTTTTCGGTAAAGAACCCAATAAAAGTGTTAATCCTGATGAAGTTGTAGCAATGGGTGCGGCTATACAAGGTGGAGTGCTTCAAGGCGATGTAAAAGATGTATTGCTTTTAGATGTAACTCCTCTCTCTTTAGGAATTGAAACTTTAGGTGGCGTGTCTACAAAATTAATTGAAAAAAATACAACCATACCAACTAAGAAAAGTCAGGTTTTCTCTACTGCTGAAGACAATCAACCTGCGGTTTCTATAAGGGTTTTACAAGGTGAAAGAGAGATGGCAGCAGACAATAAAATTCTAGGAAACTTTGAATTAGTAGGTATTCCGCCGGCTCCAAGAGGCACACCTCAAATAGAAGTAACATTTGATATTGATGCTAATGGTATCGTTAATGTTTCTGCAAAAGATAAAGGAACCGGAAAGGAACAAAAAATACAAATCCAAGCTTCCGGTGGTTTATCTGACGAAGAAATAAACAAAATGGTTAAAGATGCCGAGGCTAATAAAGAGGCTGACAAAAAGAAAAGGGAGTCCGTGGATGCTAGAAATCAGGCAGATAGTCTAGTTTTCTCTACAGAAAAAAGTTTGAAAGAACACGGTGATAAAATTTCAGCTGAAGAGAAGAAAGCTATCGAGGATGGTATTGCTGATTTAAAGAAATCTTTAGAAGGGACAGATGCGGAAGATATTAAGAAAAAAACGCAAAGTTTAATCCAAGTTTCAATGAAATTAGGGGAAGCGGTTTATAAGAGCCAACAAAAACCTGAAGCAGGTAAGTCTGAAAGTCCGAAAGATGCTAAACCTAATGATAAAGAAAATGTAGTTGATGCTGATTTTGAAGACGTAAAAGAAAAAGAAGAAGATAAAGAAAAAAGCGCCTAAGAAAATAAAGGAGACGTCCTGTGGCTAAAAGAGATTGTTATGA
>Ga0315315_10001776_pt1 | contig 19825 bp, 19 predicted proteins | sample M140m3416metaG_FD_203699 | JGI IMG/M metagenome (GOLD analysis project Ga0315315, IMG submission 203699) | Ammonia-oxidizing marine archaeal communities from Monterey Bay, California, United States - M1 40m 3416 | ecosystem: Environmental > Aquatic > Marine > Intertidal zone | place: USA...
ATATAAACGTGGTAATTTCAAAATATGCTGCCTTCGCTCGCACACCTGTCGCTGCACGGCGGCGGGTTGAAGACGAATGCCGGCAAGGCACCGAAGCCCGAGAAGGACCCTGGCGCGAAGAAGACGCCGTATTTCAAGAAATCCAATGACTGGGACAGCTCGCCCGAGCAGCGGACATATATCCAACAGCACTGGCAGGACGATACGTGGAAACTGGACCTGGAGCCTCCAGAAACGCCGTCGCCGCCCCCAAACCGCAAGTTTTGGAACCGCGTGCCGCTCAAGCCCGGTCAGAATGGTTATGATGAAACGGAGGTCAGTGAGCTCAAACGCGCCAAAAAGACCGCCGCCAAGATGCATCCGGTCCTGCCGGTCACGTCGAGCGAACCAAAGAACGTCGCTCCGGAACTCGAGTTTGTGCCGACGGCCTTTGTGCCGAAGCCCTACGTGCCACCACCCCCTCCCCCGGATCCGAGCTTGCTGGTCATGCCCGTCGATTTTGAAAAGCTGAAATCCCTTACCGGTGAGCTCTCCTTCGACGAGGTGAAAACGCGCATGGCCGCGATAGACCCGGCGTGGGCGTCAAAGTCCACCAAAAACGCCGACACCATGGACATGAAAGTCAAAATCCGCAAGGAGCGGCTGCAGAAACTCGTCGATGGCTACCAAGCATTGCTAGCTGCCTCCTACACGACTCACGAAGAGGCGCAGAAGAAGGCCGAAGAGGTGCATGAAATCGAGAATCAAAAGGCAAAAGACCAGTTCGAACAGAAGCAAGCGCTGGTATTGGCTCCAGGCGGAAACATGATCTTGAACTCCGAGGCTACTCGCAAGCAGCTGATATTTGCGCTTCTCAGAATTAATTTCCAAAAGAAGGGCACAAACAACAGTATGCGGTTTTGGTCGACTAAGAAACCGTCTGGAAAAGTGCAAGACCCTCCCGTGAGCAAAGCGCTGAACGATGCACGTAAAAAGTGGGCGACAGAGCAGATCGACGCGCTTGGGGATGGAGACCGCCTCGCCTTTCTGCTTAGCATTCCGTACAACCCCCCGCCCCTTGAGCTCTTCCTCTCCGTGGACACGCCGCCGACGGTTCCGCAAAGCGATGTCAACGACCCGCTTGGGATGCCTGAATACGCCGGAACGATCACAGGCGTCGCGAGCTCGGAGTATTCCGACGGCGCCAAGATCTTTTTCTACGTGAAAGCCGTCGAAAAGGCGTTTACAGAAGGTACGATCTCATCGCTGCCGCCGCTTGGCGCCGACTTCTCTGTGACCGACGACGGCGCGCGAGCGGCGGCGACGAAGGCACTGACGACAGAATTCACGCCGTTTCTCACACAACTCGTTGAGTGGGGCGTCGACCAGCAGCAGCTTTTCGGTGAGAACAACGTCAAGGACTACACGGCTGGGAGCGGCCGCTTCAACCGCACGCTGAGGGTGAAGCCACAATATATTCAAGAGTTTTTCTGGGGACCTTTGCAGACGTACACGTTAGCCGAGGCGGAGACGCGCATGAACGCCGCCTACCTCAGGATGAAAACCATCCCAGCCCAGAATTGGGGCCAGGAGATGACAAGTTTTCACATGTTCAAGCAGCAGTCGCTGAGGAAGATCCACTCGCTTTGGCGGACGTTCGTCGTCGCGCCGCGGCTTCCGGTGAACACGCCGGCCATCCGAGCCGTGAAGGATCCATCGTATTTGCCTCACAATCTTGCGGGGATCGACGATTCCAAGCTCGTTTCTGGGATGGCCTTCTTAGACAATGCCTTTGTTTCGACCGCCCTCGTCTCTCCTCAAGCGTACTTTAATGGGCCGCTTTCCGCCTTCTTCAACAACAGCACAACATGCTGCATGATGAGCCTGACCATCGCTGCAGGGACGCCCGCGATTCCGCTCTTCATCAAGAAGCAGCAGCTCAGCTACTACCCAACGGAAGAAGAGATCGTGCTGCCGCCCCTCTGCCAGTACGTGTTTCGCCAGAAAAAAACATTTCCATTGTCGGCGTTCGGAAAACCGCTCGAAGTGTACCACTTCGACGTCTACCCTGCCTTCAGCCACGTGACAAATGCGGGTAGTTCGAGTTGACGAAACTCTGTGATGTCCGTGTGAATTCCACGGGCTCCATGTGAAATCCATACAGTGTGATGTGTGAATACACCCCCTCCACTGTGAACGAAATGTGCTTGCTTTTCTCCGGACATTATTTTTCGTCAATTCACAGATTGTGTTGATGTGTAACTTATTTTCTATGAATTGACGAAAAATCATGTCCGGAGAAAAGCAAGCACATTTCGTTCACAGTGGAGGGGGTGTATTCACATCCCACACTGACTGGATTTCACATGGAGTCCGTGGAGTTCACACGGACATCACAGAGTTTCGTCAACCGCGACGACTTCTCAAAAGTCGCGTGTATTACAATTTTTAATTGGTATGAACAGCGTTCGTTCGACTCCAGCGGCGGGGTCCTCAACAAATGCCACACGTTTAAGCACCTGCGTCAAAGTGCCGCCGAATTCGTACTACTTGCAATGCTCTTCTTTACGAACGCCCCCTCCTCGTGGGCACTCATCAGGCGACAACACCTTCTGCTAAGACGTTATCTTTTCCGGTCAGCGCCCCGTCAACACTAATCGAACTGGCTTCATCGTCTTTCTCGTCCGGCGCGTCCGCATCTTTCGGGTCGATGCGTGGCGGCGCCCTCGATGCCGATCAACCGGTTGGCAACCCCAGCTTCAGTTTGTGAGCGTCCACCAGCGCGTCGACCATCGTCGACATATCGACAACACTCCCAGTGCATCAACAAAACACTCTCTACATCTGCCTTATCTCTTTGTTTTAAAACGCATTTAAAGTTCTCCGCCAACGTACAAACGCACTACAACCAAAAACAAACAAGCGGACAGTATGAATTCCGCCACGTGGCGCGATGCGCGACACGGATTTGTGGTCGATACACAGTGCACCCAATCGGCTACACTCGATCTAAGTGAATGCGTTCTTTTGGGACCATTTCCTATCGTTTCGAGCGACGCAGATGTCTGGCATGCTACCGAAACGGTGTACGGTTCCAGCAGGTCTTGATCGGACTCTCCACACGACGACATCATAGTTCCGGTGCCGCGGTAAAACTTTAGTGTGACGTTTGATTAGCGCCTTTAGCTCGCTACGTCGACACCCTCTCCGAGTTTCAACTTGGCCGTCGCCGCTTTTGCCTCGGCCGTCGCTTCCTTTGCCTCTATGGCGGCGCGACCCGCATCCAGGGCACTGACCTTCAACTCGCCACGCAGCGAAGTTGAGATGGCGGCGCGCATCAAGTTGGGTTTCACAGTATCGACCTTGGTATAGTCGTTCATGATCGATGAACCTGCAGTTAGAAAACGGTTCAACGAGAACATCAACATTTTTTCCAGTTCGTCGTGAACCTCCCGTTTTGCGGTGGATTTCATTCTCTTGGCGAGTTTTGGAAAGAACGACGAGAAGCCGGCCGCGCGCACGGTTGCTTTCTTAGTCATCGTTCTGTTTAAAAACCCCTTCGCACACACAATACCTACGGACACACGCGTGGCCCTTAGCGCAACGAGAAGTTTTTTTGTCCTTTATGGGGTTCGAACCCACGCCAGCAGAAAACAGGTTGCTGTTTGTCTGAGAAACATAATTTTCGAATCGTTTTTTTGTGTTTGCAGTCTGCAACCTGTTTGCTTGGCCACGAAATCGTTCAAGTAGATTGGTGTCGGGCTATCAAGCGACGACGGCCTCTCCTCATCCGCCGGTGACTGCACATCAGACGTTGTTCGAACGCCCTCCCCCCGAAGGATTTCCAGACGACGACGGCCAACCACCCGCGTCCCCCTGCCCACGACCGTCCGTTGGCATCGTCGGCGACACGTCCATGGCACCACCCTCGTCCTCGATGTCTTCATTGTTGATCGGGGAAGCTGTGCCGGCCGTCATGATCTCCTGCTCCTCCATCTCCATAACGTATAAATTTCGTTTCGCAAAGACAAAGCCTTGCTCTTGCACACAGCCGCGCGCAATCACAAGATTTATAGTGAGTCGACATGCTTCCAGTGCCATCTTTGCAAGCATTGCGACTGAGTCGGTTGCAATTATCACGGGTTTAACCAATTTTTCAATACGTTTCATAAGTGGTTCGATCGCCAACAAAAAATCGCCGACTCTCTCCTTTGCGACGATTCCTGAGACTTGCTCCGGTTCAGACTCGTCTGACTCGTCTCCTGCACCGACTTCTTCCGATTCATCACGAACGAGTGTGTGAGTGTCACGCACCGCATCAAGCACGTCGGAGATAAATTTGTCGCCGTGTAGAGGTAACACCGTTCCGAACGTTGCATTTAACACCACTTTAGTAAAGAGCAGTACTAGACGTCGCAAGGACGCGCACAGGTCGTCGTGCAGCTTCGCAGCTTCGGGCGCATCGTCATTACGGTAATAATAGTTCCGAACGGGCAGCTGGGTATTTCCTTCGCTTGGCGGTTCGCGCCAATCGAAAGAGTGTGCGAAGGGGCTGTGGTCCCACCCTTCCAGATGAGCATCGATCAATTTATTTTGCATGTTTTTGGTCGTTTCTTCTGGCGGGGTATTTCTCGCCAGTATTTTAAATGCGGCTTCTAGCTCGGCTACAGCGGTTCCAATTAAGTTATCCATTGAAATAATTACTGGTTCAGCGCCACTAGACTCCACTTGTTCGTCTTCTCCACCAGCGCCACTAGACCCGACTTGTTCGTCTTCTCCACCGCTGCTTGCAGCGTCTCCCCAGTCGTCCTGCTGAAATGTACCATCGGGTGGGATTCTTTCCACACCGGGTCCCGTACGCACCACCCCTGTCACTTTCCTGGCAATATTGTGTGCAATGGTCTCAAATGCGACCTCCTCATCATGAGTGTCCATTGCTATTCTGGGGCTGTAGTTGGTCCCCAAAAGGCGCTCTTTGGCTTCTCTATGCTCCATGTGTTTCATTAGTTGAATCCAACGGCCGTCCGGGTCCAGTGCGGTATTCTTTAAAAAGCGGAGAAACGGCGGTCGCTCTTCATTCAATTGTTTTAAGTAGGCATGCAGCATTTCGAAATTGCCGTTGTAACGAGTTCTTTCTGCGCACAGTATTACTCTTGCATCACACTCTTCTTGCACCATTTGCTTTTCCTCCTGCGCAACGAACTCCTCGTCTGCGTCAGTAACTTTAGTGAATTGATCGACTTGATCGACTTGATCGACTTGATCTAAGCGCCGCTTAGGAGCATCTGTACTCATGGTTTGTTTAAGGTGTCGCCATCTTTCTATTACTGCATCGGTAACATCAGCACTCATGTTGTTTCTTAGTGGTGTTCCAAGTTGTGGTAGTTATCGGGGATGGTGCGAGCCCGCTGCTTGTCAAGGAACGCAAAGACCCCTCCTTCCTCCCTCATAAGCCCTGCCATAGGAAACGTTTTGCTTCGATGCTCGTCAATTTTTTCCCTTCGAGCGTCGTGACCCGTCGCCACAGCCACCGCCGGTGCACTAGGCGGTGCGCCAGAACTCGAACCGTCAAACGCGAAGCCGGGAGGCAACACGAAGAGTGGCAAACTGGACGTTGACGCGGGCGTCGGCGGTATTTGAGGCTGAGTCGGCGGAGCTTCGGCTGGGATGGCAGAAGCCATTTCCTCCACAACGGCGACATCCGTTGCAACCGCGCATTCGGCCTCCTCCCTGGGGCGTTTTGAACCCACCGATGGCAGTCCAAGCAACTCGGCATCAAACATGCACGCTAAAAATACTGATTCTTTTCGACTCCGCTGTTAACAAAGAACGACTCCGATCGCAGAGGACCTGGAAAGGGATACTCCACTAGCGGGCACCGCCTCTAAAAAGAAGAAACGGAGCAAGAGACCAAAATATTCGAATAAAATAACCGAGTTGGAAGAAGCCGAGATTTTGGGAGACGAACCTCTAAGTTTTCCCACCCCGGAGACGCCGGAAATAGATAATACTTACAGCATTGCCAATTTAAAAGTGTGCGTCACGTCAACCGCGTGCAAGGTGATAACAGCCATTCTGGTTGTAGCCGCTGTGACAACAACGATTGCAGTTTTAATCGGGGAGGTTATAATCCAATGACACACAAACAATTCGACAAAGACGAACTTTCGAACGAGCTAAAAAAGCTGAATCGACCCATGACACCGATTGAGTTCAATACATCAAAGGTATCCATACTTAAACTTTTGCGTGCCAAAACCGACCAACCGCCGATTGCAAACGTGAAACCCGCTTCCTCCAACATGACGTTCGCCGAGTTGCAGGAAGTAGTACATGATCCGGAAAGCACGGATAAGTTGATTCGCGGCTTCAAACTGTGCGTTGTTTTGGGCGATCCAGCGTGCTTCACATACTGTGCGCGCCCACTAATAGCTCTGCGACGCGCAAACGGCTCTATCAAGTGCTTAACCCGTGATGATCGTTTTCCAGAATCGCCGTTCATCTTTGTACCCAGTTCGCGAGTATTTAAAGAAATCACGGACATAGATCTGGTCAGTGGCAGATTTCAAATGGCAAGTGTTCTCGGAGGAAACAGTTTTACAGTGGACGCAATCATCAATTCGAAAAGCAGGCTGTCAATATTTGAGCGACATACATTTGCAAACAGTCCTGAGGCGGCAAGGGTTGTTCCTCGCGTCGTTTGCTCGTTTTTTCCACTGTTCAGAGAATTCATTAAAAGTTACACTCCAAATATTGAATTAACAACAGACGTGGCCGTCAGTTTTGGCATGCCATTTCGCAGCCTTACCGAATACGACGTTCACAAATTGAACGCTGAAACTGTCATCGGCTCAGAGTGTATGGGGGGCGTGGAAAAGGGACTTTGTCCCACGTCGCCATGGGCTGCTGACAAGAAATCGTGGTTACCCTCCGTTACAAAGTTGCACAGCACTTTGAAGTCTATTTACGTTCAAAAGACGGACATTCCCGCACAGCTTAAATATGAGTTGATAATGGCGGCTTATAAAACATTAGGAAAAGAATACGAGGAACGGCTATCATTTGAAAGCGGATTCTCGAATTTATGTATTTCGGAACCGTTTATCTAAGACCGTAGTTTCATAGACAGAACCTCCGATGGTGACATGTCTCTCGTGTAAACGGGGTGGATACGACTCACGCTCCCTCCACCCAACGCGACGTGATTCCTGGACGCATGATTAAACCTTTTCTTATCCTCAATCTTCTCTCTCTCAGATCTAGGCTGTTTCGAAATCGGTTTCATGTTTGCATGCATTCGTCGGTTTCGAACGGGTTTTTCCGTTCTCTCCGTTTCAATTGCAGGAAAAGTATCAACATTCGCCCTGTTGGGTGGATCAGGAACCTGTGATCCGGTTGACTCGCCAGTTGACTTGCCACCCCTCTGTTGTAAAAAGGCTTTGATCATTTAGTTGTTCTGTGCTCCAATGGCGGGACGCCTGTTATATTCCGGTGTGCGACACCCCGCCACCCCCTCTGTTGCTGGCGTTGAAGAATAGGGCTGGGTTCCACGTGACAAGTGGTTAAAATTAAGATTTACTTGGCTCCTCCGCACTTTCGGAGGCGCCCTGCTAATATGAAGTGTGTTTGCTGTATTTGAAGTGCGCGCATAAAATTCCCAAGCGCTCTCAACCGCTGGCATGCCCAAATCATGCCCGGTTGCTGTTTGCTGGGCGCGAGAAGTCCATTCGGGACAGGGGCATGCGCTTTTCCCTGGCTCTTGGCGATGCCAAAGGCCAATGACATCAGGTGGAGTTCGTTCGGGGTCCATTGGTACAAAGGTACAATTTGTTAACAACGCACCCCCGCACCGATTTATTACTAGATAGCGGTACCAGGGTCCTTATCGAATGTCATGCAGTGTTCACTTGAATACATATCGATGATAACCACAATTCAATTAATGTTTAATCAACCGATAATTGGCCGATAATTGGCCGATAATTAGCCAACTTATACGGTAGTCGGAATTGCGCTCGCACGGGGGCGCGCAACCACCTTGAAGGGCGGTGAAAGCCGCGACCAGTTCACCAACGAACGAAGCGCCCCGTGTTCGCAACGGACCAAGAAGCGAAAACTGCCGTCGTTTACTTTACAATTCGATGAAAGCGCGTCGAACCGAAAACACACATCCGTGAAAACGACCTTGCCGTTGTTGCAACTCGAACTGTAGTAGTCCTTCGGATTCGAGGGGTTGAACTGCGTGAAAAGGTTCGTGAACTGCTTGCCTTCGCTATCAAACGAAATGCATTTGCCGGGTTTGAACTGGCTTGTGGTACTATCATTTGACGCCACTGGAATCTCCGCGGGGTCGCCGCGGCCTTTGCCATTCGAATATATCAACGACAGTTCAAATCGCAACTCTCGCGCATGCGATGTTTCCGATAGTTCATTTGCGGCAGCAATCAGCTCGTCCACATTCGTCACCAACCCTCTTTGGAACACCTCAAGGCGTTTCAGGTGAAACACCACATTGAACTTGCGTCCCGTCTCCACATACCATATCGGGTTCGCAGAATTCTTCTCCCATCTAACAGCCGTGGGAAATTCTTTCGCATTAGTAGTCGAAAACGGCTCTCCATACACGATGTCGTTGGCCCAAGATTCCAAGAAAATGGCCACCCTTCCAAGGACGTTGTGTTTGACTTGAGATGAAAGTGCAAACACCGTAGCGTCAGCGGCCGTATCCCCATGGCGATGAATTTCATGCCTCGTTGGAAGGGACACGTTCCGCACAGCAACGCCAACTGTTGCAAGCCGCGCGTTAGTATCGGCCACCCGCATTCGAATATTGTGCAAGGAACGAACCATAATTTCGTGCTGTTTGTCAGCTATGCCGGGGTCGTCGGGCTGTTTCCGTTTGATCGCAATTCCGTTGATAATGATAGCATTTTGTCCGAACGCGACGACAACCCCGTCTGGATTGCCGGCTTGGAGCATAGCTACATCAGTTTCCTGCATGGCTTCTGCAAACCGTTCCGTAGTTTGTTCAACAAGCGCCATAATAATCTAGTGACGTGTCGTGGTTGCCACCGGTTTCTAGACTCGTGACGCCCATTCACCCCACGCCATGTGTGATATTTCCCCACTGACACGAAAAAGATAAATAGGCAAGGACATGTCGGTCTGGGATCGATTGACAGGCAGTCCTGTGTTGCAAGCGAGCGTGTCCAATAAGCTCCCTCCATCTATTGGTAGGGAATCGTCTGTATTTGACATGGAGCTTTGCGACCTGTCGCTCAACGATGCGACGGAAAGCGTCGTGGAGACACATCGACTACCGCCGCACTTTGCCTACGCGTACTTTGAAAGGGACCACGATAAAAGTCAGCTAGAACTGCCAAACGGGCAGAGTGTCACAAACTTATCGCCAGTCGTCCCTCGACCAGTGCTTGCGGATATTGTGAGCTGGACGCCGTTGCTCTCGTCGGCAGGAGACACTGGGCATCGATTTTCTCTTGTTCATCAAGGGGACGTCCAAGCAAACGTCGAGGTTTTCTTAAACGAACACGGAGGGGTCGATCGAATGCTCATTGTGCACAGCCTCTACTCGGCGCTTTCGCACTCCGCCAAATTGATTGACAGGAGCTCAATACTAGAGTTCAATCCTATGGAAAAACACATTGCTAAGGTGGCGGAGATGGCGACCAGCACACACACAAGCGAGTTTTACCTTCCAGTTAATGAAATCGTCGTTGGGTCACATCTTTCAAATGTGAGCGTTCTGGTGCCGCAACGCCTGGCCACACACGCGGAAGCGAAGAATGCACAGGCGGCGTTCAACCAGGCACGTTCGGATATGATACGCATGTCCACCGCTGTTTTCGAGTGCATCGAAAACCACAACTCGATTGAATTTCGAAGAGTTGGTGTTGACACAGTCTTGTGCGCCACTAAGACCCTTTCTGCAAACCCAGCTAGTTAATCTGATGAGCGAGAAATTAGGTACGAGGGGCTGGCGGGTGAGGTAAGCCGTGGGGGACCCCGGCACAGAATACAGCCCACGCCAGCTCCTGTTTGTACAATTTTCCAAAGCATGGAGAGCGAAAGCAAATCAATGAAACAGGGCTGGGCACGCGTCGCACCAGCAGTGGAGCAAGTTGAAGCGCCACGGCGCACGGACGAATATGAAGTTCCGAAAGAAGTGTTCGATTGGGTGTATCGGCTACCCCCATTCAAGTGGAGTAAGTTTGCCAGGGATTGTCTCACGAAGGAGGCTGTAGAACATATGAATGCGCTGTGTAGAGGAGACGTGTTTGTACTCGGTCACAAAGAAATCGCAGATAAATTGACGTTTCATGTTTTCTCTTGGCCGTGCCAATGTATGTTCACTTTCAGCATGTCGATTTCTCCAGACCAAAACTTGCTGGCGACGCACCTTCATCCACCCTTTGAGAACGCATCGCACAAGTTGCAAAATGTGATGATTGCTCACGGGTTTCTCGCATTCCTACGCTACGTGGGCACGTCGGAGAAACGAACATCTAGCCATAGTACAGTTGACCGAGTAGTTTGTGCACTTCGAAGCACATGCCAGCAGGTGCTAAAGAGCAACTCTCTCCTCTTCCTGACACACGTGTTTTCGGTAGGGGCGATGCAGCAGTGCGAGCACACCCCTCGCCGCATCACGTTCTATCTCAACCGCGTCGCCGAATCGCTTGAATGTTGCGCACTCTTTGACTTGGCGAGTGTCATTTACATCGATGGGTACAACATGATTCGAAATCACGCAGACGAGCATGAACAAGCGTCTGCACTCGCCCTAAATGCCGGAGTCGCATGCCGCCGTGCACGCAACTATCAGCTGGGGGAGTGGGCGTATTCACAATACGCTCGCCACGCAATGTTGGCTCGACAAGAAATCGATTGGGAAACAGTCCACAACCTTTACACGTCGTGGAAAATCGTAGATATGGTCGCGTACCTTCAAGTGATCATCGATTCGAATAATGGTGCTGCGCTCACAGCACGAATGCGGACCGTGGAACACGCTGGTCACTTGCGTCATCAGGTCGCTAGTCTAGTGGACGATCTTCGCCTCCTCGATATCTACAAGGCTACCGGACTGCCCGTGCGCATACTTGGACGCGGGGTCTGCGGCGTCTCAGATGTCAATAAAGCAGTTGCACAACACTCTAAAACGGGAAGCGTTACCTTTTGGCACCATCCAAAACGTGACGAATGTGCTTCTCCAAAACGTGACGAAGGTGCTTCTCCGCAGCCCAGTCACGAACGACAAGAAGAACTCAGTCGATACACAGAGAGAGAGGATGCTCTTGAAAAGAGCAAGAGGGACACCGAGCGGGCGCGCCGAGCCGGCGCCTTGCTCACACGCAACACTCGAATCAAGGACAACGAGTTAAAAGTGCGGACCCGAGACCTCGAACTTTCCGGAAGAACCAACAACAACGCGGTTCGCTCCACACACCCAAGCCCAACAAAGACGGCAGCCGAGGCAGCAAAGACGGATGCTGCTCGAGCCGCTTCAATGGAGGCGTGTGTAGCGCACGAGGCCAATCTCCGAGAGGCTGAATTGCAAAGGGTGAACGAGTTGGAAGTCAGAGCGGAGAAAGTCCGCATCGGAAATGCCATTCAGCGCGGCGATTAACCCTTACAGGACCAGAACTCAAACGAGTTCTGGCCATACAAAAGCTAAGGTACGGTCCTGTAAGGGTTAAAAATTGTAATACACGCGACTGTTGAAAAGTCGTCGCGGTTGACGAAACCCCTCAATGTCCGTGTGAATTCCACAGGCTCCATGTGAAATCTGGACACTGTGTGGTGTGAATACACCCCCTCCACTGTGAAAGAAATGTGCTCGGTTTTCTCCGGACACGATTTTTCGTCAATTCACAGACTATGTACACGTGTCACAATTTTCTATTAATTGACGAAAAATCGTGTCCGGAGAAAACCGAGCACATTTCTTTCACAATCGAGGGGGTGTATTCACACCACGCAATGTCCAGATTTCACATGGAGCCCGTGGAATTCACACGGACATCAGTGAGTTTCGTCAACGCACAAACGCCTCGCGTCTCCTTTCAAATGCGCTTTCCAGTGAAAATCGCCTGCTTTCCATCCGCGCCGAGTATGTTAAGCGCAATCGTAACCTCGCCCGACTTCATTTCCTGGATCCAATCCACGAGCTTGGCCTTTTTATTCGCATCCTCCAGCATAGCCTCCTTCTCGTCGTCCTCCCGCTTCTTCTTTTCCTTCGGGAACATGCGCATGCCCATTGTTCGATTCGATTCCTGAATGCCAGCGTATGCCGCATCGGCGATCTTGCACCCATTAGGTAGCGTCTCCATGGGGTCCTTCAGCATAGCGTTGATTCCCACTGGCGTTTCCACCTCCTCAGACTGCTTGAAAAAGTCAGCAAACTTCTTCTTGCGACTGTTTGATAGGTCGGCGTAGACATCGTTTTCAAAATTGTCGCGCATACGGTCGAGAGACGCTTTGTTGATTGGCCAAAGGTGAACAAGATCACACTCAGCCGCTTTCTTCTTCTTGGAAGGCCCAAACGTGCCTTCCTCCGTGACGGCATGGACATAAAGCTGTTGCTTTTTATTGATTTCGAGCATCTCTATGCACAACATCGCATAAGGCCTGTTCAACGCCTCTGGCACTTCCTTTTCGCCACGGTAACCAGCAAAGCGAATGTCGCCAAGTTCTGGGACAGTCAAGACCAGCGCCGCCTTCGCTGACACTGAAACCGCCTCACCGGCCACCTCCCACGGCTGCGCCTGTGTAGCGAACTTGACGACACGCGGGGTGTCCGAGGAGAGAGGAACAAAGCCATTGTGGGTAACGGCGTCGGATCCATCGGAAACGATAATGGAATTTGACGGAGCCATATTTTGCGCTGGGACTATGCTGTGGCGGTGCGAGACTGGGCTGTGTGGCGATCGCGACGCTTCTACTGCCAGCGGCGTGACCCAAAAATCGAGAAAATAAAACTAGCTAGCCTCGAACCCTTTTAGGTTTGCTTGCAGCCAAAGACAGGTTTGGCGGGTCTGAATCGTCCATTCGACTGGGGGCATCGGCAACCGCCGCGTCGGCTTCGGCGTTGATATCGCGCCGCCCCGTCACGACATCGAGCACAACCGTGCTCATTGCCGCGTTTCCCCGCAGCCGCCTCTCTAGCAGCCCAATACTTTCGTCTTTCAGATAATGCGATTTTATCACTTGTTCGAATGGTGTGTGAATAAATGGGTTGCACCCGCCGAACAAATAAAATTTGACCCAGTCCACAAGCTTTTCAAAATCACCCGCTGGGTGCTTGTCTAGTAGAAACCGTGCGTGCTTGAATTGGACCCACGTAAGCCACGACCCCATCTGATCACCAGGCTTCGACCCGGCGTACTTTCGCGCGTCGGAAAGCATTGGCCATGTGAGAAAGCCATAGAACAGCTGTCGACACGCCTGCGCCTTCCGCCTTTCCGAAAATCGCGGGTTGGCGTAAAGAAATTGCCTAAGGCGATCGATCGACATCTCTACGCTGCGATCGACATCGCCAATCTCTTTTCGAGCCTCCATCGTGAAGAACGACATTGGCCGTGTACCCCTAGACGAGTTTTCCGATGCGGTGATAAGTGCAATCGTTCTAGAATCGCGATTCACATTTGCCAGCTCGTCAATTGCTTCCGAAACGACGGTCCAATCTCTTGGAATTATGTGCTCGACCGTCAGGTCGTAATTGACGCCATGCACACCGGAGTAAAGACAGCCGCCGTCGAAGGATTTGTCAAACGGCGACGGTCCGTCGAAAACGGCGTTCAGCCAGTTCGTTGCCTCGCTGTCATCTAAAGCAACTACTCGTTGCAACCAGTCTATAAACTTACGCTCGGTGCTGGATTTTGCCGCTGCAGCGCCAAACTCACCGGACCCGGGAAGTGGATGCCACAATGTCTGTTCGGTGTAGTTTTTGTATGTTGCGTCTCTTGTTATAGATCGGTTATCCTCATCGAGCTGCTTGATGTACGCCGTTTTCTCCTTTCGATCGGCGATGAAACGCGCTAGAATGCGTTCCATGTAGGAGTCCTGGTCGGCGGACAGTTTTGTGACTTTGCCGCCCTCGACGCCGTCGACGACGCGCGCCAATGCGCGCAGCATCCGCGCCTCCTCAGCTCCGGATCCATGGATTAACGCCAACGGTGCTGCTGACACGTGTACAACCCACTTGCGGTACAAAAAGTACTCATTTATGGCTTCCTGTGCCAAGTTCAGTTGCTCTTGCTCTCGCTCCCCCGGCGTCGTTCTGTCGGCGTCGTGCTTGCGGAGAATGGCAAGGCGCCATCTATTCACGTTGTTTATTATATCTTTTAGACTGTACCGAATGGACACATGCAAAGGCTCGAACACGGCGGCCGTCTCAAACAGCTTTACAAGACTCGGAAGCATTACACGCTGCTACACTAAATGGTGTCGTTATATTTGTTATGGTTGCGCCGTTTGAAGGAGCGCGGCGAGATCGGACGCTCCTTGATCGGTGAGGCCCGTAATAATTCTTTTCTTTAGTTTCTTCCTTTTAGGTGCCGGCTTAGTTGAAGCTAAGTAATCACGCAACTCCGTTACATCGTTGTTCTTAATCGCTTCGGCAATCAGGTCTGTCAACGTTTGCGAAAGCGGTGCCAGCGGCGTCTTCGCGGGCCACGGACCTTCCCACGGGTTCACCAGCCGGGGCTGGGCGTAGCCAACGGAAAGCACCTCGTGCAGCCTACCATTCTGCGAAGCCCCCACCACGCTGCTTTCCACGCGGCGGATCGACATTTCCTACCCCACACTCATACGTTGGCCATAGACGCTTATCAGAAACGACTCCAGTCGAGCACACCTCGACACGACGGGCAGTTCCGGACGTCGTTCATGTGCATCGAGTTGAGACACGCGAGGTGGATGTTTACGTTGCACTGGCACGGCATGTAAACAGCATCAATCTCGACCGACTCCATGCAAATTGGACACGCCTGCAAATGGTGCCCTTCGAAAAGCTGTTCCACCTTTCGAGCGGCTTGCTCCACGGTCAAGCATGCTGGGAGCTTGCACATGTCATCCAAACAAAAAGCGATGGCATCCGGCGGCTCACAAAACGTCGTCCCAATACCCAAAGCCGTTTTCAGGCTCGATTCGCTGCTGTTTACAAGCACAGCAAGGAGTCCAAATCTCTCCACATTCTCGTCAGTTCGAAATACGATCTGGACCAGATCCTTGGTCGCGTGAGCTGCACGAACTAGGTTGCCGATCTCGAAACAAAACCGCTTCTCGTCTAAACTCCAGTTCATCTGTTTCTTCTCAACCCGACACCGACGGCCGAGGCGCGAACGTGCTGCCAACATCAAGCTGTCTTCGTCCCACAGGGAAGACTCCGGGTTCAATCGCACAACGACGGAAGGCGGGTTGAAGCGTTTTTTGGACTTACCATCGAAGCATATGAATATCCAACCATGAAAGAACCTGTTGTGAGTAGCCTTCAGAAGCTTTTCCAATAAGTGCATTGCCGATTTTTCCGCATCCCGACTGTCGCTCCACAACGGTTTCGGAAAACAAATCGATTTATCCGAATCTTCCCGTACGATTTCTATAAAGTCGAACCGGATGTTCTCTCTCTTGATAGTAACAACATTAGAAGATGGAAGCTTCACCATCCAGCGCTTATTTGACTCACAAAACCCCTGAATTGTTCCAAACTTGCCGTTTAGGTCAATGCGCGACGCCAAATGCACAAGTTCAACCATGTCACCGGATTTCATGTTCCCGCAAAACGTCGTTTTATGTTTATATAGTAGAGACGGCAGTCGAACGCGCCGTTTCCCGGTCCACGACACCCCTTCATAAAAGTAAACAAGCACGGTTTACTCAATTTAGTTTGATATTCTGTCTAGGGATCCCGGTGTGTGTGTACCCACGTCTAGGCCTTGGGCTTGGGAATGTACTGCAGCTGCTCAAACGACAGCATGGCCTCGCGGGCCGATAGCATGGAAACAGCTTCGCCGCGGCGCCAGCGCGCATCCTGGAGAAAGAGGTTGGGTGGGGGGGGTGAGGGGGGGGGGCAAGTTAGATCGTCCGCGAGTTCGCGGCCAGGCTTACCCCAGGTCGTGCATCGCTACCCCAGTGGCCCATTCCGGGAATGAGCGCGGTGAAGGCGCCGGTGACGGAGTCATAGGCGCGGTGCGGGCCGGTAAAGCAGAGCGCGTTGTTGACCGAGCCCTGCAGAACCCAAAAACAGCAAGTCAAACGAACGTTGGATTATCCTGGCTCTCGGGGAGCGTGTGCGTGGATGCGCGTACCTGTGACATGTACTCCATGTTCTCCGAGGCGCGAAGGTCCTCCCCGAAGTGGATGTGGTCGAGTCCGAGTAGTGTTTTGTATGCCTGGTACATATCAAAGCCGCCGGGAAAGTAGTTGTAAGTCTTGCTGTGCACGTCCCATGGCAGAAGACGCGAAGAGATGCTGATCTCGTTATGAAGCGTCTCCGCCTGTCCCTCCATCATGGGGAAGGCCAGAAGAGACGGATGAACCTCGTCCGTGTCATTGTCCTCAAAGTTGAGGCGGCTCTGCAGAGCCTCCTTCCCGGCATCGACGGTGAAAGTTCCGTCCGACTTCTTTGTGAAGAAACGGCAGTTTCCGCCCGCGCGGTAGCCATTGGCCATGATGTCCTTCATCACGTACACGTTCTGCGGCTTGGTGATGACCGACTTGAAGTGGCCCGTGTAGTGGCTGTGGGCACATGGGCACAGAAAGGGGTCAGGTAGCCGCACTGAAAACACACAGGAAAGAGAGCAGCGGAGGCGCTTTCTGACACGCACCCTTCGATCGTCTTGACGGAAGTGTTGGCTGATACCTGCATGTCGCTGGGGCCGAAGAGCGTGGCGCCGGTGTCCTGACCGGAGACGGTGAGGACGGCGGAGAGCATCGCGTGCTCGATGAACGGGCGCGCGATGCAGATCGTCGCAGTCATTTTGGAGTAGTCCGCTTTCATGTCAGTAACCAGCTGCGCGATGGCTGTAACATCAGTAGTAGAAGTTTTTTTTACGCCTGATGCGTTTGTCTGGAAAATCACCCGATCCTTCTCTTCAAATGCGCCCGCTTTGAAACCATTCTTGTTGATATGATTCATGGCTTCGGCAGTTTGGATCCATGTGTTGAGCGGCACCTTAGCCCCGCTGGGTCCATTGACTAAGTCTGTAGTACCCGTCAATGCGCCGGCGACCGTGGCCTTCAGTGCCTGCTCCCACGTGATGCGGCAGTGCTTGTCGGTCTCCTCATCGTAGATCATGATGTCCAAGAAGCCGGTGGCATCCTTGTCCTTGGGCGGAATCGGCGGGCGGGCCATCGTGTAGTACTCGCCGACCTGGGTGAAGCGCTGCAGCATCTGCACGGCCTCGGTCTCTGCGCAAAGGGGCGAACGGAGGTGCGGGTAAGCTCGGCGTCGAGGGGTCGCGTTCTTGCCGGTCCGTGTGCGAATGCGCCCCGCCTACCGTCCGAGACCTCAAAGGGGTCTGACGTGACGACGCCACAGCCGCGGAAGGAGCGGGTGATGAAGCCCTCGAAGCCGGCCTCGAAGTTGACGAGCGCACCCGGACCGCCCTTGTTGTACAAGACCTTCTCGTCCGGGGCGAGCGCCATGTACAGCGCCAGCTGGGGAGCGATCACCAGCAGGTTGGGCTGCGAACGAGGGGGCACGCGATGTCAAAACGAACGAACCATCGTAGCTACGGCGGGGAACGGACCGGGTGGCGAGGCTTACCGTGACGCCGTAGCGTTTCATGCGGTACTTGCAATCCTCCACCGCCTTGTCCAGGCCGTTGCCCTCCTTCTGGCAAATGGCATACATGGCGACCTCTGCGCGAGGGGATGCGACAAAAGGTCAGTGCTTGCAAGAGGCCGGACGCCTAGCAAAGGGCAACCACAAATACTCACCGTGCTGCATGGCCAAACGGACGTTGCGCCTGGGCCGGACGTTGTGCGTCTTGTCGTAGCTGCGAGTGGAAGAGCGGGGATCGTGAGCGATCGGGGCGAATGCGAGAGGCAAACGATATCGAGTTAGAAATGCAAATCGACTCACCTGAAGTCATAGTTGTGCGACGAAAGGTAAGAGAACAGGACATCTCGAAGAACAAACGCGCGAACAGCGCTCGAGGTGAGTAAAGGGAAGCAGTGCTTGGGTCGGGTTTGAGTGAATAACAGGGCGCTCACCGTAGTTGCAGGTCTGCGAACAACACAGGCAAACGGTCGCGAGTTAGTGATTGGCGTCGATGATCAGGGTGATCAGGCAGTTTAAAGCACCGCTGCGCACCTCCTGAACGCAGTAACGGATCGACTGGAGCTGGTTGGAGAAGTGCGCGCGGCCGGCGGCGGTCGTGTAGAAGTCCGACTCAACTGCGAAACACACGGGCGAACACCGGCGTGAGAAACACGGCCGTAGGATTTGGGGCAGGGGGTCGCGTTTCGACTCCAATCAAAGCGCACTCATCATCGCCAGACCGCGGCGCACGATGCGGTCGCGCTGCTTGCGCTTCATCGAAGTCGTCATACGCGAGACGCCAGTAAGTAACAAAAACACGAGCTCACAAATGGTAAGTAAAGGGCGAGGGCGGAGCATGTGCGTAGTGGATGCCACGAAAGCTCACCCTCATACTGCGCACACAGACAAAACGGCGTGTGTCAGACGTGGAGAATTGGATTTAAATGGGCATACTTTCTGGTTCAAAGAGGGTAACGCCACCGGCACGCGCTGAAGAAGGCGCACGTCGAACGAGATCTCGTCCCACTCGACGACCTATAGCCCGCGAATCAAATGTCCGAGCCGTCAGGTCCCATGCGAGTGGAGAAACGTTGGGTGTGTAAACTTACCGTGCCCTCGATGCGGCGGAAGGGAAGGCCGATGGTCTGCGAAACGGGCAATCGAGCATCAAATCGTTATTTGTCCCACACCAGGAGGGGCACTGTGCGTGTGCGTGTGTTCTCAGGCAGTGGCGTGCGCATACCGTGTGCCACGTCTGGGGCTGCTTCTCGACGAGGTTGTTGATCGTGTCACGGAGCTGGGTGTTCTGGCCGATGTAAGCGTCTGTGGGTGGGCAAACAGCAGGGAGGGTGAGTGATTTCCAGGGTTGGACTTGCTCAGTGCCCTCGCTGCCGACCAGCCTCTGTTCAGGCGCACGCACCGGGGAAGTGGTCTGTGCACACGAGAAACGACAGAAAGCCGGTCGGTTGGGAGTTTTTGACTATTTTTCAAAAAATGCTGGGTGGAGCTCACATGTCGCCGCGTGGTGTTCGTTGTAGTCCTTGAGCTTTTCTGGGGAGACCGGCTGTCCAAAGTAGAAGGAAAGTGCGTTGAGAACGTCGTCCTTGGAGCGGGCAAACGTGGCCGGTTGAGGTTGCTGTCCTGCAGTCAATGCTTCGGCCATTTGTCACTGAAAGATTTGTTTTGCTCTCTTCTCTTTCGAACGGAAAATGCTAGTCTATTAGCGATGAAATTCCTTTTGGAAATCCCTCGTATTTTACTTTACATTTCACGCCGACCGCATATCTTTAGAGACTGTTTGAAAACCGACCAGTACACCAGCGGACTAAATTATATGGGGGTGGTACTTCTTACTGCCTCTTTCGTTTTCGGCAGACGAGGCGCTCGGCGCCGCTCTTGCTATACGTAAACTCCTTGCGCACTTTGCGCTCGGCGCCCTTCTCGCCATCGTAGAACTGCGTGTGGCCATTCGGATACTCCGCGCGCACTACGCGCTCGGCGCCCTTCTCGCCTTCGTAGAACTGTCTGTCGCCATTCGGAAACTCCGCGCGCACTTTGCGC
>Ga0315315_10001778_pt1 | contig 19822 bp, 14 predicted proteins | sample M140m3416metaG_FD_203699 | JGI IMG/M metagenome (GOLD analysis project Ga0315315, IMG submission 203699) | Ammonia-oxidizing marine archaeal communities from Monterey Bay, California, United States - M1 40m 3416 | ecosystem: Environmental > Aquatic > Marine > Intertidal zone | place: USA...
CGATTAAAGTAGATAATACTAAGGTTAAGAGTACCATATATAAAAGAGATGATAAGGTTTTAATCTCTCTAGCTTCATGGTCTAAAAAAGATGAAGATATCAATTTATTAATTGATTGGGAAGACATCAACCTTAATCCTTTATATTCAGAATTGATAAGTCCTAAAATAGATGACCTTCAAGATTATAAAAAATATAAAATAGGAGAAAAAATAAAAATAGAAGCTAATGGAGGTTTAGTTCTTATAATATCTAAAAATTAATATTCATTATATTGATTTTTTTAGAATATTCCTAAGTGTATAAATAACTTCATTTACATTTTCTTTAGAAAAGCAGATAGGTGGTTTGCTTTTTATTACATTATCATGAGGGCCATCTGAACCAACTAAAATTCGATTTTTTCTCAATTCATTTTTTATCTTTTGAGCTAATTTAGTATCAGGCCTTTTTGAATTCTCTTCTATGATTTCTATTCCAATAAATAATCCAGAACCTCTAATATCTCCTATAACTTTAAATTCTTTTTTTAATTTATTAAGTTTTCTTATGTAATAGTTTCCAACATTTTTGGCATTTTCTTGTAATTTTTCATCTTCTATTACATCTAAAACTGCTAGCCCAGCAGCACAAGAAACAGGATTTCCTCCAAATGAACTAAAAAACTCTACTCCTTTACTAAATGATTCTGCTATTTTATCTGTTGTTATTACTGCACCTATAGGGTGACCATTACCCATTGGTTTCCCCAAAATAATAATATCTGGGATAACTTCATGCATCTCAAATCCCCAGAAATATTCTCCAAGTCTACCAAATCCAGTTTGAACCTCATCACTTATACATACTCCACCTCTCTTTCGAATTTCTTTGTAAACTTTTTTTAGATAACCTTTTGGTAAGGTTACTTGACCACCACATCCTAATATTGGTTCAGAAATAAAAGCAGCCACATCATCTATTTTATTTATAGCATCTTCAGCATATTTTCTTCCTGTTTTATTTTTTGGCACACTGTAAATACTATTATAAGTATTTGGCATAGGTACTTTTATTATATAATCTTTTAATCCTTGGCCTCTTTTATTATTAAATTTATAGTGACTGATATCAGTACCTCTTTGAGTATGTCCATGGTATCCGTTTTCAATAACCATTATATTCTTGTTTTTTGAGTGAGATAAAGCAATCTTTATTGCTAAGTCACTAGCCTCACTTCCAGAATTTACAAAGTAAATTTTACTTAACTTTTTTGGAAATTTTCTAATTAATCTAGAGCCGTAATCATAAAGTTGATCATATATATATCGGGTATTTGTATTAAGTTTTTTTATTTGATAAGATATAGCTTTAGATACTCTTGGATGTGAGTGACCAACTATAGGAATATTATTGTAAGCATCAAGAAATGTATTTCCATATTTATCAAACATATACTGGAAAGCAGCACTATCAAAAGCAATTGGTTTTTTATAACTCAACGAAAATATTGGACTTATAATAGAATGCCTTTCTTTTATGTATTTTTTTACACTTTTAGGTTTATTTATTTTTCGATTTAAGGCCTTTTTGAAAATATTTTCAGCATGAATTGGACTTATTTTTATTAGATATTTCAACATACTCCATGCACTTTTTTCTGATATCAGAGCATATTTATTTTTTGGATTTACTTTTTTAGAATAAGCTGAATTACACACGCTAATACACAACTTAGCTGCCATTAAATAATAAATTAAAGAAACTTCTGTATCTGTTAACCTTATTATTTTATTATATGATTTAAGAACCAATGAAGCATAATATAGAGGGTTTAATTTATCATATGAAGCATATGTCATACATATAGCTACTTCATTCACTAACTGCGATTCTGTTAAATCCCCAAAATCTATTATTCCTAATTCTTTATTTTTATTTAGTAATATATTCCATTCATTAGTATCATTATGGATAACTGAGGTTCTGAGTTTTTCAAGTTTAGGTTTTACAAATTCATCAAACTGTTGAAAGAAATATAGGACAATTTTTTTTTCGTTAGGATCCTCTATATAATTCAAAAATTTTTTATTGAGATTTAAATATTGAATATCCCACTCCCACTTTCTACTTGAAATGGAATCATTAGAATAAGTTTTTAAATGTTTGCTTAGGTTTCCAACACACTCTCCAAGTGATCTAAGGATACTTTCATTAACTTTGATTTCCCCCAAAAAATTACCTTTAATATATGATAAAACTCTTATAATATATTTGCTCTTTTTTGAGCGTATGATCTTAAGATATTCATCATTTCGAGAAGAAATAGGTGCTGGATATGAGTTATTAGAATTTTTATTTAAGTGAATTAAGCAGTCATTTTCAGAAGAAATTAAAGAAATATTCTTTTTAGAAAAAGGATATTTTTTTAAAATAAATTTTATTCCTTTTTCAGAATCTATAAGATAATTTTCGTTATCGTATCCGTTAAGTTTTTTTAAACTATTAACATTAAACCCGTAGGATTCTTTAACAAATTTTATTAATTGTAATGTTTCCATACTGCCGAAGAACCATCTTTTCTGACATAGAGGACATCGTACTTGGCTTTTTCATTTATAGTTTCCATTCCTGGCACATTTGTTCCTGCTGGCATTCCAGGTACAGTGAGTCCAGCAACATCAGGATTTTTTTCTAAAAGCTCTCTTATATCGCTAGCTGGCACATGACCTTCTATAAAGTATGAATCAATTATTCCAGTATGACAAGACGTGTTTTTTTGGGAAATTTTATATTTTGTTTTGATTGATCTCATATTATTTTCATAAATAGATTCAACTTCAAAACCGTTGTCTTGCAAATGTGATACCCACTTTTTGCAGCATCCACAAGTAGGAGACATATAGACCGAAATTTTGTCTTTAGATGTTCCGCAGGATAAAGAAACTAATGATAGTATAATAATTAAGTATTTCATATATGTAATCTAATATATAACTTTAAAAAAGTTAAATATGATCTATAATTAAATTTAAATTTTTGTGATATATATTCAAAATAGAAAATTTGTATTCCTACTAAATTTATTTTTCATCATATCAATTGTATCGTGTAATAAAAACTCACAAATTAATCTAAGTGAGGAAGAAAAGGTGAGTCAAATTATTGATTCTTTCGAAGTTTACAATTACGATGATAATCACTCATCTGATCACATATATGATCAAAATAAACTTCATAGATTTGACATATTTTTATCTCAAAATAATTTGAATGAAATTAATAGTAATCCAACTGCTGAGAAATATGTAGAAGGCCATTTAGTTTTTGAAGGGAAAGTGATAAAAAATGTGGGGGTAAGATACAAAGGATCTGTTGGTGCATGGGTAGGATGTTTATCAAATCAAGATTGGTCAAATCCAAGTGGATATAAAACGTGTCCTAAACTTTCAATGAAGATTAAAATTAATTGGAGAGATGATAAAAAATTTTATGGTATGAAAAAAATGCAATTTCATTCACAAAATCTTGATAAATCAAAAATGCATGAAAGGTTAGGTTATTATATGTTTAGAAATTTTGGAATAAAAGCACCTAGATCAAATCATGCATTAATTTATATAAATGGTGAGTTTAATGGAGTCTTTGCTAATACCGAAAACGTAGATGGACCTTTTACCAATAAACATTTTAATAATCCTGATGGAAACTTATATAAGGAAGTTTGGCCTATAAAAAGCTCAGGAGAAAATAGAAATGAAGATTATTTTATTGATGGATTGAAAACAAATGAAGAAATCTCTGATGTCTCAAAAATCAAAAAATTTTCTGACCAGCTAGGTTCTGTTAATCATTCAGATGCAAAAGATATTGTTAAAAACTGGATAGATAAAAATACTTTTTTAAAAACTATTTTAGTAGATAGAAGGATTGCAAATGATGATGGAGCCTTACATTTTTATCATGAAGGAGGTGACAACTATGAAAATCATAATTATTATTGGTATGAGTATCCAAATCATGATAAATTGCAGTTCATACCATGGGACCTAGATAATGCTTTTGAAAATTTGATTCAAAATATAAATCCTGTTACACCTATTAAAGATAACTGGTATGAAACTTCTAATAATTGTAATGGATTTAATTATGGATCATTTAATTTATTGCAAAAATCAGCTGCTTGTGATAAAATAATTGGATCTTTTTCAGATTACAGAAATGAATATGATAGTCTAGATATTATATTTCAAAATCAGTTATATAATATGAATCATATTAATTCTCTTTTAAATGAATGGTCTGATCAAATAAAGGATGGAGTTGAACAAGCTCATTCTGCTTACGGAGAAAAAGAACCTAGTACTCAAGAGTGGACTAACAATCTTAATTATTTAAAATATTCAATTGATCAATCGTTAAATTAAAGCCTATGAAAAATTTAATTATATTATTATTCATTTTTTTAATTTCTTGTGATGATGTAGATATAACTCAAAATACGAGTAGAGGTCTAGTTATTAATGAGTTTTTAGCAAGTAATGATGAGTGTTGTCCTGATGAGTCTAATGATTTTGATGATTGGGTTGAGCTTTATAATGATACTCCTGATCCTATAGATATTGGAGGAATGTATTTTACAGATACACCAAATGATGATAATCCTTATCAGATACCTAATACTGATCCATCAAAAACAACTATTCCATCCAAGGGATATTTACTTATTTGGTGTGATGATGATCAGGAACAGGGACCAACACATGTAAGTAAAAAATTAAAAAAGGGTGGTGAGTCATTAATTTTAATTTCAAGTGATAAGTTATCAATTGTAGACTCCTTAACTTTTTCTGAACAGACAACAGATGTCTCTATGGGAAGGGATCCAAATAATTATGAAGAATGGGTGTTTTTTAATAATCCTACACCTGGCGCTAAAAATAATTAGTCAAACTGCAAGCGGTTTTTTTGCCATTGATTTAAGAAAAATAAAATGAGACTTAAGAGCTTCTCTTGTAGTTTTGTATTCATTGTAGGGTAAACTGAATTCTTTTGCAGTCTTTTTTACTATCTCAGATAACTTTTTATAGTGTATATGTGAGATATTGGGGAATAGATGGTGTTCAACTTGAAAATTTAGTCCTCCAGAGAACCAATTCATTATCCTGTTTCCAGTTGAGAAGTTAGAAGTAGTAAATAACTGATGAATAGCCCAAGTATTCTTCATTCCCAATGATTTACTTGGTAAAGGCATTTTAACCTTTTCTACAATATGTGCAAGTTGAAAAATTGTGCTTAAAATGATTCCTGCTGTATAATGCATAATAAAAAATCCAATTAATATTTTCCACCATGAAAGCTCAAGGTAAAGCATGGGAAGGACTATCCATATTGAGTAATATAATATCTTAGTTAATGCAAGGTTTATCCATTGTTTAGTAGGGCTTACAAATTTTTTAAATGATAGTTTCCTCTTTATATATCTACTTGTTTGAAAGTAGTCAGTGATTATAGCCCAATTGATAGTCATTAGTCCATATAATAAGAAAGAATAAATATGCTGAAACCTGTGATGAGGTTTCCATTTGCTATGTTTACTGAATCGGAGTATTCTACCAGCATCTAAATCTTCATCATGACCTTTTATATTAGTATATGTGTGGTGAAGAACATTATGTTGAATTTGCCAGTTATATGCATTCCCAGCAAGAATATAAATACTACTTCCCATAAGTTTATTAACCCATTTTTTACTTGAGAAAGAACCGTGATTCCCATCATGCATAATATTCATTCCAACTCCTGCCATTCCAACTCCTGTAATTATTATTAACCCTAAACATATCCACTGATTGAATTCGAAGAGCATTATAAGAAAATATGGAATTGCAAACATCCCGAAAATTATTAATGATTTAGAGTACAGTTTCCAATTACCTGTTTTTTTTAAGTTATTATCTTTAAAATAATTATTAACTCTAGAATTCAATGTTTTAAAAAACATTTTTGGATCCTTTCTTGAAAACCGAGGAAATTTATTGGTCATATATGTAAATATTATAAATTGTTTTTTAATTATAGAACGAAAAAATAGTTTTTTTAGCTAAGTAAATAAATATATTACACTATGTCTAAAAATTATGACTTTAAGACCCATTGGGAAAGTGCATATTTTGAGAATTCTGTTGAAAATTTAGGTTGGTATGAAGTCAATCCTGTGGAATCCTTAAATTTGATAAATAAATGTAACCTTTCTAAAAGTTCAATAATATTTAATGCTGGTGCTGGTGCAACAAAATTAATACAAAAGTTAAAGGATGATGGATATTATAATATATGTATCAATGATATATCCAATAGTGCTATTGATAAACTAAAGTCTTCTATTAATAATACTGATGGGTTATCCTTTGTAATTGATGATCTCACAAATCCAAAAGAATTACTTAATATTAAAATGATTGATTTATGGCATGATAGAGCTGTATTACATTTTTTTGTTCAACAATCACAGCAGGATACTTACTTTGATTTGCTCAAAAGAAAAGTCAAAGGTGGTGGTTATGTAATATTTTCAGAATTTGCTATTGATGGAGCAAAGAAATGTTGTGGTTTAGATATTTTGAACTATAATGAGGAAATGTTCCAAGAAAGGCTTGGTGATGATTTTAAATTATTAGAGTCTTTTGATTATTTATATAGCCATCCGTCTAATGGTAATACTAGAAAATATATCTATACATTATTTAAAAGAAAGAATTAAAGTTTTACAATTGATTGTTATTTGATCTTCTCTAGACAGTAACATGGAATTATCAGAATCTAAATTTTAACAAGAAATATTTAATAATAGAATAAGATAGCTTAATTTTTTTTTCATTTTTAAAAGCATAATTTTAATTAATAATATAACTACATTAATATTTTATAATGAAAAGATTAACTATTCTGTTTTTAATTTTCTCTTGTTCATCAGATAAGTCAGTTCAACCGGAGTTATGTGATAATAATTATAATCCACCTTTTGGAGGAACTATTTTTATTGATCCTAATATTATAATTCCAGAAGATCCCACAACTTTTGTAAGTTTATCTTATGCTGGTACAGGAATTAGGCAGATGTATGACAGGAGGTCCGGTTGGGTTACTTTAGAACCTTTTTTATTTCCAGCTGAATATGATGACGGTCTTAGTATTGAGATACAAGTCAACCCTGAGTTTGGTACATGGGAAAATGCCCAGGTATATGCCTTAAAATATGCTGAGGTAATTGGTAGATTAACTACTCAACTCAGAAAGGATGTTGAGACATCTTGGATTCATAAGGGAGATGAACCTTTTGGAGGAGGTAATAATAACCTTTTGATTCATACTGATTGGTCCGAAAAAAACTATGAGAATCAAGGAATATTAGAAGAGACACTAGTCCATGAGGCATCTCATACATCTCTAGATTCCTATCATGCTGAATCTGAAGGATGGTTATCTGCTCAAGATAAAGACTGTGAATTTATATCTACCTATGCTAGAGATAATCCAATTAGAGAGGATGTAGCAGAAAGTTATTTACCATATCTTGCAATAAGGTATAGATCTGATAGAATATCAGATAACTTAAAGAAAAGAATAGAAGAAGCAATACCTAATAGAATTAAATACTTTGATGAACAAAACTTTAATATGTATCCAATTCAATAAATTTTGAAAATGAAAAACTTTTTATTCTTACTATTTATTCCTTTAGTCTCTTTGTCTCAGACTGAAATCCTTCCAGAAAGACCTACATTTAAAGCAAATTTATTAGAAAATTCTCCTGAATTGGATGGTAATATTTTAGAGGATAAAGTCTGGATGAACTTACAATCTATTGGTTCAATGGTTCAGACGAAACCATCATTTGGTCTCTCATCATCCGAAAAAACAGATATTAAAGTAGCATTTTCTAAAACAGTAATGTTTGTTGGTGTAGTGTGTTATGATTCAAGCCCAAATACACTAGTAGTTTCTGATTCTAGAAGAGATGCTAGTCTGGATGATGACGATAGTTTTCTTTTTATTATAGATACATATAATGACCAACAGAATGGTTTTTTATTTGGAACTAACTCTTTAGGAATGGAGTATGATGCTCAGATTGATAATGAGGGCGTTGGAAATAGAACAGCTCAAAGACAACAAGGTGGAGTAATAGGAGGGACAAATTTAAATTGGGACGCTTCATGGGTTGTAAAGACAGAGGTTGGTGATTATGGCTGGAGTGCAGAATTTGCTATTCCACTAAAATCTTTAAGGTTTAGTCCGGGTGAGAATAAAATTTGGGGAATTAATTTTCAAAGAAATATCAGTAAATCAAATGAAATTGCTTTCTGGGCACCTTTACCTCTTGGATTTAACTTTGGTATTAAAAGAGTTTCTTTAGCTGGAAAAATGAGTGGTATCACTTTAAAAAAACCTGGAAATTTGAAATTTATTCCTTATGGATTGACTCAGTTTACAAATAATTCTGTAGATAATAAGACATCTTCTAATGTAGAACTCGGAGCTGATTTGAAATATAGTATTACTCCATCATTAACATTAGATCTAACATATAATACTGATTTTGCTCAAGCTGAAGTTGATAAACAACAGGTGAATCTTGACAGATTTAATCTATTTTATCCAGAGAAAAGATCATTTTTTTTAGAAAATGCAGGTCAATTTTCAGTAGGAAGTCCAGGGGAGATTGACCTCTTTTTTAGTAGAAAGATTGGTATTTCTGATAACGGTTCAGTTGTCCCTATCCTAGGAGGAGGAAGATTATCTGGGAAAATAGGAAGTACCAATATAGGAGTCCTTTCAATGGTGACTGATAATGTTGAAAATATTGTATCAAAAAACAATTATAGTGTAGCTAGGATAAACCATAATTTTAAAAATTCTAGATCTTCTATTGGTATTGCATATGTTGCTAGAGATGGTATTGAAACTATTAAAGTAGGCGGTATGGATGATTATAATAGGGTGTATGCTTTAGATGGTGTTTGGGGTATTGGAAAGAAGGCAAAAGTTTCTGGTTTTATTTCAAAAAGCTCTTCCCCAGAAATTATTTCAGAAGATCATGCTTTTAAATTTTCTGCAAACTATGATTGGAATAGTTGGAATATATATGCGCAGTATTCTGAGGTTGGTAATGGTTTTAATCCTGAAGTAGGGTATTTAGAAAGACCTTCATTCAAAAAACCATCATATTTGATTTTTAGGACTATAAGAGTTGGAGAAAATCGTAAACTTCTTGAGTACAGACCTCATATTTCTGGAAGATATTATTATGATACTAAAGGTAATATCGTCACAACATATACCCACATAGATACCCATTGGGCCTGGAAAAGTGGACTTGAAATACATACAGGTTATAATGTAAGAAAAGAATGGGTTTCTGAAGATTTTTTTATTTCAAACCTACGAGTAAATTCTGGTGAGTATAATAACAGTGAAGTTCAGTTAGTTTTTATGACAAATAAAAACCAAAAACTCTCTTTTAGTAATAGAAGTTATATTGGAGGATACTTTGGAGGTTCAAAAATATCAAATAATGCTAATTTAAATTTTAGGTATGGTGATAAGTTCAGTTCATCGTTATCAATTAATTCAAATAATATTAAAATAGAAAATGACAAGTTAAATGTTATAATAAGTGGTTTAAATTTAACATATTCATTTAGTCCTAGAATGTTTCTTCAGAGTTTAATTCAATATAATAATGTAGAAAATTTATTATCTGTCAATACCAGGTTTGGATTACTTAATGATGCTAATACTGGATTATTTGTAGTATTTAACATTTTGAGTGACAGTGATAAAATGGATAATTTAAATAGTCAACAGATAACACTTAAGTATACTCATTCGTTAGATTTAATAAAATAATTTATTTTGAGAGTAGTATATATTTGTATAATCATATCGTATCTAATTTCTTGTGAAAAAGTTGAGGTTTATACATTAGACACAATAATATTTCCTGATCTAAGTGGCACATTAAATATATATAATGGTTCTTTTAGTCCTGGAGAGGAGGTGATTATTGAGGCATATCCAAATGAGTATTTTGAGTTTGTTAGCTGGGGCGGAAGTGTTTCTGGAGAAGATTCTAAGATTAGTATAGTGATGAATGAAAATAAATTGATATATGCTGAATTTAAGATCAAAGATTCTGATGGAGACGGGATAAATGATGATATTGATACATGTAACGATACTCCCCCAGGTTTATTAGTAAATAATTTTGGTTGCTCTAGTCTTCAAGTTGATTATGATAAAGATGGAATTATAAATGAAATTGATATTTGTCCAAACACCCCTTCTTTAACATCTGTTTCAAGTAATGGGTGCCCTTTAATATATCTTGATGAAAATGGTATTACTTTGAAGGCAACAGATGAAGCTATTGACTCAATTGGAAAAATAGTTAAATTCAAAGGAAACAATGTTGAGATTATTAGAGATTGGGAGCATATCAAAAGTTTAAACCCTTCTAGTTATAAAAGCACTAATAAGTTAGTTACTACCTTTTTAGAAGAGACAAATGTTCTCTGTGGTCTTCCATGTCAAATAAATGATAATTTTGATATGTCAGTATGGGATGTGAGTAATGTAAAGTCAATGTATTTTACTTTTTGGAATTTAAATGGATTTAATCAAGATATATCTTTCTGGGATGTAAGTAATGTTGAAGATATGGAGGGTCTATTCTTTCACTCTTATAATTTAAATGTTGATGTCTCATTGTGGGATGTATCGAGTGTAAGAAGTTTGAAGAGAATTTTTCGAGGTGCATTTTATTTTAATCCTGACGTGTCATTGTGGGATGTATCTAATGTATTGAATATGCAGGAAATGTTTTATGAGACAGATATTGATCAAGATTTAAAACAATGGGATGTTAAAAGAACTACTAATATGGAGAAGATGTTTTATGGAGCGAAATACTTTAATCAAGATTTATCAAATTGGAATGTAGATAATGTAGAAAATTGTGATAGTTTTTATGATGGTGCTGAAGCATGGGTTTTACCTAAACCCAATTTTTTAAAATGTGATCCTAACTAATAATTATTTAAGTAAATTGATTTAAAATTCGAATATGAAGAAAGCAATTATAATAGGAGCATCCTCTGGTATAGGTAAGGGTATATCTCTAGAACTTTTAAAAAAAGATTATAAAATTGGTATTTCTGCAAGGAGAGAGGATAGACTTAACGAGATAAAACAAGTTAATCCAGAAAATGTGATAGTTAAAGTTTTTGATTCATCAACAGAGAAAAACGATATTTTATTAGATTATTTTATTAATAAGTTAGATGGAGTTGATTTAATAATATATTGTTCTGGTATTGGAATTCTGAATAAAGAATTAGACTATAAAATTGAAAGAAAAGTTAATGACTTAAATGTATCAGGATTCACACAAGTTATCACATATGCTTATAATTATTTTCTTAAAATGGGCTCAGGTCATATTGTGAATATTAGCTCAATTGCTTCAGAGATTGGAAATGGTATTGCTCCTTCTTATAATGCTTCCAAAGCATTTCAGGCAAATTATCTTCAAGGTCTAAGGTTCAAATCATATAAACTTAAACTACCAATATTTTTGACAGACGTTAGACCTGGATTTGTTGATACTGAAATTTTAATGGGTAATAAGGATAAATTACTTTGGGTTGCTCCCTTAGAAAAGGCATGTAAACAAATTGTAGATGGTATAGATAGAAAAAGTAAAATTCTATATATCACTAAACGATGGAAAATTATTTCATTACTAATTAAAATTATTCCTGAAAGTATTTTGAGTAAATTCTTTTAATTATTTCCTTTTAATTTAGATAAATTATAATGTAATTTATTTGAGTATTAATAACTAACCCTTGATCTTATGAAGAATCTTAACTTCTTTCTACTGCTTTTTCTCCTTTCTTTTGTCAGTATAGCTCAGATAATTGATAAAAAGATAATTTCTGATATGAAATTTAGACATATTGGACCTATTGGAAATAGGTTAACTTGTGTGGCTGGTGTACCAAGTCAGCCATTAATTTATTATGTTGGAGCAGCATCGGGAGGTGTCTGGAAGACTTTTGATGGTGGACTTAACTGGCAACCAATTTTTGATGATCAAGAAGTGCATTCAATTGGAGCAATTGCAGTTGCTCCATCTGATCCAATGACAATTATTGTTGGTACTGGAGAGAGCTCTATTAGATCAAATGTATCTATAGGTAATGGAGTTTATAAGTCTCAAGATGGAGGTAAGACTTGGAATCATATTGGACTAAAAAATTCAGGTAGAATATCTAGGATAATTATCCATCCTGATAACCCTGATTTAATATATGTAGGAGTATTAGGTCATGCGTATTCCCCTCAAAAAGAAAAGGGTCTTTACATGAGTAATGATGGTGGTAAAACATGGAATCAGACACTTTTTGTTGATGAAAATACTGGAATTTCTGATATTGTCATGGATACAGATAACCCTAGAGTTATAATAGCTGGAGCTTGGCACTTAGAATTAAAAACATGGAAAAGAATAAGTGGTGGCCCTGGTAGTGGAATATTTAAGTCTAAAGATGGAGGAATTACGTGGAAAAGATTAAAAAATAATGGTCTCCCAACAAAACCAGTTGGTAAGATAGCTTTAGCAATGACTCCAGCAGCACCTGATAGGGTATATGCTTTAATAGAGACTGGTGATGGTATTCCTTATAATGATGAGGAAACAGAATCTGGTGAATTATGGAGATCTGATGATAATGGTGAAACTTTTAATCTCATAAATTCTAATAGAGAGTTGGGTTCTAGACAAGCTTATTATACAAGAACAACAGCTTCTCCTGATAATCCAAATGAGGTTTATTTTATAAGTTATAGATTTTTTTCAAGTATTGATGGAGGGACTTCTTTAGAAAATAGATCGCAATTATCTTCCCCTAATTGGGACCATCATGAAATGTGGATAGATCCAAATAATGGGAATAGGATGGCTGTAGCAGGAGATGGAGGGATTTCAATCTCACAAAATAGAGGTAAATCATGGCATAGAACATTTCTACCTATAGCGCAGCTATACCATGTTACAACAGATAATAATATTCCATATAATGTGCTGACTAACAGACAGGATGGGCCTTCGATGAAGGGTCCGAGTAGAAGTAGAACTGGAAATTGGTTTGGTCCTGGTATGATCCAATCTGGAATGTGGAGATCAGTAGGGGGTGGTGAAAGTGGATTCGCAACTGCTGACCCCAAAGACCCTGATATTGTTTGGTCAAGTGCATCAGGTTTTGGTCCTTTAGGTGGGATAGTCACAAGATATAATGAAAAAAATAATCAATTTAGACAGCTAGAAGTTTGGCCTGAATTTACTGCAGGTAGTCACGCCTCATTACTGAAATATAGATTTCAATGGACATTTCCCCTTTTAATATCACCGCATGATAACAAAACTGTATATGTGACAAGTCAACATGTTCACAGAACAACTAATGATGGCCAGTCGTGGGATGTTATTAGCCCTGACCTATCCTTAAATGATAAGTCAATGCAAGGTTTTTCTGGTGGATTAACAGGTGATAACATTTCTGTTGAGTATGCGAATGTAATTTATGCTTTTGATGAATCACCTGTAAAAAAAGGTATTTTATGGGCTGGAACAAATGATGGTCTTATTCATATAAGTAAGGATAATGGTGAGACATGGACGAATGTTACTAAAAACATACCTAATTTACCAAAACTGGGAGTAGTTAGAAATATAGAGGCTTCTAGATGGAATGAGGGCAAAGCTTATCTTACAATAGAATTTCATCAAGTAGGGAATTTTGAACCTTATGTTTATAAAACTGAGAATTTTGGGAAATCATGGAAGAAGATTACTACTGGTATTAAAGAAGGAAATTTAAGTTATACTAGATGTGTAAAAGAGGATCCTGTAAAAGAGGGATTATTATACCTAGGTACAGAAAATAAACTTTATGTGTCATTTAATGATGGGGAAAATTGGCAGGAGATGATGTCAAATTTACCTCATGCTCCTATGTACTGGATTGATATTCAAGAACATTTTAATGATCTTGTCTTAGGTACATACGGAAGAGGGATTTGGATTCTAGATGATATTTCTCCACTTCAGCAGATGGACGAAAATATTGTCAAAAAAGATATTCACCTTTTTGATATAAAACCATCGTATAGGTTTCATAATGTGACTAGTTCACTACAGATGTTTCCTGAAGCTTCAACAGGTACTGATCCACCTAATGGTGCTTCAATAAATTATTGGCTAAAAGAAAATCAGCAAAATGTTAAAATTATTATTACTGATTCTAAAAGAGACACAATTAAGACTATAAATGAAAAAGGTTCAAAGGGTATAAACAGATTATGGTGGGATTTTAAAGGAGAAAGTACTGATGAAATTATCTTGAGAACAAAACCTCAATTTGCCGAATGGGTATCATTAGGAGATGAGAGAAAGAGAAAATTACCATTTTCAATATCTATAATGTCTCCTCCTGGAGTTTATAATATTAATTTAATATTGGGTGATGAAGTGGTTACTAAATCATTAGAGGTAATGAAAGATCCTCATTCTGATGGTGAAATGGAAGATATAATGCTTCAGGATAATCTAATGAGGAAGATATATGACGATGTAAATATTACAGCTCATTACATTAATTCTATAGAAATAATAAGAAGACAACTTTTAGATCTAAAATCTATGATTTTAAATACTAGTAAAGATGAAAGTCTTATTTTGACCGTAGAGAAATTAGAAGAACAATTTTTGAATGTAGAAAAAAAACTTGTCCAGCTTAAAGAAACTGGTACTGGTCAAGATGATGTCAGATTTGAAAAGATGATAGGTGAGAAGTTAGCATATCTAGCTGGAAACATTCCTAATGCTGATTTTAGACCAGCTGATTCGTATTATGAAGTATATGATTTATTACATAAAAGACTTGAAGAAGTAGGTTTAGAGTATAATAATCTAAGAAATAAAGATTTAAAAAATGTTATCGAAGAACTAAATGAGAATGGGATTAATACCATCGTTTTAAAATAAATTAAATCAATAATTATTATTTAGATTACATTCTCTACTTTTGGGTTTCATCTTTAAGTGGATTTTAAACTCTCAAGGTATTGTTATCTGTAAAAAATATAAGTAAATCGTATGTCGGCCATAAGGCCCTAGATGATATTTCAATAGATATTAAAAAGTCTAGTATTTTTGGTCTTTTAGGGCCAAATGGTGCTGGAAAAACATCATTAATTAGAATTATAAATCAAATTATAAATCAGGACAAAGGTGAAATTTTTCTTAATGGAAGGCCTATTAATTATGATGATGTTAGGAAGATTGGTTATATGCCAGAGGAGAGGGGCCTATACAAGAAAATGAAAGTTGGAGATTTTCTATTGTTTATGGGAAAACTTAAAGGACTAAATAGAAATCAATGTATTGACGCATCAAAGCATTGGTTCGAAAATTTAGAGGTTTCTAATTGGTGGAATAAAAATATTGAAGATTTATCTAAAGGAATGAGTCAGAAGGTCCAGTTCATTTCCACAGTTCTTCATGACCCTGAACTTATAATTCTTGATGAACCATTTTCAGGGTTTGATCCAGTAAATGCTAATCTAGTAAAGTCAAATCTCTTAAAACTTAAGGAAAATGGCAAAACAATTATTTTTTCAACTCATAGGATGGAATCAGTAGATGAGTTGTGTGATCAGCTAGCTATGATAAATAATTCAAAAAAGATTCTTGATGGGGATACTGAACAAATTAAAATGAAATATAAGTCTGATAACTATCTTATAGTACACGATAAAAAAATAAAGAAAGATCCAAGTTTCTCGATTATTAAATCAGAAAAAGTTTCAGAAGGAATTTTTGAATCAGAGGTAGTTCTAATTAATAAAAAATCATATAAAGATTTATTTAAAGTAATATCAAGTTATACGCAGATAATTTCATTTAAAGAGAAGATTCCAAATATGAATGATATATTTATAATGAAAGTGAAGGAGGGGGGGAACGATGAGTAAAGTATGGATCATATTTGAGAGAGAGTATCTACAGAGAGTACAGAAGAAATCATTTATTTTAGGAACATTACTTACACCATTAATCTTTCCATTATTCATCTTTATTGCTGTTTTACTTATAGAATCTGATGAGAAGGAAATAAGGAGAATAGCCGTATTGGATAAATCTGGGCTAATTGAAGATAGTATCTCTTTCGGATATAATAATATGTTCTTAAGTAATTCAGATATAAATTCTTTACAAGAGGAAATTCTAAGTGGTAAAATTTATGGTGCATTAGATATTCCAAAAATGGATATATATAATCCGAATGCTATTAATTTTTATTCTAAAAATGTCCCTAGTAGTGATTTTGTTAATGGCATAGAAAGAATTATTGAGGATAAAATTAAAGACAGAAAGATAAAGGAACTAAATATAGAGAAGTCTTCGTTAGAAAAGCTGGAGACGAGAGTGAATATGGATACATATAGTGTCGAGGAAAATGTTATCTCTGATGGAAGTGAGATGGGAGTTAATAAATCAAGTTCTGGACTTGCATTTGGCTTAGGGTATTTTAATGGATTTTTGATTTATATGTTTGTTTTTATATATGGAAGTTTCATTCTTCAAAGTGTATTAGATGAGAAGACAAGTAAAGTTGTTGAGGTGATTGTATCATCGGTTAAACCAATTCAACTTATGATGGGAAAAGTTCTTGGAGTAGGTGCAGTAGCTTTTACTCAGATATTTATCTGGATTATATTAGTTTTTTCAATTTCTACTTTAACATCTCTTTATTTTGGAATTGATACTGCCGGCTCTACACAAATTCCCGGAAATCAAGAAGAAATTGATCAGTCTAAAGAAATGGTAGCAGGAATTTATGAGCTATTTTCTTCAATAGATGTGTATAAGACTATATTTATCTTTCTAATTTATTTTACAGGTGGATTCTTCTTATATGGAGCTTTTTTTGCTGCAATAGGTTCAGCTGTTGATAATTTACAGGATGCAAGTCAGTTTACACTACCAATTTCTCTTCCTATCATAGCGAGTTTAATGTTTATGTCAGTCATTTTAGAAAATCCTGAAAGTAATGCCTCCATTTTCTTGAGTATGTTCCCTTTCACATCACCAATTTTAATGATGGCAAGATTACCTTTTGGAGTTCCTGATTGGCAATTACTTCTTTCAATTCTTTTATTAGGTGTTTTCGTCTTATTTGCACTATGGTTTGCTGGAAGAATATATAGAGTAGGTATTCTTACTAGTGGTTCTAAAATTACTTATAAACTACTTTGGAAGTGGTTTGTAATGAAGAATTATTAATATAATTTATTTAACTTCTAAAGTTTTATAAATTTATATGAGAAATATAACTCTCCTTTTATTCCTTATTAGCCTAACATCATGCATCAATAGTGATCAAAAAGATATTGTCCAATTTAATAATTCTAAGGATGGAATAGTCAGTTCAGGCCAACCACTTGCATCAAAAGCTGGAGTAGATATAATGAGACAAGGTGGTAATGCAATAGATGCTGCTGTGGCATCTGCTTTTGTGTTATCTGTTGTAGAACCAAGTATGAGTGGGATAGGAGGTAGACTACAAGTTATTTTCAGATTGCCTAACGGAGAAGTAAGGGGAATTGACGCCTCTACTCAAGTTCCTGAATTATATGACCCAAAAACTCACGAAAAATCTTCTTATGGTTATTCTACTATTGGAATTCCTGGAGTTGTTGCTGGGCTAGTAAAATTAAATGAGGAATATGGAAGTTTGCCTCTGGAAAAAGTAATGCAACCCGCTATTAAATATGCTAGTGAAGGTTTTAAGATATTATCTGGAGAGGCAGTAAGACATGCCTATGTAGAAAAGATGATTAGAGAATTTGATGGAACAAAAAAATATTTCCTAGACAACACAGGTAATACATATAATGAGGGGAAATTATTTATTCAAGAAGATCTTTCCAAAACATTAAAGGCGATTGCTGAAAAGGGTAAAGATGGATTCTATTCCGGTGAGGTAGCTGAGAAAATGGTTCAAGATATTCAAGAAAATGGTGGAATATTAACAATAAATGATCTAAGAAATTATAAGGCTGTTGATTCAAAAATTCTTAAAAGTACATACAGAAATCATGAGATAAACACACTATATCTTCCTTCTTTTGGAGCAATAACAATTGAAATTTTAAATATTTTAGAAAATTTTGATATAGAAAATTTAAATGATTCTGAATGGGTTAAATTATTTTCTGATATAACAAGGTTAGCCTATAAGGATAGACCAATACAAAATAATTCTGATTCTCTAAATATAATATTATCAAAAAATTATGCTAAACAACAAGCTAATAAAATACACTTGGATAAAAGTTTATCTTTAGATTATAATAATCACAAAATTGGTGAGTGGGTTGCTGAAATAGGACACACCACACACTTATCTACAGCAGATAAAGAAGGATATGCTGTATCACTTACTCAGACTGTTGGGCCATTGATGGGCTCTAAAGTTGCTACTAATGGCTTAGGGTTTATTTATGCAGTTACTCTAGGTGGATATCTAGGAGACTACAAACCTGGTGACAGAGCTAACTCTCATATTTCACCAACAATAATTACTAAAAATGGAAATCTATTTTTAGCATTAGGAGCAGCTGGAGGTTCTAGAATTATTACTGCTATAACCCAAGTCATAAGTAATGTTATAGATAAAAAGGTAAGTCTTTTTAACTCATTAACTTCTGGAAGAGTATTTCCTGATTCAGATACTGTACAAATAGAAAACCATAATGGCTTAAGCTGGGATAATAATTTTGTTAATTCTCTAGACAGTCTAAATTTTCCATATAAGTTGGTGCCTTCATTAGCAAGATTTGGTAGAGTTCATGCTATCAAATATGATGAATTATCTAAAGAATTTATAGGAGCAGCAGATCCAGACTGGGAAGGTAGTGTTGAAAAATATTAAATATGAGAAGAGTATTTATAGCATTATTACTTTTAATTTTTATTTCCTGTAAAGAAAATACTAAAAATAGACCCAATATTTTATTCATATCTATTGACGATATGAATGATTGGGCTACACCATTAGGCGGAAGTAATCAGATAATAACACCTAATCTCGAAGATTTTAGAAATATTTCTGTAAATTTTTCTAAAAATTATTGTACAAGTCCAGGATGTAATCCATCTAGAGCAACTATGATGACAGGATTACATACATTTAATTCTGGAATGTATTCTAACTACCAAGATTGGAGAAAGGTACCTAGACTTTCTGAGGCAACTACTTTACCCGAGATATTTAAACAAAATGGATATTTTACAGCTGGTGCTGGTAAAATTTATCATTACTCTCAGGTGCATCCAGATAGTTGGAATGAATACTATCCTAATCAAAAGCAGAATATGCCTAAGAATTATATACCAGAAAATGCTCCTGTAAATATGGAGCCATTTAAGTACATGTACTCAGCTTTTGACTGGTCAGGAATCCCTATAGAAGATAAAGAAACAGGAGACTATAAAAGTGTAGAATATATTTCTTCACTTCTTAAAAAAGATCATGACAAACCATTTTTCCTTGCTTGTGGAATATATAGACCACACTTACCATGGTATGTGCCCCAAAAATATTTTGATTTATATCCTTTAGATGAAATTCAATTACCTGAAATTTTAGAGAATGATACGTCTGATCTAGGTGATAGAGCAAAAGAATTAATATCAAGAGGTGGAAATTAT
>Ga0315315_10001780_pt1 | contig 19809 bp, 11 predicted proteins | sample M140m3416metaG_FD_203699 | JGI IMG/M metagenome (GOLD analysis project Ga0315315, IMG submission 203699) | Ammonia-oxidizing marine archaeal communities from Monterey Bay, California, United States - M1 40m 3416 | ecosystem: Environmental > Aquatic > Marine > Intertidal zone | place: USA...
GCTATACAAAAGACGCTCGTCGCCGATCGCGACTTGGTGCTCGCGCACTCGATGCATCGACCGGCGGGGGGCGAACGGGTGAAGAAAGTCGTCGGCGTCGTGGGCGCCGGGCACATTCCGGGCATCAAAAGGCACTGGGACTCGCTGTCGACGGATGAATCTCGCGACGCGTACAACGAGGCACTCAACCCGATCCCGGCTGACGCCTCCGATCATCGCCCCGCTTGGCAAGGTCCGGGAGTGTTCCTCGTCGGCGGCGTCGCGGCGTACCTGTGGTACAAAAGACGAAACCGTCCATCTCCGGAGGCGGCTCGCGGTTTAGGGCTCAGGGTTCCCGTCCTCGTCGGCGCATATTTCGGCGCAATGGCGCTCGCGGGCTCGTACGTGGCTTGCTCGGCGATGCAATACATGGGCTCGGTGGCGCAAAGGGCTGAGCGCGTGGCGTCCACCGGGGAGGCGCAGGGTTTACTCGCCAAGCGCAGGAACGAGCTACGGAGCAAACGGTGGAGCGATGTGGACGAGTACGGCAATTTAAGGTCCCCCAAACTCGAGGTGCGCGCCACGAACGCGGTGGGCGCGTACCGCGACGTATCTGCCGACAAGAAGTATCTGTTTCGGTGATGATAAAAAAATGTGTAGATCGTTTAGAGCTCGCGCCGCCTTCACCTCACCTTCTTCGTTCACCCCACGGGTCATGTGACCACGGATCACCGTTCTCATCCTCCCCGCTCACGTCGTGCACCGCCGCCGTCAGCGTCGCGTCGACGGCCATCGAAACGTCCGACTCGGATGCGTTGGACACCGTCGACGATCGGACACCCGCTTTGGACGCCGCACCCGGAAAAGGGGGCGTCGCGAGGGATGAAACCGTGGACGACGTGGACGCGTGTACCCTGCCCGGCATCGTGTGGGGCTGGCCGGGGACGTACCCGCCTCGTTTGTCCAGGCCACCGCGCAGGCGATCGAACGAGATGCCACCCTTGGGCTGCGCCGCGGGCGACGGAGACGCCGTCTGTTCGCTTTTCGCGCTGCCGCCGCTGTCCGTCCTGCGGTGCGCCGCGAGTTGAGCCTCGGCGGCAGCTTCCTGCGTCGCCTTTAACGCCGCCAGTCGCTTAGCACGCTCCGCCGCGAAGTCGTACTTGAAATCCTCCGGGACGGACGTGAAGTTGAGCGCGCGCGGCGACGTCTCCGGCTCAGGGTCGGGACGCTTTTCCTCGTCAACCTCCTTCGTCTCGTCAACCTCAACCTCCTTCTCGTCATCCTCCCAGCTCCCTTGCGACCCGTCACCGGCCGCGTAGGACGCTCGCACCGCGGGGGTCCTTCCCGCCATGCGAGTCCGCGCGCGCGCGCCCGGGGTCTTACCTGAAGGCGAGAAGATCCCTGCGTCGACGGAGGAGGTGACGCGTCCGTCGCCGGCGGGCGCGGCGGCGGCGAGCGCCCCGCCGATGGACTTGACGTCGCCGGCGGGCATCGGCGTGTCCCCGCCCCATCCCTCGTGGGGTCGCCACTCCGTCTCCGGCGCATCCTCCTCCTCGCGCGCGGGCCGGCCCGGGGTTCGGCCGGGGTGCAGCGTGGCGGTGGGCAGACCGAGGGGCGGACCCTCGGGGAGAAACGGGTTCCACAAACTCGCCGCGCTCATCCACCCCACGGCGGCGCACAGCCACGCCATGTTGGCCAGGAACGCGATCATGTAGTAGTTGTGGTAGTGGGGATACTGCGAGATGGACGCGCCGACGATGACGAGCATGAGCATCGCCTCGAAGACCTGCACGGCGACGACCGCGGGGAGGGGGAAGATGGCGTCGACGCGGTTCACCGAGAGGAAGGATTTGCGCGGGCACGTCTTGGACCGCCACCAAAACTTGCCGTTCTTGTCCGTGGCGTTGGCGACGAACATGCTGGGCGGCCAGATCATGACCGCGAGTAACAGCTTGGAGTCGTCCAGGATGGCAACCTTGAGCCTGCGCCAATTGTCCGGCCAGAACCTGGCCTTGACCACGGTCTCCTTGGTGGCGACAAACTTTTGCCACACGTTGCGGTCGGGCACGCCGCCGCCCACGAGCTTTGGCCAAAACTTCAACGCGACGAGCACGATGACGGCGTGCATGAAGAAGATGAAGAAGACCCAGCCGCCGTGCGCCGCGGAGAACAGCGCGATGGTCGTGATCCTCGCGCTGAGCTCCAGGAACCGAAACACCGTCTTGGCCGCCATCTCCGAGAGGTGAGCCTTGTGCGCGGCCCAGTACTGCGCCCAGGTGTAGCTCGGGGGCTTCTCGTGGAGGTCCAGGGAGACGAAACAGAGCGTGCCGCTCGTGATGGCGCCGAGGACCGCGAGGAAGAGAAGCGCGTCGAAGCCGTTGCGGCCGGGGCACTGGGACTCCGGGGACGAGCAAGACATGCCCACGTACGCCTGGAGAGTCGCGACGGGCAGGATGAGAAACACGGTGTCAACGAGCTGCATGCCCCGCAGGTCCATCTCCGCCTTGCGCTGCCTCAGGTCGTTGGTGCGCAGGGCTCGCCACGCGGCGAATGGCGTGCCGAGCATGCACATGGACGCCACCGCGCCCGCGTTGCGAACCATCCGCTTAAAGTCAATCTTGGTGAAGCCGAACACCTTCGTCTGGTGCTCGTTCTGAGCCTTTGCGATCTCAGCCTTGGTGGGCATGGGGTAGTGAAGGACCCAGTACATGGCGGTCATGCTCCCGGAGAGGAGGAAGAAGAGGAAGACCATGACGAACCAGCCCCAGTCCGCGTTGTTGGCGAACCTGTTGAGCTCGCGGATGAGCTGCGACTTTGCGTAAAAGTCCAGCATGATGCCCGCGATGAGGATGTACTTTTGCATCGGCTGCATCTCGGGGCCGAGGGCGTCGATGCGCTCCAGGACATTCTTGGAGATCGGCAACGGGGTCATCATCCCCTTACCGCCGTCGCCGGAGTGCGCCTTGGAGTGCGACGACTTGCGGATCATCCCCGCGCCGGACATCCTATCGTTGTAACTGCCGCCCACGCCGCCGCGGCCGCTGCCGAAAACCTTCGCCGGCGGCGTCGCCATCGAGGCGAACATCGCGCCGTACTTATCCGGCATCTGCCTCGCCGTCACCTTGGACACGAAGTGCGCATCCTCCTTGGACTTGGACATCGGGGGCTTCCCCCACCCGCTGGCCGTGTTGTTGCCGTCGCGCTGTTGCAGCGGCGCAACCTCGGGGGAGTACTGCGAGTTTTGCAGATCGTCGCGGGACGAGTTGGCGCTGCGAATCTCATCCGGGGTGGCCGCGAAGGTCACGCCGGGCCGTCCGTGTTCGTTGTTCTCCTTGTCGACGGATACATCCGCGACGTGGACGGGGCTCATGCTCATCGTCACGTCCGTCTGCTCCACCGGTGCCGCCTGGAGTCGATCTGTCTCCTCCTCCTCGTCCGTGTCATCCGGGAGCTCAAACTTGGACCTGGTTCGCGTGGGCGACTGGTCGATCACCGTCGGCTCCATTCCCGGGGACACGCCGTTTGGGGAACTTCCCACCGCGTGCGCGACGAGGCCCGGGCTGAGCCTCTCCGCCAGCGCGATCTCCTCCTCGACGCGACGCTGCTCCTCCTCCTCGAGGGTGGCGGCGTCGTCGCCGGCGAACCCGCCGGCTTCCAGGTCGCCCCTCGACACCGCCGCGACATTCTCTGTCGGGTCGCCCGCATCGACGGCGCCGGCTTTGGGCGAGGGTCGGCGCACGGGTGTCTCGGGGGCATCGCGCGACGCGCGGAGCTTGGCCATCAAACCCGAGGTGGCCTTCTTGAATCCCCCGATGACGTTCAAGGACTTGCGCAGCTTGCCGCCGCCATCCTTGGATTTCCTGACCACCTCGCCGCTCTCGATGCTGGCCTTGACCTTGGCGACGTGGCCGGGCGCGCCTTGGGTCTTGTGCGGGGACATCGCCTCCGAATCGGAGACGACGGCGTTGGGGGAGGCGGACTCCTCCGGGATCGCGGCCGGGGTGGTGAGCGCGGGGGAGAGGGTGGTGATGGTCGTGGCGTTGGACGGGAGCCTGTCGAGGGGTCCGGTCTCGGGGGTCCCGGCCATGAGCACGCAGTCCATCTCGTCCGCGTCCGAGGCGGCGCTGTTTGACGAGCGGGGGATCGTGTGTGTTAGTAAACGTCGCGCGATGCGCGGATACACGGGCGAATCGCGGGTGCGTGGGGGGTTAAAGGCGCGAGATCCCGCCCCACAGCTGTCGTTGTTGACGTTGAAACCGGAAGAGATTTTGCGAGATGTGTCGGGGCGTCGGACGGGTCTCACCTGTCGCGCACGTTGCCGTCGTCGGCGACGCTCGCGACGCCGCGGCCCATCTCCGGGGTGGTCGCGGGTAGCGGCGACGGCACCGGGTCTTGCGCCATCGTGGTCGACGGTGCGCCGGATTGTGGCGAGGTGGCAGGATACGACCGTTAAGCGGCAGTCTCGCTTTTTGGCCTCGAGATTTGGCCTCGATTCGAAGAAATGGGCCCGATTCTTACCCTGAACTTGCAAAGCCCAAGCCCTAAACACGAGTCGTATAAACGGGTCCAGTTCGCCCGCTCCGTCGCCCTCTTTTCACGGCGCGGAAGTAGTCCCACCGTTCAAGCAGGTGAGCATCGCGACACGTCCCACCTCACCGCCGTCGTGGCCACGCGCGAGCCGCGCGCGCGAACCCCGCGTCGGCGTTCGGCGCGCGTTTCCGTCGCCTCCTCCGACAAACATCTTGCTCATCTCCAGCACGAAAGAGCCGCATCCTGACCTTCCCTCCCTCGCTCGCCTCTCCTCGCAGGATGGGTCGCGTTATCCGCGGTCAGCGTAAGGGTGCCGGTTCGATTTTCACCTCGAACACCTCCAAGCGCAAGGGCTCCGCCAAGCACCGTCAGCAGGTGAGCGTCGTCACGGCCAGCCGAACCGGCGATGGGATCGCCGGGTTTTTTCTCCTGCCTGCGAGCGGCAGCGAGAAACCCTGATTTCTTCCTGGTCCCGCGAAGGGCGCGGGCCCTGGGCTCGGTTCTCGCGTCTCGATCGCGCGTCTCGGACGGCGGTGTTGGGTCCGCCGAACACCTTCCGATGACGACGCGTGGTCGATGCGGTCGATCGAGGATCGACAGCCGGGGTTCCCGCGCGGACCGGGACCCATCATCCATCGCCTTTCTCAAACTTTAGCCAAGCGGAAAAACTGAACGCCGAGGCTGACCTCCGTTTCCACCCCCTTCCCAACCCTCCAGGATTACGCTGAGCGTCATGGTTACGTCAAGGGTGTCGTCACCGACATCATCCACGATCCCGGACGTGGTGCTCCCCTCGCTAAGGTGCGTCGCCGGCCATTCCCGCGCAGTTTCCGTCGCGTCATGCGGGACTCTCCAAATAACCCTAAAACTGGGCCACATCAATCACGAGCGCGCCGCTGACCTAGCGCCTCATCTCCCCTCCCAATCATCAGGTGACTTTCCGCAACACCAAGAAATACATGCACGACAAGGAGCTCTTCGTCGCGGCTGAGGGCATCTACACCGGTCAGTTCCTCTACTGCGGTAAGAAGGCTCAGCTCGTCGTGGGCAACACCCTCCCCATCGGCTCCATGCCCGAGGGTAGCATCATCTGCAACGTGGAGGCGAAGCTCGGCGACCGCGGCGTCCTCGCCAAGGCTTCCGGCGAGTACTGCATCCTCATCTCCCACAACCCCGACACCGGCTTCTCCCGCATCAAGCTTCCCTCCGGCTCCAAGAAGACGATCCCGTCTGGCTGCCGCGGCACCATCGGGCAGATTGCGGGTGGCGGTCGCTGCGACAAGCCCATGCTCAAGGCGGGCGCCAACTACCACAAGTTCAAGGTGAAGCGCGGTGCCACCTGGCCCAAGGTTCGTGGTGTGGCGATGAACCCCGTTGAGCATCCCCACGGTGGTGGTAACCACCAGCACATCGGTCACGCCTCCACCGTCCGCCGCAACAAGCCCGCGGGTGCCAAGGTCGGTCTCATCGCCGCCCGCCGCACCGGTCGCCTTCGCGGCGTCAAGGGTATCATGGCCGCCAAGGCCAAGGAGGGCAACTAAACGGTGTTTTAGTGGCTATCCTCACGGATACTGGGCTGGGGTTGATGAGGGTCGCGATTGGATAAAGGCGACCGCCGCGTGTGGCATAACACGCGGGCGGTGGAGCTGGTATCAAGTAGCGGTCCTTGCAATAGAGATAACTTTTCACTCAACGCTTTGGGCGTCTTCGTTTCCGTGCCCGAACCCGCGCAAGCATTAATTACCAACTCTGAGCAAGTCTATCTCACGGTTGGCAGTCCGCTTGCTAGATGTAACTCCATGACAAGTTGGGCAGCAAGCGGCTCGAATATCACGAGTTGATGGCAATAATCTTCTGGTCAAAATTTTCAGCACGTCCTTTCCTTGTGAACCCGCGATGCCCTTCACACACGCCCGCCCGGCCGCATGGCATGCTAAACCGGCCCGGTGCCCGCTCCGCGCTGATTCGTACCTGTCGCGGGCTGGCATCGCGCTCGAACGGCGCGATGAAGCGTTTCACGAACCCAAACTCGCGGGAGGACCCGCATCACCCGCCTCGCCCCCGTCAACACGTTCGTTTCGACGACGAAGTCGGGGCAGGGACGACTTCATCAGGGCGGAACTTCAGGCCCCCGCCGCCGCGTCCCAACGACGCGCACCAGCCGTGGAGAACCAACCAAAACGCGCCCGCGTTCGCCGCCGGCCAGCCGAGGCAGCACTCCGGCGGTCGAGGACAGGGTAGAGGACAGGGTAGAGCCGGGCGGCATCGCACGAGCGTAGAGGATGCGACGTCGCGGGGCGTCGCCGCGAGGGAGTGGCACCCGTCACCGCCCAGCGTCGTGGACGCGCGTGAGCCCGGCACCAGCGGACAGGTCCCGGCGCCTCCTCCCGGGGAGTACCGCGTCATGTCGTACAACCTACTCGCGGACTCGCACGCGTGGAAGTATCGCAACGAGCTCTACCGGGGCATACCAGACTTCATCCTGCGATGGCCCAGGCGGCTCAGGGGCGTGGTCCAGGAGGTCAAGGCCCTACGGCCGGACGTGCTGTGCCTGCAGGAGTGCGAGGACTTTGACGGCATCGCCGCGGAGTTGCGCGGGTGCGGGTACGAGGGCTTGCACGCGCCACGCGCCGGCGGGAGGACCGACGGGTGCTCCCTTTTCTACAGGAGCGACGCGTTTCGATGCGAAGGGTTCGAAGCGATTGACTTTACCGACTTTGACCTCCGCGAGAACGCCGCCGCGGTGGCCTGCCTGGTACCCATAGGTCATGGCACGAACGACGCCACCCCCACGCCGGTTGTGGTTGGATGCGTCCACCTGCTGTTCAACCCGCGGCGCGGCGATCGCAAGCTCGGGCAGCTCAGGGTGTTCATCGAGCGGGTGGAGGCGATGCGGCGGTCCTCCCGGCGTGGCGGCGTCGAGCCGCACGCGATGCTGGTCGGCGACTTCAACGCCGAGCCCGACTCGCCTCTGTACGGGTACATCGCGCACGGGCGGTTGGACGTGAGCAGGGTGGACAGGAGGGACATGTCCGGCTGTCTGGTGGAGGGCGAACACGTGTCTAACAACGCGGCGGACGTCGGGGGCGGTTTGTCTTCCACGCAGGAGGCGGCGTGGGCGGACTGGGAGGAGGAGGAGGGCGATGACGAGTCGGTGGGTGAGACGGAACGGATCGCGGTGAGGCTGGCGGATAACTACTGGGACCTGGAGGGACTCGCGCTCGCGTTCGGGGACGGCGACGGGGACGGCGAGGACGGCGTTGAAAAAACAAAGTCGCCCTCCGCGATGTCGAAGGGCACGGCGAAGCGGGGTGACGCGCGGGCCATTCGCGCCATGATGTCCGCGTTGGAGGGTCGGCCGAGGGCGGCGGAAGGGACGGCGCGGGAGTGGGACGGGCGTCACCGGCTGACCCACGCGTACGCCGGGAATCTTCAAAGCTGCTACAGGGAGGTTTGCGGCGCAGAGCCGGCGATGACGAGTTTTCACGGCAAGTTTCGCGGCACGGTGGACTACATCTTTCACACCCCTGGGATTAGGTCGACGCGGGTGCTGAAGCCGCCGAGGCTTCGCGGCGGGCTTCCGTCGGAGGAGTACCCGAGCGACCACGTGTCCGTCGTCGCCGACGTGAGACTTTAGATTGTCAAGCGATATCAGATCAGATTTGAATAATTTGAATAAATACAGCGTCAATGATACAAAGGCGGTCTTTCCAGTGCTCGCTCATACTTGTAACCCCATTGTCGCGAGGGGAAAGTGGACGTTCATGTCCACATCGACGGACTGGTCCTGTTCTCTCATGATCTTCTCGAGCTCCTCGATAGATTTCATCGCCCTCGCCCGCCTCTCGCACGCCGCCTGCGTCCACCCCATGATGACCTTCCCCTCAGCCATCTCAACCCTCATCTGGCTGAGGCGAACGCACCAACTGTTGATGTTATCCTGATTCCTCAGGATCTCCATCAGCTCGGTCTGCTGCTCGGTGGGTTCGGGCTGCGTGGGCTGCTGCGTGGGCTGCTGCGAAGGCGCAAAATCCGCGAAAATGCCAAAGTCGACCTCGTCCATCTCCGGGGGATTGAGCTGGCTGGCGGTGAACCCGTCCAAGTTGAACTCGTCGTCGCCACCCTTGAACTTCTTCTCGTCGCTGTAGAAGTTCCCATCGTCGAAGTCTCCACCCGCGGGCAGCGCCGGCTCCGCGTCGTCGGTGTCCGTGTCGTCGTCCGATCCAGATCCCGAAACTTCGTCAAGATTGGCGACGTCGGCGTCGGCAGCCTCCGTGGCGTCGTCGCTCGCGTCGTCGCTCGGCTCATCCGCGCCCAGGCTCGCCAACACCATCGCCCCTTCCTCCACACGTGTCTTGCCGCCGCCACCTGTGGCTCCATGCGAGCTCCACGTGGCGTTCTTCGGCGCTGCCACCTGGACGCAGACGTCACCCGGCTTTGACGAAGCGGGACACGCCGCGAAGAGCGCCTGGAGCTGTTTTTCCGTGCAGTAGCGCCTGAGCGCCTTGGCGTCGATGCCGATCTGGCGGTTGTCTTTTTTGAAGAAGATGCTTTCGATGCCCGCCGCGTCCGTGTAATCGTCGGCGTTCTCCTTCCCGGCGGCTTTGGCGAAGACGGCGCGGAAGAACTCGTTCTCGTCTGGATGGGTGTACCAGTACGACCCCTCCTTGAAGGTGTCGCCGTAGAAGAGCTTGAGGTGGTGCCCGAGCTTCTCGCGGTAGGGCTTGTCGGCGCCCTCGTTGCGCATGCCGAACATCTTGAAGTGCTTGAGGATGGTCTTGGAGCGCGCGGAGATGTTCCTGAGGCGGGCGGGGCGCGGGATGTCAGCGAGCCGTCACCGGGGGTTCGTTTGAGGAAAAAAAGAAAAGTGGGCGCCCGGATCTCGGGATGCTCACCTGCGCTTGTCCGCAGCCTTGGGGTTCTTCCTCTTCTTTTTCTTCTTCGCGATCGCGGGTGCCACCTTGACCTCGGCGGGCGTGGCCTTGGGGTTGACCGCGATGAGCGCCTTCTTGAGCGGGTGCGACGCCTTGGCCTTCATCGACGGTGGCGGGTGCGTGTTGTTGAAATTGAAGGGCGCGGGGGTATCTATCTGGGCGCGCGAGTGACCGTGCGCTGGGTTGAACGACACGTGTACGCTTGAACACGACGGCGAAAGCGGCTCGGCGTGGATCCGTTCGGTCGAAGGGGTGCGGCGAGTGAAGTCCGCGCGCTGGGTAATGGAGAAGGCGCGGCAAATGCCAAAAAGGTTTGCACCCCCCCCTTTGGGTTGCCTGGTTTTTGGTTTTTTGACGGTCTATTTTCTTGAGTCACGATATGGGGGAAGGAGGCCATGTCCACTGCCAAAAGGAGACGAAGACGGCACCTCGGTCAATCATCACACTCTCAAGCACCTGACACGCAGATGACGATGCCGGCCTCCTCCGGGCCGGGCCCCGGGGTGGGGTTGTCTCCCGCCAGAGGTCAAGAGGCGGACGAGTTCCTCGAGAACGTCGACGAGGTCAACGCGCTCATCACCGGGCTCAAGTCCGGCACGATCTCTGCCGACTACATCGACCGCAAGATCAAGGCGCGCGACGCCGAGCACGAGGCGGAGGCGGAGCGGCAGGTGAAGGAGGCGGAGGAGGCGGAGCGGCGCAAGTACGAGAACCTCAGCCCCGAGGAGCAGAAGAAGATCAAGGCCAAGGTTGACGAGATGATCGCCGAGAAGGAACGTCGCGAGCGCGCGCGGGCGGCTTTCCACGAGTACCGGTCCAAGATGCCCGAGGACAAGCAAAGGGCGACCGACTACGACGCGTGGGACCTCTGGACGCCGTCCGACGACGAGACGGATCCGTGGATGAAGTACACCCCGGAGAACCCCGCGTTCAAGGCGATGGAGGCGGACATCGACAAGAGGCACGCCGCGCAGGTGCGCGCGAGGCAGACGGCGCATCGCAAGCGGGAGGAGGGCAACGACGCGTTTCGCGCGGGGCAATTCGCCGAGGCGCTCAAGTGCTACGAGCTCGGGCTGGAGGCTGATAAGCGCTCGCTGGAGCTGCACGGCAACGCGGCGATGGCGGCGCTCAAGTGCGAGATGTTCGTGCAGTGCATCGACCACGCCACGAAGGCGTGCGAGCTCGCCGAGTTTCTCCTCGAGACCCCCGCGCATCCGACGGCGATCAAGTGTTTGCAGCGCAGAGCCGCCGCCAGGCTCCAGCTCTCGCACTACAAGGACGCGCTCAACGACCTATCACTGGCGCATCGAAGGGACCCGGGTAACGCGGAGGTTGAAAAACGGTTGAAAGAGGCTAACGCGATGTACGAGGAGGCTCGAAAGGAGAAGGAGGTTGAGCGGGGGATGCGCAGAGCGAGCTCCGGGATCGACGGCGAGGTTGACGGCACCGACTTCAACACCCTGCGCGAGATGGAGAAGCTGTGCGTTGGCATCGGCGGGGAGGAGTGCGACTACGGCAGGCTGGAGACCTTGCTGGAGACGAGCGAGCAGTGCAGGGTTTTCATTCGGTCGGGCGAGGGCTCCAGACTGCTCGAGTTGCGTCGGGTGCTGGGACTCGCGGCGGGCGACCTTCGCGGCGGAGCGGCGAAGCTGTTGGGTCCGCTGAAGGTGCTCAGGGCGGCGTGTCTGAACGAGACGAACAGGGATACACTCGCGAGGGCCGGCACGCTCGAGCTCGTCGTGAAATTCATCGCGCGCGCGTGGAACGAGGCTGACACGGCGTCGAGAGAAGCCGTGTCGGCGGCGCTGTTTCTGCTGCACACGTGCTCCGCCACCCCGGGCCCGCGCGCGTCCATAATCAAGGCGCTCTCCGAGGATACGAAGGATACGAAAGGCGCGGTCGCGGGGCTGTTCGCGATGCTCGAACGCGACTTGGCGAACGACACGGGCGCGCGGCTCGCCGCCGCGCACGCCCTATCCCTCTTGGGCAACTGCGCCGTCGACGCGGCCGCGAGAACCGCGCTGGCGAGCTATCATCACGACGCGCCGGCCAAGATCGTGCCCGTGCTTCGATGCGGGGTACCCGTCCTCGTGGAGCGCGCCGCGGCGTTGCTCGGGAACATGTGCACGGACACAACGATGCGGTCTAAACTCGCGGCGAACGCGCGGGGCATCTCGGACCTCGTCGCGTTGCTGCCGAGTGAAAAAGATTCAACCGCGGGACCGGCGGCGCCCGCGGGGATGGGCGCCGGCCTCGCGGGACTCAGGGTCAAAGCCGCGTCCCCTCGCGACACGGTACACGTGAAGGGCCCGGAGCTCGTGCTGAACGTACTCGCGGCGCTGGCGAACGCGACGGCGGACGTCACCGCGGCGGCGGCGGCGGGGGCGGCGGGGGCGACGGGTCGGCTCGCCAAACTGCTCGCAGCGTCGGATCCAACCGTGGGCGCGCGCGCGGCGACGGTGCTCTCCCGCCTCGCGCGCGATCCAACGACGGCGAAAGGAATGTGCGCGCGCGGCGGGGAGGGCGGCGCGAGGGCGATCGCTCGGTTCGTGGGCGAGAGGCTACGGACGGACGCCGAGACGCGGGCGGCGGGCGGTGAGAGTGACCAAAAAGACCAAAAAGCTGAACCGTTCCCGGGGTTGGAGCCGGCGGTGCGGACGCTCGCGGTGTTGGCCAACGGCGGCGACGCGGCGGCGAGGTTGGCGCTGGCGGAGTGCGCGTGCGAAGCGTTGGTGGAGTGCATCCGTGTCGGGGAGCTCGTGGGCGACGGGGTGGTGGGCAACGCGGCGCTCGCCATCGGTGACCTGGCAAAGGAGGGAACCGGCCGTGACAAATTCGCCGCGCTCGAGCCGGTTAAGCCGCTGCTGGCGGTGTGCCACAAACGTACGGGCGCGGCGCAGAAGAACGCGGCGATCGCGTGCGCCAGGCTGGCGTCGCACCCGAAAATGCTGGAGACGCTCAAGGCGAACAACGGACTGGAGCTCATATACCGATACGTGCAGCCGTAGTTTAGACAATTTCGTATCGTATCAAATTCGGGCAATCTCCTGAAAGTCGTAGTATCCCATGCTGCGCAACAGCGCGCCGTGCTCGCGCTCGAACTTTTCCGCGTTTCGATCCGTGAAGTGCTCGCGCCACGCCCCCGGCGGCAGCGTCCGTCGCGCCCGCCGCGACCGCTCCTCGCACCCGCCCCCCTCGCAGAGCGAATAAATCTCAGCGTCGGCTCCCTCGTTTGACTCGTCCTTGTCCCCGTCCCCGCCCCCTCCGCCCCCGTTCCCGCCGCCTTTACCCACGCGCGCGTCCTCGCGCGCGTCCACGCACGCGTCCACGAACGCGCGCATCTCCGCGGTACCCCGCTTGAGCCCGAGCCACTCGCTGAGGAGCGTCAGACCGTCCGTCTTGGCCCGGAGCAGTTCTTCGTACTTGACGAAGACGACGTTCGGGTCGTCGGCGCGAGCGAACGCCCTCAGGCTCCTCGCGAAATCCCCAACCCTGCTGTCCACGGCGTCTGACATGAAGGTATCCCCTTGGTAGAGGTGCCCGATCGCCTTTTGGATACCGAGCTTCACGGAGAGCGACGCGGTGAACCGATCGATCTCCACGTCGACGCCGTCCTCGGCGGACATCGAACGGAGCTTCGATTGGAACGATTCGCCGCCGAGGTCGTCGCGGGGTAAGCGCGCCCACGCCTCGCTCGTGTCGAGGTGCTCGAGGTACGACTCGGCGATGAGATCACGCGGGTCCCGGACGATGAAGACGGCGCGGTAGGGCCTACCGAGGAGGCCCATGTCCCGCGGCGTGGACCTGTCGAACGAGAACGTGTGAACGTCGTGGCGAAAGTCCTCCGCCGTTCCGGAGCACCAGCGCATGCACACCGGAGACGACGATGCATGCGACGAGGACGACGACTCCGTCTCGTTCGCGCACGTGTTTCTCTCGAGCGCGCGGAGTGCGTCGCGGAACATGCGGTCGCCCGCACCCTTGTGCGAGAGGTGCACCACGAGCGGCTCGCCCGCCGCGTCAAAGTTTTTGAGCCGCTGGCGCTGGCGCTCGCCCGGCGCGGCGCGTCGCGGGGCGGTCGCGGGGCGCTCGTATTCGGCGATCGTCGCGTTCCAGTGGTCGATACCGGCGGACGCCACCGCGATGGCTTCGGGGTCAGCGCCGATCGGCAAGTAGTTGAGCTCGAAGGTCTCGGACTCGACGAGGTCGAGGAAAAAGCTCGGGAACACAGCCGCCTTGAGCCCGCCCTCGGTGACCTCCGGCCTGTGCATCCTGTAGTGCTCGAAGCCGCCGACGTAGAGGACGGCGAGGACCATGAGCGCCAGGGACATCGCGCGGCCGACCTTGGTCTTGGACTGCATCAGGAACACCGCCAGGGGCATGACGCAAACGACGAGGAAGACGACGACGAGGTCGAACTCGACGGTGTCGGCGTACTGGTACATGTTCCTTTTCTTTGCCGGCGAGCCTTGTCAGCGGACCGTCGCGACGACGGGGTGCGGCGAGCGGCGAGTGCGTTCGAGGGTATCGCACGCGTGTGGTCGACGCGGTGGCCGTCACGGAGGAGGGGCGCGGCGCGATAGTGGACGCCGCGGGGAGTGGACAGCGGTGAGTTCTCCCCGTCCCAGACTTCTCGTTCTCGATCCCGTGGAACGGACGGCTCTTGGCGCCCGAACCGTCCCAACGTCGTTGGGCACTTCCCAGGAAATGACTTTCACGTATTCCGAGAACGGCGGATACTCCGAGAGCCTAGAGGCCCTCGTTCCTCCGTCCGAGGAATTTTTTCCAGGATACATTTAGATACTTTCCATTCCAACCTTGGGAAACGCTTCACTATTCACCGCACACACACCCCGCACCCCCACCCCGCACTGACCATGTGCCTTTCAGGCCACCCCATCTTCCGACTCATCGCCCTCGTCGGCATCGCCTGCGCCGCCGCCACCGCGCATGCCTCCTCCTGCGAGGAGCTCTACACCCCCCAAAAGCTCGAGCTGGCCAGACGCATGGTCGAGTGCGACCTGGGCAACTACAAGTCCGACTGCGTCGCGCCCGTGGACCCGAACGACTTCATCTACTCCCAGAACTTCGAGAGCTACGCGGTCAAAGGCAAGGCCCAGTGGGACAAGTGGCTCGGAAACTTCTTCGCGCTCAACCCCGACGTACGGGTCCGAGTCGTCCGAGGCGCCGGCGAGTTTTGCACCCCGACGAGGTACGCCGCCGAGTGGACCATGAACATGACCTTCCAGCCGAGCGGCGATCAACTCCTGGACGTCGAGGGCGCGTCCGTGATCACGTTCAAGGCCCCGGACGACGACACGATGACCCGCATGAAGGACTACAGCCCCGACATGGAGATCTACGGCCTGCTTCCGAGGCTCGGGTCGCCGCTGATCACGGTGAAGCGCGCAATCGACCAGTGCCTCAAGACGGAAGGCGGCTGCGAGACCGAAGAGGCGATGATGAACATCACGTCCGCCCTGATGGGTGACATGACAGGCTTGCAGACGAACACGCCGTCCGAGAAAAAGTGAGAGGGGTGATGACTGGCACGAGTGTTTCATCGACTCGATTAAACGCCGCTAACTCCGTCGTAATATCATAATACCCCGCCTCTCAATACTCATACCCGTTACCTCACCACGAGTCCCCGAACCTCTCGTAGAGCATCTCGTACATCAGCAGCGCCGACGTGAAGTGCCAGATGGAGTGGAAGAACACGTACCCATGGTACATACCCCGCCGTTTGCACGCCGCCGCGACGAACATCGAAACCACCGGCGCCGCCGACGCCTCGACCACTTCGTACAAGTGCCCCCGCTTGGCGCCGATGCACGACAGCAGGAACATGACGTAGACGTTGGCGCACAACACGTCGCAGAACAGCAGGCTGGACACCAGCCGTCTGCGCTCGGGCGAAGCGCCCGTCACCCCCGCGATGGCTCCCGCCATCGGCGCCTCCCAGATGGGCGCGTCCTCGCCTACGAATTGGCAGAGTTCCTCTTCGTCGTCGCTCGGGTGGTCGTTGAGGCCGTTCGGGACTCCGTCGTGAAAGGCCCGTGGGCTGCCGCTCATCCGCTTGTCGTTCAAGCGCCCGCTCCGCCGTCTCATGCCCCGCGGGGTGGCCACGCGCATCGAGCCAACCTCGTGGAGGGGCGAGAGCGTCACCCCCGTGAGCTTCTCCGCCCTGCCGATCGCCTGGTACCAATCTCGCAGGGCGCACGCGCAGGCGCGGTCGAGGTTGAGCTGCGCGCCGTGGAACGCGCTGGACGCCAACGCGACGGAGCCGACGCACAACGCGTGGAACAGGTTGCTGGTACAGTACGGCCGGAGGCACTCCATCACCGGGTGCTGCATCGCCTTGGCGGGCAGCGACTCGACGAGCGCGAGGCCGCAGATGTAAATGTAAGGGACGTTCGTCAACCAGAATGCCCACTTCACCCACGGCCTGAGCTTGTCGCACATGACAAAGTTGTGCGGCATCTCCCGGTTTCCCGATCGCGCCTTGCCCCGCACCTTGCTGTGGAGCACGTCCACCGCATCGAGGATGTGTCCCGCCACCATCGTGGGGTGGATATGGGTCGCGCTCTCCGATCTGGTGGTCCAGTCAGCAAAAGGTATCCAACACGGCAGCAAGCGGCGCAACAGTCAAATCATCTCAGGACGGTGGATGTTCTGGCCTCCTCCTCACACACGGAGGGAGAGACCGTGCCCTACGCATCGAGGGAGTCGATCGCCGGGTTTGAGCGTGCGACGACGCCATGGTGAGCCCCACGACCACGCCGACACCCGACACCGGACCCGATACGTCGCGAACCCCGCGCGTCGCCGTCGACGCCCCGACTCCGGAGCCCTAACGATTTTCCTCCCACACGCGCCCCACTCATCATTTCGCCCTCCCTCCCGTCGCACCAGGGTAACGGCTCGACCAAGCTGGACAAGGCGCTCCTAGCGGACACCGACGGCGAGCGGTACTACGGCCTGGAGAACTTCGGCAACACATGCTACGCCAACTCGGTGCTGCAGGCGCTCTACTTCTGCAAGCCGTTTCGGCACGCGATCCTCGAGTACCACGAGTCGCTCCCGAAAGATCACGACGAGAGCCTGCTCACCGCGCTCGGGGACCTGTTCTCGTCCATCTCCAACCAGAAGAAACGAACCGGCGTCTTCTCCCCCAAGCGGTTCATCGAACGGCTGAAGAAGGACAACGTCATCTTCAACTCGTACATGCACCAAGACGCGCACGAGTTTTTCAACTTCGTCGTCAACGAATGTTGCGAAGTGCTCGTGAAGCAGCACCGAAAGGAACACCCGACGCCGGAGGGTGAACCCACGAAGCCGGTGAAGACGTGGATCCACGAGATCTTCGAGGGCGGGTTGACGAACCAGACGCAGTGTTTGTGGTGCGAGAACGTCACGTCGCGGCACGAGGCGTTTATGGATCTGAGCTTGGACATTGAACAAAACGCGAGCGTCAGCGCGTGCCTCAAGCAGTTCAGCTCCAACGAGCTGCTCGCGTCGCAGGATAAGTTCCAGTGCGACGCGTGCGGGGGTTTACAGGAGGCGCACAAGCGCATGCTGGTCAAGTCATCCCCGAAGGTGCTGGCGTTGCACCTGAAGCGGTTCAAGTACCTCGAGTCGCTGGGCCGGCACGCAAAGCTCATGCACCGCGTTGTTTTCCCGTCCGAGCTCAAGATCCCGAACATGGAGGAAGAGGCGGAGGGGCAGGATGCCGCGTACCAGCTCTTCGCGGTGGTGGTGCACGTGGGCAGTGGCCCGAACCACGGCCACTACGTGTGTTTGGTTAAATCGCACGGGCAGTGGCTGACGTACGACGACGACACCGTGGAGCGGATGGACGACGAGGGCATGAACAATTTCTTTGGAAGTACGCGGGAGCACGGGGGCGGGAACACGGAGCACGGGTACATCCTGTTCTACGAGCGCGTGGACGGGGCGGAGTGGAGCGGGAGTGTGGCTCCGGGGGAAGGGGCGAGGGGCGCGCGTGGTGGGCTCACCGAGGCCCTGGCGACGGCGCAGCAGTCACAGTAGTCGAGTGAAAGTAGTTTTTGCAATGACCAAGAGCCAAGAGATTTGTCGACTCCCATCTACCCGATACTCGACGAAGTCTCGTTGTAACGACGCGCCGGTGAGACGCGGGAGTGGTTCGCGGGGTATGGACACGATGTATCGCGCGACGGACCCGCGCCCGACGCGGCTCAGCGCGGACGAGCGACGCAAACGGGATGGAGACTCCAAGCGGCGCGCCAGGCGCAAGGGCTACGCGAGCAGAGGCGGCCTGAGCTCGAGCCTCCTCGAGCGCTGGTGGTTCGAGGCGGTTGGGGACCCGATGAAGACGTCGCTGACGGGGGACCAGGCGGTCGCGTTCTTCAACCGCGTCGGGCTGCCGCGGGAGATCCTCGTCCGCGTGTGGGAGATGGCCAAGCGCGGCCGGAAGGGCGAGCCCAAGGGCATGACGCGGGTGGAGTTCGAGGCCGCCGCGTGCCTCACGTCCGTCGCTCTGTTCGAGTACCCTCAGGTGATAAAGCTCCCGGGGCGCGACATCGCGCGACACGCGGACGCGCACGCGCGCAAACGCATCGGATACGCGTCCGCGGGGATGTACTGGAAGTTCTCGGCGTTTGAACTCTCACCCGCGGCCGCGACGACGCCGACGAGCTCGAACCGCCGCGTCGTTCGAACCGCAACCAACGAGCTCTTCAGTCGACAAACCCAACCGCCTCCTTCACGACCGCCCACGGACTCGAGCTCTGAAGACGACGACCCGACCCCGCGCGCGGTGCCCAGGTTCGTCATCCGAGGCGCACCACCCGTGGCCGCCGCCGCGCCGCCGCCCGACCCACACGATCCGTTCGCGACGATACCGGTGGACGACTCGCTGGTGCCCAAACCGAGCGAGGAACCCTCGCCTGTGCCTTTGCCTTTGCCCTTGCCTCTGCCGCCGGTTGCGCCGCCGCCGCCGCCGCCCGCGGTCGTCTCGCCGCTCCCGCCGCCGCCGCCCGCGGTCAAGGTGACGGTATTCACACCCCCGCCTCCATCACCGACGCACACACACGCGGACACACACGTAGACGTCGATGTCGCATCGTACGGTGTGTCGGTGGCGAGGACGTCGTCGACTAAAAGTGACTTTTTCGACGAAGCAGGCGACTCGTTCCCGACACAGCTGTGCTCGCTCGGTCTGGACGATTCGATGAGCGTGAGGTCCCCGGACGCGCGGTCGCCGGGCCTTCAGAGCGCGTTCGAGCCCGCGTGGGACGACACGGAGAAGGACGACCTGGCTGACAAGGTGTGGAACGCGGCTGGGCTGCGCCGTTAGCAGTGTAGGCTTTTGGAAATGTCACAGCTAAAAATGTCACCCCCGGAACGAAGTGTCACTTCGCTTGGAGCACCTCTCGAGACGGCGGCGAGCATCTCGAGAGCATCACCATGGCGAGCATCGCCGCGGCAGGAGCCGCGGCCGCGGCCATTGGCATGTGGTACTCGCAGCGACGCCAGCCGACCGTGAGCGAGTTCACCGAGCCTCCCACGAACTGGGGCGAGGCGATGCTCCGGCTGCACGAGGTGGTTCGCATCTCGTGGAAGGAGGCTCTGTCCAAGCTCGGGGTGTGGAGACTGGACCACCTGCTCGCCATCAGGCACCTGTCCAACAGGGATATGAGCGCGGAGATCGCGGAAGACGCCGCGCGGTGCGGCACGCTCGTGGAGGTGCGTCACCGACCGCACGTGGACCCCCCGCGGCCCCTCTCAGCACCTCGCAATTATAAAGTGCACGCCCCAGATCCGCCCGCCTCCCGCTGACCCGCGCTCCCCCCTTCCGTCGACATCACAGGACGGCGACGAGTGGATCGAGAAGCTGGACGCCATCGCACTCGCCGCCGGATACAACCGAACCCTCCGCGGCGCGCGAAATCTCGAGCAGATCGTCGCGAAGCTCGACCCGTCGCGCGCGGACATTCTCATGAGTCAGCTTCGTCCCGCGATTTTGCAACCCGCGTACATCTTGGTCAGAGATCGCGTCGAGAAGAAGCTTTTCTTCGTCATCCGCGGCACGCACTCCGTCCGGGACACCGTAACGTCCCTCACCGCCAACTCCCGGCCCCATCACGCCATCGGCGAGGACGGGTCGCCGGTGCTAGGGCACGCTCACGCTGGATTCCTGTCCACCGCGAGGTGGCTCGTGAAGACGTGCAAGCAAGACCTGGTAGCCGCGAAGATGAACAACCCGGGGTACACGCTCACCGTCGTGGGGCACTCGTTGGGTGCCGGGACGGCTGTGTTACTGACGCAGATCCTCCGCGAGCAGGACGGAGGACAGAACCCTTTCGCGACGGTGGAGTGCATA
>Ga0315315_10001781_pt1 | contig 19804 bp, 11 predicted proteins | sample M140m3416metaG_FD_203699 | JGI IMG/M metagenome (GOLD analysis project Ga0315315, IMG submission 203699) | Ammonia-oxidizing marine archaeal communities from Monterey Bay, California, United States - M1 40m 3416 | ecosystem: Environmental > Aquatic > Marine > Intertidal zone | place: USA...
TTTTGATTGGTGCAACAACTGGCCATTTGGAATATCCACTCGACATTGTTGAAAGACGAGTTGTCCCTCGAACACTATCTGGAACATTTTCGCCAGAACGTTTGAAGAGTGCATCTTTTGGATCGAAGAGATCAACATGAGAAGGTCCGCCTCCTTGCCAGAGCATCACCATTCGTTTCGCACGCGGAGCGTGATGTGGAAGGTCAATGAGTCCGGGTACGCTTGCTTTACAATTACTGTCACGTTGCAAGAGTGATGCCAGAGCAGCAAGTCCGATTCCCTGTCTAGCTGATCCAAAAAGCTGACGGCGAGTGACACGCTTTAAATTTTCATTGCATAATTCGTGCATGACGACAGGCTTTTCATTCAAATTCTGATTCCATCAAGACAGATGGGTTTTCATAGCAGCTATTCACGAGTGAGTGCTTCATCAAGATTAAAAATTGCCAGACAGACATTCGCTAACGTAGCGAGTGCCACTGGGTCTTTGAATTTCTCTGTTGAACGTGTGTCTTTGTCAAGTAATGCATGTGCTGACGCAAGAGTTATGTGAGATTGTTGGTGTGCGTACATATCTGCAAGAATGGCGCGTTCTGAAGAGGTTGGCACTCGGCCCACAACAGTGCGAAATGCAAGAATAATTTGCTCATCAAGCGTCTTCCTACTTGTAATGCACAGCTCCGCAAGAGAGCGGGCTGCTTCAACCCATGTTGGGTCATTAAGAGTTGTCAGTGCATGCAGTGGCGTGCATGTTTGGTTCAGACGAACGGTGCATGTGCGCCGGTTTGCAGAATCGAACATGTTGGCCGGTGCAACAGTTCGTCGCCAAAAGGTGTAGATGCTTCGGCGGTACAGGTCTGTTCCAGTTGATTGTGGGTAGGTGAAATCGCGTTCTTTTGTAATTGCCAACGATTCCCAGATCTGGTCAGGTTGATATGGATAAACTGGAGGCCCTCCAACGGTTCGGCTGAGCAGACCGCTACAGTCAAGTGCCCAATCACGTAATACCATTGCAGTCATTCGAAAACGACTGGCACGTCCATGAAGTCGGTTTTCTGGATCTTTTGTGAAGTGGTCGGCGTTTATCTTGCTCGTTTGTCGATATGTCGCGCTCATAACCAACAGTTTGTGCATGGACTTCTGGCTCCAGCTTTTTTTCTGGAATTCAATTGCAAGCCAATCAAGAAGAGCAAGGTGCCTTGGGTATTCACTTTGTACACCCATGTCTTCCGTTGTCTTGACAAGACCTGTTTCAAAAAAATACTGCCACATCCGATTGACCTGAACGCGCGCCGTGAGAGGATTTTCTGGAAGAAAAAGCCATTTCGCCAGTCCAAGTCGATTTTTTGGAAGGGTTTCAGGCAAAGGTGGCAGGGTTGCCGGCGGCGCGAAAGCAAGAGCATCACCGAGTGGTGAGAGATAATCTCCTCGATCAAGGACGCGCGTTTCACGTGGTTTGTTATCACTCATTACCATAATGCGTGGAATTTTATCACCACTAAAGGCATCATGAGCCTGCTTGGCTTTTTCATACTCAGTAACGATTGATACAGTTTTCGTGACGGACTGCCTCACTTTGCTATCAAAAAATTTCCGCAAACCGTTTTCAATTTTCTTCTTTTCAGCATCGGATTGAGTGTCTTCCGGCTTTCGAAGTAACGGTGTAAGTGATCGTGGAAGGTCTTTGCCGTCTGCAGCCTGCCCGTCAGAAAACAATCCTGATTTCCACGCCTCATAAGCAACGTCAATAATTGGTTTTGCTTTTTTCTCAAGCTGTCTCATGTTTTGTTTTAACCGTGCGAGTTCTTTTTTTTGATCAGCAGTTGCAACTTCCAGAAAAGGTGGGGCAATACGGATGCGAGATGATTGTCGACCGGGCCGGCCGGTCTCGGGCACTTGATTGAAGACGTGTAGCAATCGGTAATAATCAGCCTGCGTCAAAGGATCGTACTTATGATCATGGCACTGAGCGCATGCCATGGTGAGACCAAGCCAAGTAGTACTTGTCGTATCAACGCGATCAAACAGATTGTTGAATCGCTGTTCTTCAGGAATCGCACCACCTTCACCGTTTAAAAGATGATTGCGATTAAAGGCAGTGGCAATGTGTTGCGGTTGTGTGGCGCCTGGTAATAAGTCCCCTGCAAGCTGCTCGATTGAAAACTGATCAAAGGGCATGTCACGATTGAGGGCATCGATCACCCAATCTCGCCAGATCCATTGCCATGTGTCACCATCCTGTTGAAAACCATTGCTATCTGCAAAGCGAGCAGCGTCAAGCCAAGCGAGTGCCATGCGCTCACCATAGTGCTGACTTGCCAGCAATTGATCGACCAGCTTTTCATACGCACCGGGTGATTGATTGGCTAGAAACTCGTCTACCTCTTTGGGTGATGGAGGAAGTCCAATAAGATCTGAATAGAGACGGCGAATTAATGTTTCTTTGTCTGCTTCCGGCGACGGGACGAGGCTGATCTTTTCCAGTTCAGCCAAAATAAATATATCAATTGGGTTTCGGGGCCAGGTTTTAAGCGACGGATTCTTTATTGTGGGCGGATCATTTTGAATCGGAGTCACGAACGACCAGTGTGCTTGATATGGCGCACCTTCTTGAATCCAACGAGAAAGAGTTTTTTTTTCACTCGGGGAAAGATGCCGGTTTGAATCTGGCGGCGGCATAAGGAATTCGCTGTTACTGGAGTCGATACGCTCAAGGATCAGGCTTTCCGAAGGATCGATAGCTCCAGCATCCAATGCTGATTGTCGTTGATCGAGCCGGAGGTCGGCTTCTCGTTTGTTTGGGTCCGGCCCATGGCAGTAAAAACATTTTTCAGCAAGGATAGGCCGAATGTCGCGATTAAATTCGAGAGGCTGCAGAGTTGTGTCTTCAGTCCCAGCCGCGATATTACTGAGGATCAGAAAAAGGAAAAACAAAATCGAATATAATGAAGAAATCACTTCGTTTATTCTAGTTAATCCTTTTTTTGTCATGCGATTGCTCAAATCAGTAGGTATCAAAGACCGAGTAGCTATGTTGAGTATCTTTATTGTTTGCTTAGAAAGCATTGCTGCAAGAAGAAGTAAAGCGGCAAACCCCTTTTGTATGCTTGTCGGTGTCATCGGGTGACGCAATATTAAGAATTCTCACTACGCTACTTTATAAAGAAACGATCTGTTGTGTCACTCTGCTAGACGAACCATGTGATTCAACATGCCCCTGTTATGGATTTAAAAAAACGGAATGTGAGATGCGGCATAAATACAAAAAACAGTTGCAATTGCACCACGAAGCAGTTGTTGATGTCGCAATTGTTGGTGCAGGTGCGGCAGGACTTTTTGCTGCAATTTGGGCAGGGAAAAAAGTAGAAGGACATTCTGTTCAGATTGCGGTTCTCGATAGTGCAAGAAAACTCGGTGCAAAAATTCTGGTGGCTGGTGGTGGGCGGTGTAATGTCACTCATTGCCGGGTGACAGAACATGATTTTGCAGGAAGCAGTCCGGCTGCAATACGTAAGGTATTGCGACGCTTTTCGGTGGAGCAGACCGTTCAGTTTTTTGCTGACGTAGGTGTCGAACTAAAGAAAGAAGAAACAGGAAAACTGTTTCCAGTAAGCGACTCGGCAAGAACCATTCTTCAGGCACTGTTAGATCAGGTGCACTCGGTAGACGCATCAATTACACACCCTGCACGTGTTACTGATATTGATCAACTTCCGTGCGATGGCCTAACAAAAGGATGTGACAAAGAGCCACGGCTTCGAGTGGTTTCAGAAGATGGTGTGTTGTTGGCTCGACATGTCATTGTATGTACGGGTGGAAAGTCATTGCCAAAGAGTGGGTCCGATGGAAGTGGCTATCGATTGGTAGAAAAATTAGGGCATACGATTTCAAAGCCATTAGTTCCTGCTTTGGTTCCACTGACTTTAGTAGACAGTCACTGGATAAGAGGCTTATCAGGTGTGACCGTTCCCGCGGCAGTCACACTTTCGAAAGCATCAGGAAAACGGATGTGTACCTACTCAGGAAGCACGTTGTGTACGCATCTTGGGCTTTCAGGTCCATCCATTCTCGATATCAGTCGTCATTGGCTGATTGAACGGGATGCAGACTCAAATGTTCGTTTGAATATTAACTGGTTGCCTGAACACAGTGAAAAAGCCCTCGATGATTTGCTTCAGGATCAGCGTATAGGTGCCTTTGGAGTACTGCGTCGCTGGCTCCCTGATAGGTTAGCTCGGCAATTGTGTATAGAGTCTGGGGCGCCATGTGCTGGAGACTTGACCAGAAGCATTCGAAAAAAACTGGTGCAAAGCGTGACAGCGACACCTTTGCCGGTACAAGGTGACCGAGGTTTCGCTGTGGCAGAGGCGACGGCAGGTGGTGTCCCTCTTGATGAGGTTCAGCTCGAAACCATGGAAAGTAGAAAGTGCCCCGGTTTATATTTAGCGGGCGAAGTCCTTGATGTAGACGGACGCATTGGTGGCTTTAATTTCCAGTGGGCGTGGTCAAGTGGTTTTGTAGCAGGTTCTGCGGTCGCAAAGTTGGTGACGGAAGTCAACAATTGATTGACAGAGTTGCTATCGTGCAAACCCAACAAAAAAGCTGAAGAGTTGTTGGCTGTCAAAGTCAGCGTATGAGACAGGCACTGCAAAATCGAGTGCAATCGGAGCAGGTCCAAGTGCTGGCATGGTGATTCGGAGGCCGAATCCAGGAGCGACTCGCATGTTTTTAATTGTCACGTTGGATTCAACGGTACCAAAGTCAGTAAAGACAACACCACGTAGTGAATCATCGGCTGTAATTGGAAACATATATTCAACAGTGTTTAACCATTCAAATGGACCACCAACAATAGCCTCTTGTCCAGGACTGGTTGTGCTTTGTTGCCGAGGGCTTGCACCACGAAAGACAAATCCACGTAACGTGTTGTAACCACCAGCATAAAAGTTGTCATACGACGGGGTGTCTGGTCCAGAGAATCCTAAAACAGTACCTAATGACAAGACATGTCGTCCTGAACCGTCTGGGCGTTGGTTGAGAAGGAAGTATTGACGAGCTTCAAAAACACCTCTTGGATAAATGAATGTTCCAATCACCTGTTCGAATTCAACGGTGGCAAGATGACCTTCTGTCGGAAGGAATGGGCTGTCACGAGTATCGTGTATAAGTCCGCCACTAAATCCATAAACGGAATTTGTTCCAGTCATATTTTCGATATCAGGAACACCTGGAACACGAGGGTTAAAAACGTCAACACTCTCACCGCGGAACCCAGTGTTCACTGAAAAATCCGGGGCAAAGACGAACTGATATCCAAGACCAACGCGGCCTCCTACACGACCCTCGGCCCAATCGTAAAAGTAGCGAGTGAAATACGAGGCACTGGTTGAAAGGCCCACGCGAGTATCGAAAAGATAAGGTTCTTGAAACGTGGCTGTGTATCGCTGTAATTCAGTACCAGGTGCTGCTTCGAGTCGAAATCTCTGGCCCGCACCACGAAAGGCAGTCCCGTTTCGTATGTCATCCCAACTTGTTGGAAGCCGAGTGATATCAAAGTTTTGTTCATCAACCACAATATTACCAACCAAGCCTGCATTTGAATTGACGCCCGCCCCAATCATGAGTCGACCTGTCTGCGTTTCCTCTGCATTTACATCAACGACGACATATGGTTCATTACCTGGAAACACTTGGACTGGTGGTTGCGTAAAGCCTTGCGGTGGCAGGCCTGGTTGACCCATTCCTGGGACATTTGGAAGCGGGTCAAATCCAGAGGGATCCGAAAAACCAGGTTGTCCAAAACCGGATTGAGCGTAGCCAGAAGGTGCCGTGCCTGGTGCCGCCGTGACAGCTTGGGGCTGGCCGATAGGTTGCTGGGTCACTCTTTGAGTTGGTACTGTATTCGCCGGAGGGATTCGTCCGTAGTCAATGGCACCCGGACTTGTTGCTCCTATTGCAGAGCCACCCCAGGCCGCAGCATTTTGACTTTGGACGGTCGACGGACCGGGAACATATGGTTGGGTCGCCGGAGGTGTCTGCTGACTTACTGATTGTCTATACGGCGGGGGACTCGTAGCGGTTGCCGGAGTTGTGGTGGCTGGTGGTTGATAGCCATATGCTGGACTCTGTCCTCGCCATTGTGCCTGTTTACCGAGAGAGACCGACGGGGTTGAATTTTCAGCGTCTCCGTTGGATTCTTGATTATTTTTTGCAGACTCTTGCTCGTTTGGTGATGGCGCTAGTTCACCGTGGAGGACAAGGTCAAGAACTGCCTCATCATCGTCTGGACTCTGACCGCGAAATCCTTTTTGACTTGGATCACGAGCAATTAATTCACGTGATGGATCAGGTTTACTAAACACGATTCGAGGTCCCTCGCCCCGTGCAGGTTCGTTGAGGAAAAGACCACTTGAGGCAATTCGTCGTTCGTCAGCTCGTAGTTTTCGAATGTCAAGAATGTCACCCGGTCGTAGAGACAGCCGATTCAATATGACGCTATGACGAGTGTGAGGGTTTTCACCACCGATACGAACGTTAATTTGTCCGACCCGATACCGCTGCCCCTCAGCAACTTTGTACACCAAGTCAAGTTCACCAGGTTCTTCAAGGAATCGAGGGTCGGCTTGTATATCTGCAAACACGAATCCACGGCCACCATAGATATCACGAATAAGACCTAAGTCAGTATTCATATTACCTTGATGAAAGAACTCTCCACTTTTAAGTTTGAGGTCACGTTCAAGAAATTCTCCCTTAAAGCGGCTATTGCCAAGGAATGACACATTTCGAACCTTGTAGCGAGGCCCTTCATTAATGACAAATGTAAGTAGCGCCCAGTCTCGTCCGAGGCCATGTATGACCTGCACTTCGCGGCCAACACGTGCTTGGAAAAAACCAAGGCTTCGGTAATAGGCGGTAAGAGTATCAACGTCGGCATCAATTTTCTCGTGGTCAACGTCACCACCTAAGAACCAGAAAAATCCTGGCTTCGATTTGATTTGTGTGAGAAGTCGAGCATCACTGGCAATGCTGTTACCCACAAAAGTAGTCCAAAAGGATTTTCGACTGCGGCCTTCATCGATGAGAAAGACGGCTCCCTTATCACTCGATTTGGTTCCTTCAACGGTTGTCACGCGGGCCGTGTCATAACCTTTTTCGTGGTAATAACTTTCGAGTTTCCGGCGGGCTTCCTCAATGCCATAGGTATCAATGGAATCACCAATGTCGATTTCTGCTTTTTTGCGTAGTGTACGTGTCGTTATTCGTTGGTTCCCGACAAACTTTACGTAGCGTAGTGTCGGACGTTCTACCACGGTAAAGACCACCACAACGCCCTCGCGTACCCGCACATATTTTGGCAAGACGTCAATAAATTTTCGTGTTCGATGAAGTGTGCGAACATCTTCCTCAATGGCTCCTGGATCAAAAATTTGTCCAGCTCGAGTATTGAGTTGCGGTAGTTTTGAGATTTCAACAGTTTCATTTCCTTCAATCCGAACCTCAACAATGCGTCCGTCTTGTTCTGAAGCTGTTGGAGCAGTCGATGGAAGTGGTTCAATAGACTTAGATTGGGCAAAAGCATCGTTTGAAATGAAGAGCAATCCAACCAAGCCGGTCATGCAGAATAGACGGAAACCCTCCACAAACGTGGAGAGTTGAGAGGCCCCGACGATACAATTTTTGAATATACGGGTGTTCGGCATAGGTGATTCGGCTCAATCAATTGGTCAATCAGCGTCTTGATTCATCAAGCCCGGTGAACGAGAGATCGATTTATCAAGTCGCTGAGAAATACCGAAGCAACTCTGTTCTCCACAAGGTGAAAAGTCTCTTTTGTTGAAAACTACGGGTTATTTTCTGGCAAAAAAGAACTCATTCTCTAAGACAACGGTTGAAGTTTGCTTACCCAGTCTGCGATGCTTAACTGATCGATGTAGCCTCCACACTTAATATGAGTGTTTACGGAGCGAATGAGGATTTGCTCAGAGGCTACGGGTCCACATGACTCATAATGAAAATATGCCACCGACTGTAATCAATTTAAATGAGTCTGAAGATATACGTGATGTGGTACATCGCGTTGTACAATCGCTTGCTGAAGGAAGCATTGTCGGGGTTCCAACTGAATCAAACTATTGTTTTGTTGCTGCTGGTACCTGTGAGACAGCTGTTGAGAAAGCCTGTGCTTTAGCTGATGACTATCACAACGAGCCCAAATTAACGATTGCTATTAAAAGTTGCGACGAAGCAACTGACTGGGTTCCGGATATGCAACCACTTGCAACACGGTTTGCCAGACAATGTTGGCCAGGCCCATTGGCAATGGTATTAGCTGATAATCATCCAGATGGTCTAGTACAGCAACTACCGGTGTCGAACCAACCATACGTTTTGCGTGATGACAAAATTCGATTACGGGCACCTCGACATAGAATATTACAGGACTGCATGCGACTTTTTGCTGGCCCAGTCGTACTCGCAGAGTTTGGTGGTAGTCCAGATTCTCCTACTACAGTCATGGATCTCATGAGTCGTTGTGAAGAGCATGACAAGTCGATGCTCTTTTTAGATGATGGCATACAGCCACTTCATGAACCAGTTTCAACAATTGAGATTTGTGATACAGGCTATCGTGTGATTCGCGGCAATACCCTGAGTCATGAAGATCTTCAACGTTTTGCAAGATTAAAGATCTTGTTTATCTGTACAGGGAATACCTGCCGTAGTCCTATGGCTGAGGTACTGCTTCGAAAACATATTGCTCAACGATTACATTGTTCAATGAACGACATTCGAAAATCTGGCGTTGAAGTCCAAAGCGCAGGTATCTCTGCTTGGGGAGGAAGCCCAGCAAGCGAGAAGGCGATTCATGCAATGCAGCAAATAGGAATCGATTTATATGGTCACACGAGCCAACCACTTACTGAAAAATTACTTCAGGAGGCTGAAATTGTCTGGACGATGACAGCGTCTCATCGCTCTACAATTCTCGCTCAGTTTCCGAATTTTACTGACCGAGTGCACATGCTTTCACCTAGAAATCAAGACGTGTTAGACCCATTTGGAGGCACGCAGGAAGCCTATAACCAGTGTGCTCAACAAATCCGTGAGCATCTTGACGCTCGAATCGATATACTAGACCTTGGTAATTCATCACAGATCACGTAGTAGATTCTACGTAGTCATGTGTGTAATTTTTGGTTTTACGTGCGGGAGCCATGGCCTGCAGCCTGGATTTATTGAATGAAAATAGCGATCGGAAGCGATCATCGAGGTGTTGATGCCCGCCGTCGTCTGATCGGATTCTTGGAACGTCATGGTCATTCTGTCACTGACTGTGGTAGCCATGATGAGACAGCAGTTGATTATCCAGATGTTGCTGCCAATGTTTCTCGGCAGGTTGCTGATGGAACAACTGACCGAGGCATTTTACTCTGCTGTACTGGTGTAGGGATGGCCATTGCTGCGAATAAAATCCCCGGTGTTCGCGCTGCCACGTGCCATGATGAGGTTGCGGCTGAAATGAGCCGACGGCACAACGATCTGAATGTTCTTTGTCTGGCTGCAGAAATGGTAGGTGCAGAACAGCAAGAGAAAATGACAGAAATCTGGCTTAATACGGATTTTGAAGGTGGACGTCACGAACGGCGATTAAGCAAAATTTCTGCTCTTGAGGAAATGGCGTGTGAACAGCGGAACACCTGAACGCATCCTGTATTCCTTATATCCTGCCCAAAACGGTAGCACCCGGCAATAGACGCGCCCTCGTGGTAACGTCGGTCAAATATGCTGATTTTATAGGCCGGCGAAGACTTGTCATGTCGTAACGGTTGCGCCGAAACACCGAGTAATTTTTTAAGAAAAATTACTTCTCAATTCGTTGCGTCAACGAATCACGTTGGTAATGTCGGAAGTATGGAATCCATGCGTTTATGGGTTTTTGCCAAACACTTATTTAAATCGCCGCCTTGGTGAAGGTTGCATTATGAATTTCACAAATACACCGAGTCCTGAAGAAGTGTCATGCCTGTTGCAGAATGCAGCATTGCGTGATGCAATCGAACCATTTTTTGAGGATGACACTTTTGGTGACATCGATTTTTTTGAAATGCCTACCGAAGTAGAAAATCGTTATCTGGAATCGATGTTGGCTTGGGAACGAGCGCCAGTTTTACCCGTAGGTCGTTGGTTCAATCCACCGATTATATTGGAGCCAGTCTGTAATCTTTGTGACGAACAGCTGCGGGAAGAGTTGTGGGCAGTCATTGAGAGACTCTACGAGGGTCGTGTTGTGCTCGACTTTACTGACCATCTCTCAGATCGTGAACTCTACAATCTCATTCGTCGGGAAATTCTTCCAACGTCTGTTAAACGTGTTGATTTACCAGATAATTATTTTCATTGGGATTGCAGTGTTGCTGGTAGAGGACCTGAGATTTCTGCTGCTGATTGGTATCCCGAAGCGGTTGCCGAGTCATTAATTTGGCTGACCTATTACGCCGATAATGCTGAGCGAAGTGAATGGGAAGCTGAGTATTGCATCGATCTTCCACCCTGTGAGATTCCGCCGTTCCCACGAGCGATGCCGTCTGCCCCGGTATGAGTGATGTATTGACATAAACCAGTTTTGCTCAACGCATTGTTCGCTGTAGAATAGGTTGAAGAAATACCTCATTATTGAGGTTTAAAGGCGATCTGAATTCTGTGTGCCCAACCTGACAAGTGAGAACACTCATGGTTTTTTACCGATTGTCTCTTATTACTCTTTTCTTTTTGTCAATTTGCTGTGTTGCTGCTGGACAAAATTCTACAGTGACAACACCACTGGAAGTTAAAAATGCTATTACAAAAGCGTCCTTTTTTTTGAGGGAGTATGGACAACAGCCGGATGGCAGTTTCTCGCCGCAGAGTGGGCCAGCAATTACAGCACTTGTAGTTAAGGCACTCGTTCGGAATGGAACGCCTGCTCGTGATCCAATGGTGGAGCGGGGTATCGAATATATTCTTACATTTCAACAAACTGATGGTGGAATTTATCAGCAAGAATCGATAGTTTCTAATTATGAAACATCAATTGCCATACTTGCTCTCAAAGCATGCAATGCCTCAGGGCAATATCAGGAGATAATACAAAAAGCCGAACAATTCATTACAGCAATTCAATGGGATGAAAGCGAGGGCAATGTTCCTGCTGATCCTGAGTATGGTGGCGCAGGATATGGTCGGCATGAGCGTCCAGATTTATCGAATACAGCATTTCTTATTGACGCACTGCATGGAATTGGTACAGGTCCCGATAATGCAGCTATTAAGCGGGCGTTGATTTTTGTATCGCGATCACAAAACCTAGAAGGCGTCCACAATTCGCTCCCTTTCGCAATAAAAAATCCTGATGGAGGTTTTTATTACACGCCAGCGAATGGTGGTGAAAGTCAAGCTGGTAAAACAGCAACCGGCGGTCTCCGAAGTTATGGATCAATGACATATGCAGGGCTAAAGAGCATGATCTACGCTGGTGTTTCATCCGATGATCCACGAGTTTTGGCTGCGAAGGACTGGCTGCGAAGGCACTACACATTTAAAGAGAATCCGGGTATGGGAACTGCCGGTCTGTATTATTATTTACATTGCGCTGCGAAGGCACTTGACGCCTTGGGCAATGACGAATTCGTAGATGTGGATGGTGTGTCGCATGAATGGCGAAAAGACCTTACAACGGCAATTTTAAGTATGCAACAGGCCAACGGTTCATGGGTAAATGATAATTCTCGATGGCTTGAGGGAGATGCTAATTTGGTGACGAGCTATGCACTTCTTGCATTGAGTTATGGGCAGCCATCTCCTGCGAATGCGGTTGACTAGGTTGAGTACATGAAAGCTGAATACTAGGTGACATTCTGAAAAGAGCAGCTTTTTTTCGAACTGGCTTTTTGCAAGTTGTGATCAAGAGGATGTCGAATGACTGATAGCAAGTTACAATCAGCTGCAGCGAGGGACGATATCACAATTGATGATATTGCAAAACGTGCTCGTGTTTCGAAGAGTACTGTGTCAAGAGTTTTGAATCGAAGTGCAGTCGTTCATGATCACAAGAGAGCCGCTGTTGAAAAAGCTATCGATGAGCTCGGCTATAAGCCAAATATTTTTGCACAAGGTTTAGTCAGTGGTCGATCCATGACGCTTGGCATTCTCACTCAGAACATGGGCGGCCATTTCTATGATTCAATTGCGCAAGGAGCCATTGAGGGTTTAGCAGACTCTGGTTACACACCACTTTTTGTTGATGGAGGTTGGCAACACACCAGAGAGGTTGCTTCCATAGAAGCCCTTCTCTCACGCAAGGTGGATGGCTTATTGGTAGTCGGTGGGAGAATAGATGCTTCAACACTTGTGAAATACAAAAACCAGGTGCCACTTATTGTTATTGCACGAGATATTCAGGGTCTCGAGGGTCGATGTCTCGCAGTCGATAATAAGCAGATCGGTTATTTGTCGACAAAATATCTTCTTGAGGAGCAGCATTCACGGATTGCATTTATTCATGGAAAAGAGAATCATCCTGATGCTCAAGATCGATTTACTGGTTATTTGCAAGCTTTGAGAGAGGCTGGAATCAGTCAATCTGAAGAACTTGTTTATCACGGAGACTTTAGTGGGCACGCTGGACTCAAGGCTGTAAATCATCTTCTTGATCAGGGCATTTGTTTTAGTGCGATCGTAGCAGCGAATGATATGGTTGCGTTTGGTTCGAGATTGGCACTTTATCGACGTGGTATTCGCGTTCCAGAAGATATTTCAATCATCGGGTGTGATGACCAAGAGGAGGCAGCCTTGATGCTGCCACCACTCACGACTGTACGGCAACCCTCTTATGAAATGGGTGTTGCAGCTGCCAAAGCACTTCTTTCTTTGATAACTAAGAAAGAATGTGAGTTGCCCAAATTAGAGCCAGCACTACAGATTCGGGAAAGCGTTAACCGATTTACTAAGTCATGACTTAAAGATACATAGATCATTGGATTATCTTTGAGTGAATTATTCTTTTAAATCAAATAGTCTTCTTAGTGCCTCCAAGAGGCCGTGAGGTGGACCAGCCTTACTTTCGCTTCGAAGGGAAACCATTGGAGGGTGCAACATTTTCGCTGCGTACCTTTCAAATGCTTGGCGAATTTCCAGCTGGCTATTTTCGTCAAGTTCCGGGAGTTTACGAAATAGTCGATCAAGTTCTAATTCACCTGTTTCTTCCCATCCTGCGCGGAGTTGTTCAATAACCGGTACTGTTGAGCGGTGATGAAGTTCACCCATAAATCGACGTGTTTCTTCTTCAACAATTGTGAGTGCAGCGGGCAATTCTTTTTGTCTTCTACGACGATTTGAATCACAGGTTTGGCTAAGATCATCAATTGAATAGAGCCATACTCCTGGTCTTCCACCGATTCGTGAGTCGAAGTCACGGGGGACTGCAAGATCAAGAATAACAAGGGGACGACCCTGCCGCTGACCCTCGATTTCTTGGTAGAGATTGTGCGATACAACAGGTTCTGAAGCGCCGGTTGTACTCACAACAAGATCAGCTTCAACAATCTCATGAGATAAATTCTTGAAATCACCAGTTTGTGCACCGAGTCGCTCAGCCAAGTCGTGAGCGCGTTCGATAGAACGATTGATTATTCGAATGTTACGCGCGCCAGCATCACTGAGATAACGAAGAGTTTCAGCGGCCATTTTTCCAGCTCCGATGAGGAGCACACGTTTGTCATCAAACCTTTCGAAAACACCACTCGCAAAATCAGCCACTGCAATGCTTGGGATTGAGAGGCGTTCCCGTCCCACTGCTGTTTCATTGGTCACACGTTTTGCTGCTCTTAAAGCGGCCTGGAAAAGTTCACTCGTAAGAGGTCCAGTTGTGCCGCTTTGTTGAGCTAATTGCCATGCTTGTTTTACTTGTGCAACGATTTGTGGTTCACCAAGCACCATGCTGTCGAGTCCGGCAGCAACACAAAAAAGATGCTGTACAGCAGCCGTCCCTTGTTCACCACCAAGTACAGTGCCGACATGGGTAGGATCGACACCTCTGCATTCAGCGAGAAACATCGCCAATTCGTCCGGTGGTGGCGGTCCGCTCCGTTGACCATCGGCAGCGTAGAGTTCTATTCTGTTGCATGTCGACAAAAGAACAGCTTCGCTACCTGGAAATTGCTGTTGGAAGCGAGCGAGAGCCTGACTTGCTTGCTCTGATGAGAAAGCAAGTTTTTCACGTAGTTCAATCGGTACTGTCCGATGATTTCCACCGGCAAAAGTGAGGCTCATGCAGCGTCCTCAACAAGAACATGTGAAAGAAAAACACTCTCTTGTGGTGGGGCAAGGCCATGCTGTGTGTTTCCAAGTACACCCCATAAAATTGATAGCGTAAGCATTGTAAGACTGACGAGTGACAAAACGGCAGTGACTCTCCGGCCGATTGCATGTTTTCGCATAGTTCGTGATGTAGCAGCGACGACAATAAGCCATGCAACCAGTGCACCCATTCGAAGGACTACAGGGTCAGTCCAAGGTACACTGCCTATCAAACCACGTTGCTGATTTACGACATTTAATATGATTCCGGATAAAAACCCAAAGCCTCCAGATGTGGCAGCGATCACTGTCATCCTTGATGACCAAATAGAAAGCTTCTCTAAGCTTGGCATCCGAAACCCTTGAATAGGCGCTTGCTTTCGAGCTAGCCGCCCAGCTTGTATGAGCCACATTCCGCCGGCTAAACCACCGAGAACAACAGCGACACTCATAACAAGATTAAAGCTCCCGTGAATAACACCCCAAATCTGTGTTGCAGGGCTTTGTGGAAATGGTTCACGGCTTGAAAGTTCAGCAGCTCCTATAAGCGCTAACACAATCGGAAGGATAAAAAGACCAACCGGTGTTCTTGGATTCGAGAGTGTCATCCATAGAGACCCTGCCGCTAAAAGCCAAGCGGCTAGTAGGTACCAGTCGAAGGCACTCGATAATGGCATGTAGGGAAGTGTCGTCGCCCGCCAGAGAAGATAAAGGCTGTGAGCAAAGAGTCCCGCAGTCACAAAACCAATCATTGTGATGCCACGCACCCCGGACCTAAACCACAGACGACTTGCTTCAAATATGAGAGCAACACCATAGCTGGCAGCGAAACAGACAACAGAAATTCGTGAGATAAAATCAGCCATTGGAACCCAATTGAAACCAGTTGTTCACAACCAATATTACTAGTTTAGATTGCTAGTCTAGATAGAGCACGCCATCAAGACGGTACTAAAGCAGTGTTAGAGCGAATGCTAATACATCAAACCGCTCAATTTTTTGACCGAATTAGACTATTTAACTATTTTCCGGAAGGAATTTTCTTATTGTACTCGAGAATACGTTACTTTTGAGTGAATGAATCTTACCGTTCACTTACTATACTTGGCGATATGATCTCTGATAACAAAGCCTCAGAAAAAAAAAGGCAACCCAAAGGCAACGTCGAAGAATCCCTTTTTATGAAGGCTTGTCGTTGTGAATCGGTCCCTCGTCCACCTGTTTGGCTGATGAGGCAGGCAGGTCGTTATCTACCCGAATATCAGGCAATTCGCAGTAAGGTAACATTCTTGGAACTTTGTAAAAATCCAACACTTTCGGCTGAAGTGATGCTGGCAACGGTTGATAGGCTAGGTGTCGATGCCGCAATAATTTTTAGTGACTTGTTGCCAATTTTACAGCCAATGGGACTCGATTTAGAATTTGCTGTAGGCGAAGGTCCGGTCATCCATAATCCACTTCGGAACCGGACAGATCTTGATCGGTTTTATGAACTTGTTGATGTTGACCCACTCAAGTTTGTGTTTGAAACAGTCAGAGCCACGCGTTCTGGTCTTCAAGAAGACCTGCCGCTTATTGGTTTTTCGGGCGCTCCATTTACTTTGGCTGGATACGCTATTGAAGGTGGAACAAGTCGGAACTGGTTACATACGAAACGATTTATGTTGACTGATCCTGATGCGTGGCATGAACTTATGGGGAGACTTGCCAGAACGATAGGAAGATATCTTCAGGCTCAATTTGACGCTGGGGCGAATGCAGTGCAGGTTTTTGATAGTTGGGTAGGCTGTTTGTCGCCGAACCAATATCGTGAGTATGTCTTACCCCACAGCCGAACGGTTTTGGAATCAGTTGTTGGTCGTGGACCAGTCATTCACTTTGCCGCTGGCAATCCATCGCTGCTACCACTTGCTGCAGAAGCTGGTGGAACAGTGATGGGTATCGATTGGCGAATTGAATTAGATGAAGCCTGGCGGCAAGTGGGCTTTCATCGCGGCGTGCAGGGAAATCTTGACCCTGCGGTATTGCATGCGACTCCCGACGTTGTCCGACGTCGCACAGAAGATATCTTGAGAAGTGTCGCAGGACGCCCCGGGCACATCATGAATCTTGGACATGGTATACTACCAGAAACTCCGGTTGAAAACGTTCTTGAATTTATTGCGACTGTACAACAAAAGTAATAAATTTAGGTGATCAGTATAAGGACAATCGGAGAATTCTTTGAATATTTTCTGCCTGTGTTTTTGAGTGAATTGGGGTACAACTTAGGGTTGGCTTGTGCGGCACTGGACAGTCTCGCTGTAGCTCATTTTATATTTATCCATTCGCTAAAAACCGATACGTACTATGACCACTCTGGAGCAGCGTCTCTTTCATCTTTTTAATCCACGTGATCGTAAGAGAGCTCGTGGCCTTATCCCAGAAAAAGTAATCTGTCCCCGAGTTGGTCAGGTTCAGGCAACACTTTCAAGTGATGATGGGACAAGCCATGAGGTTCTGCTCGAGCTCTCGGCAAATCGACGTGGTGGTATGATTCTCGAAAGTCGTTGCACAAGTCCTGATGGGCGAGCAGGCAAGCCGTGTGCACTCGTTGCCGCGGTTTTACTGGAAGTAGATAGACGTGGTTTGCTTAGTGGTATAGCAGAGCAAACACCAGTGACACTCGATGTCGTTGCTGATGATATGGAAGATTTTGAGGAATTTGAATCAGAAGATGTTGTGGGTGCGAGCCTAGGGAATGAGACAGATCATCAGGGTTCACTGCAAAATGGTAGCCCGCCGCAGCAGAGTCCAATCGGTGAGAATCAATCGAGTCAAAAGAAGGTGCGACAGCCAGCGTGGTCGACCGAGCTTGAAAACCGTCGACGGTTGGTCGAGCCAGCATTAAGAACTAGCAGTGTTGTTTTAGGTGGATTGCGAAAAAGTACTGGCACACTCATGTTTCTACTTGATGCGGCATCGGCAGACAGTCGATTTGTTGCCTTGCAGCCATGCCGTATGCCGATTGATGAATTAGGTAATCCAAATGGTCAGCCAAAACCAATTATTATTGGGCCTCAATCAATTTCATTTGGGCATTTTGATGCTGATGAAAGGCGCGTTTTAGCAAATCTCGCTGGCACAACGTCTGGCGAGACACACCATGGGGGTCAGACTCTTGAAGAGCGGACCATGAGTCGGTTTCTCCTGAGCCGACAATCTGCATCGCAGGATCTTGCAATGCTTTGTGCAGAAGGAAGATTAGTTTTTCAGCCAGAACCTCGTCGTTCACCTGAAACAGTCGTACCTTTAGTATGGGATGCCGGTCGACCATGGGAATTCGCTTTAATGGTCGAACCCGGTGACGATACAGGCCTTGAAGCATGTCTTGAAAACGACCTTCTTTCTAAAAGTGAAAAGCGAATCTGTCCGAAGAAAGCGAGTCTTCATGGTCTTCTTGTGCGAGGGAGCGAGCGACAGTCCCTCCAAACACCAAGGTTGATTCTGCGAGCAGGATTTATTGTCCTCAATGATCACTTGTGCCGGCTTGTGATTGATGCAACTGCCGAAGAACATCAGACTGAATACTCGGAAAGCGATGAACCCGCGGCTATTCGGGGTTGGATGGAACAATTCGATCGGCGAGGTCCAATTGAACTCTCAGGATCACAAATCGATGGACTGATTGAGCAGCTCGCTTCATTGGCAGATTTACCAAAATTAGAACTGCCGGGATGGACAGGGTGGCAGGTAGAGTCAGGAAAGCCCCAGCCAAAACTAGTATTAGATGATTCACCAGACGTGAAAGATGATCAACAGGATGAAATTATTGATCCAGAAGCATCGCTTGGTAGGCCGAAGCGTAAGTCACGTAAAAGTAAATCTAAGGTTCAGCTGGGTGGTAAAATTTGGTTTGACTATGGCGGGATTCAAATAGCAGCAGATGATCCCGCAGGTGGTGCGGCCGATGCGGCACGGCGGCGACTTGTCAGGCGAAATAGAATAGCAGAGCGTATAGCGCTTACTGCGCTTCCACGTTTTGGATTTTCTCCAGTGCGAACCGGACAGACGAGTGTCATTGAAGAAAATGACATTCCCACACATCACGTTGAGGTCCCTCGTTCACGACTAGACGCTTCGGTATCTCAGCTAGCGAGTGTTGGGTGGGCAGTTGAGGTCTCTGGTCGACGATACCGGCCAGCTGGCAATGTCGCTTGGAATGTGAATAGCGGTATTGACTGGTTTGAGCTTTCTGGATCAATCGACTTTGGTGGTGTAACTGCAGATATGCCTGAACTCCTCTCAGCCCTCGCAAGAGGTGATCGAGCAGTTGATCTCGAGGATGGTTCTCGTGGAATTTTGCCCGCTGACTTTGCGACGCAGCTAGAGCCACTACTGGCACTTGCTCAGCAAAAAGACGGACGCCTTCGATATGGTCGTATGCAGGCAGCTTTACTCGACGCACTTATAGCCGGAATGCCTCAATCTCGAGTAGATGATGCATTTTCAGTCATTCGTGACGAATTGGCTGCAGGTGGTAGGCCGGAGCCGGAAAATGAACCAGACGGATTTCAGGGTAGTCTGCGTCATTACCAAAAAGAAGGCTTGGGATGGCTCAGCTTCTTGGAGCGACTTGGCCTTGGAGGTTGCCTTGCTGATGACATGGGTCTTGGTAAGACAATTCAGGTGCTAGCGCTCCTTGTAAGAAGGCGACGTGTGCTCCAAGAATCTGGTATAGCTATGCGCCCTTCGCTCGTGATTGTGCCAAAAAGCTTGATATTCAATTGGATGGAAGAAGCAAAACGTTTTGCGCCAGAGCTACGACTGCTTAACTACACTGGTCAAGAGCGAACTGATTCAACAGAGACGCTAGCTCAATTTGATCTTGTTCTTACAACGTACGGAACTCTTCGTCGTGATATAAATCAGCATCGCAAAATTGATTTTGACTATGTCATTCTTGATGAGGCCCAATCAATAAAGAATGCAACAAGTCAGGCTGCAAAAGCGTGTCGCTTATTGGGTGCGAGGCAGCGATTAGCTCTGACGGGTACACCAGTTGAAAATCATATTGGTGAGCTGTGGAGTATTTTTGAATTTTTAAATCCGGGGCAACTTGGGACGGCTGGTCGTTTAAAGAAGTTTCTAGCAGGTGGTCGGGGTAATGGATCAGAACTTGTCGCTCGTGCTGTACGCCCTTACCTCCTTCGAAGAACAAAAACAGAAGTGCTCTCCGATCTTCCACAGAAAACAGAGCAAACGTTGTTCTGTGAGTTGGGTGATCAACAAAGAAAAGCATATGACGATCTTCGCCAACATTATCGTAATGAACTGACCACGCGAATCGGTCAGCAGGGAATTGGTCGTAGTCGCATTGCAGTTTTGGAAGCCTTGTTACGACTTCGTCAAGCAGCCTGTCACCCAGGCTTGATCGATGCAGCTCGAATTGATGACCCATCTACGAAATTAGATACGTTGTTGGAGC
>Ga0315315_10001782_pt1 | contig 19795 bp, 18 predicted proteins | sample M140m3416metaG_FD_203699 | JGI IMG/M metagenome (GOLD analysis project Ga0315315, IMG submission 203699) | Ammonia-oxidizing marine archaeal communities from Monterey Bay, California, United States - M1 40m 3416 | ecosystem: Environmental > Aquatic > Marine > Intertidal zone | place: USA...
TATTGCATTATCTAATGCATTCACAGGACCATTACCTTCCCCACTACATTCTATTTTCTTATTATCTATAAGAAAAGTAACATTGGCTTTTGTTTTTAATTCATTTAATTTTGAAACAGTAACTTTGTAATTTTCCACTTTTAAATATTGAGGTACTTTGCCTAGTAATCTATTAGCTAATAATTCAAATGAAGCATCTGCACCATCATAGGAATATCCACTAAACTCTCTATCTTTAACTTCGTTCAAAATTTTTTGAACCTTGGGATCATTAGAATCTATTTTTACTCCGTATCTCTCTAACCTTGAAAGAATATTTGATCGTCCTGACTGATTTGATATAATTATATTTCTATAGTTTCCAACTAATTTTGGGTCGATGTGTTCGTAGGTTCTTGGATCTTTCTGAACTGCTGATGCGTGCAACCCTCCCTTGTGAGAAAAAGCTGAAGAACCCACGTAAGCCATATTTTTATTTGGTTTTCTATTTAATATTTCATCTAAAAATCTTGAACATTCTGTTAAGGCTGAAAGTTTTTCTTTTTTTATATTTGTTTCAAAGTTTTTACTAAATGTATTTTTTAAAAAAAGAGTTGGAATAATGGACATCAAATTTGCATTGCCACATCTTTCTCCTAATCCATTAATAGTCCCTTGTATTTGGCGGGCACCAGCTAATACAGCTGCGAATGAATTAGCTACTGCGTTTTCCGTATCGTTATGAGCGTGTATACCAAGATTTTTTCCTGGGATGGTTTTTGATACTTTGGATACTATTTCTCCAACTTCATTGGGAAGAGTTCCTCCATTAGTATCGCAAAGAACAATCCATCTTGCCCCAGAATCAAAAGCTGCTTTCAAACAATCAAGAGCATATTTAGGATTTTCTTTATAACCATCAAAAAAATGCTCAGCATCAAATAAAAATTCTTTTTTATTCTTTACAAAATGCTTAGTCGTTTCTCGAATATTATCTAAATTTTCTTCATCCTTAATTCCTAAAGCTACTTTCACATGAAAATCCCAAGTTTTACCAACAACACAAACTGCTGAACAATTAGCATTTACTAAGGCAGATAAACTAGGATCATTATCTGCGCTACGCCCTTTTTTTTTGGTCATACCAAAGGCAGTAAAAATACTTTTTTTAAATTTGTGATCTTTAGCGAAAAATTCTGTATCTATAGGATTGGCGCCTGGCCACCCACCTTCTATATAATCAACTCCTATATCTGATAGAATATTCGCAATTTTTATTTTATCTTGAACGTTAAAATCAACACCTTGTGTTTGAGCACCATCTCTTAAAGTAGTATCAAATATATAGATTTTATCTTTGTTCATTTGTATTTCCAAGTTGTTTTACCTTTTTGATCTTCTATTACAATTCCTTTATTAAGTAATTCATCTCTTATTTGATCTGCTAATTTGAAATTTCCCAGATTTTTTGCTTCTTTTCTCTCTTTTATTTTATTTGATATAAAATCTTTAGAAATATCGATATTCATTTCTTTTAAATTATTCCACTCATCTTTATTTAAATTAAATAGGCCTAATAAACGGCAAGCTGAATTAAATAATTTTTTACTTTTATTATCACCTTTTTGTACTTTATTAAAAAGTTCATGAATTTTGGCTATAAATCCTGGTGTATTAAGATCATTCAATAATGAAGTTGAAATATCTAAAATATTTCCATCGTTAGATTCTTCATAAAAATCATACCATTTATCGATTATATCTTTTTGATCATTTAAAAGTTTTTCATTCCAGTCTAATGGCTGGCTATAATGGGCACTTAAAAGAGCTAATCTGACAGCTTGGCCAGAATATTTTTTTACAGCATCTGAAATCGTGACTATATTTCCAAGTGACTTTGACATTTTAGCTTTATTCATAGTTACAAAACCATTGTGTATCCAGTAGTTTGCAAATTTTTCGGTAGAATTGTTACAACAAGATTGGGCAATTTCATTTTCATGATGTGGAAAAATTAAATCTAAACCTCCTCCATGGATATCAAAATTTTTTCCTAAATATTTTTCACTCATTGCAGAACATTCTAAATGCCATCCAGGTCTTCCTCTGCCCCAAGGTGAACTCCAACCAGGATCAGAGTCGTCAGATGGTTTCCACAAAACAAAATCCATTGGATTTTTTTTTAACTTTGATATTTCTATTCTTGAGCCAGATTTTAATTCATTTAAATTTTTATTAGACAATTTGCCATAATTCTTAAAAGCAGAAACCGTAAAATAAATATGACCTTTGCTTTCATAGGCAAATTTTTTATTAATTAAAGAAGTGATCATAAGTATCATTTCTTTAATATGCTCGGTTGCTTTTGGTTCTATAGTAGGTTTTAAACAATTCAAGCTTTTACAATCATCATGAAAAATTTTTGTTATCTCTGTAGTAATATTTTCAATTGGTTTATTTTTAATTTTGGATATATCAATTATTTTATCATCTACATCTGTAATATTTCGAACATATGTAACATTATTACCGTAAAGCATCTTTAAAACCCTCAGTAAGGTATCAAACACAACTAAAGTTCTTGCGTTACCAACGTGTGGATTATCGTAAACAGTAGGTCCACACGCATACATAGTGATATGTTTGGTGTTGATAGGTTTAAATAATTCTTTTTTTCTTGTTAAAGAGTTGGTTAGTATTAAATTATTATTCATCGAAAGTACAAACTGGAATTGGATTCATTTTATGTAGATTTTTTTTTCTAATCTCTAAATATTTTTTATAATTAGAATCATTTTTATTTGACATGGCTTTTTCGAGTTCTTTATAAGTCATACCAAGTTGTTCTTCATCATTTCGTCCATCATTCCATAGACCATCTGTTGGTTTGGCTTCTATAATTTCTTTTAAAATTCCAAGATGTCTTCCAAGATCCCAAACTTGAGATTTGTTGCAATCAGCTATAGGTGAGATATCAACTCCTCCATCTCCGTATTTTGTATAAAATCCTACTCCAAAATCTTCAACTTTATTGCCTGTTCCAACGACAATGCCAGCATTTGCAGCAGCCACTTGATATAAAGTTGACATTCTTAATCTTGCTCTTGAATTAGCTAAACCATGTTCGTTATCAAAATCTTTTAAGGTATTTTTAAAAGTGTCAAATATATTTTTCATTTCTATTAATTTGAATTCAACATTTTTAAATTTAGATTTTAACCATTCTCCATGTTTCATGCTTAAGTCATGTTGAGATTCTATTTGATTAATAGGCATGCTTAATACTATTGTTTTTCTTCCAGTCAGAGCACATAAAGTACTCACTACAGATGAATCAATACCACCTGAAATACCTATAACTAAAGATTTTGGAAAAAAGGATGTATTGTCACAATAATTATTTATCCATTTCTTTATAATTTCTGCTCTTTTTTCAATTTTCATAGTTAAAACTATCTTTATCCTATTTTTGGATTCTGTCTTAATAATTATATAATAATTATTAAGACGCTGCTTGAATAATATTTTTAGAATATTGTGAATTTTTCTTTATTTCCTTAGAAATTAAGAACGCTAGTTCTAAAGCTTGAGTAGCATTTAGTCTTGGATCACAATGAGTTCGATACCTATTTTGTAAATCATCATCAGATATTTTTTGAGCACCTCCTGTGCATTCTGTGACATCCTGACCTGTCATCTCAACATGGAGCCCGCCTGCATAGGTGCCTTCTGATTGATGTATAGCAAATACGTCTTTGACTTCTTTTAAAACATTATCAAATGGTCTTGTTTTAAAACCGGTTGCAGCCTTAATTGTATTTCCATGCATTGGATCACATGACCATACAACTTTTAAACCTTCTTTTTTAACCGCTCTAATTAGTTTAGGTAAGAATTTATCAGCACTTTCATGACCAAATCTTGATATTAAAGTGAGTCTTCCTGCTTCATTATCCGGATTCAAAATATTACATAGCTTAATAAGTTCCTCAGGTTTTAATGAAGGGCCACATTTTAATCCTATTGGATTTTTAATTCCTCTGCAAAATTCAACATGTGCTCCATCTAGTTGTCTTGTTCTATCACCGATCCAAACAAAATGAGCAGAAGTATCATAGTATTCGCCAGTCGTAGAATCCACTCTTGTCATAGCTTCTTCAAAAGGTAATAAAAGAGCCTCATGAGAAGTGTAAAAATTTACTGTTCTCAATTTTCTGTTAGTATCTACATTAATTCCGCAAGCTTCCATAAATTCTAATGCATCACTTATTTTATCTTCTATCTCTTTATATTTGCCTTTAGTTTTTTCATTAATAAATCCCAAATTCCATAAATGAACTTGTCTTAAATCTGCAAAACCACCTTGAGAAAAAGCTCTGATTAAATTTAAAGTTGATGCAGATTGAGAGTATGCTCTAAACAATCTTTTTGCATCTGGAATTCTTGCACTTTCAGTAAATTCCATACCGTTAATGTTATCGCCTAAATAGCTTGGTAGTTTTTTATTCTCTTTTACTTCGTGAGGAGAGCTACGAGGTTTAGAAAATTGTCCCGCAATTCTTCCTAATTTAATTACTGGTAAAGATGCTGAGTGCGTTAAAACTAATGCCATTTGTAAAATTGCTTTAAAAGTATCTCTTATATTATCAGGGTGAAATTCAGCAAAACTTTCTGCACAATCACCTCCTTGTAAAAGAAAAGCTTTACCATCAACAACCTGTGCCAAAGATTTTTTTAGAGATCGAGATTCTCCAGCAAAAACTAAAGGGGGATATTTTTTAATTTTACTTAAAACTAAATCTAGTTCCTTCTTATCCTGATACTCAGGAAGGTGTTTCGCAGGAAAATTTTTCCAACTATTTAAAGACCATTTTTTCATATTCAACCTGAGATATATATAGTTTAAAGATTAGATTTATTCAATAATAAAAAATTACTCTACTGTCACTGACTTAGCTAAATTTCTGGGTTTATCGATATCACATTTTTTTAATAGAGCCACATGATATGCTAATAATTGTAAAGGTATTGTGGCAAGAAAAGGAGATAGGTCATTTTCCAAATTGGGTATTTTTACAATAAACCTAATATTTTCATTTATAACATCGTTATCATTGTCTGTTATTAATAAAATTTTACCTCCTCTTGCTATCACTTCCTGCATGTTAGAAATAGTTTTTTCAAAATATTTATCGTTAGGAGCAATTACTATAACAGGTAAACCATTCTCAATTAAAGCCAAAGGTCCATGTTTCATTTCTCCTGCTGGATATCCTTCTGCGTGGAGATAAGAAAGTTCTTTTAATTTCAAGGCTCCTTCTAGAGCAATTGGAAAAGAAAAACCTCTTCCTAAAAACATTGATCCTTTAGCATCTAAAAAATCTTTTGCAATAATTTGAATTTTATCTTCAGTTTTTAAAGTTTTTTCCAGAATTTGAGGTAATTTTATGAGGTTTTTAATTTTTTTTTGATACTCCTTTTGTGCTAAATCTTTTCTTAAAAAAGAAACTTTGAGACAAAGTAGATATAAAACTAACATTTGCCCAAGAAAAGCCTTTGTAGAAGCTACGCCAACCTCTGGACCAGCATGAATTGGCAAGACCCAATCTGAATTTCTAGCAATTGTGCTTTCAACTACATTAACTATAGAGCAAGTTTTAACATTATTTTTTTTACAAAGTTCTAAAGCTGCGGCTGTGTCAGCTGTTTCACCAGATTGAGAGATGAACACATATAAGTTTTTTTTATTAAATCTTACGTTTCTATATCTAAACTCTGAAGCAATATCTATTTCAACATTTATCGAAGACATTTCTTCGAACCAATATTTGGCAACTAGACAAGAATGATAAGCTGTGCCACATCCAATTAAAACTATCTTATCTAGATTTTGTGGTTCAATTGGAAAATTATAAAAATTAATATTTTCTCTTAAACTGTCTACGTATTCTTTAATACAATTTTTAGCTGTTAAAGGCTGTTCAAAAATTTCTTTTGACATAAAATTCTTATAGTCACCTTTTTCATTTATATTTTTTTCATTAGAAAGTATAAAAGATTTTTTATTAATCTTCTTTTTATTTACATCATAGAATTCAACTGTATCTTTTGTTAATATACATAAATCTCCATCGTCTAAATAGGAAATCTTATTTGTCATTGTTTTTAATGCATAAGAATCTGAGCCTAAATAATTTTCATTTTTTGAATATCCTACCGCTAAAGGGCTTCCTCTTCTTGCTCCTATAATCATATTATTAAAGTTTTTAAAAATAATTCCAATAGCAAAACTACCTTTTAATTCTTTTATTGTTTCAAAAACTGCTTCTAGTGGTTTCATTTTTTCTAACTTTTGAGTAATTAGTAAAGTAATAACTTCTGTATCTGTTTGTGATTTAAATTTATACTTTTTTTTTTCTAAATTTTTTTTTAATATGCTAGAGTTTTCTATAATTCCATTATGAACCACTGAAACAATTTCGCTAGAGTGTGGATGTGCATTAACTTCATTGGGAATGCCGTGTGTAGCCCATCTAACATGTCCTATACCTACATTTCCTTCAGCAGGAGATTTAAATAAAATTTTTTCTAATTGTTCAACTCTGCCAGAACATTTTTTCTCATTAATTTCATTATTATTTAATGTAGCTAGTCCGGCTGAGTCATAACCTCTATACTCAAGTCTTTTTAATGAGTTGATGATATTTGTTGAAACTGGTTTATTGCTTGCTATTCCTATAATTCCACACATTATTATTTTTTTTTCTTTTTATATTTTTTAATTTCTAATTGAGGCGATCTACTTATTGCTAAAGAACCTTTTTTAACATTATTTGTAATTACAGACCCAGCTCCTACTGTAGAATTTTTTTCAATTTTTACAGGAGCAACTATTGACGAGTTTGATCCAATAAATACATTGTCAGATATCTTAGTTTTATTTTTTTTTAATCCATCATAATTACATGTAATTGTACCGGCTCCAATATTGGAATTTTTTCCAATTTCTGTATCTCCAATATATGACAAATGGTTAACTTTAGAATTAGTGCTTATTATAGATTTTTTTGTCTCGACAAAATTTCCAATTTTAGATCCTCTTTGTAAAATTGTTCCATTTCTTATTCTTGAATACGGTCCTATTGAAACATTGCTTTCAATTTTAGCTCCTTCAATATGACTAAAAGATTTTATTATTACATTGTCTCCTATCTTAACTTTTAATCCAATAACAACATATGGTTCTATAGTTATATTCTTACCAAATTTTGTATCATTAGATAAAAAGATTGTTTCTGGGGCTTTTAAATCTACGCCTATCGACATAGCTTTATGTCTCATCTTTTCTTGGTTTGACCTGTATAAGTTAGCTTTTTTTAATTTTACGTTTGTCTTCATTATTTTTTCTTTATATTAATAACGAATAATAAATAACTCACAAAATATTTCTTTTTAAAACTTACTCTTATGAATCAAATATATACAATTCTCTTTGACTTAGACGGGACATTAGTTAATACAGCCCCAGATTTAATGGCTGCACACAACCATGTTATGAAGAAATTTGGTTATCCAGAAAAAAGTATGTCAGATATAAAGTCGTTAGCTGGAAAAGGTGCTTGGGTGATGATGCAAAGATCTTTTAAAGAAGAAATTAAAGATGAAAATATTAAAAAAGATATGACTAAGGAGTTTATAGATTTTTATGCAAAAAATATTGATACACATAGCAAACCATTAAATGGATTAATAAATTTTTTAAAATGGGCTAAATCAAAAAAAATTTCTATGGCTGTATGTACAAATAAACAAGAAAAATTAGCAGTAGATCTTTTAAAGAAACTAAATATGTATGATTACTTTGAATATACAGCTGGTTCAGACACTTTTGAATTTAATAAACCTGACCCAAGACATCTTACAAATGTAGTTGAAATTATTGGAGGTAATTTAAGTAAAACAATAATGGTTGGTGATAGTGAAGTAGACGCAATGTCTGCGGATAATGCAAAAATACCTTTTGTTTTAGTGGAAAATGGATATACCGAAAAAACTACAAGAGAAATTAAACATGATGTGCTTATCAAAGATTTTGTTAATTTTGATAAAATTGTTGAAAAATACTTATGATTAGCTTTACTTTATTTTCAGCCTTAGCTACTTTTTATTTTACAATGTTTTTTACACCTGGCCCAAACAATGCCATGTTAACAGCTTCAGGAATGAAATTTGGTTTTATAAGAACTCTTCCACATTTAATAGGTATTTCATTGGGTCATATATTTCAAATTGGTTTAACGTGTTTTGGATTAGCTAATCTTTTTTTAATTTATCCTGAAGTTCAATTGTATATGAAAATTTTATGTTTTTTATATTTACTTTACTTAGGATGGAAAATGATTGGTTCATTCAGTTTGATACAAAAAGAATCCGGTAGGCCACTTAGATTTTATGAAGCTTCTCTTTTTCAATTTATAAATCCCAAAGCATGGTCTATTGCTGTTACAGTAGCTTCGGGTTTTTTTCCGTCTGAAGAAAATATTTTTATTGGTGTTGCATTTGTTACGATTACTGCAGCAGTAATAAATTTACCTACTTGTAGTTTATGGGCCTTATTTGGCAGTGGTTTGAGAAAATTTGTTAATAATGAAAAAACAAAAAAAATAATTGAATATTTACTAGCAGTATTGTTAATTTTAACTGGATTGTTTATTTTATTTAAATAATCTTTGATTTTTATACTTGCCTCTAATATAAGTCTTTTCGAATGCACTTTACAAAAAAAACAGCAACTCAAAAAAGATTAGATTTTATTCAAAAACTGCAGTCTAAAAAATTACTAAGATTTCCTGGCGCTTACAACCCTTTAACAGCAAAACTTATTGCTGAAATTGGTTTTGATGGTGTTTACATATCGGGAGGTGTAATGTCTAATGATCTGGGATTACCTGATATCGGGCTTACTACTTTGGAGCAAGTCAGTTATAGAGGTGGACAAATTTCAAGAGTAACCGATCTTCCGACAATAATTGATGCTGATACTGGATTCGAAGATTGTAAAAAAACTATTACTTTATTCGAAAGCAAAGGATTGGCCGGTTGTCACATAGAAGATCAAATAGCTGAAAAAAGATGTGGTCACTTAGATAATAAAGAGCTGATTAGTAAAGAAGAAATGGTAAAAAAAATCAAGCAATCTATTGAAGCCAGAAGAGATAAGAACTTTTTAATAATTGTTAGAACAGATGCTAATACAGTCGAAGGTATTGATAAAACCTTGGATAGAATTAAAGCTTATGAAGATGCAGGAGCAGATATGATATTTCCAGAAGCTATGAAAGATGAAAGAGAATTTGAAAAAGTTAGGAAGATTTCAAAAGGTTTCTTGTTAGCAAATATGACTGAATTTGGAAAATCAAAAATATTAAATAAATCTGAATTAGAAAATTTAGGATATAATTTAGTTATTTATCCTGTAACAACGCAAAGACTTGCAATGCAGAATGTTGAAAATGGTTTAAAATCAATATTTAAAGATGGTCATCAAAATAATATCATAGATAAAATGCAAACAAGAAAAAGGTTGTATGAACTTGTAGAATATGAGAAATACAATACGCCAGGAAAAAAGATAACTGATTTTTCGACCGAGGGACATGAATGATGAGTGAAGAAATTAAAAAAGGTTTATTAGGTATAGTTGTAGACGAAACTACTATATCACACGTTGTACCAGAACTTAGTGCTTTAACGTATCGAGGATATAAAGTTCAAGATCTTTGTGATAAGTGTGACTTTGAAGAAGTTGCTTATCTCGTTCTTCATGGTGAACTTCCAAGTAAAACTCAATTAAAAAAATTTATTAAAGAAGAAAGGTCTAATAGAAAACTTTCCAGCACTATAATTAAAAATATTCAACAAATGCCAAAGAATGCCCATCCTATGGATGTTATTAGAACTTGTGTAAGTTTAATGGCTTTAGAAGACAAAGATACAAAAGATAATTCACCTAAAGCAAATATGAGAAAAGCACTAAAGATTTTTTCTCAAACTCCAACAGCTGTTGCGGCCTACTTTAGAGCAAGAAAAGGAAAAAAAATAATATCCCCTAATAAAAAATTATCTTTTTCAGAAAATTTTTTTAAAATGATGTTTAATAAAGTCCCAGATAAGGAAATTGTAAGAGCTTTTGATATTTCTTTAATTTTATATGCTGAACATAGTTTTAATGTTTCTACTTTTACTGCTAGAACGATCACAAGTAGTTTATCTGATTTACATGGGGCAATAACCGGAGCTATAGCAAGTTTAAAAGGTCCTTTGCATGGCGGTGCCAATGAAGCTGTTATGCACATGATGAAATCAATTGGAAAACCTGAAAAAGCAAAAAAATGGATTGAAAATGCGTTAACAAATAAGAAAGTGGTAATGGGATTTGGTCATAGAGTTTATAGAACTGGAGATTCACGAGTACCGACTATGAAGCACTACATGTTTAAAGTTGCTAAATTGTTAAAGAAAGAAAAGTATACTAAAATGTATGAAACTCTTGAGCAGGTTATGCTTCAGAAAAAAAATATTCATCCTAATGTAGATTTTCCTTGTGGACCTACTTATTACATGATGGGTATAGATATTGACTTCTATACACCTATATTTGTTATGTCCCGGATTACAGGTTGGTCAGCACATATCATGGAACAACATGCATCAAATAAATTAATTAGACCTTTATCTAAATATAGAGGTGAAGAAGTGAGAGAAGTAATGCTTCTTAATCAAAGATAAATGAGCCTTACAAATTTATTACTTTTTTTAATTTTAGTTACTTTAGCTACTTACACTTTTATGCCATGGAAAGGTATTGATAAGGGCTCAAAATTTAATATTTTTGCGCAGTTTATTTCATGGGCATTAATATTTGGCATTGCTTTGTTTTTTTCATACAAATTAGATCTTATTCAATAAGACTAGACATCATTGAACAAAAATTATTTTGAAAAATTAAGAATATTAGATGGAGGTATGGGGCAAGAATTGCTTAACCGTGGTGTAAAACCTCATGGAACAATATGGGGAGCGTCTGCATTGCTTCATAGAAAATACCATAAAATAGTTGTTAAAACTCATTTGGATTTTATTAAAGCTGGAGCAGAAGTAATAGTCACTAATAGTTTCGGAAGTAGAAAAAGAAGACTAATAGAAAATAATCTCGAAAATAAATATAAAAGTTTAAATCAACTAGCTGGAAAACTAGCGCAAATTGCAGTGAAAAAATCAAAAAGAAAAGTTTTAATAGCAGGTAGCTTACCTCCTCAAAATTTTACATATTTTGCAGATTTAGGAAAAGATTTAAAATTTATTAAAGAAAGTTTTAAAAGCCAGGCGGCCTTTCTCAATCCGTATGTAGATTTTTTTTATTTAGATGTCATGAGCAGCCTACGAGAATGTAAAATAGCAATTAATTCAATTTCATCATTTAAAAAGAACTTTTTATTAGGTATTCATGTTAGAAAAAACGGAAAATTGCCATCAGGAGAAAATTTTATTCAAGTTATAAGAAAAATCGTAAAATATAAACCTTTAGGTGTAATGGCTTCTTGTGTTTCTACGGAAGATCTTGAAACAATAATGAGGGATATTAAAAAAATTAAAGTTCCTTTTGGTTTTAAGATTAATGCATTTGAACACATTCCAGCGGGTTGGAAACCGGATTCAAATAATCCCAAAGTTCAACTTGGAAGAAGGAAAGATTTAACACCAATAAAATTTGCTGCTGTTTGTAAGAAATTTAATAAAATGGGAGCTAAAATAATTGGTGGATGTTGTGAAATAAAACCCTCACATATAAAGGTTTTAAAAAAATTAATTTGATTTGATGAGTTTTTGAGTAATTCTATCTAGTATAATTGCAAGTATTACAATTCCAGTTCCACCTATAACTGCAGAACCAATATCTAATCTACCTAGGGCTACATAAACTGTTAAACCCAAACCTCCTGCACCAATTAATGCAGCGATTACAACCATTGATAGCGCAAGCATCAATGTTTGGTTTATTCCAGCCATTATTGTTTTAAGAGCTAACGGTATTTCAATTTTTATTAAAATTAACATTTTTGTTAGTCCTAAACTCGATCCAGCTTCTTTAAATCCTTTACCAACCTGTCTTATACCTAAGTTTGTAAGTCGGATTACAGGTGGAAGAGCAAAAATAATTGTTGCTACAACACCTGGCGTTAAACCAATTCCAAAAAGCATGACTACTGGAATTAAATAAACAAAACTGGGTATGGTTTGCATTATATCTAAAATTGGTCTTAAGATTATTTCAAAAGTTCTACTTCTAGAGGAAAGAATACCTAAAGGTATACCTATCAATATACAAAAAATTACTGCGGTAAAAATCATTGCTAATGTAGTCATACTTTCTGACCAAAGATCAACTAAATCAATAAATATCAAACCAACTAATGATATAATTGCAAATTTTAAACCATTAGTCTTGTAAGCAAAATATAAAAAAATTAACAAAACTAATGGAAATGGAATAAAATTAAAAAGTGAGTCTAGGCTATTTAAAACTGCATCTATAGGTGCTGAGATTTTTTTAAAGAGTGGTCGTTGCATAAACAACCACTCTTTAATATTTTTTTCAATCCATTCTGCTATTGGAATGTAGATTTCGTAATCAGAAGGTGCTAATTTTAAGCTCACTATTCTGATTTACCGATCTACTTTAACCAACTATCAAAAGTTTTTTGATTAGCTTTTATCCAGGCATTAGCATGTTTCTTAATAGCTTTTTCACTTTTTTCACCCTCATTCATTTTCATGTTTTGAGCGGCTACATCTGCTAATGGAATAGATGCTTTCTTAAGCATCTTTTCTATTTTTGGATTTGCTTTTAAAAAAGCAACGTTTGCAGCTGGACGAATATCATCAGCTCCAAAACCCATATTAATTTTAGATTTTGTTGCGTTTGGAACTTTAACAGGCTTAGTTTTGCTGTATGGAACATCTATCCATACAATGTCTTTTCCTAGTTCTAAAGCACCAACTGTCCAGTTGGGTGTCCATGTATAAAAAAGCACAGACTTACCATTTTTTTGTTTTGCAATCGCATCAGCCATTGAAGCAGAATAATCGGCTTGAATTGGATTTATAAAATCGCCAAGGCCAAGTTCTGCAAAATGTTTTGTGATTTGTTTTTCACAACCCCAGCCTGGAGGGCAAGCTACCATGTCAGCTTTTCCATCTCCATTAGAGTCGAACTCTTTAGCATGTTTTTTAATGTCCAATACCGATTTGATTTTAAATTTGTCTGCAGTTTTCTTATCAATTAAGTAACCTTGCAAACCACCTTTTGCCATCACATTTCCTACAGCTTTAACTTTTCCTTTTGTTTCTGTGATATAGCCATCATGTGTTCCAAACCAACCATTTACCCATAGATCTACATCTCCTGCAGCAGCAGATAGATAAAATACTGATGGTTTCATAGTTTTTGGATCAGTTACTTTATATCCCATTTTCTCTAAAGCTTGTTTGTAAACTTCAGCTTGAAAATATCCTGTGTCCCAATTAGCTCTTCCCATCTTAACTTCAGTAGCTGATACAGCACTACTAATAGACAAAGCAGCAATAATTGATACTATATGTTTTATATATTTCATATTAATCCCTTTACTGTTCATAATTTTAATAAATTTTAATAACATGTATGAAATTTAAATGTAACCGTAATGCAACTAAAAAGTGAAATATTGCATATATAGAGGTATTTTTTTAAAATTTCTTACTTCAAAGAAAATTAAGTTATAATTTCTGCAAATCTTTCTGCTATGACGTTTATTTTAAGATTATTTTTATTGATAAAGTCATCAATAGCATTTTTAACCTCTTTAATATAACTTTTATTACCATAATCATCGCACATTAATACTTTATTTTTACCTTTCATGTTTTTATATAAAATTTCTAAATCATTGGTGACCGTTTTATAACTATGGCCGCCGTCAATAAAAGCGTAATCAATCGTAGTTAAATCAATATCTTTGAGAACATTGTTGCTATCTCCTTTTACCAATTTAATATTCTCTTTATATTTTATTAAAAATTTTTCCACGCTTTCTAAAGAATTGAGATTTTCTTTTAAAATTATATTGTAATAAAAGTTTTTAAAAGGATTTGAAAATTTCTGACTTTTTAAAAAATTAGGTTCTATTTCATCTGTTTTAGAATTTCTGTCTTCACCAAATAAATCTACGCCAATATAACTGAACGATTTGTTATTAAGCTGGTAAAGTAAATCACAAGTATTTTTTGCTGTTACCCCGCAAAAAACTCCAAGCTCAAGAAAATGTTTGGGTTTATATTTATTAATATGTTCTAAATAAATATTTCCCCATCTGGCTTTTAAGCCCGACTTTCTCCAGTATGATTTGTAACTTAAACTCAAATAATGTTATGCGAAAACTTCGCCCCACGTTCCTTGAGTAGAAGCTTTAGAATATTCTGTAGCTCTTCCTTCAAAAAAATTCATATGTTCAACACCATTTAACATTGTGTCAAGCCATACTAGAGGATTTTTCTTAACATCGTAAATTGGTTTAAGACCTAATTGTTCCAATCTTCTATTACCAATAAATCTAATATATTTTTTAACATCTTCAGCTGTTAGACCTGGTAGTGGACCCATTTGAAAAGCTAAATCAATAAAAGCATCTTCATGTTGAACAATTGTTTTGCAAGCGTCAACAATTTCTTTCTTTAATTTATCATTCCATATTTGAGGTTCTTCTTTAATAAAATCTTTGAACAATCTAATCATAGAATTACAATGTAAAGTTTCATCTCTAACGGACCACGTAACAATCTGACCCATACCTTTCATTTTATTATGCCTAGGAAAGTTTAATAAGATTGCAAAACTAGCAAATAATTGTAGGCCTTCAGTGAAAGCTGAAAAAACTGCCATTGTCATTGCAATATTATGTTTCGACGTAACATCGAAACCTTGCATGTAATCATACTTGTCTTTCATTTCCTTATATTTCATAAAAGCAGAATATTCGGTTTCTGGCATACCGATAGTATCTAATAAATGAGAATAGGCAGCAATATGAACTGTTTCCATTGCAGCAAAAGCTGTCATCATCATTAATACTTCTGTAGGTTTGAATACTGTTGTGTAGTGTCTTAAGTAACAATTATTAACCTCAACATCAGCTTGAGTAAAAAATCTAAAAATGTGAGTTAATAGATTTTTTTCAGCTACTGTAATATTCTTTTGCCAATCTCTAACATCGTCTCCAAGAGGAACTTCTTCGGGTAACCAATGAATTCTTTGTTGTGTTAACCAAGCATCGTAACACCATGGGTATCTAAAAGGTTTGTAAACTGGATTTTCGACTAATAATCCCATTTTTTTTGATTGTACTATTTTTGAATTTGTTTTTTCTGCTACTGACATGATAAACACTCCTCATAATTGTTTTCTTCGTTATTAGATTGATTTTTTTTCTTGTAGACGTTTTTAGTTACATCGGTTGATGATCCAGCAGTGACGTCTTCTGCTCTTTGTATTGACTTAGATCTACAATAATAAAGACTTTTTAAACCTTTTTTCCATGCTTGAAAATGAATAGCATGAAGTTCTTTTTTATGTATATCGGCTGGTACAAAAACATTAATTGATTGAGCTTGAGAGATATGAGGAGTTCTGTCTGCTCCTAATTCAACAATCCATCTCTGATCTATTTCAAAAGCTGTTTTAAAAGTCTCTCTCTCATCATTTGTAAGATAATTTAGGTGAGAAACTGATCCTTGGTTAGTAGTTATACTAGACCAAGTTTCTTCGTCGTCTTTTTTATATTTTTGTAATATCTTTTTTAAATATTTATTTCTAACATTAAATGATCCTGATAATGTTTTGTGAGTATAACTATTTCCTGAAATTGGTTCTACACCAGCTGAAGTTCCTCCACAAATAATTGAAATTGAAGCGGTAGGTGCGATTGCAGTTTTGTTTGAAAATCTTTCTTTAATACCAAATTCATCTGCATCCGGGCAAGCTCCTCTTTCGTTGGCTAGCGTAACAGAGGCGACGTCTACTTTTTCTTGAATATTTTTAAAAATTTTTTTATTCCAGACTTTGCTCATAACCGATCCAAAGGGAATATTTTTTTGTTGAAAATAAGAATGAAGACCCATAACTCCTAAACCTACACTTCTTTCTCTCATAGCCGAATATTTAGCGTTAGCAAACTCGTCAGGTGCTCTATCAATAAAATCAGTCATTACATTATCTAAAAATCTCATTACGTCTTCAACAAATTGATTATTGTCTTTCCACTCATCGTATGTATCTAGGTTTAAAGAAGAAAGACAGCAAACAGCTGTTCTTTCTTTTCCATCGTTATCAATTCCTGTTGGTAAAGTTATTTCACTACATAAATTAGATGTTTTAACTTTCAAGCCAGCAAGTTTGTGATGTTGTGGTATCTGTCTATTAACAGTATCAATATAAATTATATAAGGTTCACCAGTTTCTACTCTGGCAGTTAAAAGTCTAATCCATAAATTTCTAGCAGGTATCGTAGATTGGACTGATCCATCATTAGGGCTTCTAAGAGCCCATTGACCGTCCGTTTCTACTGCTCGCATGAAATCATCTGAAACCAAAACACCATGATGTAAATTTAAAGATCTTCTATTAACATCTCCACCAGTAGGTCTTCTCATTTCAATAAATTCTTCAATTTCAGGGTGATCAATTTGAAGATAGCAAGCTGCTGATCCTCTTCTTAGGGATCCTTGGCTTATTGCTAAAGTTAAAGAATCCATAACTTTAATGAAAGGAATTATTCCAGAGGTTTTTCCAACTTTACCTATTTTTTCACCTATTGATCTTAAGTTGCCCCAATAACTTCCAATACCGCCTCCTCTTGCGGCTAGCCATACGTTTTCTTCCCACAAATTAGTAATGCCTTTGAGGCTGTCATTTGCTTCATTTAAAAAACAAGAAATAGGTAATCCTCTTTCTGTTCCTCCATTAGACAAAACTGGTGTAGCAGGCATAAACCATAAATTGCTAATATAATTATAAATTCTTTGTGCATGTAAATTATCGTCAGCATAAACGCTAGCCACTCTGGCAAATAAATCTTGAAAAGACTCATTCTGCCCTAGGTATCTATCTCTTAACGTTTCTTTTCCAAAATCAGTTAGGTTGGCATCTTTAGTTCTATCAATCTTTATAGTTATACCTTTTTCATTTTGAAATAATTCTGTCTCATTGGATAGCGAGAATAAATCGGGTTTTTTTGGTCCGTTATTCTTTTGTTCATTTTGGTTTTTTTGATTTAGACTGTCGACAGCTTTCTCTATTGCCAAAGATACGTTTTTATTCATATTATTACCTATTTTGTGATCTAAATACTGTAAAACAACTATATGTTGTGTTACAATATTGTTAATATACCATATAACTATAAAATCAATAGAACATTATATGAACATTTAAAAAAGATTGCAAGTGGAAAAGTGTGTTAATAAACAATTTTAAAAGGATAATAGAAAAATGTTAATTAATCCAAATGGTTTTAGAGAATACGATGCAAGATGGGTGTATGAAAAAGACATCGATTTAGCGGGAATCGCGAATCTTGGCAAAGGTTTAGGAACTCAAATTATTAACCATACACAAATAAAAAATCCTAGAGTAATAGTTGGGCACGACTATAGATCATATAGTGAAAAAATTAAAAGAGCATTAAAAGATGGATTGATTTCAACAGGTTGTAAGGTTGAAGACATAGGACTAGCATTATCTCCAACTGTTTATTTTGCTCAATTCCATTTAAACTCTGATGCTATAGCAATGGTAACAGCTAGTCATAATGAAAATGGATGGACTGGTGTAAAAATGGGGATTAAAAAAGGTTTAACACATGCTCCTGAAGAAATGAATGAACTAAAAAATATAACTTTAAATAAGAAATTTATTAAAGGTGAAGGGGAAGAAAAACAAATTAAAAATTTTAAAAATATTTATATAGATAATTTAATTAAAAAAAATAGAATTAATAAGAAGATCAAGGCAATAGTAGCTTGTGGAAATGGTACAGCGGGAATATTTGCACCAGATATTCTGAGGGGTATAGGTTGTGAGGTAGTCGAATTAGATTGTAATCTTGACTATACTTTTCCTAAATATAATCCAAATCCAGAAGACCTTGAAATGCTTCATGCAATTTCAAAATCTGTTAAAGATAATAATGCTGATATTGGTTTTGGGTTCGATGGTGATGGGGATAGAGTTGGAGTAATAGATAATATAGGAAATGAAATATTTTCGGATAAAATAGGACTACTGATAGCACGAAATTTATCAAATCAATATCAAGAATCTAAATTTATAGTAGATGTTAAATCAACAGGTTTGTATGAGAAAGATGAAATTTTACTAAAAAATAGATGTAAAACTATATACTGGAAAACAGGTCACTCTCATATAAAAAGAAAAGTAAATACAGAAAAAGCTTTAGCTGGATTTGAAAAAAGTGGACATTTTTTTTTTAACAATCCTTTGGGTTATGGATATGATGATGGAATTAATTCAGCTATTCAAATATGTCATTTACTAGATAAACAAAATAAAAAAATAAATGAAATAATAAATGAACTGCCAAAAACTTACCAGACGCCAACTATGGCACCGTATTGTAAAGATGATGAAAAATATGTAGTAGTTAATAAATTAATTAAAGATTTTGAAATTCTTAAATCAAAAAATATCAAAATAGATGGTTTAGATATAGACAATATTCTAACTATTAATGGAGTAAGGTTTACACTTTCTGATGGTTCTTGGGGATTAATAAGAGCATCTTCAAATAAACCATCCCTTGTCGTAGTTGTTGAAAGCCCAACTTCAAATAACAGAAAGATAAATATTTTTAATTTCATAGATGAGATATTGCAAAAAACTGGTAAAATAGGAAAATACGATCAAAAAATATAATATGGCTGACAAAAAAATAAGATCATTAGCTAAAACTTTTTCTTGGAGATTTTTTATCTTTATATACTGGACTATATTTGGCTATATATTAACTGGTACATTTAAAGGTGCAGGAATATTAGGTTTAGGTTCAATTATACCTCTTTTCTTTTATTATTTTCATGAAAGGATTTGGAACAAGATTAGATGGGGAGTTGAGAAAAAATGAATTATTGCAAGTATTTTTTTAGTTTTTCAGAATAAATTACTTTTTTATTATTAACAAAGTCTTCATGATTTTTTTCAATATTTTTTAATTCATACAAATAGTTTACCATAACCCCAAAAGACCTACTATAACCAGCTTCTGAGATGTTAGCGTTAATAACAATATCATCGATAACAGCTCCGTTTCGAAGATGAAACCTAGTGACATCGCCAATAGGAAAGTCTTCGTGATTTTTTTCATTAATTAAATAGTGGGCTACCAGCCTAATAATAATTTCTTTATTAATAATAATTCTGTTATCTCCTGCTTTTAAATTTGTAGATCTTAAAAAAGATATTTCTTTGCTTGAGCTTTTTAAAATAGTCTTAATTTTATCTTCATTTTGATAATTAAACCAATCTACAAAACCTGGTATAGGAGATAATGTTCCAAAATTTTTAATATTTGGTAACTCTTCCTGAATTTCATAAAGTACTCTTTTAATGAGAAAATGACCCAAAGTTACTCTTGCTAAACCTTCTTGACAATTGCTTATTGAATAAAAAGTTGCAGTGTCATATTTTTTTTCACCTTCAACACTT
>Ga0315315_10001784_pt1 | contig 19788 bp, 23 predicted proteins | sample M140m3416metaG_FD_203699 | JGI IMG/M metagenome (GOLD analysis project Ga0315315, IMG submission 203699) | Ammonia-oxidizing marine archaeal communities from Monterey Bay, California, United States - M1 40m 3416 | ecosystem: Environmental > Aquatic > Marine > Intertidal zone | place: USA...
TAATAATATGATGCCTTTTTTGCGAAAAAATGTTACACAATCAACAAATGTAGACACGATATCGCCATTTCTTGACAATAGAACAGGAAACAATCAATTTTGGCAATCGAAAAAGGAAGTTCCGTGTATGTTTAAACCGACTATAAATTCTGGTGGGGATATATGTGGGATGAAAAATAACGACAACTTTTATAAATCGCGAATAGATTTATCTACACAAAAAGCAAATAATTTTTTTCCTATTGAACAAGTTAAGGTTGGTCCGGGTTTAAATCGCGGATACAATTCAAACGGATCTGGTGGATTTCACCAGGAAGATGCAAACAATTATGCGAAACCTAGAAATTTAGATGAATTAAGAAGTAAAATCAATCAAAAAGAAACTTATTTTCAAATACCTGTTCAAGCACCTATCAAAGGAACGGATCAACGAGGTATTCTAACGCCTTTTGAAAAACATCGCCCTGATACTGTCTATGAACAAACTGAAGATATGTGGATTAAAACTACAGGTGCACAAACAAAAGATTCGTTGAGACCCGCACAAAATATTCGTCCTACGACACGTCAAGAATCACACATCGATTACAAGGGTGGTATTTCATTAAATGATGCAAATCTTGGTGTACAAGATAATTATGGTAAAGATAACATAATGATATATGATAATGAAAGACAAACTACCGAGAATAAAACTATAATATCGAATGTAACATCAATAGTTAAAGCCATAGTTGCACCTGTAACCGATGCATTAAAATATAGTATGAAAGAATATACCATCGAAGCGGAAAGGGGCGTGGGTAATCCAAGTATACAAATACCAGAAAAAGCTACTACATATGATCCTATTAATCATATTATGAAAACTACTGTGAAAGAAACTACTGTTCACGATAGTGAAATTATCAATTTAACTGGAAATAAAGAAACATATTCGACTATTACTGATCAAGCCAAAACAACAGTAAAAGAAACTTTAATACATGATAGTATCTATACAAATGTTAAAGGTAATGAAACCGGGTATGCTACTAGCGACGATGAGGCTAAAACAACTATACGACAAACAACTAAACCTGTGGATACTGTGAGAAATATTGGTGGTACTACATATAAAGTAACTATGTATGACCCAGATCTTGTAGCTAAGACTACTGTTAAAGAAACAACATTAGTTGCCAAATCTCAATATGGATTCTTAGGTGGAATGCTAAGTGGATTATTTGGTGGATATTTAAATAAAGAAATCGATTTGAAAAATACACACAAACAATTTTTATCGGATACTAATGAATATGGTATTGCTGGTGCTGCGAATGAACATAGACAACGCGATAGAACTGCTGAAGAAAACGCCGAAATTGATGATACCCGCGAAATGATCATGATTGCTGCAGGACACACGCCCAATCCAGGTAATATGAATATTGCAATCGATTCTTCTGAAATAGATATGTCTTCGCGCAAATCATTGAATAATGATGTACCTGCGCGCAAAAATGGCAACGTTGGCGTTATATATCAAACATCACCTTCAATTGATAATTGTGGAATTACTAAAGTTCCAGATAAGGCTAATGCGTTTTCCAATAGATTAGATAGCGACTTGTTAGAAGCAATTAATGATAATGATTTAATGAAAACACAACGTATTAATCCTATAAAATCTGGATGCAAATTATAAAAATATATAAGGATTTAATATATTATATAATATGTAATGGGAGCGGGCTCCTATTACAAGCTCTCGTAGCTTAATCGGTTAAAGCGTTGGTCTTATGAGCCAAAGATTGGGAGTTCGAGTCTCCCCGAGAGCAAAATTATTTTTTTAAAATATATAAAAGTTGATTTTATATATTAATAAAATGATTAAATTAGCATTCATATTTTTAATTTACGATATAATAAATCACGAAGAATTATGGCATATGTTTTTCAAAAATGTGGATAATAGCAAATATAGCATTTATATTCATTATAAAACTAATGTTAAATTAAAGTATTTCAATCAATATAAAGTGGATAAACCACTAGATACTAAATATGCTGATATTTCTATAGTAAAAGCGCAAAATCATATGCTAGAAATTGCCCTTGAAGATGTAAATAATACTAATTTTATATTTGTATCAGGGGCGTGTATTCCATTAAAATCGTTCAATTATATTTACGAAAATATCGATCCTAAATACTCATATTTTCATATTGCTGATCCAGAAGATAGTTTAGAAGATTGCGAGGATACTCTAAATTATATCAATAAAAAGTATATTAATAAAGCTTCGCAATGGTGCATATTAAATAGAAAGCATAGTTTATTACTTGTATATGGTGCCAAATTCAACAAATATTTGTTTGACAAAAAGTATACTACGAATTATTTAGTATGGTTTAATAATTCATATGCACCAGACGAATTATGCTATATAACATATTTATCTTTTATTTATAAAGATAATTTAGATAAAGAAATAATTGCTACATATTATAATGAACCACCTGAAACAGCAACTACTTTTGCCAATTGGGAAGGTATGAAATATAAATATGTTTCTGAAAAAGAATTAAAGAACTATATAAGCATATCTGAAAAAGAATTGAAACATTTATTATATAGTACATGTTTTTTTGGTCGCAAATTTAAACCCAGTGCTTCACTATCTTTGCGAAATAATTATTATATCGATTATATATCGAGCTGACATTACATCATATATCATGATAAAGTATTTAAGAATTATAACAATATATATGTATAAGTAATGTTTCGTATTGCTTTGATTAGCGTATTTATTGGACAAGCTCTGTGTTTTACTCATATTAGCAATATTCCCACTATGAGAATGCGTGGTGCAAATATTAATATTTGTAAAATGCAACAAAATGATTGGGATACTAAAGTATTTAAAGATATCGATGTGGATAAATCTGGCTCTATTGATGTAACAGAGTTAAATAATTATTATGGTAAAAATAATTATATGGAAATTGCGGATATCAATAATGACAAAACCATTGATTATCCTGAATTTGAAAGATTGGTAAATATCAATAAGTTTGGGCAAAAAAATGGCGGGAATCTATTTGTTAGAAATGCAATTAATTGGGGGCTTCTTGATAAAAAGTCTATTTTGGCAGATGGTGAAGCATCGATTCTTGTTGGTAATAAAGGGTTTGATCCTTTGAATTGCTCTACGGATATTAGTACTCTTAAGAGATATAGGGAAGCAGAAATTAAACATGGACGTCTTGCTATGCTTGCAAGTGTCGGATGGCCCTTATCGGAAATTTATCATCCTTATCTGTCAAAGCTCGTAGATAAGGTTGACATTCTATCAATCAATGGTAAAGTACCATCTGTATTGAATGGCGGTCTTGATAAGGTAAATCCTGTATTCTTTATGGCAATTATAGTATTTACTGCCACATTGGAATCTGTGGGAATTAATAAAGTTTATGATGAAGATACTATTCCAGGTGATCTGGGATTTGATCCTCTCAAACTTTATGTTGATAAAGATCCAAAGACAAAAAGAGATCTCGAACTAAAAGAACTTAACAATGGACGCCTAGCGATGCTTGCAATTACTTATTATGCTATTAGTGAATTTGCGAGTAATATTCCTGTAGTTAAAAGTACGCCATTTTTGTTTAAAAGTTTTCTTTAATTAATATTAAGATGGAAAATAAAGTTAGTTATTATAAGGTTATTGATGGTTTAAATTTCGATGCCAGTTTATTAGAAACTGCTGATGAATTAGTAAAAGGTCAAGGAGATGGTCGTATTTCTATTGAAGATTCTAATAAATTATTAATGAAAATATTTGATGGACGCACTATAACAAAGGTAGAATGCCGTACTATATTGTATATTCTTAAAAACTATAAATTAACTGAGGAAGCTTCTCAAAATTTCTTAGATAAACTTATTAAATTTGATTAAAAATTGATCAATAATATTTATTTTTTATAATTATCAATATGGAAAAAAATATTGCTAATATTACTATCAAAGTAAATTATGATTATTTGAAAATCAAAAATAAAAGGCTACTTAAATTGAAAAAATTGCCAAAAAATGCGGAAGTAAGTGCATTAGCGCTCATATCTAAGTATTTGATTAAATATGACTAGATACATTACGCATATGTAGTAGTAGTTTATTTTTATCATTTAATATTTCGCGGGTTTCAATGAGTTCTATTTTTTTTGAAATATGCGGAATCAGCGTAAAGAATTTATTAGAAAGTGATAGTATTTCACTATCATTATTTTTATTATCAATAATTTTAGAAATATCATTAAGGACTTCTTGTCCTTTTTCAATTTGTTTAAGGCTTAGAATACCAAGAGGGAAAACGTTATGAGAATACATTTAATAGTATACTTTATACTATTTGAAGTACTATCAATTTTTAATAAATGAGAAAAAGCAAGAAACCAAAAATGCGGTATTTAGTATACTATTGACAGCTATATCTAAGAACCTTAATTAAGTCTTTTTAGAAGCTTTAGGCGTTTTTCTTGTTTTCTTAGTATTAATAATTTTTCTAAACTCTTTTATAGTTAGTAGCTCTCCTTTATATTTGACATATTCCTTGCGATCATTAGGTTTTTTATATATACATCTTAATTTACCCATTATTTCTTTTTTTTTGCATATTTTTTCTTTGCCTCCACCCTGTTTTATTTTCAATCGTTTTTTTTTGGCTTCTGATATTAATTCTTCAACATTTTGTAAAACATCATCTGACAATTCCAACCCATGACGTGTGTATCTTTCTCTTTTTTTTATTAAATCTTTTATTTTTTTATCTAATAGTGGTATATCTAATCCTGTAGAATTAATAGCATCTTCCAATTCTATTATTGCAACTACCAAGTCCATAGTTGGTATAATTTTATCATATTTATCAAAAATGCTTTTTATATCATCACTACTGCCTTGATATAAGAATGTTTTTAATGTATAATTAGGTTTACTAACTATTTCTTCTGTTTTTTTTAATGTTAGTATTGAACCAACATCAAATATTACTTCTTCTAAGTCTCCACCTATAATAAAAGAATTAGCATGTTGTTTTTCTTCAAATATTATTTTCCAAATAATACAATTATTAGCAATACTTTGATTTGTAAAAAATTCGATTGCTTTATTTAATGACGTAGTTGTTGATAAGAAATTGTCTGTAATAGTTACATAATCGATTTCTTTATGCATTGATTTTTCTTGATCTTCTCTTCTCCAAACTCTATAAAGTGGATTTTTATCATGTACAAAATCTTTAGCTTCTTTTATACTATTAATAGTTTCACGTAATCTTTTCATTCCACATATAGATAATTTTAATATTTTTCTAAAAATTACCATAACAAAATTTCTACTTCTATCACAACTATCGTAATCTTCTAATAAGTACTCTAATAAATATTGAAAATAATACATTTTATGTTTCTCAAAAAATTCTTTTAAACTATCATAATTTTTAATAGTTAATAAATCTACTAATTTTTCTTTTAAAATTTGTAAATTATTAATTATATTATAATTAACTTTAAATAAACCAGCACTCGAATCGATTTCTTGCGAAAAAACTTGCGTACAAGAGGCATTTTCATTTGCAATTTCATAATTTCCAACAAATTCTTCTACACTATCGTCAGGATCATCATCATTTTTCCATTCCTCTAATATAATTTGTTGTGTCTTTCTATCATCACCATACAATACATCTAACATGTTTTTTTGTTCATCTCGTATAACTTTTTTATCTTCAGTATTATTTTCTGGAGTAATTTCAACATGTAAACCACCACCCTTCAATTTATATTTTTTTTTCATAATTCTTTATTAAATTATTATATAAAAATTGATATAAGTAATTTAATTATTTTATTATAATAAAATAATGAATAGCAATTCTATTAATTTTCAAGACTGGGAACCTGTCGTATTTACTAAGAAGACACAAGAAACCAAAAAAAAAGAAAATGTTCAAAAGCCTGCAGGCAATAAAGAAATGATTAGATTAATGGAAGATGATATTCCTAAACTAAATAAAATGTCCAGAGAATATGCACTTGCTATTACAAATGGTCGTACTGCCATGGGATTTTCACAAAAGGACCTCGCACAACGTTTATCAGTAAAAGATAATATAATCAAAGAGTATGAAAATTGTCAAGTAGCAAATTTCAATATGGGTTTTCTTAAAAAGATCTTGAGAACTCTTAAAATTGATCCTAAAACTATTATTAAATCTTAATTATAAAAACGAGTACATAATTTTATTTTTTCATTGATTTTTATAAACTTTTAAAATTAGAAACATTTTATAAATTATGTACTCGTTTTTTATTAAAAAATTGATATAAAGTAATACTATTAAATATAATTACTATTATGCAAGTAGTCAATGATATTTGTTATGAACACAATGAGGAATATCTAAGAAATTATCTTGATACTATTCGTAAAAGTGATGGAACTTTTAAAAGGGTTCTTATATCCCCTCTTAGATATGCAGGTGGTAAATCAAAAGCAGTTGGACTAATACTTAATAGTCTTCCTAAATTACGTGAAAAAAAAATAGTTTCGCCATTTTTTGGAGGTGGATCATTTGAATTATGTGCATCTCAAAAATTGGGTATTCAAGTAATTGGTTATGATATATTTGGAATGCTCACTAATTTCTGGAATGTCCTTATTAATCATAAAGAAGAGTTTATTGAAGAACTAAAAAAATTTAATATTACTAGCGAAGAGTTTACATATAATAGACACGTACTTCTCAATTACTGGGATAAAATTAAGCCAACGGATCTTATATATAATACAAAAAAAGTTGTTGAATTATCTGATGAAGATAAGGTATTGTTAGATGATAATATTATTAAGCAAGCTGTTTATTATTATTATAACATGACTTTATCATATGGGCCAATGTTTCTTGGTTGGCCAAGTTCAAATGAAATCAAACAAGATAAATTTAAACGTAGAATAAAAAATCTAGAAAATATGCAATTTAATAATATATCAGTTAAAAGTGATGACTTTGAGAATGTTATTATGCGTCATAACGAAGATTTCCTATTTCTAGATCCTCCTTATTATTTGGAAGGAAATAGTAAGATGTTTAAAGGATTATATCCTAATTGCAATTTCGCTATTCACCATAACAATTTTAAACACAAAAAGATGTGTGAGTTACTCAAGAATCACAAAGGCGGATTTCTAATTACATATAATAACTGCGATACTATTCGCGAATGGTACAAAGATTTTAAATTTGAATTTCCGGAATGGCAATATACTTATGGTCAAGGTGAAACCAGAATAGGAAAAAATAGAAAGTTAGATGAAACAAATAATATCAAAGAATCGCACGAAATATTTATAATATGTAATCCCAGATAATTAGTAGTCGTCTTCGTAATAGTTGATCCCATGATTGGGCGATTTTAATAATTCAATAAATTTCTTACCAGCATCCCCATTAAATCCCAGAAAATAGCTCTTGTGTGTATTGCGATATTCATATGTAATATAATTTCGCGTACCTTTTTTCGAGTCATCAGTGAAATCACCTTTGATACGTCCGGATTCGAGTTTGCGCCATATACATTTATCTACTATGTAATCTATTATATCATCAGTATTGAAGAATGTCCATTTTTTTCTAGAAGTATCTTTGTATGCTAGTATTCCTGCAGGTTTTTCACTTTCGCTTTTTTTTAGATATTTCTCAAATATTTTGCGAACATATACCTTGTCTTCTAGTGTAACAATATCAATATCCTTAAGTTCAGGAATATTACCTAGGACTAACTGAATATTTTTACCACTCTTATTGCTTACATTCAAATTGGTGTTTTTGATAGTTTCTTTTAATTTGTCGCAAATGCTATGTGATTGACAAATACTCGTATCTGACGTCGCCCCATATTCGGTCGGTTCATTTAATTCTGTTATATTGTATTTTGCGAGGAAGTCCTTTTCACGCTTATGACCTATAATCTTTTTATCGGCTCCTACTCGTTTGCAAGACTCAATTCTTTTCTTGTTTCCAGCGATTGCTTTTTTGATAATATCAGTCATGATACTTATATTACTACGAGGCTTAATCAATTTTTTTATAAACGAGAACATATGATTTTTCATTTGTTATAAATTGAAAAATCCAGAAATATTGTGGTTTTCATAATAGTGGGTAGTTTAGTATATAAAGTGAAAAAATATATTGTAGCCGTTACTAAGGTAATACATGCTATCAGCGATTCCACCTTGCGGTTTCTTGGCAGATTGCCTTCTGTATGAACATGCACTATTGCTCCTTTTTACTCTAATATATAGAAAGTGTTTGATACTTTTATCTTGCGCAGGTTAGCTCTGCAATTTCTTGTAATTTAAATCTTCAAATCCGGTATCAATGTCTTTCTATATACAGATGTCTACAACATACCTTTCGGTTATAAGATGAATTTTTAAAGATTCTATGTCAATTTTTATTATTAGCTGAACATATTTATCCTTTCAAATACATATAAAAAATGATTATCTTATTTGATTAATTAATTATAACTATGACAACTACTATTTACATCTTAAAGCTAAATAATAATAAATATTATATTGGAAAAACAAATAGAAATGTTAAAGAAAGATACCAAGAACATTTAGAAGGTATAGGTTCATTCTGGACTAAAAAATATGAACCATTGTCTATTATTAAACAAATTGAAAATAGTTCTCCATTTGATGAAGATAGATATGTTAAAGAATATATGGCTATGTATGGTATTGATAATGTAAGAGGTGGATCCTATAATCAAGAAGAATTAAATAGTGAAACTATTAAGTTTCTTAGAAATGAATTGAGAACTTCTAATAATGAATGTTATAAATGTGGAAGCACAAGTCACTTTGTAAGCGAATGTGATTATATATCTATTGATGATTATATTCAATTCTTTATAACTAATTTTAATTCCATTAATATTTTAGGAAAGGAAATACAATATTTAAAAGATAAATATAAGAACATCAAGAACATTTATGATTTATATGAGGATAGAACTAAGCTATTAGGTAATGTACTAAAATGTGATTATAGTGAAATTGAATTGTATGAAAATGAAATTAAAAATTATTATAATAAATTTTGTTGTCGTCAAAAAGAAAATTATATTGATGTATTAGTTATCCAGTATTATGATTGCATATTAGAGTATAAATATTGGTATTCGCAGTTTAATACTACTAATATTTCAAGATTTAGTGAAAGGCACTACATAAGTTTAACAAAAGAGCAACAAGATAAACTAAATAGCATGGAATGTGAAAAATTAAATACCTGTTTAGATAATATTAATTTAGATATTCTTATAAGACAATTGGGTGCAATTATGAAATTATTTCATGATTTAATGTAAATAATTTCAAAAACGAGTACATAATTTTATTTTTATTAGATTTTTATAAACTTTTTTAAATTTCAAGAGATTTTATAGATTATGTACTCATTTCTTCTTCCATTTCTTCCATTTTCATTCTACTATTGTTTATTAAATCTCTAATGTTTTCTATTTGTTCTTTATAATGTTCTTGGGGATCTGTAAGTAATACCAGAGATATTAGTTGTTGAATTATTTGTTCATATATCTTAATATCCATATTAAGACATATTTCATCTTTATTTTGTTTTGCAAAGTTTTGCATTATATGTCCTTTATTTTTTATTAGTTCCTTAATTAACACATTAAGATTCTTATAAATAAACTCATCATCCTCTTTGACTAAACAATTTTTGGCATCATGAAATTTAATATTATTATTTTCTGGAAACTCTTCATTAAAGTGAATTTCTTTTGTGAGTAATGTTGGAATATTATAAACCTTTTTGAAGATTGCTAGCATTTTATCATAATCTAAATAATCTGTTCTTTCTTTACCATAATTGTTTACATAAATATTAATATGTTGATTTAGTATATTTGTTTGATTATCAATGTTTTGAGTATCTATATCTATATTATTAATTTGTGTATCGATATTATTTGCTGGTTCTATATTCTGGGGTTTGGAACTCTTGCATGTATAATACTCCTGGGTTTACAAGTATTTCTTTTTATATGATTAGATTTATTTATTAATACAACTAGAATGAATATGTTAATGTAATACTAAAAATTGATAAATTTGTATCTATATCATTTTAATATAGATCAACAAAACTGACAAGAATCTAAAATGAAATGCTCAGAATGTGGGCAAGATGGGCATAACAAACGAACATGTAAGAAGATGACTAAGTCAGTTTTAGCTGAAAAAAATGATAAGGTTACTGATATAAAGTTAGAATCGGTAATAATAGAAAAAGAAATGAGTGAAAACTTAGAAGATGATAATAGCTTTTACGTTGAAAATTTATGTCTTAAAAAAATAAAATGCAAAATTAAAGTAACAAATGAACATTATTTGCCAGAAGAATTAAAAGCTAGCATAAATAAAGATTATTATTACAAATGTGTATTACCAAATGGTCATACAGGAGAATGCAAACAAAATATTAATTTTATATTTAAAAAAAATAAAATAACAGAAAAACTTTTAAAAAGTATTGACACATCAATATTTAAAACTCCTGGAAATGATGATTATGTTTATAAAAATCGTGCTTCACGATTATACCCATATATTTTAACATCAGAACAAGAAAAAAATATGAGAGATAAAAAAATAAAAAAAAAATGTGCAATTCCAAAAAAAGACTCTTCAACACCGCATTATCTCGCGGAAGCATATATAGATTGGATGACTTTTATTGTGAATATACATGATATTAGTGAACATATAATTATGGATGAATATGAAAAATATGATATAAAAAATATGTTAGAAAAGAATAAGCAACGTTTAATTAACTATTATAAAAATAGACAAATATTTAATATTAATGGAAATACTATTTGTGTAATAAAAAAAACTAAAATAAATTTAATTGATGCTTCTGATATTAATAGGGATAATAGGATAAATCCATTAGATACGGACATGCAATTAGGACACAATATAGCACGTTCCGATGATTATATTACTATTAAAGGTAATAATTTATTACCTATGTCAAGAAGAGGTAATTTAATTATTGGAGAACATAAATTTTCAGAAGATAAATGGATAAACGAATTAAAAGTAATAGTATGTAATTTATAAATATTATATTTAATTCTTAGCTAAAATACTAATAATATAATTAAAGTATTTTTCATTTTTTTCAATTAATATACATTTTCTATTTGTTTCTTTACAGGCATATCCAGTAGTTCCAGAACCAGCAAAACAATCTAATACTATATCATTTTTGTCTGTTGTATGTAAAATGATATTTTTTAATAAATCGTTTGGTTTAGGTGTTATATGAATTGGGCAACGTTTAGCCATATCATAATTCCAAACACTATGATGTGTTTTTAGATTATTAAACTTTGGTGTAATATCTTCATATTTAAGTCCTAAATGTTTTTCAATTGGTTTAATAGTATATCTGGTAGGCATATTTTTACCTGTTTCTAAGTTACTATACCATCCTGTTAAACCACCTGTTTTGCTCAAAATTTCTTTTGATATATCTATTTGGGATATATTTAATTCCTCTCTCTTTTGTTTTAATTTATATGAATTATCGAATGTATAAAATAATATATATTCAGTCATTTTATTAAAATTATGCATATCATTTTTAACAACAAACCCATCCATAAATCCTTTTTTGGGTGATCCGTCAAATCTTTTATTCCAAATTATCATCTGTTTAAACTTAAACTCAGTATTTTTTTTTATAGCAATCATTAATTCGCTTATGGTTTCCATATCATTATGGAACATAAAGAAACTACCATTATCCTTTAATTTCGTTTCAAGTTTTTTTATTACATTTATCATAAATGGTATATAATTTTCAATATTATCCCAACTATCTTTACCAATATTATATGGAGGATCAATACAAATTAATTGAACTGATTTATTATCTACATTATTAAGCTTTTCCAAACAATCACCATTATATATTTTTATATTATCTTTTTCATACGGATTTGTTAAATTTTCATTTGTTAAATTTTCATCTGTTAAATTTTCATTTGTTAAATTTTCATCTGTTAAATTTTCATCTGTTAAATTTTCATCTGTTAAATTTTCATCTACAAAATGTTGTTTTATTTTTTTAATAATACTACTTTTATTTAATCTACTAATATTTTTAATGTTATTATCTTTACAATATTTTTTTAATTCACAAATTTTTAAATTTTCATATTTAATTTCTTTATTCATAGTATTATTACTTTTTATAAGTATACTATTATATCATTTTTTATTTTATTATTACGATATATAATATTCACACTAATATTATTGCATATGCTAATGGTGGTGAAGTAATAGCATCAAATTTAAAACCCATTTGCCAAAATTGCAATTATTTAACCTAGAATAGTAAAGGAAAAAACAAGCAACTTATAAAACCCATTAAATTATTTTATGACAATATTTAATAACGCTAAATTTTAAATATTATATTATAATAGAACTATAATGTACGACAAAGAAGAATTTGAGGATGATAAACAACTATTATTAGGTGGTGCGGTAAAAAAACCATATTTACCAGTTGGTAAAAAATCTGTATGTGGTAAAGTAAGAACTATATATAAAAAAAATAGCAGCAAATCCTCTTCTAAAGAGTATATGAAGCACAAAAACAGATATGTACAAGTTAAAAATTTCGAAAAAGCAATGATCGCTGCGGGCAAATGGAAATCAACTAAAAAAACTGCCACTAAGAAGTCGCCCAAACCCTGCAAATCAAATCAACATAGAAATCCTGCTACTGGCAGATGCGTAAAAAACAAAGTTCCAAAAAGCCCAAAAAAAAGGGGGCGTCCTCGTAAAACTTCAGCAAAACGTTCCTCTAGACGTTCCGCTAGACATTCCAACAGACAAGGGAGCTATTAAATAATATTAATTATTCATTTTTTTTCAATTATTGCATTAAATTATTAATAGTTACTACTTTTTCACCTCTATTACATTGTGATCTGTAAATTAATTCAAAAAGGGATGGAAAATGGTTCTTTATTGGAATACAAATCATATTGTTAGACTTGTTGGAGGAAATATACCCGATAATAATAAATTATTATTATTACCACCATTTACATTTAGTAGTATAGATACTATTGAACTATTAGAAGAAGAATAAAGACATTTAATAATAGTTAAAAATACTTGTTTTAAAATAAAAAAATTGATAAATTATCATAAATATTAAATAACACATAAATCAAGAGAATGAATATCATTATCAAATTAATCATTACATTTGCTATTCTTATTAATACAACATACTCATTTGATAGTAATATGTTTCCTATTATTAAAAAGTTATTCAATAAAGACACCTGTTATAATAAGTGTAACAAAAATTATGTATCTCGTCCAACAACTTTTCGCAATCGTAGAACAAATAAAAATCATTATAAGATGACTGAGGCTAATATTAATCTAAGAAATTCAACAAATGTAAGTAAAGAAACAGACGACTTTAGTAAATATCTCGGCAATACTGCACCTAGTTCTAATAATTAATTATTTAACATAAGGAGCATATATACTATGTGCTGTTAATATTCCTACAAAAATACAAGTTACTATCCAAGTATTTTTTTTTTTAATATTTAAAAATGAGTACATAATTTTGAAAATCTCTTGAAATTTTAAAAGTTTATAAAATCTAAATAAAAATAAAATTATGTACTCATTTTTACTCCGAGTCACTATTATCAGTTTCTTGGGATGACGACGAATCTTCTGACGACATTACAGAAGATTCATCAGAAGAGCTACTATTGTATGGTTCGAAGCCAGATTTCATAGGTTCGCTAGTATTTTTAATAATAGATGGGTCAACTATATTTGATTTATTTAATTTATTTTGTTTACTATAATCGTTTTCTAAAATACCTAATGATATTAAAGAACTGCCATCATCGAATGCTAAATATAATAATGTAAAAACAAATATATATATTATGCAAAAAATTACAAGATTTTGTATAGTAAACATTGATTTGGGTTCTTCATATTCGTCAATATATTCTTCTTCATTTTTAGTGTTAATATAATAGTATATATAAAAGAGTATTACCGCAACTATCAAAGAATATAATAATATTAACATATCTATTATTTTTTCTCATAATAGTTATGAGAATTATTACGCACTAGCCTTCTTTTTAGTTTTTGTGAAACATTTATTAACATAATCTAAAATATTTTTAGGTTCGGATTTTTGTTTCTCCAATTCCTTTTTATTATTTTTAAGCTCTTTAAGTTCCGCCTTAAATTCCTTGATTTGTTGAGGGGTATATAATTTGGGTTTAGCTTTTTTCCCTCGTTTTTTTGCTTTGGGCTCTTCTTGTACTTCTTGAGGCGCTTCTACTTCAACATCCTTATTTAATATTTTTTCTTCTAGTTCTTTGATAGCAGCATTAATTCCATTTAGTCTATCATTATCACTGACACTTGTTTCAATATTGATGATAATATCATTCATCACTGGGTAAGCAAATTGACTTTTATCATTACTTCTATCAATATAGCTAATGAGACCCGAGACTTTATTGATGAATTTAAGGGATCCCTCATCGCTAAACAAGCCATTATCTTGACAATATGTTTCTTTAAATTTATCAAAGTCTTCAGGAAATCTGTCTTCACCTTCAAATAATAGATTTAGTATTTTAATAGAACTCATAGGATCCTCAGTAATAGGTGTTGCGGACATCAATAATAATTTTAACGAATTATTCTTTGATACGTCATACGATTTTTGCACCATAGTTTGTAATACTTCTGGGTTAGGTCTCTCCAATGCCCCAAGAGTATTACTATAAATCTTGTGTATTTCATCAATAATAATCAATGTTTTTCTAAAAGGGTCTTCTTTGCCATTTCTAGCGACCATTTGTTGATAAAATTTATTTTTGCCTTTAATTAAATTTGTAAATTGTTTATAAGAAATAGGTTGAAGCCAATTTTTACCTAATAATGCCATTTGCTCAGATTTAGAAGTAGGCATTTTCTTTCCACTTGCAATCATGTCGCGAATACGCATATTACATATTTTTTCAAACATATTTTTCCATATATCCTCTTTTAAAGTATGTCTTGTAACCCATAATATAGAGTAATCGTTTTCATCGAAACTTTTACTAGCCGAGGCAATAGCAGTACATGTTTTACCGGAACCAACACTATGAAATAAAAATAATCCCTTATAAGGTGATTCGGGTGTTAAATAATTTTGCACAAATGATTGTGTTTTAGAAAACGTTACTATATCATATTTTTTCTCACTACTCTCTTTGGCTTTTTTAGTTTCAACGCATTTATTTTTAATTTCCAAAGCAGGCCAAACAAAAGATTTGAAATGTTTTTGAATATAATTATGTAGGTCAAGATGATGTAATTTTTCTTCAGGAGGAACAGGTAAAATAACAGGTTTAACTATTTTAGATTTATCAATATAATATTGGATAAATTTCAAAGTATCGTTATAATTTTTATCAGTTATGGCTTTTCTTCGTTTATAGTAATATAAATTTTCAATAATTTTTTCACCAAATATTTTAAATGTGTGTAATGGACGTAACCATATTTTATTAACTGCTTCGCAAAATGTTTTGCTTTTATTAAGATAATTACAAAGAACAGGTTTGGGATATTTTTCTAACAATGCATTTAATAATCTTCGATTATCTACTTGCTCAAGTAATAAATTTTTACCTAAAATTTTCTTACCTTTTTTTTGTTTATAATCATCTTCTATTTTATCAACAACAAAAACAACGGCAGATAATAATATTGCATTAGCATCTTCATATTCTTCGAAAGGGCCCTTACAATTCTGTTTACAATCTAATTTTTGTTCATTTGTAAATATTTTACCATGTATATTATTTATTACCTTAATTAAATCTTTTTTAACAGGTTTTGGTTTTTTTTGTTCATTTGTTTCTAAAAGAGTTTTAATATTGTTATAAAATCTGTTATTTTTATTACTTAATAAATGTAAATTTTCTGTCAATGGCATATCAACGGCAGATGCAATCATAATATCTTCTACATCGGCGACAAAATTAATTGCACTAATATTTTGATTACTATGTTTTATATATAAATCATGTAAGGTCATTTCGTCATTATATTTAATATTATATCTGAATATATTCAAAGGCCATCCTACACCAGGTTTAAATGGTAGTCCAGATTGGCCGCAAAATCTTGTTCCACGACCAATTACTTGTGTATTTTCCGCTTTAGTTATCAATGGTTCTAATATATGCATATATTTCACATCAAAAACATCAATACCTTCCTTAAATCCCGAATCTAATATTACAAAGCGCATATCTTGTCCATGTATATTATCGGGTCTTTTGTTCATAGTAGCCATCATATTTTTTTTTAAACGCACAGGCAAAGGTTTTTGATATACTGTAGACGTAGTAAGTAAACCAAATGTATAATTGGATTTTTTTAAATCATTGACAAATTTGCCATTTTTATAAATTAAAGAGAACTCGTTGGCTATTAAAGAAGATGCAACCATTTTTGCACCATTTACGCCAGCTACATCACTATATATAATATGTTTATAATATTTACCATCATTGTTCATGTCAAGTGCATCTAATTCCTTGATTTTTTTTATCATTGCATGAATTTTAGGAGACATTAAAGGTAAATCATTGATAACTAATTGTTTATTAAATTTAGCAGAATCAAATTTATGCGCAGGTTTAATATTGGCCCATGTACTAGTGTTTCTAATACATGTAGCTTCTTTTGATATTTTGCTCATATTTAGATCTATAATATATAAATATTATAAACTATATCGTTTTATTGATTTTTTTGATTTACTTTTTGCTAATAAAGGCGGTGCGCTAATGGGTGATTTCTTAGAATTCGATTTATTTTTAACAAAATTCTCTTTATAAGGCTGTAAAGGACATTGTGGAGTTCCTAAATTATAAGGTATATTAATATCACAATTTGTTAAAATAGGCATTCTTTCTAATTCACTAAATTTATTTTTAAGTGGTATTCTTTTTGTTTTACATTCATGAATAATGGCTTTATTATGATGATTAGGAACTATACCATATGTATATATTAGTGGAAATGACGAATAATTGTCACCTACCTTATGATCAAAATATATAGGATATTCTCTTGTATTTTTAGGAACTATACTATAATATATGAAAAATTTCTCAATTTTTTCTTTATCCATCAACTCGTATATTGGTTTCATAATATATAAACTTTTATCTAAAAAGTAAATAGTCCCGTCTATATTGTAATCTTGTACTGATCCATTAATAATATCAATTGCAGTATTAGATATATATGGAATTAATATAAATATATCGCATTTTTTATTTGCGAAATCTTCTAAATATTGATATATTTGGGAACCAGAATAACTGGCGTCATCGGCAATAATAACTGGGATAGTTTCATCAATATCATCAACATTATTTATAACGACTATATCTATTTTAACCATACTTCTAATTATTTGAAGAATCCAATATCCTGATTTATTAATATTGTCGTCGCTTAAATATATTTGTAATTTCTTAGGTTTAAACATTTTCATCATTTCAGAAATGGCTTGTTTATATCTTTTGATAAACATTCTATATGATATATAAGTTGTATGTAATATAAATTCGTTTGCAATAGATTTTATTGATTCATCACATTTGCCGAGCCATAACATTAATTTTTTAATATTTATCTTATGACTATTGGGTTTTGGTATACTTGAATTCGGAGAACTCGATTTGCTATATTTTGTAGATCGTGAAATAGTAGACATAGTTCCTATAATTATTATATAAATATAATATTACTAACTATAATGTAAATAATGAAGAAAAGCACAGAAGTCAAAATGGAATATATATCAAATATAATAAATAATCATGAAACGCCTGAATTACAAAGGCTGTTGGACAAAATACATATTAATGGTATGCTCGAAGACCAAATAGAAGAATATGGAAAAAAGAAAACTTTTTCGATATTGCAAAGTTTTACTATTGCTCGCACAGACAATAATATAGATTATTTGTTAGATGGACAACATAGAATAGTATTATTTTCTAAATTAAGGGATAACGGATATAATATAGATAATATATTAGTACCTGTTGTTATTTATCATGTAAAAGATTATGAAGAAGTTGAATATTATTTTAATAAAATTAACAAACATTCTCCAATTAAACCTATCGGCAATATGGTTTCACATGAAAAGAAATTATGTCAATTGTTACTAAATAAATTCACATCGGTTTATTTGCGTGATACTAAAGAAGGGGCGACATGCAATTGTCCACATATTTCTCTAAACGAATTAGCTGATAACATTAAAGTACGTAATATTCAAGAAAAACTACAAAACTCTAACAAAAATATTAATGATCTTTATAATACTATTATTGATGTAAATACATTTTTGGATAAAATATCAAATACTCAATTAGATCCTGATTTATATAAAAAATTCAATGATTGCAAAAATAAAAAAAGGAAAATACCATGTGATACATGTTATCTAGGTATTTATAGAAGATTCGAATGGCTAGATCTATCAATGCAAATATTGTTCAATAATGAAAATATAAATGATGTTGGGCCTAAATATCTATATGATATTATGTCAAATAAAAAGAGAATTAAAATACCTTGGTGTCTAAAGGAACAAGTATGGAGCATTATTAACAACAAAGATTCTAATGTTGGAAAGTGTTATACTTGTAATCGCAATGATTTAAAATATAGTGATATGGATTGTGGACACATAATAGCGCATGCATTTGGGGGAACTACGGCATTGGAAAATATGATGCCTGTTTGTAAAAAATGTAATAGAGATATGGGAGTTATGAATATGAATGAATATAAAAAATTGATACCTTAATTATATATAAGTAATATATAAAATGCTCAAAAGTATTATTCTAATTGCCATTTTGATGAATATTGATTATATTAATTGTTTGCAGGATGTAAAGAAGTTGAGAATTACAAGAAGTGTTAGTTGTCCCAATCTTACTAATATAACTTATATGGAAAATATTATTACGACCAAGCCAACTACGCATATTTTATATAAAAATAAATTATGTAATAAAAAAAATAAAATTATGTATTTGCGTGAAAGAGAAAGAAATAACTTTAGTATGTATTAGCCTTTTTAATTTTAGCGCTATTGAATTTGTTTAATAGTAGCAGATTGTTATACGATGAATTAAGTAAACTTTTTTTATATGTATCAGAATTTATCTTATTTTTTCTTATGTATTTTTTTTTTATTGATTGCCACATTTTAATGAGTGGTATAAGGTCTTCGTTATAAAAAAACATTTTAATTATATTAATATAATATATTTTTTATATCATAAAAAAAATAAACATACAAGAGTACTAACTTCCCGAGAGAAGCTAAACGTTTTTTAAATTGCTGGATGTATTCTATACAGAATACTAACTTCCCGAAAGAAGATATAAATCATTATTTTTAAATTGCTGGATGTATTCTATACAGAATACTAACTTCCCGAAAGAAGATATAAATCATTATTTTTAAATTGCTGGATGTATTCTATACAGAATACTAACTTCCCGAAAGAAGATATAAATCA